>Ga0335074_10016822_pt1 | contig 10298 bp, 9 predicted proteins | sample Lox_Sample_23_FD_206715 | JGI IMG/M metagenome (GOLD analysis project Ga0335074, IMG submission 206715) | Soil microbial communities from Loxahatchee National Wildlife Refuge, Florida, United States - Lox_Sample_2.3 | ecosystem: Environmental > Terrestrial > Soil > Wetlands | place: USA: Florida...
TGGCCGGGAAAGACACGCCATAACGGATCGCGTACGTGAGGATGGTGCCGAGCACGATGCCCAGCACGCCGCCCAGCGCGCACAGGGTCATCGCTTCAAAGGTGAACTGGACGAGCACGTTGCGTTTGGTGGCGCCAATCGCCTTGCGCACGCCGATCTCGCGGGTTCGCTCCGTCACCGAGACCAGCATGATGTTCATCACGCCGACGCCGCCGACCAGCAGGCCGACGCTCGAGACCGCGAACATAAAGATGACCAGGCCGGCGGTGATCTGGGACCAGAAGTCGAGGATGGAGTCGGGGCTGAAGATGGCGAAGTCGTCGTCCTTCTCCACGCGGACGCGGCGGCGCTCGCGCAGCAGCATGCGCACTTCTTCGGTCACGAGGGATTTGTTCTTCGTGTCGTCGTATTTGACCGAAATTCCCGTGTCCAGAACCTCGGGATGGATTTTATTGAAGGTGGTCAGCGGGAAGATGGCCTGATTATCGCGGGGATTCGAGCCGCTGCCAAAGGCCTGCTTCAGTTTGTCCATCACCCCGATGACCGTGAAGACGTCGCCTTCGATCACCACGTCCTTGCCGATAGGATCCTCATCCGGGAACAGTTTCGCCGCAACGTCGTGGCCGAGGTCGGTGACGTTGGCGGCGCGGAATTCGTCGTCATCGTTGAACGGACGGCCCTCGGCGAACTGAGCATTGTTGATCTCGGCGAAGGTCGGCATGCTGCCTTCGAGGATGGTGTTCTGAATTTTCCTGTCCTTATATTGAACGGCCACCGTGCCCACGCTCAGCTGCCAGTTCGCGTAATCGCGGCCGGCGTTCACGGCGATGACGTGGGGCAGCTTCTCAATCGCGCGTGCATCATCGACCGTGAGGTACTTGCGGGCCAGCATCTCCGTGGTGGGGCGAATGCCGATGGGGTTCCAGCGATAAATCCAGAGAACATTCGTGCCGAAGGAGCGCGCCATATCCGCCACGCGGTTGTTGACTCCGTTGATCAGCGAAGAAATGGTGATCACCGTGGCCACGCCGATCACGATGCCGAGGATCGTGAGCCCGGAGCGCAGCTTGTTGGAGCGCAGCGTGTCCAGCGCCATGCGAACCGATTCGCGAGAGTCACTCAGGGCCATGGTTTATAGCTCCGCGCGCAGCGCAACGATTGGATCCAGCTGAGCCGCCTTGTGCGCCGGGTAAACCCCGAAGAAAATGCCCACACTGGTGGCCACGAACAATCCCAAAAACACCGACCACAAGGCGATGGCCGACGGGAACCCCACCAGGTGTGTGACGGTTTCCGCGACCGTGACACCGCCGATGACGCCGAACAGCCCGCCCAGCAGCGCCATGGCCGCCGATTCAATGAGGAACTGCAGCATCACGTCCTTCCGCTTGGCGCCCAGCGCCTTGCGGATGCCGATTTCGCGGGTGCGCTCGCTGACCGAGACCAGCATGATATTCATGATGACCACCCCGCCCACCACCAGAGAGATGGCGGCGATGCCGATAATCACCGTGGCGAAGGTCTCGCTGATCTGCTTCCACAGGTCGATAAACGTGTCATTGGTGGTGATGCTGAAATCGTCTTCTTCGCCGGGCAGGTCGTGGCGGCGCGCCCGCATCAGTGCGCGCACCTCGTCGATGTTCGCGTCGAGCGCTCCCGGCGCCATTCCCGCCTTGGCGGAGATGGTGATGCTCTGGTGCTCGCCGTGCGTGTGCAGGTAGGTGCTCAACGGCATGTCGACGTAGTTGTCCTGGCTTTGTCCGAAGGTGGAACCCTCGCGTTCACCCACGCCCACCACGGTGTACACCTCGCCGTCGACGCGGATTTCCTGGCCGATCGGGTCGGTCGGCAGCAGGACGTTGTCCACGATGTCGGCCCCGACGATAACGTCGTGGGTTCCCAGCCGGTCGTCCATCGGGGTCAGGCCGCGCCCCTGGACCACATTCAGGTCGCTGATCTCCGCCATGTTGGAGGTCCAGCCATTGATGGTGGTGTTGTTGCTGGACTGCTTGCCGCTGACCACGGTGCCGGTGGAGGAAAGCTGCGCGGCAAGCACCTGGCAGCGAGTGCAGGTGCGCTCCAGGTAGAGATAGTCGTCGTAATCAATGTCTTTGCGCTTCAGATCGCGCAGGTATTCTTCCCCCGTGAACCAGACGGCGGGCATCTTGGTCAGCGTCAGCGTATCCGATCCCTTGCGGGCGACTTTCCTGACGACGAACATGTTCGCGCCATTGACCAGCGTAATGACGGCAATGACCGAAGCGACGCCGATGACCACCCCGATGATCGTCAGGATGGTGCGCAGTTTGTTCGCCCAGAGCGACTGGAGCGCGACGTTGATGGCTTCGGCAAATCCCATGGTCGATGCCTGCGGGGTCCGGGGTCTCTGCGCTTAGTTTACGCAGATTCTGCGGGCGCCGTTCCGTTTTGTGACGACGAGACAGGCCTCTCGCCGACAGCTTTTTGCTGACAGCTTTTCGCTGATCGCCTTACTGGCGACCGGCCACAGGCTGTTTCTACAGGCTGCCGACGACCGGCTGGACCGGCTGTCTTTACCGGCTGCCAGCTACCGGCTGTTTCTACCGGCTACAGGCTACCGGCTACAGGCGACCGGCTACAGGCTTCATCGCGTATTGTTCGCGATACCAGGCCACGGTGCGGCGGAGGCCCTCCTCGAAGCTGACTTTGGGCTCGTAGCCAAAGGCTTCGCGGGCCGCGGAGATATCGGCGAGCGAGTTTTGGATGTCGCCCGTGCGCGGCGGGCCGTAAATGGCCGGCTCTTTGAAATCCAGCAACTCGGCGAGAATGCGGAAGGTCTTGTTCAGCGTATGGCGCTCGCCGCAGGCAACGTTGAAGACGCGCCCGGCAACCTTGTCGGCGGGGGCTTCAAGGGCGAGCAGATTCGCCGAGACGGCGTTTTCAACGTAGGTGAAGTCGCGCCCCTGTTCCCCGTCGCCGAAGATCGTCGGGCGTTCGCCGCGCATCATCTGCAGGGTGAATTTGGCCATCACGCCGGAGTAAGGCGAATCGGGAACCTGGCGCGGTCCGAAGATATTGAAGTAGCGCAGGCAGACGGTTTCGATGCCGTAGACCTGCCAGTAACTCTTCATATAGAACTCGCCGGCCAGTTTCTGCACCGGGTAAGGCGCAATGGGCATGGGAACCATGGTCTCGACGCGCGGGAATCCAGGCTGGTTGCCGTACGCCGAGGACGAAGCGGCGTAGACGATGCGTTTCACGCCGGCGGCGCGCGCGCCTTCGAGCAGGTTGAAGGTGCCGTCGAGATTGGCCGTGTGGCTGGTGCGAGGATCCTTCACGGAGCGAGGCACCGAGGGCCGAGCGCCCTGATGGAAGATGAAGTCGACGCCCTGGCAGGCGCGGGCGACGGCGTCGGCGTCGCGCAGATCGCATTCCAGAAAGTCAAAACCGCCTGAGGCAGAGTTCTCCGGTCGAGAGCTGTGTGCGCTTTTCACGCTTCCGCTCTGAGGTTCGTGTGCGCTTCCGTAGCTGTCGATCAGGGGGGCGATGTTGTCGCGCAGGCCAGTTTCGAAATTATCGAGGCCGCGGACGGTCTCGCCGCGTTCCAGAAGAGTCTGTGTGATCCAGGAGCCGATGAATCCGGCACAGCCGGTGACAAGATAGACGGGCATCGTTCTCATCCTACTGGAGGCGCGCTCGGGTGCGGGATCGACCTTTGTGGTGCTCATGCATACTAAAGGGTCATGCAAACGCTGCCACCCTTCCGGCTTGCCCCCTACTTTCGGACGCGGCCGTGGGGCTTTCACGATCTGGCCCCCTGGTACGACTACAAAACCGAAGGCGAGCCGATCGGCGAAGTCTGGCTGACCGGCGAGATGTGCGAGGCCGCAACCGGTCCGCTGCGCGGGATGACCTTGGCAGCGATCACGCAGCAGCAGGGCCCCGCGCTGCTGGGCGCAAACCTCACCGGCAGGGATTTTCCGCTGCTGATCAAGATTTTGTTTCCGAAGGAGAAGCTCAGCGTCCAGGTGCACCCCGACGATGCCCTGGCGCAGCGCTACGGCGAGCCGCGCGGCAAGACGGAATGCTGGTACGCCCTCGACGCCGAGCCAGGCGGGCAGGTAGCGCTCGGCATCAAGCCGGGCATCACCGTGGACCAGGTAAAGGCCGCGGTCGAGGACGCATCGCTCGAGTCGCTGCTGGAAATGGTCCCTGTCCACAAAGGCGACATGATTTTTGTCGACGCCGGCACCGTGCATGCCGTGGGGCCAGGGCTGGTGCTGCTCGAGACGCAGCAGACCAGCGACCTGACCTACCGTATGTACGACTACGGAAGCGCGCGCGAGCTGCATCTGGAGAAGTCGTTTGCCGCGATGCGGCTGACCACGCGTGCCGGCAAGGTGCCTGCACGAAAACTGAACGGGCAGAGCCTGCTCCTCGAGGAACGCTATTTCCGCATCGAACGCTGGCCGCTGGGACCGGGCCCCGCGCCCGGACTGACCGCCCGATCCCCCGTCGTCCAATTGCTGTTTGTCGCCGAGGGCAACATTCGCATCTCAGGGGATGGCTTCGATGCCTTCTCCGTCGCCCGGAACCAGCTGGCTGTCATCCCCGCCTCGGCGCCGGTGTGGACGCTGTCCAGCGAAGGTCCCGCCGAGGTGATTCGCATCGTGCCGGCCGGCGATTGATTTAAGATTCCCTATTGTCTCCACACTCCATGCCGATTGATTTTCGCCCCGTGATTCTCGCCGGCGGCAGCGGCACGCGCTTCTGGCCGCGCAGCCGGCGCGCCCGCGCCAAGCAGGTGCTGGCGCTGGAGGGCGGCAAGACGATGATCCAGCGCACGCTCGACCGCCTGACCGATCCGGATCGGTTCACGGACCCCGCGCGGGTGAAGACCGGCGACCCGGTCGAAGCGCTGGCGCGGCCCCAGGATGTGTGGGTGATCACCAACGAGCATCTGTCCGGCGCCATCTGCACGCAGCTGGATTGCGTGCCGGCGCATCAGGTGGTCTGCGAACCGGCAGCGCGCAACACCGCGCCGGCCGCGGGGCTGGCCGCCTTCCTCATCGAGCGGCTTTCTCCCGACGCGGTGATTGGCATTTTCCCCGCCGATCACGTCATCGCCGACGAGGCAGGCTTTGTCTCGACCATCCGGCGCGCGATGCGGCTGGCCGCCGCCGGCGACAACATGGTGGTGCTGGGCATTGAGCCGACGCGCCCCGAGACCGGATACGGCTACATCGAAACCGGCGAGGCGTGCGACGACGGCGTGCTGCGCGTGCGGCGATTTACCGAGAAACCGAACCTGAAGAAAGCTGAGGAGTTTCTCGCCGCCGGCAATTATTACTGGAACAGCGGCATGTTCATCTGGGGCGCGCATACGCTGGCCAACGCCATGCGCCTGCACGTGCCAGAGACGGCGCCGCTGCTCGAACAAATCGCAGCCGCCTGGGATACGCCCGAGTTCGAGCGCGTCTTTGCCGAGCTCTACCCGAAGTGCGAAAACATCAGCGTCGACTACGCCATCCTCGAGCCGCGATCCGCGCTCGGCGAGCATCATTCCCGCCTCTACTGCATTCCCGCGAAGTTTGGCTGGAGCGATCTGGGATCGTGGGCCGCGCTGCACGAGTATCGCGTCGAACGAAAATCCGCCGACGAGCACAGCAACGTGGTGGACGCCGCCGGCAGCGTGGTGCTGAATGCGCAGGGCAACTACGTTTTCAGTCCCGAAAAGCTGGTGGCCCTGGTCGGCGTCAACGACCTGGTGGTGGTGGAAACCGAAGATGCCCTGCTGATCACCACCCGCCATCACTCCCAGGATGTGGGCAAGGTGGTGAAGGAACTCGCCGGCCGAGGACAAGAGAAGCTCATCTGACCCATGACGACGAACTCCCCGGTTAAATTTGGCACCGACGGCTGGCGCGGCGTGATTGCCGACGACTTCACGTTTGCGAACGTGCGCGCTGCGGCGAGCGCGATTGCCGGCTACGTGCTCGCGAACGAAGACCCGAAGAAGGGCGTGTGCGTGGCCTACGACACGCGCTTCGGCTCGCCGGCCTTTGCTGCGGCCGTGGCCGAGGTGCTCGCCGGTGCCGGGATTCCGGTGAAGCTGGCCGATCGCATCACCCCCACGCCGGCGCTCTCGTTTGCCGTGCGTGGAACCGGCGCCGCGGGCGGCGTCATGATCACCTCCAGCCACAACCCCGCGCAGTGGAACGGCGTGAAATACAAGGCGGCCTATGGCGGCTCCGGCAGCCCGTCCATCATGGCCGAAATCGAAAGCCTTCTCGGCAAGCCGCTGCCCTCCGGCTCCCCGGCAAAAATTGAGCGCGTGAACTTCGTTCCGCCCTACGTCGACGCGATCCAGCGCTTCGTCGATCTGGATCTGATCGCGAAGTCCGGTTTTCGCTTTGCTATTGATTGCATGTATGGCGCCGGCGCGGGCATTGTGGCCGGCATCTTCTCGAAAATCGGCGTCGATTTTGTCGAGATTCGGGCGAACCCCGATCCGCTCTTTCCCGGCATCAATCCCGAGCCCATCGAGCCCCACATTCGCGCCTGCCAGGAAGTCGTCGTCGAGAAGAAATGCGATGCCGGCCTGATCACCGATGGCGACGCGGACCGCATCGGGGCAGCCGATGAGAACGGAAATTTTGTCGATCCGCACAAGATTTATTCGGTCATCCTGCAGTGGATCCTCGAGCGCAAGGGCTGGCCCGGTGACGTGACCCGGGCCTTCAACACCACCTCCATGCTCGATCGCATCGCAGCCCGCTATGGGCGCCGGCTCCACGAGCACGGCATCGGCTTCAAATATGTCTGCGAGCTGATGCTCACCGAAGACATCCTGATCGGCGGCGAAGAGTCGGGCGGCATCGGCATCCGTCGGCATCTGCCGGAACGCGACGGTTTGCTCAACGCCCTGCTGATCGCCAACGTCATGGCCGAGGAGAAGAAGACCCTGGGGCAGCTCGTCGCGCGCCTGCAACAGGAGTACGGCGAGCACCAGTACGGCCGCATCGATCTGCACATTCCCGATACGTTGAAGAATGCGACCATCGCGCGCGCAAGAGCCGGCGTGAAGGAATTCGCCGGGATGCCGGTCGAAAAGGTGGAGACCCTCGACGGGATCAAATTCTGGCTCGACAATCCCGAAGCAAAGAGCAAACCAAATGCCGCGAAGACCTGGCTGCTGCTGCGCGCGTCAGGCACCGAGCCCCTGCTGCGGATTTATTCCGAATCCTGCTCGAAAGAAAGCGTGACGAAGCTGCTGGAAGCCGCCCGGGAATTTGCCATGAGCAGCGCATCGTAATTCGCTCTGCCGCGCGGCTTCACCTCGACCGTGACGTAACCCTGCGCAGGACAAACTCCTGCACCAGGCCGTTGGCGATGCGCCCACCCGCGCCGATCAGGGCGCTGTTGAGGACCAGCCGCGCACCGCGCTCCTGTTGGGGATAATAGGCGTTCGCCATCGCGCCCGCGGCCAGGTCTCCGCCGATACCGGAGTAGTTGATCTCACTCCGGCCGTTGTCTCCGCGTGTCATCACCGGGTACGACAGAGCATGCAGCAGCCGCGATTTCGTCGTTCCCGTGCCTCGGTAGAAGTAGCGCGGATCCTGATGCAGCAATGACGGCAGCAGGGCATCGCCCACCAGCACGCCCGTGTACCCACCGGCAAAGGTCGAGCCCAGCCGCTGGCCGTAGCCTGCCCAGCCTTCCTGGTAGTCGGGATACCGGACCGCCTGATAGATGCTGGCATTGGCGACAAACCCGCCCAGCGTCACCGGGTCCGTGAGAGCCCTGAAAGCAAGCTGGAATTTCAGCCGTGCCGTCAGAGGCTCCGGCCGCCGGTCGTAGACAACATAGAAATTCGGGATAAAGCCCAGAGCCCGCTGGGTCTCCTCGACGTGCACCTGCTGGGTGGCGATTTGCTCCGGTGTCACCGCCGTGACCGTCGTGATCACGATTGCCAGCTTCATTTGAATGCCGGTCAGGATGAAGTACTGGCCCGGAGTGAGGTCGATCTCGCCCGAAGTCCACTTCGCGAATCCGTGCGCGCTCACGGCGACCTGGTACGCACCCGGCTTCAGGCGATCGAATGAAAACGAGCCGTTGTCACTGGTCGTGGCTGTTTGCGAGCCGCCGGGCGCCGTGGGTTCCAGAACCACCGCTGCGCCCGGCACGACACCGCCGTTCGTATCGAGCGCAGTGCCGCTGATGCTCGCCCCCTGGGGCGCGCCGCTCCCGCCTGGCTGCGGCGAAGCCAATGAATCCTGCTGCGCCGCTCCTGCAGCCGCATACAGACACATTACGAGTACACACATCCACCGATGCATATTTGTCATGCGAATCGCCCCCGAATGGAAAGGCTCGTGAGCCTCGCGCCGGTGCGCTCAGGGATTCTCTTCGATCAGAAGATGCCGCAGCCTGCGGGCCCGTCGCAGAAAACTGCGATTTCCTGGATGTCCGGGAAACTCGGCAGGCGAACAGCGGGACGGTTGAAGAGCATTGACACGAGCGCCTTAGCTCGACAACCGCGCGGCGCGCTATTTTTGTTTTTCGGTACCGGGTAGCAGGCGCGGATCATAGGCCGCGCGAAGGGTCCTGACGACGCGCACCTTCTTCGACTCGGAATGATCCGGGTTCAGCAAAACGTTCCACGTCTGGGGCAGGATCGCTGAGGGTACCCGGGCCAGAGCCGATCGGCTCGAGCGCAGCCATTCATCCCCCAGCCGCCGGGTCGACTCCACCGAGTTCTTCCAGGACTTCCCTGCCCCTGTCCTGAGCGTCTCGACCTTCAGGCCGGCCGGATACTCCACCTGCATCAGCTGGTAGGAACGCGGCCATTCGGTTTCATCCAGCTCAAGGTGCACCAGGGCCTCGATGAGCGCGCCGGCCGGCGATTCCGCGAGATACACGATGCGGTGTCCGGCGCTGTGCCATCGTGCCGAATAGCGAAGGCCTCCCTCGCCGGAGAGCGAAGGGTAGTTGCTGATCCTCCAGAGCAACGGCATTACGCGAACATGCCGTAGTCAATCTGACCCAGCGCCTCCTCGACCATGCGCGCGCCGAACTCGGTACGCAGCATCTGCAGGGGCGTGCGGCCGGCAAAGCGCCGGAGAGGCTTGTTCAGCCAGTGCAGGACCTTGTCGCGTTCGCCGAAAACGCGAGCCGCGTGATCGTAGGTGCGGATGAGCCGGGCCAGTTTGTCGGATTCGTCGCGCGACAAAGACTCTTTGCGCGCCTTGCGATGCTTCAGGGTTCGCGCGGGAATCACCACCTCGCAGATATCGCCGATGCGCAGCCCCGAGGCGGCGGCGAAGTCCGCCATGGTCGCCACCGGAACCCCGGCTTCCACCTGCTGCAGGTCGAGGCGCAGAGAACTCATCAGAGGTGACCGAGAAACGGCCGCATTCTCCATAAGGACATTATGCCACAAGCAGGTCGGCATTTTGTACCGATTCCGGATCCAGGGCAACCAGTGTCATACTCGGTCCTGTGAACCAGAACCAGGACCAACCCCGGAACCCTCGCCAGGCAAAACCAGCTCCAGAGGAGCCCAGGCCTCTCCCTCAGCGCGTCCAGGTTTCCGTTGTTCGGTTCCGGTGGCCGCAAAGTTAACCTGACGAACGAACGGATTTACGAGCTTATCGACTTTCCGTGAACTCCCTGTTCTTGCACCCTGACGGCCCGGGGTACCTTCCTTTAACCTCCCCGTCGTACCATGGATTCCATCCGCAACGGAGGTCCCCATGGCCGAGGCTGCCACCTTTCCCTACGAAACCCGCCTGAACATCCTGTACCCGCCGCTCCAGGTCATCGACGAAAAGGCGATCGCCGATGCCTGCGAATACAAATGGTTCAACCAGACGCTCTGCCAGGTGAATGGCAGCGTGGTGCGCATGGCCGTGATCGAAGGCGAGTACCACTGGCACAAGCACGATGACGACGATGAGTTTTTCTATGTCGTCGAGGGCCAGCTGCTGATCGACCTGGAAGGAAAGACAGTCGAGCTCGAGCCTCGCCAGGGATTTGTCGTCCCGCGGGGCGTGATGCATCGCACCCGCGCACCCCAGCGAACCGTGATTCTGATGGTCGAGAACGCCGGAATCATCCCCACCGGCAATTAATTTCAACGAATCAGCCCCAGGAGCGAGACCGCCTGGACCCGGCCCGAATCTTATGAAGAGAATCCTCTTCCGGAGAGAACCATGAGCGCTACCGCCGTTGCCGTTCAGACCCCGCTGACTTCCCTTCCCGCATGGAAGGCGTTGCAGTCGCATTACGAGCAGATTCGCACCCGCCATCTGCGCGAG
>Ga0335074_10016823_pt1 | contig 10298 bp, 10 predicted proteins | sample Lox_Sample_23_FD_206715 | JGI IMG/M metagenome (GOLD analysis project Ga0335074, IMG submission 206715) | Soil microbial communities from Loxahatchee National Wildlife Refuge, Florida, United States - Lox_Sample_2.3 | ecosystem: Environmental > Terrestrial > Soil > Wetlands | place: USA...
TTTACGCTGAAGGACCTGTATTCGTGCGACGCGCCTGACAACAACCAGCCTTGGCCGCTTGGCCCCTCGGACGGCGGGAGCACCAGCAATAACAGTTGGGATCAAGGGGGCGTCCCGGCCGACGAGCGCCGTGCCGCGCGAACTGGCTTGGCTTTCCTGATGGTATCCGCCGGAACTCCGATGATCACCGGAGGCGATGAGCACCTGCGGTCGCTCAACTGCAACAACAATCCCTACAACCTCGACTCCATCGGGAACTGGCTGAGCTACAGCTTCACCATGGACCAAGCCAATTTCGCGACCTTTGCACAGCGCATGATCGCCTTCCGCACGCTGCATCCGGCGTTGCGGCCGCTGACCTGGTACTCCGCTTCACAGGTGCAGTGGTATACCCCGGCCGGGACGGTTGCCGACACGGCGTATTGGAACGGCCCCGGCAACCATGCGATCGCCTGGGAGATCGACGGCACCCAGTTCGGCGATCCCGCCTCAGCCATATACGTTGCATATAATGGCTGGTCGGGCGGCGTGACGTTTGCTCTGCCGTCACCGGGCAGCGGGAAGACTTGGTACCGGGTGACGGATACTTGCAACTGGGCCGACGGACCTGACGCCGTCGCCGTCGCCGGAAACGAAACTCGCATTGGCGGCCAAGCGACTGGTTATAGTTTGTGCGGCCAAGCCTTGCTGCTGCTGATTGCGAAGTGATGCGACTCGGTCATGGCTGCGAGCCAGGCGTGGTAGCGGGGCAGGATGTGCCAAATGGGGAGAAATCGGAATGAGCGGCCAACAAGACGTGCCAGCCTGGTTGACAGGGTTGCTGCGTTCTCCGATGGGCTGGCCTTGGAGCGCGCTATCCTCGTCCGGGCTCACCCAGGCGATCAATCCAGGATGGGCCTTCGACAACGTCATCAACGTGACGGAGGCGAACTCCAGTTCGCCCGCCACCGAACACTCGATCGTGGCCCAGGAAAGTTATGGCCGGCAACTTGGCCAGGTTATCGGAGCCTTGGTCGATATCATCGAGGAGCGGCCGGAGTCCCGGCCGCGGTCGGACGCGATGAAGGATTTGATCCGGCTCAACGAGAAGATTGTTCATATCAAGTCCGAGCGCGTCGATGCCCGCATTGCCGAGATCGAGGCATTCCTCGCCGAGGTCAGGAAGTCCGACCCACAACGATACGCGCACGTTGCAAGCGTCCTGAGGAGAGCGCTCGCCGACGGGGCATGAAGGAGTGCCAGGCAAAGGCGTCTGCACCGCGTGGTTTTCGGGCAGGTCAACACCCTCCAGCCCCGAGTTCTCAGCGCCCCGCTTCCATCGCACCCGCGCACATCCTAGCGCACTTCCGCATTACGGAGGGCAACGCCTCCTGGCCCAGCGTCGCGATCGGCCGCACCAGCCCTGACCCGCTGATACACGGCACGGAAGCCGCATACAGTTCGATGATCAGCTCGAAGTGCGTGAAGCCGTGCCGCACCTGCCCGGCCGGGCGCCACTCGGCCGCAATGGGCGCGAAGGCCAGCGCCTCGGCGCCCCAGGGGTCCGCCCGCCACTCGGTGCCGGGCAGCTCGATCATGCCGCCCAGCAGGCCGGACTCCGGCCGGCGACGCAGCAGCACGCGCCCCTCGGCGTCGGTCAGCCAGAAATGCACCCCGTGCCGTGTCGGTCTCAGCCGCCTCTCTGCCCGCCGAGGGAGGTCCGCTTCGATCCCTGCCCGCCGCCCGGCGCAGCCCGCCATCCATGGGCATAGACCGCAGGCGGGGATAGCGGGCGTGCAGATCGTCGCGCCAAGGTCGAACAGCGCCTGGGCGAAATCGGACGGTCTGGCGACGGCAGCCGGATCGGACCCCAGCGTCGCGGCCGCTTTACGGATCGCCGTCTTGGCGCCCGGCAGCGGTTCGTCGAGCGCCAGCAGGCGGGCGACCACCCGCTCCACGTTGCCGTCTACCGGTACCCCCGGGCAGCCGAAGGCGATGGCAGCGATCGCCGTTGCGGTGTAGGGACCGACCCCCGGGAGCGTGCGCAACGCGTCCGGCTCGCGCGGGAAGCCGCCGGCGGCCACCACCGCGCGGGCGCACGCGTGCAGATTACGCGCCCGGGCGTAGTATCCCAGCCCCGCCCAGGTGGAGAGTACCTGGTCCAGCGGCGCAGCGGCCAGTGCCTCGACCGCCGGGAACCGACTGACGAAGCGCCGATAATAGGGTATGGCGGCGGCGACGGTGGTCTGTTGAAGCATGACCTCGCTCAGCCAGACACGGTACGGGTCCGGCGTTTCGCCTGGCGCCGCGCGCCAGGGCAGTCGGCGCCGGTGCCGGTCGTACCAAGCGAGGAGGGATTCGGCGGGAGCGATGGCGGAAAAGGACACGGCGAGCGGTATGACAATGGCCCCGCGACACGTCTACGGGCCGCGGCCGGTCAGCGCGCTGTTGCCGGCGCTCACCCGTGCCGCGTTCCGCCGCCGGTCGCCCGCCGCGGCGCAGATCCTGGCCGACTGGCCCTCGATCATCGGCCCGGCGCTCGCCGCCGTCACCACGCCACGCCGGCTCGCGGCGGGAACCCTGACGCTCGCCTGCGCCGGGCCCATTGCCATCGAGCTGCAGCACCTCGCGACCGAGTTGATCGCCCGAATCAACGGCCATCTCGGCTCGCCGACCGTGAAAGCGCTGCGCTTCGTGCAGACGGTGCCGTCGCCCGCCCTGTCGCCGCCCGCCACCCGCATCACCGCCGCGGCGACAAAAGCAGCCGAAGCAGCCGTCGCCGGACTGCCGAACGGCGAACTGCGCGACGCTCTGGCGGCGCTGGGACGCGCGGTGCTCGCCGTTGACACCTCTCCCGCAGGGCGGGAGAGGTGAGATTCGCCCGCTCCGCAAGCCGATCCCGAGGTCCTTCATGCCGATCACCCGCCGCACCCTGCTGTCACTCGCCGCCGCCGGCCTTGCAACGCCGAGGGTCGTCCGAGCCCAAGGCACTGCACAACCCGCCGCTACCCCTGTGCAGACCGCGGCCTGGGAGTCGGAACGCGCCGTTGGCAGCCCCACGGCGAAGGTCACCGTGGAAGAATGGTTCTCCCTCACCTGCACCCATTGCGCCCATTTCGCGGGGGAAACCTACCCGCAGGTGAACAACGATCTGATCAAGTCCGGCAAGGTCCGCTGGGTGTTCCGCGATTTCCCACTCGATCGCGTCGCGCTGCAAGCGGCAATGGTGGCCCGCGCGCTGCCGCCGGACCGCTATGAGGCTTTCGTCTTGGCGCTGTTCGCCAGTCAGGACCGCTGGGCCTTCGCCCCCGGCGTGGACTACACGAAGGAGCTGTGGAACATGGCCGCGCTGGCCGGCATGACCCGGGCGACCTTCGATGCCGCGACCACCGACACCGCGCTGCAGGACTGGATCCTGGCGCAGCAGGCCGCCGCCGAGAAGAAATACGGGATCGACGCGACTCCGAGCTTTGTGATCAACGGCAAGATGTCCACCGGCGAGATGAGCTACGACGCTTTCGTGAAGCTGCTGCCGGACGTGTCCTGAGACGGAGCTTCGCTTGCCGGTCCGCTTCGCCCGCCTACGCATCGCCGGATTCAAGAGTTTCGCCGAACCGGCGACTGTTGAGATCCGCTCTGGCCTGACCGGCATCGTCGGTCCGAACGGCTGCGGGAAGTCCAACGTGGTCGAGGCACTGCGCTGGGCCATGGGTGAGGCGAGCGCCCGCAGCTTGCGCGGCGGCGAGATGGAGGACGTGATCTTCGCCGGTACCGCCGGCCGATCCTCGCGCAACGTGGCCGAGGTGGCGCTGACGCTGGAGGAGGCCGCTGGCACCGCGCCGCCCCCCTTCCATGACCAGCCGGAGCTGGAGATCGTCCGCCGCATCGAGCGCGGTGCCGGGAGCGCCTTTCGGGTAAACGGACAGGAGCTTCGGGCGCGCGACGTGCAGACGCTGTTCGCCGATCTGGCCTCGGGCGCCCGCACCTCGGGGATGGTGAGCCAGGGCCGAATCGGCGCGCTGATCGAGAGTCGGCCGCAGGAGCGGCGCAGCCTGCTGGAAGAGGCGGCGGGGATCACCGGCCTGCATGCGCGGCGCCACGAGGCGGAGCTGAAGCTGCGGGCCGCCGAGTCGAACCTGGCGCGGGCGGAAGACCGGCGTGGCCAGTTGGAAGCGCAGCTTGCCGGCTTGAAGCGCCAGGCGCGACAGGCCAGCCGTTACCGCAACATCTCCGGGGCGATCCGGCAGGCGGAGGCGGAGCTGCTGGCGATCCAACGTGCCCGGGCCGAGGCGGGCCGCGCCGAAGCTCAAGCAGCGCTGGAGGCGGCTCGGCAAGCCGCGGCCACCGCGGCAGAGGAAGCCACCGCGGCCTCGGAGCGAGCCGCCGAGAGGCAAGCAGCCCTGCCATCTTTGCGCGAGGCCGAAGCCGAAGCTCGGACTGCCTTGGAGCGGCACCGGGTCACTCAGGAGCAAATTGCCGCCGAGGAAGAACGCGCCCGCACGGCGCTGGCGGATGCCGAGCGGCGCCTCGCCCAGCTTCGGGCGGACCTCGAGCACGCGCAGGAACTCAGCCGTGATGCGTTGGCGGCAGACGCCCGGCTGGGTGAGGAAGACGCGGCGCTCTCGCAGACTTCCCTGGCTTTCCCAGCAAAGATCGAAGCGAATGAGCGGCTGACCGCTGAGACCGCGGACGCTGCGCGGCTGGCCGAGGCAGAGGCCAACCGCGCGACCGAAGCGGCCGCGGAGGTGGCTGCCCGTGCCCAGGCGGCGGCGCAGGAACTGGCCGCCGCCGAGGCACGGGCGCGCCGCCTCGCCGAGCAGCATGCGCGGGTCTGCGACGAGCGGGACCGGATGCGGCTGCAGGTGGTCGATCCGGTGCGGCTCGACGAGGCAGCGACCGCGCAGGCGCGGGCCGAGGCGGCGCTGACCGAGGCGCGCGGGGCGCTGGACGCCGCCGAGCAGGCACGTGCGGTTGCCGTAGCCGCACTCGCGGAGGCCCGCACCCGCCACACGGACGCCGAGGCACAACGTGCCAGGTTGGATGCGGAGATGCGGGCGCTGTCCGAAATCCTTGCGGTCAAGGACGGCGAGCAATGGCCGCCGATGGTCGATGCGCTGGACGTGCCGGCGGGTCTGGAGCCGGCGCTCGGCGCGGTGCTGGGGGAGGAGCTAAGTTCGGCGGCCGACCCGGCGGCGGCGCGGCATTGGCGGGAGTTGCCGCCGCTGGATCCGCCGCTTGCGCTGCCCGAGGGAGTGACCTGCCTGGCGGGCATCGTGCAGGCGCCGGCGGCGCTCGGGCGGGCACTGTCGCAGATCGGGCTTGCCGATGACGAGGCGGCGGGCGACGCGGCGCAGAAGCTGTTGGCGCCCGGGCAGGCGGTGGTGTCGCCGGCCGGGGCGGTGTGGAGATGGGACGGGTACACGATCCGGGCAGGCACGCCGACGCCCGCCGCGGTGCGGCTGCAGCAGCGCAATCGGGTGCTTGTCCTGCGCACGGCATTGGTGGAGGCAGAGGCGCAGGCGGCGGAGACGGGCCGTGCGCTGGGCGCCGCCGAAGCGGCCGAGCGCGACGCTATCGCCGCCGAGCGTGAGCTGCGAGCGGCCCGTGCGGAGGCGGAGCGGCACTGCGACGTTGCCCGCGCGGCGGCAGTGCAGCTTCGGGCACAGGCAGAGGCGGCGGCTTCCCGCTTGGCGGCCGTCGAATCGCAGCTCGCGCGGATCGAGCCTGATCGCGCCGAGGCTGAAGCCGCCGTCGTGGCTTCCCGGGCAGCGCAGGCCGAGCTGCCCGACCTTGGCGTGCTGCGCGAGGCGGTGGAGCAGGCGCGAGCGGCACTCGCGGAGGCTCGGTCGCGTGAGGCCGCGGCCCGGGCGGAGCGCGACGCGCTTTCGCAGGAGCAGCTTGTCTGTGGCGCGCGGCGGGAGGCGATCGGCGCGGAGCGGGCGGGCTGGCGGGACCGTGCCGAGGATGCCGCCCTGCGACTGGGGGAGCTGACCGAGCGCCAGCGAGAGGCGGAGGCGGAGCACGCCGGGTTGGCGGCGGCCCCGGCGCAAGCGGCCGCGCGGCGGCAGGCGGCACTGACCGCGCTGGAGGCGGCGCATGCGACGCATGGCCAGGCTGCGCGGGCGCTGGCACAGGCCGTTGCCGAGGCTGGCGAAGCAGACCGGGTCTCGCGCTCGGCCAACGAACGTGCCGCCGGCGCTCGCGAGGACGCGGTGCGGGCGGAGGGGGCCGAGGCGCAGGCGGACCAGGCATGGGCTGGGGTTTGCGAGCGGATCGCCGAGCGTCTGGGGGCTGGGGCCGTGCTGCCCGAACCGCCCGCCGATCTGGGTGCCGAGCCGGAGGACAAGGCCCGGCGCCGGTTCGAGCGCTTGCAGCGCGAACGCGACGAGATGGGGCCGGTGAACCTCCGCGCCGAAGCCGAGGCTGGGGAGGTCGAGGGACAGCTTACGGCGCTGGACCGCGAGCGCGAGGAGATCGGGAGCGCAATCGCGAAGCTGCGTGGCTCGATCGGGCACCTGAACCGGGAGGGGCGCGAACGACTGACGGCGGTGTTCGAGCAGGTGGACCGCAATTTCCAGGCGTTGTTCAGCCGCATGTTTGGCGGGGGACGGGCGAATTTGGCTCTGGTGGGCTCCGACGATCCGCTGGAGGCGGGGTTGGAGATCTATGCGCAGCCGCCGGGGAAGAAGCTGTCGACCCTGTCGCTGCTGTCGGGCGGGGAGCAGGCGCTGGTCGCGCTGTCTCTGATCTTCGCGGTGTTCCGGTGCAACCCGGCGCCGGTCTCGGTGCTGGACGAGGTTGATGCGCCGCTGGACGATGCGAATGTGGACCGGTTCTGCACGCTGCTGGACGATATGGTACGGGAGACCGAGACGCGGTTCCTGGTGGTGACCCACCATCCGCTGACGATGGCGCGGATGGACCAGCTTTATGGGGTGACGATGCAGGAGCGCGGGGTGTCCCGGCTGCTGTCGGTGGATCTGGCGGCGGCGGAGGAGATGGCGGAACCGGAGCGGATGGCGGCGGAGTAGGGCGCGCTTCGGAACGCACGTGCCGGTCACGGTGGTCCGTCTGGCATCCACCGCATCACTGAACTCAAGGGTGGTGTGGAAGGATTCAGCACGGAGCAGCAAATTCAAAATGCGCCTTCGCGGAGGCGGCATGTCCGTGGTCGGCGTGTTCTCCGTGCTGGAAGCTTGCTGTGTGCGGATACACACGCCGCGCGGTCGCATTGCAGGAGTCGGTCGGAGCACCGGAGCCTGCACAGGGCGGCTGGACACATGGAAGCCGACGGGCTGACTGGCTGACCAGGATCACCGCGGCTCGCGAAGATTTCGCGTGTTAGCAATACAGAGCGCCACCGCGGTCCTGGTGGTTTTCGGACGGTTTGCGCAGGGCCGCTGAGCAGTGGCGAATCAGGATGGCGGGGCTGGCCGTGGCCGGCCCCGTGTCAGTGGTCAGTTTTCAGTTGTCAGTTGTCAGTTGTCAGTTGTCAGATTGGTTCAGGGTGGGCCGGTGCAGGGGGGAAGTGGGGATTGCGCGAATGCGGCCAGCCATGGGGGAGACGTCAGGATGGGGTCGCCAAGGGAGGTGTAGGCGGGGGGACCAACGGCGGCATGCTCTTCGCCCACGGCGGCCAGGGAGGCGGGATCGGCGGCGTTTTGCACGTCCTGGGAGCGGTCGATGAGAGGGGCGGGGTCGCCGCCGTAGAGGGCCAGATTGCGGAGCAGTTCGTCCCAGGCCGCCGGATGCGTCAGGGCGGACACGATGCCGAGGTCGAGGCAAATGTCGAGGAGGATGGCGCCGAACGGGCGGTTTTCGTCCTGGGCGACGATGTCGGCGAAGGTTTGCTCCTCGGGTGAGGGTTCGCGGTCGAGGGAGGTGACGCCGGCCGGCCAGCCGGGGGGAATGACCCAATCGGTGGCGCGGGGTCGGCGGGGGCGGGCGGCCCAGCCCGTCACTTGGCCCGGCCCCCTCCCCCCATCGATCCGCATCGCGGCTCGATCGTCCCGCAAGGGGAGGGGGAGAAGGCGGCGGGCGAAGGTTTGGCTGAGCCGGGCCTGGAGCGCGGCGATGCGGAGCAGGCCGCGGACGACGATGAGGGTGATCTCGGCCGGATCGGTGGTGCCGAAGATGCACGCGAGGAAGGCGTACCAGGGTAAAGTCTCGGGGTAGTCGTTCTCGCGCAGGGTCTCGACCAGATTTTTGCCGTAGGCGAAGAGAGCGCGGAGGAGGCGGAGGATGTTGCTGACACCGGCGGGGTCGAGGCGCGCGGACACGGCCCGATCGGGATCGGGCTGCTGGGCGGCTTCGAGGGGTGCGGTGGGGGTGTCAGACATAGGAAGCATTAAAGCATAGATTAGGATAGAAGTCAAGAACTCTTTTTGGGATCAGAGGAGGCTCCCTGGAGGGCGCGGCGGACCATGGCTGACAGCCGCTCCCCATGGCCACGTTGGCGACCCCGCGGCAGCTTGTCTCTGGCGATGAACAACAACCGGCGGCCCCCCCTCCCCGTCTGGCGCTCGATGCTGTTCGTTCCGGTCACGGTGGCGCGCTTCGTCGAAACCGCGGCCGACATGACACTTGCTTTGGTGCGAGCTGTCCCGAATGTGGTATAAAATCAGGTTGATCTGCGAACCGGAGGAAGTGAGGGCGGACGTCTTGATGCGGCGGCGATGGCAGCCTTATCGGGGCTGGTTCGTGCCGCATGCAAAAGTTGCCAAGTGGCTGGGCTGGTGGGGCACATCTGACGAATTGCCTTGCCCGACGCCGGAGCCACATTGACTGAAGTTCTTCAGACCGAACCGGCGCCGGCAAACCTCCGGGCCAGCCGAGCTTATATCGAGCAATTCAATCCCAGGGCGGCGCGAAAGGTCGCTGCGAGCCTCTGAGGCGATGTTCCCACATCGACGGCGATTGGTTCCGGGAACAACCATGCGGGAACTCGTCAGCAGCTGTCGCTATATCCTCCGCTGCTCCATAGATAGGGATAATGTTGTAATCCTACGTGTGGCCCATACCTCGCGCCGGCCGCGACGCCCTGGCAAGCTGACCGCTCGTACGAGCTGCGCGGCTTCGACCTGAGCTACCTGAGCGGGCTCTTCGGGGATAACGTGCTCGAGCGGGAGGATACCCGTGACTGTTCGGAGCGACGATACCAGGTCATCGGTGAGGTGCTGGGCGATGTGTTCCTCATCGTCTTACACTCGCCGTGGCCGCACCTGCCGCCTGATCACAGCTTGGCTCGCTGAACGGCTCGAGCGGAACCTTTGGTATGACCTTAAGCAATAAGATTGTCAGCGCGGACCTGACGGACCCCAATCGAGGCCGCTTTGATACCGCCGGTATTCAGCCACCGTCACCGAGATAACGGGGAGCCGGAGCGTCCGGTCCTTACGAGGCCGATCATGGCTCGATCGGCTGAGACTTGCGCGAGCGGCAAGGGCGGCGGCCTTGAGAGGAGGGCCGCCACCCTGCACACTCCGCCGCGGCAAACCGGAAAGGGCCGAGCATGACGATCGAGTTATGGACCTGGAATACGCCGAACGGGCGCAAAATCAGCGTCGCTTTGGAAGAGATGGGATTGCCGTACGACGTTCACACGGTGAACATCAGCAAGGGCGAGCAGTTCAATCCCGCGTTCCTGAAGATCAGTCCGAACAACAAAATTCCGGCGATCGTCGATCCGGATGGACCGGGCGGTGAACCGATCAGCGTGTTCGAGTCGGGCGCGATCCTGATTTATCTGGGCACCAAGACGGGGCAGTTCTGGCCGGTGGAGCTTCGCCGGCAGGTGCGCGTGCTGGAATGGCTGATGTGGCAGATGGGCGGCTTCGGTCCGATGCCGGGGCAAGTGCACCATTTCCTGCAGGTCGAGAACGAGCCGGACCGGCGCTATGGGCTGGACCGGTATATGAAGGAGACGCGCCGGCTGTATGGCGTGCTGGACCGGCGGCTGGCGGAAGTCGAGTTCGTTGCCGGCGAGGTGTCGATCGCCGATTTCGCGATCCTCGGCTGGGCCTGGCGGCATGAGAGGCACCAGGTGGACCTGGCGGATTTTCCCCAGGTGAAGCGGTGGTATGAGGCGATGATGGAGCGCCCCGGCACGGCCCGAGGGTTCGAGGTGGCCCTGAGCTGACAGGACGTTTGACGTAGCGCCGGCTGGTCCGTAGAAGGAGCTGGCAAACGCCGTGTCCGCGAAGGCGGTCGCAGCTCCGGGCGGAGGGGTGGCCGAGCGGCTGAAGGCGGCGGTTTGCTAAACCGTTATAGGGGGTCAACCTCTATCAGGGGTTCGAATCCCCTCCCCTCCGCCATGACGC
>Ga0335074_10016824_pt1 | contig 10298 bp, 9 predicted proteins | sample Lox_Sample_23_FD_206715 | JGI IMG/M metagenome (GOLD analysis project Ga0335074, IMG submission 206715) | Soil microbial communities from Loxahatchee National Wildlife Refuge, Florida, United States - Lox_Sample_2.3 | ecosystem: Environmental > Terrestrial > Soil > Wetlands | place: USA: Florida...
CACGCTGACCGACGCCGAACTGCTGGACGACGCGCTGCCGCCCGAGACCCTGCTGTTCCGCCTGTTCCATACCGAGGGCGTCGCCGTCGATCGCGCCCGCGCGCTGTCTTACGGCTGCCGTTGCTCCCGCGCGCGGCTGTCCGGCATCCTGGAGAGCTTCTCCACCGACGACCTCGACCACATGGCGGTCGATGGCGACATTGTCATGACCTGCGAGTTCTGCAATTTCGACTTTCATTTCAACCGCGACGAGGTGCATGGCGCGGCCACCGCGCCACGACACCACTGAGCCGCGCACGCCGTCCCCCGGAGCCCTGTCCGTCATGCCCGACAACCGCCTGACCCGACGTGCCTCCCTGCTGCTGCCCTGTTTGCTCGCAGCCTGCGGCGGCGGCGAGCAAACTTTCCCGCCGTTGCGCTACAACTACCTGCCGCCGATCCGGCTGAACGTGGCGGGCATCAGCGTCGAGCAACGGTTCTACCCGTCGGGCCTGCCGCCGGACATTACGTCGCAGGACCCGGTGCATCCGGTCGAGGCGATGCATGCCATGGCTGACGATCGGCTGCAGGCGGTCGGCACGTCAGGCCAGGCGGTGTTCGCCATCACCAACGCCGCGCTGACCAAGCGCGGCGACGTCATCACCTGCGCGCTGGCGGTCGAGCTGGAGATCTATCCCACTCCCGGCGTTCGCTCCGGGTTCGCGCAGGCGGTGGCATCGCGCCAGCATATCGGCAGCGTCGATGACATGGCGGCCACGCTCTACGACGTGACCAAGAACGCCATGAATGCGCTGAATGTCGAATTCGAATACCAGGTGCAGCGCAACCTCCAGCCGTGGCTGGCGACGACCACAGCGGTGCAGCCGCCGGTGCAGCAGCAGCCGCTGGAAACGGCGCCGGCGGAACAGCAACCCGAGGCCCCGCCGGCGCCGCCAGGCGGTCCACCGTCCGGTATGCCGCAGCCAGGCCCACCGTCAGCGCCGCCGCAGACGCTCAATGCGCCGACGTCGGCGCCGCCCGCCGCCGCCCCGGGAGCGCCACCGCCCAGACCAACGTTGCCCGTCCTGCCGCCGGGCTTTCACTGAAGCCTGGGCTTCCTTGATGTCCCTATCCGGTCTGCGCAGGCTGCCCGCGTCACCGCGCGTTCGTACAGGCAGCAGAGCAATCTCTCTGCGCTAACCGGATGGCGACATCGAGGAGGCCGGGCTGTCATCCGAGCATGGCGTTCCCTGAGACCCCTATCCGGTCAGTGCAGGCCCCCCCGCCAAGCGCGGCGATAGCGACCGGACTGGTGGCCTGCCGGCGCTGACCGGATCGGGACCTCCCTGAGGCTTGGCCCGCCCTGAAACCCGGCTCTGCCGGACGCCGGACGCCGGACGCCGGACGCCGGCGCGTTCAGCCCAGCAGTTCTTCCAGCGCCTCGGTGGCGCGTCCGCCAGCCCCGCGGATCTGGGCGAACAAGGTATCGGCTTCGGCGGCATCGTCGCGACGAGCAGCTTGCTCGACCGCGCGCGCCAGCGAGCTGACGGCACAGGCACCGCAATTGCCGGCGACCGACACCAAGTCGTGCGCCTCGCGCGCGGCTTGCGCCAGATCGCCGGCCGCCAGCCACGCGCCCAACCGCTCGATCAGCGCCGCCAGATCGCGCAACGATTCCGCGATGAACGCCGTGAACTGCGCGCCGTCCAGGAAGCCACGCAGGCCGGAGATCGCGCCCTGATCGACCGTCGGCACCGGCGCCTCCGGCCGGTCGCCTCGCACGATCGCATCCAGCGTCGCCGCCAGGGTGTCCGGCGATAGCGGCTTGCTCAGATACCCGTCCATGCCGGCACCGCGGTAGCGCTCCTCGGCGCCGCTCACCGCGTCTGCCGTCAATGCAATGATCGGCACCGCATTGGCCGGCGGCGGCAGGGCGCGGATGCGGCGCGTCGCACGCACCCCGTCCATCACCGGCATCTGCACGTCCATCAGCACCACATCGAAGCGGCCGCGCAGCACCGCCTCCACCGCCTCGCGCCCATTGCTAACCACCTCGGCGGTGTGGCCGATCGCCTGCAACAGCGCGGTCACCAGCCGCTGGTTCACCCCGTTATCGTCCGCCACCAGCACGCGCAGAGACTGCCCTGGGAGAGCGCTATCCATCGGGGTCTGGTCGTCGGTCGACCCCTGCGAGGCTTTTGCCGGTGCCAGCGGCAGCGCCACGCTGAACCGACTGCCCTGTCCCTGCGTACTGCTCACCGCGATCGTGCCGCCCATCAGGGTGAGCAATTCGCGCGTGATCGCCAGGCCCAGCCCGGTGCCCCCGAAGCGGCGGCTGATCGAGCTGTCCGCCTGGGTGAATTTGTGGAACAAGCGGTCCCGCGATGCCTCGCTGATGCCGATGCCGGTGTCGGCCACCTCAATTTCCACGCGGCGGCCGCGGTCGGGCAGCGGCTCTGGCAGCAGCCGGGCCGTCACCGTCACGCTGCCATGCTCGGTGAATTTGATCGCGTTGCCGAGCAAGTTCAGCAGCACCTGGCGCAGGCGAATGGCATCGGCATGGAAGCGCTGGCGGGTGCCGGGTTCCAGCCGCGTGGTCAGTGCCAGGCCCTTTTCCTTTGCCCGGGGCGCGAGCAAGGCCGCCGTCGCCTCGATGGTCTCGCCAAGGTCGAAATCAGACGGGTCCAACTCAATCTTGCCGGCTTCGAGCTTAGCGATGTCCAGCACGTCGTCGATCACCCGCAGCAGCGCCGCCGCGCTGTCGCGCACGGTCAAAGCGCAGTCGCGCTGGGTGTCGCTCAGCTCGCTGCGCAGCAGCAGCTCGTTCATGCCGATGATGCCATTCATCGGCGTGCGGATCTCGTGGGAGATGTTGGTCAGGAAGTCCGTCTTCGCGCGGTTGGCTTGCTCGGCCGCCGCACGCGCGGCTTCAGCCTGGGCATGCGCGGCGGTCACGCGTTCTTCCGCGGCCTTGCGCTCGGTCACGTCGGTGTAGGTGCGCACCACGCCGCCACCCGGCAGTGGCGCCGAGCGGATCTCCAGCACCGATCCGTTCGGCCGTCTGCGCTCGTAGACGTGCGGCTGGTCCAGGATACCGCCGGAGCGGATGAAGGCCTGCAGCCGCTCGGGGGTGAGGGCGAATTCCTGCGTTTGCCATTGGTGGGCCAGCACGTCGGTGAAATGCGGCCGCCCTGCCATCAGCGCCACCGGCAGGTCGAGCATCTGCATGGCGTGGGCGTTGCACACCGCCACGCGGCGGTCCGCATCGACCATCATGATGCCCTGGTCCATGAACTCGAGCGTGGTCTGCAACGTGCCGGATTTCTCCGCCGCATCCGCCTGGCTGCAACGCAGCTCCTCCGCCTGGCTCTCCAATCGCGCCCGCACGGCCTCATGCTCGTGATTGCGTTGCGCCAGCGACGCCTCGGACAGCGCCAGGCGGCGGAACTGCGTCAACAGGGCGCGGAACAGCAGAACCAGGATGAGGATGATGGCGGTGGTGACGATGCCGATGGCGACGGCCTGCCGCCGCCAGGTGCCGAGCGCCGCCGCCTCGGAGAAGCTGACATCCACCGCCAGGTCGAACGACGGCAATGGGTGGACCGACACCCAGTGAGGATCGCCGGTGAGATCGCCTTTGGAGCGATACATGCCGCCGCCCGCCGCGGCCACGCCGTGCCAGGCCGATCCGCGTGGTATCTGCCGGCCGACATATTTCGGAAAATCCGGATACCGCACCAGGATGGTGCCGTCGCCGCGGGTCAGGTTGATCGCGGTGGCCTCGTCGCGCGCAACAGCGCGGTAAAGCTCCTCGAAATAGGACAGTGACAGCGCGCCCCCAACGAAGCCGATCGTCGAACCGTCAGGCGCCGCCACCCGACGAACCACGTAGAAGGTCCAGCGCTTCAGCAAACCCGCCTGCACCGGCGGGCTGATGAACGCAACGTCGGCCTTGTGATCGCGGAACCAGGCGAAGAACTCGCGCGCCGACACGTCGTCCGTTTGCTCCGGCAGCCCGTTCGACGTGACCACCACGTGGCCATCGGCGTCCACCAGCGTGATGCCGGCAACCTGCGGCAGGTTGGTCAGGCGGTTGCGCAGGGCCTCGACCATGCTCTGGTTGGCAAGGCTGGCGTCGAACTCGGCGGCGTTGACGATGCCGGCCGCCAGCACCTGCGAACGCACGAGCTGCAGCGCGAGGTCGATGCTCTGGATCGTCCGCGCGGTTTGCTCGGCGAGGGCAAACCCCAGGTTGGTCTCGGTCTGCTGGTAGCGGGCGAGCGCCTCGCGCCGCATATGCCACGTGGCCAGCCCCGCGCCGGTCAGGCACAGGGCGATCAGTCCGGCGCAGGCAAGCATCAGCCAACGGCCGCTGCGGAGCGGCGGGTCGCTGCTTGCGGGGGCGGCAGGCACGGTGATCATACATTCAAGAGTTCGGGCTACGCGAAGGTTACTACCGTTGGCTGCGGCGGTGCGGCCGCCCGGCAGGCTTGCGGCCGGCGACCGAGAACGCCGCGCCGGCGCAGAGCAGGCCCAGCGAGGCGGGCACCAGCCACGCCGGCCGCACCAGCAGCGGCAACGCGACATCGGACCAGATCCAGTCGGCAAGGTGTTGCTCGATCCCGGTGTGCAGGGTCTCGGTCAGGTCATGGTCAACCATCAGCAGCACTTGTCCGAGCGGCACGGATGGCGGGCCGAGCGTCGCCAGGGCGACGGCCCCCACCAGCAGGATGGCGGACAGGACGGCAAGGACGCGTTGTAGGCTCACATGAACAGCTTTTCACCTTTGAGGCCAGTATAGAGGCTCGCGACCCACTCGCCATACCCGTTGTAGATCACGGTTGGCACCATTTCGTCACTGCCGAGCAAGCGCTCGCGCGCCTGGCTCCAGCGCGGATGGGCGACATCAGGGTTCACGTTGGCCCAGAAGCCGTACTCGTCGGGCACCAGGGCCTGCCAGAAATTGACCGGGCGCTTGTCGGTGAAGGTGATCTTCACCAGCGCCTTGGCGGACTTGAAGCCGTATTTCCAGGGCAGCACCAGCCGGATCGGCCCGCCGTCCTGTGGCGGCAGCGGCTTGCCGTACATGCCGGTCGAGATGAAGGCGACGTCGTTCATCGCCTCCGCCATCGTCACGCCTTCGATATAGGGCCAGGGGTAGAATGGGCTGTCCAGGCCGGGCATGAACTTGGCGCTTTGCTCGGTCTGGAACCGGATGTAGGTCGCCGAGCCCAGCGGCTCGGCCAGCTTCACCAACTGGCTGAGCGGGAAGCCGGTCCAGGGCACTGTCATCGCCCAGGCCTCGACGCAGCGGTGGCGGTAAATCCGCTCCTCGAGCTGCACCCGGGTCAGCAGGTCATCGATGGCAATGGTACGCGGCTTGGCGACCATGCCGTCGATCGCGATCGTCCAGGGACGCTGCGGCAGCTTCTGCGCCTCCTCCCAGACATCCTTGGTGTCGTTGAATTCATAGTAGTTATTGTAGGTGGTCGCGGCCTTCTCCGCCGTCACGGCGCGGTTCGGCGGATAGGTCTGGTTGAGCGGACCGCTGGCGCCCGCCGCCGGCGCCGCGGCCGGCGCGTCGGCCGCGCGGGCGGGACGGATGAGGGCCGTCGTCGACAATGCCAGACCGCCGGCCAGAATGCCGCGACGGCGCATGGCGACCGCCTCCGGCGTGACCCGGCTCTCCGCGATTTCCCAGCCGCGGCGTCGCATGATGCGCATCCCAGTCTCCATCCTCGGGTTATAACGTTGTTGCCACGCTTGGTGCTTGGACAAATTGCCGGTAATCCTCGGCACCGGGGCAGTGGCAATTGTCGGACGCCGCAGGATCGGGAACATTACACCCGTTCGCGGCGGCGACACCATTTTTCCGCCGCCGGCTTGCCTGGAGGCTCTGATGCATCTCGCCCGTTTCCCTCGTGTCCGCATGTTCCCCGCGCCGACGCCGCTGGAGAAGCTCGCCAACCTCTCGCGCCACCTGGGCGGCCCGGAGCTCTGGATCAAGCGTGACGACTGCACCGTGGTGGCGACCGGCGGCAACAAGGTGCGCAAGCTGGAATGGCTGGTGGGCGAGGCGCTGGCGCAGGGCGCCGATCATCTGGTGACGCAGGGCGCGGTGCAGTCCAACCACGTGCGCCAGACGGCCGCGGCGGCGCGCAAGTTCGGCCTGAAATGCACGGCGCTGCTGGAGCATCGGGTGGTGACCAACGACCGCGACTACCTCAACAGCGGCAATGTGCTGTTGGATAAACTATTTGATTGCGAAATAGAATACCGCCCCTCCGGCCTGGACATGAACGCCGAGGCGGTGGCCAAGGGCGAGGCGCTGAAGGCGGAGGGCGCCAGGCCGTACGTCATTCCGGGCGGCGGATCCAACCGGGTGGGTGCGCTGGGCTACGTGTCCTGCGCCCAGGAACTGGTGGCACAGGCCGACGAAACGGGGCTGCGCATCGACCGCATCGTCACGGCGACCGGCAGTGCCGGGACCCATGCCGGGCTGATCGTTGGGCTGCAGGGCTGCAACGCGAACATCCCGGTGCTGGGGATCGGCGTGCGCAACCCGCAGGACCTGCAGGAGGCGGCGGTGCATGCGCTGGCCGAGGCTACGGCCGACTATGTCGGCGTGCGCGGCGGCATTGCCCGTGCCTCGGTGGAGGCGAACTGCGACTACATCGGCGCCGGCTACGGCCAGCCGACCGAGGCGATGGGCGAGGCCGTGCTGCTGCTGGCGCGGCTGGAGGGGGTGCTGCTGGACCCGGTCTATTCCGGCAAGGCGATGTCCGGGCTGATCGACCTGATACGCAAAGGCCGGTTCCGCAAGGACGAGCGGGTGGTGTTCCTGCACACCGGCGGCGCCGTGGGATTGTTCGGATATACCGGGTTCTTCGAGCAAGCGATGGGATAGCGGAGGAAGCCGGACCCGCGTCGCTTGCGCCGGTCCATGATCGGCAAGCCTTCACCTCCGGCATTGAAGGCCCGGTTCGCGATCCGAAGGCGCCAGCCGCACAGGATGCACGACGCAAGACCAACGCGCTGCCGGACAGTGCGCGACTGGTGATCGCGATGGGCACAATCGAGGAGCTGGTGGAACATCGCTGCGCCGTCGCTGACAACCGGCGGATGTCTCGCCCGAGTCCAACCGATGCTGCAAGGAGAGGTCTGCCCCATGCTGCACAGTGAACACCGGATCCTGACCACGCATACCGGCAGCCTGCCGCGCCCGTCGGCGCTGACCCAGCTCTACGCCCGCCGCGCCGCCGGCGAAACGGTGGACGCCGCAGCCATCGACGCCCTGGGCAAGGCGGCGACCCGCGAGGTCGTGCAAAAGCAGATCGCCGCCGGCATCGATATCGGCAACAACGGCGAGCAAATGCGGGAAGCCTTCTTCCTTTACGTTCGCCACCGCATGAGCGGCTTTGGCGGAAGCTGGAACCGCAAGCCGATGGCCGATGCGCTGCGCTACCCCGGTTTCCGTGCGTGGGCCGATTCGGCGAACCGGCCCTCGGTCAGCAACCGCGACGGCGTGCCGATGGCGGTCGGCGAGGTCCGCTATCTGGACCCCGCCGCCGTGCAGGCGGAATGCAGCGAGTTCCGTGCCGCGCTGGACGACGCCGGCGCGCCCGGTTTCGCCGAGGCCTTCATGACCGCACCCTCGCCCGGCATCATCGCCGCGGCGATGAGGAACGACCACTACGACACGTTCGATGCCTATCTGGCGGCACTCGGCGAGGCGTTGCGGGTGGAATACGAAGCCATCGTGGCCAACGGCTTCCTGCTCCAGATCGATGCCCCGGACCTGGCGCTGGAACGCCATGTCTCCTACCAGGACGAATCGCTGAGCGCCTTCGTGGATTTCGTGGAACGCGTCGTCGCGGTGATCAACCACGCGCTGCGCAACATTCCGCGTGACAAGGTGCGCCTGCATGCGTGCTGGGGCAATTATGAAGGGCCGCATGACTGCGACGTGGATCTCGCGCAGATACTGCCGGCGATCAGCCGCGCGAAGGTTGGCGGCTGGGTGCTGCCCTTCGCCAATCCGCGCCACGCGCACGAGTATCGCTGCGCCGCCGACCTGCCGCTGGATGACGGGCAGGTCGTGGTGGCGGGCGTGATCGATCCGCTGACGCAATTCGTAGAGCATCCCGAAGTGGTGGCCGACCGGCTGGAGCGGGTAGCGCGGGTGATCGGCGATCCGACCCGCGTCATGGCGGGCACGGATTGCGGGTTCGACACCTCGGCGGGCCGCGGCCGGGTGGCGGCCGACGTGGTGTGGGCCAAGCTCGCCGCCATGGCCGATGGCGCGCGCATAGCATCGGCGCGGCTGGGCATGCACAACGCCCGCCCTCGCGGCACCGAGTGAGAACCGGCACCGGACCTGATCCGTGACTCGCCTCGGACGCGATGCGGGATTTGGCGGCGTCGGCGCCGAGGGCGGCCGCGATCGCACCTCATCGCAGTCGTCGATGCCTTGCTCCGATCATCCGCATCTGCCAAGCCCGGCACGCCCGACTCGCGACGGCGATGCACGGCAGAGATTGGTGGCCGTCATCGGCGCCGCCGGCCGTTCGGGCGCGGCGCTGTGTCGCGCCTTGCTGGCCGATCGAGTTCGGCTCGTCCCGATCATCCGCGATCCAGGCCGCTGGCGCGCCGCCAACCTGCCGCTGTCGCCACGCATCGCCGACCTGCACGACCCCGCCGCCCTGTGCGCCGCCCTGCACGGCGCGGATGCCGTCGTCTGCACCGCGCACGCCCGCCACGCCGCCGCGGTGATCGCCGCCGCGCCGGCCGCCGCGTGCCTGGTCTTCCTCGGCAGCACCCGCAAGTTCACGCGCTGGCCGGACGCGCACGCCGATGGCGTGCTGGCGGGTGAGGCTGCCTTCCTCGCCTCCGGCCGCAACGGCGTCATGCTGCACCCGACGATGATCTACGGCGCCGCCGGCGAGGACAACGTGCAGCGCCTCGCCGCGCTGCTGCGCCGGCTGCCGCTGCTGCCGCTGCCCGGCGGCGGCACGGCGCTGGTGCAGCCGATTCACCAGGACGACGTCACGCGCGCGATTCGCGCCGCGCTGGCACATGATTGGGATGGGCCGCACAGCCTGGTGATCGCCGGTCCAACCCCCCTGGCCTATGCCGCGTTCGTCCGCGCCATCGCCGCCGCCGCCGGACTGCCGCCGCCCCGCATCGTGGCGCTGCCGCTTGCTCTCCTGCGCCTCGCGGCGGCCGTATCGCGACTCGTGCCGCTGCTGCCCGCGGTGCGGGCAACGGAAGTCCGACGTCTCACCGAGGACAAGGCGTTCGACATCGGACCCATGCGCGCATTGCTAGGTGTCGTGCCCATGTCGCTGCAGACGGGATTGGCGCGCACCTTCGTCCGCGCGGGCAAGGACTGACGCGGCGCCGCGATCCCGCCGCGTGCGCCGGTTCAGGCAAATGCAGTTGCGTCGGGCAGGACAGTAATCAAGTTGTTAATATCTTGCCAATTTATTAACGATCGGCTGCCTGGCCACTGGTTCCCGTACGTAGAAGTACCGGGAAAATTCGTAGGCAAAATTGATCCAGATCAGAGCCGGCCTACCCTCGGACCGGCAGGTTAGCGTCAGATCACGCGTTGAGGAGGGACCAGTCGATGACCTACATGACCCGCATCGTTCCGGAAACCAAGCCGGTATTCAGCCCGCTCCTGCTGTCGGACCGCCTGCTCACACTGGCGGAAGATGCCGACAGGGCAGGCTATCGGATCGCGGCCGAGCATCTGCTGTACCTTGCCTCCGAAGTTCTGGACGAACCCGACAACCTCCGCCACTGAGCGCGCGCCTGAGCCGGCGCCGGCGCACCGCCGCACGTCGTCCATCGGGCAGCGACGGGCACGGCCCCGCCTTCGCAGGCCATGACGGCCGAATCGCCGCGCCGCGATGGGCGTCTGGCACGGCTACGCGCGCCGCGCCACCGGACGCACGAAATTCAACGCCGCGCGCAAGGTGGGAAAATATCCGACGCTTTCCCGCTCCACCGCAGAAGTCACCATCCACCAGTTTGAGCCCAGCGGGCAGTGGATCAGGTAGAGACGCTGCCGCGTGGCGCGACGCAGGATGACGATCCGGCGATAGATGCCCGGATCATCGCTCCGCCGCTCGCTGACAAAAGCTGACAGATCGTTGCTCGCCTCGGCCCAGTCGAGCAATAACTGCCGCTCCCCGTCGGTGACGGGACGCGGCGGAAAACTACAAAGGGCCTTGTCCACAGCATCTTCCATCGGCGCAACCCACCAAAGCAACGGTCAGATCGTTGCACATGTTTTCCTTCAAGGCGGTTTCACG
>Ga0335074_10016825_pt1 | contig 10298 bp, 10 predicted proteins | sample Lox_Sample_23_FD_206715 | JGI IMG/M metagenome (GOLD analysis project Ga0335074, IMG submission 206715) | Soil microbial communities from Loxahatchee National Wildlife Refuge, Florida, United States - Lox_Sample_2.3 | ecosystem: Environmental > Terrestrial > Soil > Wetlands | place: USA...
CTCGGCGACGAGCATGTACGACCACACGTCCCCGACCCCGCGCGTCCGCCAGCACCGCCGCGCCAGCGACAGCAGATCATCGAGACGCTTCCAGTCATCGAGCCCGCCGTAGCAGAGCTGTGCGTCCTCCAACGACGTCACGCCGGACGCATGGAGTCGGCGCGGCGATTCCGACAGCCCGTCCGCGAGCCAGGCGCCTTCCCCGCGCGACGACCACCAGCGGCGCCCGAGCGCCGGCGCCGAGACGACGCCAACCGAGGCCTCCCCGTCGATCTCGAGCGCCAGCAGCGTCGCCCAGATCGGCATGCCCCGGACGTAGCCCTTGGTGCCGTCGATCGGGTCGATGATCCAACGCCGGCCGGACCCGTCGCCACCAACACCGAACTCCTCGCCGGCGACCGCATCGTCAGGCCGCCGCGCGGACAGTCGATCGCGGAGCAGCTTCTCGACCGCTCGATCGGCCTCCGTGACCGGTGTCATGTCCGGCTTCGTATCGACGAGGAGATCGCCGGCGCGGAAGCGCCCGATCGTGATCTCGTCGGCAAGGTCGGCGAGCTCCAGCGCCAGAGCGAGGTCGTCGGCCACCGCGGGCATCCTACGCTTCGGCCGTGGAGGAACGGCGTTCGAGCCCGGTCGAGCTGCTCTGGGACCTCGTGTTCGCGTTCGCGGTCACGCAGGTGACGACGCTGCTGCGCGCGCATCTGAGCTGGGGCGGCTTCGGCAAGTCGATGCTGGTGCTCGGGCTGGTGTGGTGGGCGTGGTCGGCATTCGTCTGGGTGGTGAACGCCCAGAACGAGCCGTCGCGGACGGTCACGCTGGCGCTGCTGATCGCGATGGGCTTCATCTTCGTGGCGGGGCTCGCGCTGCCGGATGCATTCGGGTCTCGCGCAGTCCTGTTCGCGATCACCTACGTCGTCGTCCGCCTGATCCACCTCGGCCTGTACGTGTACGAATCCAGGCTGGGAAACGCGTCACGCAGCTCGATCCTGGGGTTCACGTTCACGAGCCTGATCGGATTCGCGCTGTTGCTGGTGGGCGCATTCACGCACGGCGGCGTGCGCGTCGCGCTGTGGGTGGCGGCTCTCGCGATCGACTTCGGCGGTCCGGCGCTGTTCTCTCGCGAGCGCCTGCGCGGGCTCCAAGAAGTGGCCGTCACGCACTTCTCCGAGCGCTACGGGCTGTTCGTGATCATCTGCCTCGGCGAGTCGATCATTGCGATCGGCACCGGCGCACGGCCGCTGAGCGCGCAGCGTGTCGAGGCTGTCGCGCTTTGCCTGGCAATCACGGTGGCGCTGTGGTGGGCGTACTTCGACGAACTCGCCGAAGAGGCCGAGCAGACTCTGCGAAAGCACAAGGATGCGGTGCTGGCGGCGGTCGACTCCTACAGCTACATCCACGTGCTGCTGGTCGCGGGAATCATCGTGTTCGCGGTCGGCGCGCGGCGGCTGGTTCACGCCGGCGCCGGCGAGCTCGGCGATCCGGGCCGGCTCGCGCTGTGCGGCGGGATCGCTTTGTACCTGGTCGGCCTGGCCGCCTTCAAGCAGCGGCTGCTCGGCGAGCTCGAGCCGCTGAAGCTCATCACCGCGGCGGCGCTGCTGCTCCTCGGCTGGCTCGGCGGTGGACTCGCCGCGCTGGCAGTGGCCGGGATCGCGATCGGGATCCTCGCCGCGGCGCACATCGCAACCAGACTAGTCTGAGCGGCAATGGAGCAAGAGGCAACCGAGGTCCTTCAGCGGCTCGTCCGGTTCAACACGGTCAACCCGCCGGGCAACGAGCGCCCCGCGATCGAATACCTCGACGAGTACCTCACCGGAGCCGGCTTTCAGACCGAGCAGCTCGCCGACGACGAGAACCGCCCGAACCTGATCGCGACCCTGACGAGCGAGGTCGACGGCCCCACCCTCCTGTACCTCGGCCACGTCGACACCGTGCTCGCCGACCCGTCCGAGTGGACGCACGACCCGTGGTCCGGCGAGGTCACCGACGACGGCTTTCTCTGGGGCCGCGGCGCGCTCGACATGAAGTCGCAGGTGGCGGCCGAGGCCGCGGCCGGCGCGAGCCTCGCGCGAGATGGGTGGCGGCCGGCGCGCGGCGCCCTGAAACTCGTGTTCGTCTCCGACGAGGAGACCGGCGGCGACGTTGGCGCACGCTGGCTGTGCGAGCAGCACCCCGAGAAGGTGCGCTGCGACCTGCTGCTCAACGAGGGCGCCGGCGCCCCCTTCGAGCTCGGCGGCCAGCGCCGCTACGGCGTCTGCTGCGGCGAGAAGGGGATCTTCCGCTTCAAGCTGACCGCGCGCGGCGCGGCCGGCCACGCCTCGTTGCCGCGGATGGGGGACAACGCGCTGCTGAAGCTCGCGCCGGTGCTCGCCCGGCTGGCCGAGCGCCAGCCCGCGCCCGACGTCACCGAGGCGCCGGCGGCGCTGCTCGAGCGGCTCGGGGGCGATCCGGCAGACCCCGAACCGACCCTCAACCAGATCAGGCAGGAACTCCCGGCTCTGCTCGTGCTGCTCGAGCCGATGCTCGGCGTCACCCTGACGCCGACGATGGCTCACGCGTCGGACAAGATCAACGTGATCCCGTCGCAGGCGTACCTGAAGGTCGACTGCCGCGTGCCGCCGGGCCTCGGGGAGGACGTGGCGCTGAAGCGACTGCACGAGGTGCTCGGAGACACCGCCGACGAGCTTCAGATCGAGTTCACCGAGAAGGTCACGGGCAACGTCTCGCCCGTCGAGTCCGTGCTGATGGACGCGATCGATCGCTGGATCGCCGACCACGACGAGGGCGCGATCACCGCGCCGGTGCTACTCCCGGGGTTCTCCGACTCGCGCTGGTTTCGAGAGGCGTTCCCCGAGTGCGTCGCCTACGGCTTCTTCCCGCACCGGCACATGGGGCTGCTCGACGAGGCGCCGCTCGTGCACAACGCGGACGAGCGGATCGATGTGCGCGACCTCGGCTACGCCACCACCTTCTACCGCGACCTGATTCTCGAGCTGCTCGGTTCCTAGCATCCGGGTCGAGCGCGGAAGCAACGCGACCGCGACCAGTACGACGGTGATCGCGCTGCCGACCAGAAGCACGGTCCGTGCGCCAATCGCGCTCGCGAGCGGACCGGCGAGTGCGAACCCGAACGGCAGCAGCGCCAGCGAGCCGACCCAGTCATACGAGCTCACGCGCGAAAGCGCGTGCGGCGGGATGTACCGCGCGAGCGATGTCTCCCACCAGATGCCGAACAGCGCGAACCCGAACCCCATCGCCAGCGCGACGGCGATCACGACCGCGAGCGGAGCGTGCAGCGCGAAAGCGGTCGCCATCGCCGGCCACGGGAGCACGAGCAGCAGCCCGACGTACATCGGTCGCCGCGGCCGCCAGCGAATCGCGACCAGCGCGCCGAGTACGGCGCCGCCGCCCGCGACGCTCTCGAGCACGCCGAAGATGCCGGCGCTCCCGTACAGATTGCGCGAGACGATCGGCGCGAGCGCATACCACTGCGTGTACAGAACGAGCACCATGCCCGTGAACGCGGCGATCGTCACCCACACCCACGGACGGGAGACCGTCTCGCGCCAGCCGGTGCGCAGCTCGGAGATCATGGACGGTGAGGCGGGCGCAGGAAGCTGGCCGCCACGCACGCGTCCGCGAACGCGAACGAGCAGCGCGGCGCTGATCACGAAGGTGAGCGCGTCGAACAGGAAAGCTTCGCCGGCGCCGACGCCGAGCACGAGCGCGGTCGACAGCGCGGGACCGATCAGCACGGCCAGGTTGTAGGTCGACTGCGTCAGGGCGGTCGCGTCGAGGATCAGCGACTCGGGCACTGTCTGAGGGACCAGACCGGTGTACGCCGGCTGGAAGAACGCACGGCAGGCACCGAACGCGGCCTCGATCAGGACCAGCTCGAGGATCGTGATCGCGCCCGTGAAGATCAGGATCGCGACCGCGAGGTGCAGCGCGGCTCGGGCAGCATCCGTCGCGAGCATGATCCATTGGCGCGGGAGCCGGTCGGCCCACACGCCGCCCAGCAGCATCAGCGTGACCATCGGCAGCGCCTGCGCCGCCAACACGAGCCCGAGGTCGGACGCCGAACCGGTCTTGCGCGTGATGAACAGCGCCAGCGCGACGATCACGACCTGATCGCCGACCGCGCTCGCGGCCTGGCCGAGGAACAGATATCGGAAGTCTGGGTGGCGCAACACGCGCCGGTACGAACTCATTGGAACTCACTCGAATCGAAGGTAACTGCCGGTACTGCGAGGCCCGAAGGTGGCCCGCTAGAAGCGGGCGGCGGGCGGGTGGTTCAGCGGGCGCCGAGGAACGTCGCCCGCAGAGGCGGGCGGGTTCTCACGCCGTTCATTCGAGTGATGCTGAGCATCGTCAGCCGAGCGTACCAGTCAGGCACGCGGCGTCAACTGAAACTTCAGTGAAAAGAAGTCGAGTGAATCAGGCAGCTTCTTGCGCGGGTCGAGCTGAGCGTCAAGCAAGCGCACCTCGTGGGTATTCAGCAGTTCAGTCAGCATCGTGCGACCGGCAAGCAGTGCCACCCCGGTGCCCGGGCATCCCTGTGGCCCGTGGCTGAAGTGGTTGAAGCTCCAGTCACCGCAGGCGGCCCCACCTTCGAGCCACACCGACGGATCGAACGAATCCGCGAACTTGTGCCGTGAGGCGTCACGGTGATTGAACGTGTTGACGATCAAGAGCTGCGTGCCCTTCGGCAGCGAGACCCCGTCCCACTCCACCTTGCGCGTCGTCACGCGCGAGAGCATCGCGGTCGTCGGCCACAGCCGCATCGCCTCCTGCAGGCAGGCATCCATGAACGAGGCGTCTCCGACGGCACGAGCACGCTCATCCGGAAAGACCGCCAGCAGCGCGAGGCAACGGTAGGCGTTGATCGCGAGCGTGTCGCCGAGCGCGAACATCCAGTGGATCACCTGCCCGGTCGGGTGCACGCGCTGGGTCGTCGGCGCGTCCGCGAACAGTGACGCGAGCGACCCGGGAGCTGCGGCCTGCACGTATTTGTCGAGCGCCGCCAGCAGCTCCTGGTAGAGCTTCGGCGAACCCTTCCCCGGCGGGTTGGACTTGTCCATCAGATCGCCGAGCCACTCGGACAGCCGGTCATCGTCGCCGGCGCCCTCGCCGAGGATGATCCGCCGCGCCGCGCGCCGCACGGCCTTGTTCCAGGCATCCCAGTCCAGGGCAGCCGGCAATCTCGCGGCCTCCTCCTCGCACACCTGGGAGAAGTGCTCGGACAGCCGATGCGACGGCTCGCCGGTGTCGAGGACTGCCTCGGTGAAGGCACGCCGCTCCTTCCAGTCGACCCCGCGCGAGATCGTCAGCGCGTTCGGCTGGAAGTGGCGCATCCCGGAGCCCTTCGGCTCGGGGTCGGCCGCGAACGGATCCGGCGACTGCTGCAGAACGTGCCGAATCGGGCCCTCCCCGATCAACAGCAACGCCTCATCCTTGGCGACCCGGACCCATACCGGACCGTCGTCGTAGCTGCGCCGCATTCCCTCCATGAATCCGCGTGCAAGCGGATCGACCCGCGTGCGGTCGGCGACCGCGGCGGCCGTCTGCCGGCGCCGGAACAGACCCTGGATCACGTTCGGCACCGCCACCTGAGCGGTGAAGCGGAGCCCCTGAAGGACCGAAGCGTGCGGGAAGTCCTTGTCTGCCACGTCCGGCGCGACCGTACCACGCAGGTAGTCTGCGCTGATGGCGACGGAGGTGACCGGGCGGCTTGACCCGGCGATCTTCAGGCTCCCGGTGGACCGGATCCGCTCGGGCTACTACTCCGATGCGTACTTCGTCTACACGAAGAGGCTGCTCGAGTCAGAGGGCGAGCACCCGCACGTGACGATGCAGGTGTTCCAGAAGCAGGACTCGATCCTTGGCGGGATCGACGAGGCGATCGCGATCATCAAGCTGTGCTCAGGGCACGCCGGCGCGGACGGCGAGTGGGTCGATGGCTGGGACCAGCTCGTCGTGAACGCGCTGCACGAGGGCGATCGGATCGCCCCGCGCGAGACGGTGATGACGATCGAGGGCGACTACAGCCTGTTCGCCCATCTCGAGACCGTGTATCTCGGCTGCCTCGCCCGCCGCTCGCTCGTGATGCGCAACGTCGCCGCGGTCGTCAGCGCCGCACGTGGCAAACCGATCTTCTACTTCCCCGCCCGCCACGACCACTGGCTCGTGCAGACCGGCGACGGCTGGAGCGCGCACGTCGCCGGCGCGATCGGCGTCTCGACCGACGCGCAGGCATCGTGGTGGGGCGGCCGCGGGATCGGGACCGTGCCGCACGGGCTGATCGCGGCCTACGGTGGCGACACGGTAGTTGCGGCGTGCAAGTTCGCCGAGCACTTCGCGCATGACATGAACATCACTGTGCTGGTGGACTTCAAGAACGACTCGGTCCGCACCGCGCTCGAGGTCGCGGAGGCGCTCGGCCCGAAGCTGTGGGGCGTCCGGCTCGATACCTCCGAACAACTCGTCGACCGCTCGCTGGTCGACGAGATGGGCGGCTTTGATCCGACCGGTGTCAATCCTCGGCTGGTCGAGAAGGTGCGTCGGGCGCTGGACGAGGCCGGCTTTGAGGACGTGCGAATCGTCGCAAGCGGCGGATTCACCGCCGAGCGGATCGAGCAGTTCGAAACCGCGGGCGTGGCTGTCGACGCCTACGGGGTTGGTTCCTCGCTGATCCGCGGCCAGAACGACTTCACAGCCGACATCGTGCTTCTGGACGGGCGCCCGTGCGCCAAGGTCGGACGTGCCTTTGCGCCGAATCCGCGGCTGCAACGGGTTGAGTAACTCTGGGCTCGTGCCGATGACGAGCCTGGGTCAATGTTCCTTGCTCTGATCAGCGCCGGCTCCTCGGCTAACCCCGCTCACGAGACGATCATCACGTCCTTCCCGAGCCTGCCTCACGCGACGTTCCTCGGCTACACGTCCTTCTGGGGATTCCTGCACGACTGGGCGCCGATCATCTTGATGGCGATGCTCGTGTTCACGGTCCTCGCGCTGATGCGGTTCATGCCGCGCACGAACCCCGAGAAGTTGAAGCCCGACTCGGCGCCCCCGATCGCATGGGAAGACATCGCCGGCTCGGATGAGGCCAAAGAGGAGCTGCGCGAGGTGGTCGACTACCTCCGGGACCCGAAGCGATTCCGTGCGCTCGGCGCGAAGGTCCCGAAAGGCATCCTGTTACACGGGCCACCGGGAACGGGCAAGACGCTGCTGGCGAAGGCGGTGGCGCACGAATCCGGCGCCAGCTTCTTCTCGCAGTCCGCGGCCTCGTTCGTCGAGATGTTCGTCGGCGTCGGCGCCGCGCGCATCCGGCGGTTGTTCAAAACCGCGCGCAAGAAGGCGCCCGCGATCGTGTTCATCGACGAACTCGACGCCGTCGGCGGCGTCCGCGGCCAGGACGTCACCGGGGAGCGCGACCAGACGCTGAACCAGCTGCTCGTGGAGATGGACGGTTTCACGTCCTCGGCGAAGGACGTGGTCGTGATCGCGGCCTCGAACCTGCTCGAGAAGCTGGACCCCGCGCTCCTGCGCCCCGGCCGGTTCGACCGCCAGGTCTTCGTCTCGCCTCCGGACGTCAGCGGCCGCGAGCGGATCCTCCGCGTCCACTCAGCCAACAAGCCAGTCGCGGATGACGTCGATATGACCCTGCTCGCACGGCAGACCGCGGGCCTGACCGGCGCGGACCTGGCGAACATCTGCAACGAGGCGGCGATCTTCGCCGCTCGGCGGAACGCGACCGAGGTCGCGATGATGGACTTCGATGGCGCGCTCGAGCGGGTCGTCGCCGGCATGCAGTCACGCCGCGCGCTGACCGATCACGAGAAGCGGATCGTCGCCTACCACGAGGCAGGACACGCACTTTGCGGAGAGCTGCTCGCGTCCGTCGATCGCGTGCACCGGATCTCGATCGTCCCTCGCGGACGTGCCCTGGGCTACACGCTGAACCTGCCCGAGGAGGACCGCTACCTGAAGACGCGCGAGGAGCTGATCGACTACATGACGATGCTGCTAGGGGGACGTGCATCCGAGCAGATTGTGTTCGGTTCGATCACGACCGGTGCGTCGGACGACCTCAAGCGCGTGACGGAGATCGCCCACTCGATGATCCATGAGTACGCGATGGGCACCGGCCAGACGTCGATGCGGATAGTCGTCGACGGCGCCGCCGAAGCGACCAGGCGCGTCAGCGACGAAGAGGTCCGCGAGCTCGCCGACGAAGCGCTACGGATGGCCATCGCGCTGATCAACAGCCACCGTCCCCAGCTCGAGCAGCTCGCGGAGACGCTGCTGAGCAACGAGGTGCTGGAGCGCACCGACATCGAGCGGATCATGGAGGGTGTGCCGCATGCGGCGCCACCGCGGATCGGCGGCGGTCAGCTTGGGGTTGCCGCAGCGACCGGCGAGCAGCCCGCTCCGCGGCAGCCCGAGTAGGCCCGGCGGCGGGGCGCCGCTATCCTCCCGCCGCGTGCTGTCCGCGATCGACCACGTCGGCATCGCCGTCGACGACATCGACGGGGCGCTGGCCATTTACCGCGACATCCTCGGGATGCCGCTAGTGCACCGGGAGACCGTCACCGAGCAGGGCGTCGACGCGGCGCTGCTGGACGTCGGAGATGGTCACATCGAGCTGCTCGAGCCGCTCGGCCCCGACACCGCGGTCGGCAAGTTTCTCGCCAAGCGCGGTCCGGGACTACACCACGTTGCGTATCGTGTCGAGGACATCGACCAGGCGCTGAGGGCGCTCTCGCAAGCCGGTGCGCGGCTGATCGACGAGTCGCCCCGCATCGGGATCCGCAACTCTAAAGTTGCGTTCGTGCACCCGGCGTCGACCGGCGGAGTGCTTACCGAGATCGTGCAACCAGCGGAGGTCCACTGATGACAGACGAGAAGCCCCAGAAGATAAGCATCGGGTTCGTCGGCACGCAGGTGCTCTCGGCGCGCGTCGCGTCTGATGAGCTGACGAAGCTGCGGACCGCGCTTCCGGGCGGCGGCTGGCACGAATTGACCGCCGAGGACGGCACGATCGCGCTCGACCTCTCGAAGGTCGCCTACGTGCTCGTCGATCACGAAGCGCAGCGGGTCGGGTTCGGGACCTGAGCCTCCGCGCGATCGACGACGCCGCCCTTCGGTTCGCCCGCGCGCACGGTCACACGCCCGCGCTGGAGCAGGCGGCCGCCCGCTATTCGCGTCTCGGCGAGCACGGCGCGTGCTGGTTGGCGCTCGGCGCCGCCGGCGCCACGCTCCAGCCGGCGAAACGTGAAGCATGGCTGCGTGGCGCCGCCGTCGTGGTCGCCGCGTACGCCCTCAACTATGCGGTGAAGCTGGCTGTCCGCCGGCCCCGGCCTGAGCTCCCCGGCCTGCCGGCCCTGAGCCCAGTCGTCTCACGACTGTCGTTTCCGAGCGCACACGCCACCACTTCCTTTGCCGCCGCACGCGCCTACGCCGGCCTCGTCCCGGCGACGGCTCTGTACGGGCCAGCGATTCTGTTCGGGATCACGCGGCCATACCTGGGCGTCCACTACCCGAGCGACGTGCTCGCCGGTGCGGTGCTCGGGACGGCGATCGGGGAGACCCTCCGATCATGAAGGTCGGGATCGTCGGGATGCCGAACGCCGGCAAGTCATCGCTGTTCAGCGCGCTGACGGGCGTCGCCGCGGAGGCGGCCAACTATCCGTTCACGACGATCGAGCCGAACGTCGCGATCGTGCCGGTCGCGGATGAGCGGCTCGACGCGGTCGCGCGCACGGTCGGGGCCTCGAAGATCGTGCCCGACACGATCTCGTTCCACGACATCGCCGGGCTCGTCGCCGGCGCGCACAAGGGCGAAGGGCTCGGCAACCAGTTCCTCGCGAACATCCGCGAGACGGACGCGATCGTCCACGTCGTCCGCGCCCACGATGACCCGAACGTCGTCCACCCCGAAGGCCGCGTCGATCCGCTTGCCGACATCGAGACGATCGAGACCGAGCTGATCTACGCCGATCTCGAGCAGGCCGAGCGCCGGCTCGAGAGGGTCATCAAGACGGCCCGCGGCGGCGATCGTCGCGCGATCGCCGAGGAGGCATGGCTCAAGCAGCTCATCGAAGCGCTTCAGGCCGGCCAACCGGCGCGCACCGTGCCTCCCCCCGGCGACGCACCCGAGGCGCTTCAGAACCTTCAGCCGCTGACCGCGAAGCCGGTGCTATTCGTCGCGAACGTCGGTGAGGGCGACGACGCGGTGCCCGCGGCGATCGCCGAGCACGCCGCCGCGATCGGGGCTGCGGTGGTCGCCGTCAGCGCGCGAC
>Ga0335074_10016826_pt1 | contig 10297 bp, 9 predicted proteins | sample Lox_Sample_23_FD_206715 | JGI IMG/M metagenome (GOLD analysis project Ga0335074, IMG submission 206715) | Soil microbial communities from Loxahatchee National Wildlife Refuge, Florida, United States - Lox_Sample_2.3 | ecosystem: Environmental > Terrestrial > Soil > Wetlands | place: USA: Florida...
AGCTGCACGCCCGTGATCGCCTGCACGGTGAGCGGCACGTCTTGCACCGACTCCGAGCGGCGCGTCGCCGTCACGGTGACTGTTTCAAGTTGAAGAGAGGCGGTCGGCGCGCTGGCCGCGGGCGCGGCCGCCGCGGTATCGGTAGCTTGCTGTGCGTACGCGCGTGCGCCGATGCAGGCGCTCAGCGCTGCCGAAATTGCGCAGGCGATCTGTCGATTACGATTATGGCTCGATTTCATTCGGTGACCTCGCCGGGTTACGAACTTGTTGTCTTCCCTGCGGTGGGCCAGCCCCCCTTGGCCCGCCGGAGGCCCCCTTCGCTCCGGCTCACTCAGTCGATGCTCCCGTAAACGCCGCGCCGCGGCTTGTGAGGACGCGACGCGCGGGTTGCGGATTTACGACACACCGCAGATCCGTTGGACGCAGGCTTCCACAGGCCTCGGCGGCGCGAAAGCCGAGAATTTCTATGGACCCATCGGAAAAAGGCATGCCGCCTTTGGTCCGCTCCGCTCTGCGGCGAGCTATGCTGCCACGATTCATGGGGGAATTCGACTACATCATCATCGGGGCCGGCTCCGCCGGGTGCGTGCTGGCCAATCGCCTCACGACGAGCGGCCAGCATCGCGTGCTGCTGCTCGAGGCCGGCGGCAGCGACTCCAGCCCCTGGATTCGCGTGCCGGTCGGCTATGCGCGCACGTTCACGGACCCGCGTTACAACTGGATGTACCAGACGGAGCCCGATCCTGCGCTGGACAACCGCATTGCCCACTGGCCGCGGGGCAAGGTGCTGGGCGGTTCGAGCTCGATCAACGCCATGGTATTCGTGCGCGGGCAGCCGTCGGACTACGACGACTGGCGCAAGGCGGGAAATCCCGGCTGGGGGTGGCAAGACGTGCTGCCGTACTTCCGCAAGCTCGAGGATCACGCTTGGGGCGCATCGAAGTACCACGGCGCCGGTGGGCCGGTATATGTCCACGATCCATCTGCCGCGGTCCACCCGCTCTGCACGACTTTCCTCGAGGCGTGTGCCGAGGTAGGTATCGGAATCAGTCGCGATCTCAACGGCTCGGAGACCGAAGGGGCAGGCCTCTGGCAAGTCACCATTCGCGACGGAGTGCGCGTCTCGAGCGCGAGCGCTTACCTGCGGCCGGCGTTGCGCCGACGCAACCTCGAGCTGGCGACCGGCGCGCGCGCGACCCGGGTGCTCTTTACGGGCGCCACTGCCACCGGCGTGGAATACCTGCGGGGCGGGTCGCGGCTGACCGCGACTGCCCGCCGCGAAGTGCTCCTGTCGGCCGGCGCGATCGGCTCGCCGCAGCTTCTCGAGCTCTCCGGCGTCGGCGATCCCGAGCTGCTGCGAGGGCTCGGGATCCCGCTGCTCGCCCCGCTCGTGCGCGTCGGGCGCGGGCTGCAGGATCACGTTTGCGTATCCTATTTCTATCGCTCCAGGGTCCCGACGCTCAATGACGTGCTCGCGCCCTTTCTCGGCAAGGCGCGAGCCGCCCTGCGCTATGCCTTGCACCGGGATGGTCCACTTGCGATGAGCGTCAATCAGGCCGGCGCCTTCGTGCGCAGCCGCCCGGAGCTCGGCCGCCCCAACCTGCACATCTACTTCAATCCCGCGAGCTACAGCACCACGACCAGCGGCCCCAGGCGCCGGCTGCTCAACCCCGATCCGTTTCCGGGCTTTCTCATGTCGTTCAACACCTGCCGGCCGACGAGCCGCGGCAGTGTGCACCTGCGCAACCGCGATCCGCTGGCGAGCCCCGCGATCGCGCCCAACAGTCTGTCGACGCCGGAGGACATCGCGGATGTGTACGAAGGAGCGCGCGTGCTGCGCCGGATTTCCGCCGCCAAGCCGCTCGCAGCCGTGATCGAGTCGGAGCTGGCGCCCGGAGAAGGCGTGCACTCCGACGCTGAGGTGCTTCAGGACTTCCGCCGTCGCGCAGGCTCGGTATTCCACCCGTGCGGCACCTGCGCGATGGGCCCGGACGCGACGAGCTCCGCGGTCGATCCACGTCTACGAGTGCATGGCGTGGCCAACCTTCGCGTGGTCGATGCCTCGACCTTTCCGACGGTCACTTCCGGCAATATCAACGCACCGACGTTGATGTTGGCCGAGAAGGCAGCCGATCTCATTCTGGAGGATGCCACCGCGTGAACGAGGCACGGGCTGACATCGATTCCGGGGCCGCGCCCGACGAGCACCGCGCGCCGGGCGATACCACCTCGCTCGCGGAGCGCTGGTACGTCGCGATCACGATGTGCGTGGTCTACACGCTGAGCATCTGCGACCGTTACTCGATCTCGACCGTGCTCGAGCCGATTCGCAAGGAGCTGCATCTTTCCGACGCCAACATCGCCTTCCTGACCGGGGTATCGCTCGCGATCTTCTATGTCATCTTCGGCTTCCCGCTCTCGTGGCTGATCGACCGCAAGAGCCGCCGCGCCATCATCGGCGCCTGTCTCGTCGCCTGGTCGGCGCTCACCGTCGCAACCGGTCTGGCGCGCAATTACTGGCAGCTCCTCGGCGCGCGCATCGGGGTCGGGGTCGGCGAGGCCGGCGGCACGCCCGGCGCCAACTCCATGCTGTCGGACTACTTCCCGGCGGCCCGCCGCCCGATGGCCTTGCAGGTGTTCTCGCTCGGCGCACCGATCGGCGCCTGGCTCGGCTCGCAGGTGGCGGGGGCGATCGCCTATCGCCTCGGCTGGCGCACCATGTTCCTCGCGCTCGGCATACCGGGGATCCTGATCGGCGCGCTCGTGCTGCTCACGATCCGCGAGCCGAAGCGCGGCTGCCTCGACGAGGGCAAGGACTGTCATGCGGCGACGCCGTTCCTCGAGACGATGCGCTACATGCTGCGCCAGCCTTCCGCGGTGCATCTGATCATCGGCAGCTCCGTGGTCGCGCTGTGGGGCTGGGGCCTGATGTGGTGGACGCCCGCCTTTCTGATGCGCAGCTACGGACTCAACGTCGCTCAGGCCGGCGCCATGCTCGGGCCGATCCACCTGATCGGTGGCAGCCTCGCGATGGTCGCGAGCACGTGGCTCCTGTCCAGGCCGTGGCTCTCCAGCCAGCGACGCATCCTGCGCCTTCTCGGTGTCAACGTTGCGCTGGCGACCGTGGTGACGGCGGTGATCTATTCCACTCACTCGCTCGCGCTCACCCGGGCGCTCTTCTGGCTCTACATCCCTTCGATCTACGTCTACATCGGTCCCGGCTTCGGCATCCTCAACAACCTGGCGCGGCCGGGCATGCGGGCCGTTTATTGCGCGACAGTGCTCTTCACTGCCAACCTCGGCAATCTCATCATCGCCCCGCAGATGGTCGGGGTCCTGAGCGACATGTTCGCCCCCCACCACATCGCCAATGCCGAGTCGCTGCGACTCGCGATGCTCTGCCTGGTGCCCACGGGATTCTGGGCGGCATGGCACTACTTCCTCTCGGCCCGCCACGTACTCGATGACGAGCGCCGCGCCGCCGCCGCGCCCCGCTAGTCGCCCAGGCACAGGATGTGCCCCGCCGCCGCAGGTGGCGCATCAACTACGTCAAAGGTGGTGCGCCGCCCTCCTCGGTACGCTTCGCGATGAATTCGTCGAGGACTGCCGCGCAGACAGTCGCCGCTGGCGGGGCGGCGAATTCGGCGAGCACCTGCTTCCATTTGGCGTGCGCCCGGTCGGTAGCGGTGAGCGAGCCACGCTCGGTCCAGGTGCCGAAATTCGACCAGTCGGCGATCATCGGCTCTTGGAATGCCGTGCGGTAGCGCGCCATGGTGTGCGCCGCCGCGAAGAAATGGCCGCCCGGTTGTACCTCGGCGATCGCCCCAAACCCCAAGGCATCCTCGTCCGCCTCCGGAGGCGTGCAGAGCTCCGCCAGCATCTGCAGCATCTCCACGTCCGTCACGCACTTCTCGTAGGAATTGGTGAGCCCGCCCTCCATCCACCCGGCGGCGTGCAGACACACGGTCGCACCCGCGAGCACGCTGGCCCAGAGGGAGAACTGGGTCTCGAGGGCCGCCTGCGCATCCACCACATTGGCCGCCGTGCCCGCTCCGGCTCGCCAGGGCAGTCCGACCAGACGCGCGAGCTGGCCGGCCCCCAAGGTGGCCTGCAAGTGCGTGGGCGTGCCAAACGCGGGTGATCCGGACTTCATGTCGACGTTGGATAGAAAGCTGCCGTAGAGGAGCGGCGCGCCGCGGCACGCAAGCTGCGCGAGCGCGATGCCGGCCAGCGCCTCCGCGTGTTGGAGGGTCAGGGCGCCGCCGATGGTGATCGGCGCCATCGCTCCGGCGAGACAGAACGGTGTCATGATCACCGGCTGGCCGTGCCGCGCGAAGTCGATGATGCCCTGCGCCATCGACCGGTCCAGCACGCGCGGGGAGTTGCTGTTGATCACCGTGTAGGTATGGGCGTGCTTGCGGAAGTCCTCCTCGGACTGGCCGCGTGCCAGTCGGATCATCGCGAAGCTGTCCTCGACCTGGGCGGTGCCGCGCGCCATCACGATCGGCATCTTGTCCGAGAGCGTCAACTGCGCCCGCATCATGGCGTAGTGGCGCAGGTGGACGGGCACGTCCTGCGGCTCCGTATGGTTGCCGAGGACGTGCAGCACGTCGAAGTGCTGGCTGATCTTGATGAGCTCGATGAAGTCGGCGAGCGAGCCCGGGCGGCGCCCGCGGTCGAGATCACTCACATTCGGGCAGCTCGAGCCGCCGATGAAGACGAGCGAGCCGGCCGAGAACTCGACGGTACGCCCCGGGTCGCCGCCGAACCCTTCGAACGAGCGCGGACAGCTCTCCAGGGTCGCTGCGACGATGTCCCGCCCGAGCCGCACGATCTCGGTGCTCTCGTCGACCAAAGCACCTGCGCCGGCATAGAGCGCGCGCGCTTCCGGCAGCAGCACCTTGATGCCGAGCGTCTCGAGAACTTTCAAAGCGTTCTCGTGCAGCGCCGCCACGGCGTCGTCCGAAAATACGCTTTGCGGAGTGAAAGGGTTGCGCAAGCGCCGGTACGCGGTCGCGCGAGCGTGGCCGGGAGACCGGGTCCCCTGACCGGATTGGCGTCGGTTCTGCCGCATGCTCCCACTATAGCCAACTGCGCGACACGCGCCGATCGCAAAAACTCATACGCTGATCGCGCCGGCGCATTCCAGTAGAATTCAACAATGGGCGCTATCGCAGCCACCTGGCAACTGCTCCTCGGCATGGGCATTCTGATGCTCGGCGCGGGGCTGCAGGGCACGGAGATCAGCCTGCGCGCGACGCTCGAGGGCTGGCCGGCGCCGCTCACAGGCGTGGTGATGTCGTGCTACTACGTCGGGTACATGTTCGGCACCGCGCTGGCCCCGCGCCTGGTGCGTCGGGTGGGCCACATCCGGGTGTTCGCCGCGATGGCGGCGCTGGCGTCAGCCGCCATCCTGGCGCAAGGCCTGTACATCGCCGCGCTGCCGTGGGCCCTGCTGCGCGGCCTCTCGGGGCTCGCCTTCGCCGGGATCTACGTGGTGGCCGAAAGCTGGCTCAACGATCGCTCGAGCCGTGCCACCCGCGGCAGCCTCCTGGCCGTCTACATGGCGGTGCTCTACATCGGGCTCGGCAGCTCACAGTTCCTGCTGATTCCCGCCGATCCGCGCACCACGACGCCTTTCATGCTGGTCGCAATTCTGATCTCGCTCGCGATCGTGCCCATCGTGGTCGCGGCGCAATATGCGCCCGAGATCGCCCTGCCGCAGAAAGTCAGATATCGCGATCTCTACCGTGACTCACCGCTCGGTGTGGTGGCGGTGACGGTTGCGGGCATGGTGACCGCGAACGTCTACTCGATGGGCCCGGTGTACGCCAGACTGAGCGGCCTCGACACCTCGGGCGTGGCCACCTTCATGGGCGTCAGCGTCCTGTCCGCCGTCATCATGCAGCTGCCGGTCGGCCGCCTCTCCGACCGTATCGACCGTCGCACGGTCATTGCCGGGATCTGCCTCCTGGCGACGCTGAGTGCCGCAGTGCCTGTGGCCTTCCGTCACCTGCCACACGGGCTCGTCCTGCTCGTCGCGGCAGCGTTCAGCGGTCTCGCATTCACGCTCTACGGGTTGAGTGTCTCCCATGTCAACGACCATCTCGAGCCCACGCAGATGGTGGCCGCCAGCAGCGCGCTGCTCAGACTCAACGGCATCGGCGCGGCGTTGAGCCCGGTTCTGGTGGGCGGCCTGATCGCGCGTTTCGGGCCGCCGGCCTATTTCGGCAGCCTCGCCGGGCTCACCGGCCTGCTCTGCATCTACAACCAGTGGCGCAAGATGCGCCGCCGGCCGCCGCCGCCGGAACGCAAGCAACCGTTCGGGCCGGGCAAGAGCATCGCCTAGAATCCGCCGCGGAGCAGTCCGCGTTTCTGACATCTGCAATTTGCATAATGCCCCGCAAAATCGGCATGGGAAGGGTGTCGCCTGCGGACATGCGGGCGTCGCATAATCACCCCATTGGGAGCCACCCCTCGGATACCATTTTTCCCGGGGGCGTACGCCCCGGATCCGAGGACCGAGCATGGCAGAGCAGCCCGAGTTCAACCTGCGCGATTTGAACGACCAGGAGCTCACCGAGCAAGTTCACGATGACCTCTACAACGGCTTGCGTGACGAAGTCGTGGAGGCGACCAATATCTTCCTCGAGCGCGGCTGGGGCGCCGAGAAGGTGCTGAACGACGCCCTCGTCGAGGGCATGAGAATCGTCGGCATCGACTTCCGCGACGGCATCCTCTTCGTCCCCGAAGTATTGCTCGCGGCCAACTCCATGAAGGCGGGAATGGAGATCCTGCGCCCGCTGCTCGCGGAAACGGGCGCGGAGCCGATCGGCAAGGTCGTCATCGGTACGGTCAAGGGCGACATCCACGACATCGGCAAGAACCTGGTGTCGATGATGCTCGAGGGCGCCGGTTTCGAGGTGATCGACCTCGGCATCAACAACTCGGTGGAGAAATATCTCGACGCGCTCGAGAAGCACAAGCCCGACATCCTCGGCATGTCGGCGCTGCTCACGACCACCATGCCCTACATGAAGGTCGTGATCGACAAGCTGCGCGAGGAGAACCTCCGCGACAAGTACATCGTGCTGGTCGGCGGCGCGCCGCTCAACGAGGAGTTCGGCAAGGCCGTGGGCGCCGACGCCTATTGCCGCGACGCGGCGATCGCCGTCGAGACGGCGAAGAGCCTGATCGCCGCGCGCCGGGCCGCGCACGCCCATTGAGGACCGACTGAGGACATTCGGAGCGAATGGGTGGACACGAACGGCAACACGCTGATCATCGCCTGCGGCGCGCTCGCGCGCGAGATCGCCGCGCTGCGCCGGGCGAACGGCTGGACGGCCATCGATGTCTGTTGCCTGCCACCCGAGCTGCACAATCGTCCCGAGCGCATCGCGCCGGCGGTACGGGAAAAGATACGCGAGCGGCGCGGCGAGTACCGTAGCATCTTCGTCGCCTACGCCGATTGCGGCACCGGCGGCAAGTTGGATGCCGTGCTCGCGCAGGAAGGCGTGGAACGGCTGCCGGGCGCCCACTGTTATGAGTTCTTCGCCGGCGCCCCCGCCTTCGCGGAGCTGGCGGAAGCCGAGCCGGGCACGTTCTATCTGACGGACTTCCTCACGCGCCACTTCGAGCGGCTCGTGGTGCGCGGCCTCGGCATCGATCGTCATCCGGAGCTCGCGCAGGAGTATTTCCGCAACTACCGCAAGGTGGTCTACCTGGCACAGATCCGCTCTGCGGCCCTGCTCGATGAGGCCCGGCGGATCGCCTCGAATCTCGGCCTCGCGTTCGAGCACCGGCATACCGGCTACGGCGAGCTGGGGACTCACCTCGCGACCCTCGTCGCCGCTGACCGCACGTCCTCGTGGCAAACCTGATCATCATCTCCTGGCGTGACGTCCCGGCGCAGGTGGTCGGCCGCAAGGGCCGCGAGACCGCCAAGGTACAGCTGTCATCGCGATTCCAGGAGGCCGTGGACCGCGCGGCCATGCGCGCCGGCCGGGGCAGCTCCGACGCCTACCTCGCAGACTGGAAGCGCAGCCCTCCGCGGCCGTGCGGCGAGGACATCGCGGCCGAGGTGGCCGCGGAAGCTGCGCGGATCGAAGCGCAATATACCGACGAGCGGCTCGAGCGTCTGGTGAAGTCCAAGGGAGTCGATCCGGATGCGGCTCCAGGTGGTGCCGCGTCGACGGACCCGGCCGGTGCCTGATGTACAGCGTTCGCCTGTGGTCGGTACGGCACGCGCGTGGTCTCAACGGCTTCTACCGCGGCTTTGAGCGCGCGCTGACCGCGCTGCATCCGCTCTTCAAACGCATCGGCTACCAGCGGCTCGAGCGCCCGGTGGCAGTGCTCGAGCACTCGATCAAGGGGCTGCTGTTCGACTGCCGGATGTGCGGGCAATGCATCCTCAGCTCGACCGGCATGTCGTGTCCGATGAATTGCCCGAAGAATCTGCGCAACGGACCCTGCGGCGGCGTGCGCGCCAACGGCAACTGCGAAGTCCGGCCGGACATGAAGTGCGTGTGGAGCCTGGCTGTCGCCGGCAGCGCGCGTATTCCCGGCGGCACCGAGGCGCTCAGCCACATACAGCTGCCGGTCGACCGGCGTCTCACCGGAAAATCCTCCTGGCTGCGCGTGGCGCGCGAGCGCGCCGGAGACGGCGCTTGATCTTCGAGGACGAGCCGGTACCCGGGTATCCGCTGCCGATCCTGCCGGGTCACACCTCCCCCGGCCGTCTGGAGCGAGTCCTGCGCGCGCGGCAGTTCGCGGTGACTACGGAGATGGCGCCGCCCGACTCCGCGGACCCCGAAGAGGTGTACCGGCGCGCGCGCATCTTCGACGGCTATGTCGATGCCATCAACGCCACCGACGGCAGCGGCGCCAACTGCCACATGTCGAGCGTCGCCGTCTGCGCGCTTCTCACACGGGTGGGCTACGCCCCGGTCATGCAGATCTCCTGCCGTGACAAGAACCGCATCGCGATCCAGGGCGACATCCTGGGCGGCGCCGCGATGGGCGTATGCAACATCCTGTGCCTGACGGGCGACGGCGTGCAGGCCGGCGATCATCCGCAGGCGCTGCCGGTGTTCGACCTCGACTCGATATCGCTGCTCGAGACCGCCCGCACCATGCGCGACGAGCACCGCTTCCTGAGTGGACGCAAGCTGACGTACTCGCCGCGAGTGCTGCTCGGCGCGGCCGAAAATCCTTTCGCCTTGCCCGTAGAATGGCGCGCCGACCGGCTCGCGAAGAAGGTTGCCGCCGGCGCGCAGTTCATTCAGACGCAATACTGCTACGACGTGCCGGCTCTCAAGACCTTCATGCGCCGTATCGAGGATTTCGGCCTCATCGACAAGGTGTTCATCCTGGTCGGAGTGGGTCCGCTGCGCTCGGCCAAGACGGCGGAATGGATGCGCACGCACGTCCCGGGCCTGCACATTCCCGATGCGGTCGTCGCGCGCCTGGCGGGCGCGGCCGACGGCGCCCGCGAAGGGCGCAGTCTCTGCATCGAGCTCATCCAGGAGATCCGCTCCGTGCCCGGCGTGAGCGGCGTCCATGTGATGGCCTATCGGCAGGAAGAGAGCGTCCCCGAAATCATCGATCGCTCCGGAGTGCTCGGCGGGCGTGTCCCGTGGTATCCCGGCCGCGACCCGCAACGCAACCCCAACAGGCTGGCTTCATGACCGACACCATCATCAGCTCCGCAACCCGCGAAGTCGTCATCGGCTTCGAGCGCCCGTTCGTCATGATCGGCGAGCGCATCAATCCGACCGGGCGCAAGATCCTGGCGGCGGAAATGGCCGCCGGAGACTTCAGCCGGGTCGAAGCCGACGCGCGCGCGCAGGTTGCCGCGGGCGCCCAGATGCTCGACGTCAATGCCGGCATCCCGCTCGCCGATGAGCCGGCGATACTGGCGAAGGCCGTGCAGCTCGTGCAATCGATCACGGACGTGCCGCTGTCCATCGACTCCTCGATCGTCGCCGCGCTGGCGGCCGGTCTCGCCGTCTACCAGGGCAAGCCGCTGGTGAATTCCGTCACGGGCGAGGAAGAGCGTCTGGAATCGGTTCTGCCGCTGGTGAAGAAATATGGCGCCGCGGTAGTGGCCATCTCCAACGACGAGACCGGGATCTCCGAGGACCCCGACGTGCGCTTCGAGGTGGCGAAGAGGATCGTGCACCGTGCGGCGGATCACGGCATCCCCGCATCCGATGTGGTGGTCGATCCGCTGGTGATGCCGATCGGCGCCATCAACAAAGCGGCGGTACAGGTGACGCATCTGCTGCGGCGCCTGAAG
>Ga0335074_10016827_pt1 | contig 10297 bp, 9 predicted proteins | sample Lox_Sample_23_FD_206715 | JGI IMG/M metagenome (GOLD analysis project Ga0335074, IMG submission 206715) | Soil microbial communities from Loxahatchee National Wildlife Refuge, Florida, United States - Lox_Sample_2.3 | ecosystem: Environmental > Terrestrial > Soil > Wetlands | place: USA: Florida...
GGCGTGCCCTCGGCGATCAAGACATTCAATTGGTTGGGAACGATGTGGAGAGGTCGCATACGATTTCAGACGCCGATGCTGTACGCGATCGGCTTCGTTTCGCTGTTTGTCTCCGGCGGTCTGAGCGGTCCATTTCTGGCGCAGCCTGTACTCGACATCCAATTGCACGATACTTATTTTGTGGTAGGACACTTCCACCTAATCATGGGCGTGGCGGCGATCTTCGGGATTTTCGCCGCGACGTACTACTGGTTCCCGAAGATGTTCGGTCGAATGATGAACGAGACACTCGGGCGTATTCACTTCTTCATCACGCTCGCGGGAACTTACGCAATCTTCATGCCCATGCACTATCTTGGTCTAGCGGGCCAGACCCGGCGCTATTCGCAATTCACCGAAGTCGCGTATCAGGCGAAGCTGATTCCGCTGCAAACGTTCATGACGTACGCGGCGATCATCACGATTGCGGCGCAGTTCATTTTCGTGTTCAACCTGTTCTGGAGCATGTTTAAAGGACCGAAGGCTAGCGACAATCCGTGGGAAGCGACGACGCTGGAATGGACGACGACAACTCCGCCGCCACATGACAACTTTGGCGGACGCACGCCGGTCGTAAATCACGGTCCGTACGAATATGGAGTTCCGGGCGCGCCGCGGGACTATGTGATGCAGACCGACCCGGTAACCTCCACAGCACATTGATCACCCTAGTGGTATGGCGACCTATACTCCCACAACTCCGATTGATCACATAGGACGAGGCCAGGTTGGACGAGGCCAAGACCCTCCGGTTCCGCCAATCGGCGGCGGCGGTGATGGGCGTGGCAACGGTGGTCCTGATTATGGCGCGCGCTTGAGGCGGGCGCGACTGGGATTGATCCTGACGATCATCACAGTTTGCATGGTATTCATTGCGCTCACCAGCGCATACATTGTGCGCCAGGGGTTGCCGACGTTCGATGATGCTTCGAAAAGTTATGTGCATGACTGGGGCCAAGTGCAGCTGCCTTTGCTGCTATTGGGACTCAACACGATCGTGCTCCTGGTCAGCAGCGTGACTGTGGAACTCGCACGGCGGCAAGCGGCGCGGCAGGCGGCGCTGGCTCCGGTAAAAACGATTCCAGGAGTTTCTCTCGGAGATGAGCACACGTTCCCCTGGCTGTGGATTACTGTTGCGCTTGGATTGGCATTCCTCGGCGGGCAGTGGATGGCCTGGGGCCGGCTCCACGATTACGGTTTTTATGTCAATACCAATCCGAACAGCTCGTTTGTGTTTTTGTTGACAGCGGCGCACGCGGTGCATCTGGCGGGAGGAATTCTGGCCCTCCTTTGGACCGCTTTTGCGTTCTTGCGGCACAAGTCGGTGGAATCGAAACGTATCGCGGTCGACATCACGGCTTGGTATTGGCACTTTATGGCATTTCTCTGGATTTATATTTTTGCGCTGTTAGGGTTCGCGAGATAAAAGCTTACTCACTGCAGGCAAATTGGGCGCTGGTTTCAAAGTTTCACGGTTCAAGGTTTGGAGCCTCTGAGGTCCCACGGACTTTTACGCTCGCGAAACCTTGAACCATTGCAACCTTGAAACCTGGGACTCTTAGGGGGGAACTCGCGTAATGGCTGACGCCACCATCCAGCACGATGTAATCGCAGAGCATGCCGCTCCGGGAGCTTATGAGGCTCCACTGTTTGGAGCGTATTCGAAAAAAGTGGGCATGTGGCTGTTTCTAGCCTCAGACTCGCTGACGTTTGGCGCCTTGCTGTTCGCGTTTAGCTACAACCGGATTTACACCACTCCGTGGCCGACGCCGTTTCACGCCCAGAGCATTGCGAACGCGACCATCATGACTGCATGTCTGCTGTCGAGTTCACTGACGATGGTTCTCGGCGTATTCGCGGCGCAGCGGCATGATCGAGCGTGGACGCGCAACTGGCTGCTGGCGACCATGGCATTTGGCACGGCGTTCATTGTGCTGCACGGGATGGAGTGGTCGAGGCTGATCGGCGAAGGGTTGGCGCTTCCCGGCTTCTTCTCGGTTCTCGGTGTTTCGCAGCCTGCGACGACAGGTGAACTGGCCGATATTTCCAAGAACGTCCCGCAGTTCACGCAGGCTTTTTTCGGGCTAACGGCGATGCACATGCTGCACGTGACGCTCGGGGTGATCTACCTGGGCGTGGTTGCGTTACGCAAAATGTTTCTGGCGATTCTGGGCGTGATCTGGATTGCGGCGGCATTTCTGATTCCCGCGGGGAATGTGTTTCATTATCCAGTGCACGTGCTGGGGATCGCATTGGTGGTCTGCGCGATTATTCTGTTTCTCAAGCCAAAGGATTATGACGCGCATGATGTCGAGGTCGCAGGTTTATATTGGCACTTTGTCGATCTGGTGTGGATGTTCATCTTCCCGCTGGTGTATTTGATGTCGACCAGAGTTCTGTAACCGGAAACTTTTACCACGGCGAACACGGAGTTACGCACAGGAGGCACACCGACTATGCACGATGTTGCCACGCACGACGACAGCAAGGGACAGTACTTCTGGGTGTGGGGTGCGCTGCTGGTACTGACGGGCATGGAAGTATGGCTGGGCTACAACAACCAGATATTCCACGGCAATTCAGCACACATGCTCGAGGTACTGCTGGTGCTGTCGATCGTCAAGTCGGCGCTGATCATTGCCTACTTCATGCATCTGAAGTTCGAAAAAGCCATCATGCGGTGGATGCTGGTCATCGCCGTCAGTGCCTGCTTTGTGATCATGTATTTCTTCTTCTTCCCCGATGCCGATCGGATCTTGCAATTGGGGGTGAAATGACGAGAACCACTGCAAAGAACCCGAAGGACTCTCGAACGAGTGTCGCGTCGGTGCGCGTGTCTAAGTGTCTGCTTGCGCTTACGCTCACTCTCCTAACTGCCCCAGCTTTCGCCCAAGGATGCGCGATGTGCTATGCCACGGCCAGAGCGACTCCCAGGGATGGACAACTCGCGTTAAACCGAGGGATTCTGGTTATGTTGTTCCCGCCAGTCGCCGCAATGACGCTTGGAGTGGGGGCGGCTTTCCGTTATGGCAAGAACCGGGACCGTGAGAAAGATAAGAACGCGCTCTAGCTGATCGGCAATCGTCGCCGGCACGCTTGCTTCGCTCGGCCCTTCGACCGAGCTCAGGGCAAGCAGCCTCCGCCCGTAAACAATCGCTTATAATAGAGGTTTCGACTGGCTGCTAGCGAAGCCGTAGGGAGCCTCTGCTCTGAAATGGATCTACGCAGCCGGATTCTGATCCGATGTCTTCTGACCCGAAGTCTTTTACCTCGACGGCGACCGACAGCATTCGTGTGCGCGGAGCGAGGGTGCACAACCTCAAGAACATCGACTTTGAAATCCCGCACAATACGCTGACCGTGGTCACCGGTGTTTCCGGATCGGGCAAGTCTTCGCTTGCATTCGACACAATTTACGCCGAAGGACAGCGGCGCTACGTCGAGTCGCTTTCGGCCTATGCTCGGCAGTTTCTGGAACGGATCGAGAAACCGGATGCCGACACGATCGACGGCATCGCGCCGGCCGTCGCAATTCGGCAGAAGAATACAACGCGAAATCCGCGCTCCACGGTCGCGACCGCAACCGAAATCTACGACTATCTGCGGCTGCTCTACGCCCGAGTCGGTCGGACGTTCTGCGCGAACTGCGGGCGCGAAGTAAAGAAAGATACCGTGGACGAGGTTGCCGACGCGGTGCTGGCACTTGAACCGGATACGCGTCTGCAGGTGCTGTTTCCGCTGCAACGGAACGCAGCGGCTGTCCCAGAAGTGGCGGCGAAAACCGGTTCCAAGGCCAAGAAATCAAAATCCCCAGTTCTTCCAAAGGCAGGGCGAAGTGCGGCACCCACGGCTTCGATATCAGATGCACTGAAAACCCGGCTGTTTGACCTGCGCAAAGCTGGCTTCAATCGGCTCTACCAGGAGGGGCAGTTATTCGAGTTCTCCACGCCTGAGTCGCTGCTCGACATCAACTTTGACAAACCGGTCTACGTGCTCGTGGATCGGCTCACGGTTTCTCCGGAAGGACGATCACGGATTGTCGACGCGGTCGAGACCGCATACCGAGAGTCGGGCGAAGTTATTTTCGAGCTTCCGAATGCCGAGCCGACCGAGTCGGGCGGCGACAACATTGGCCGTCCCAGAGAGTCCGCGGGCAGGAGTGCCCGCGCCAGAACCCTGCGTTTCGCCCAGCGCTTTGAGTGCAAGAACTGCAATATTCGATACGAAGAGCCGGAGCCGCGGCTGTTTTCATTTAACAACCCATATGGTGCGTGCCCCAAGTGCCAGGGTTTCGGCAATACGATCGATTTCGATCTCGATCGCGTGATCCCAGACAAGACGAAGACTCTCGCGGAAGGCGCAATCGAGCCCTGGACCAAGCCCAAATACCGTCCGCTGTTCACCGATCTGAAGCGCTATGCGAGGCAGGCAGGAATTCCTCTTGACATGGCGTGGGATGATCTGCAGGAAGAGCATCGCAATCTGATTCTCAATGGCGAAGGCCGCTTTTTGGGCATTCGGGGATTCTTCAATCATCTGGAACGCAAGAAATACAAGCTGCACGTGCGCGTTTTTCTGAGCCGCTATCGTGGATATTCGCTATGCTCGGCTTGCAACGGGAAGCGGCTGCGGATGGAGGCGCAACAGGTCAAAATCAATGGCAGGAATATCTGCCAGATCTGCGCGCTCACAGTGGAAGATGCGTATCGGTTCTTTTCTGAGTTGGAAGTCAGTCCCGCCGAGGCGGAGATCGCCGACAAGCTGCTCGAGGAAATCCGCGAGCGACTACGATTCCTGAATGAAGTTGGATTGGAATATCTTACTCTGGACCGTTTGTCTTCCACGCTCTCCGGCGGCGAAGCCCAGCGCATCCAGTTGGCGACCTCTCTCGGATCGCGGCTGGTGGGAACGCTTTACGTGCTCGACGAACCTTCGATCGGATTGCATCCGCGCGACACGCACCGGCTGATCAAGATTCTTCACGATCTCAAAGATTTGGGAAATACGATCCTGGTGGTGGAGCACGATCCCGACATCATGAAAGCCGCCGATCGCATTCTCGATCTGGGCCCCGGTGCCGGCGAGAACGGCGGCAAACTCGTCGCCGAAGGAAGCTACGACGAGATCGTGCACAATTCTTCATCGCTGACAGGTCGCTATCTCTCAGCGGAGCTCCGCATTCAGCCGCCCGCGACGCGGCGAAAACCGGGAGTGCAGCAGATCACCATTCGCGGCGTTCGTGCCAATAATCTGAAAAATCTCGAGATCAGTATTCCGCTGCGAATGCTGGTGGCCATCACCGGTGTCTCGGGATCAGGAAAATCCACGCTTCTCCATCAGGTACTGTACCGCGCGCTGGCGCAGGCGAAGGGTCAATCGAGCAACGGCGCAGGTGCGACGACGGCGGCAAGCTGGGAAAGCTTGACCGGCGATCAATTCATCGACGAGGTTGTGCTGGTCGATCAATCGCCGATTGGAAGAACGCCGCGATCGAATCCGGTGACCTACATCAAGGCATTCGACGCAATTCGCGAACTCTACGCTTCCCTGCCCGAAGCCAAGAAGCGTGGATTCAGCGCGGGACATTTTTCCTTCAACATTCCGGGTGGCCGTTGCGAAACCTGCCAGGGCGACGGCACGGTCACCGTAGAAATGCAGTTTCTCGCCGATGTGGAACTGATTTGCGAAGAGTGCAAAGGCACGCGCTATAAGCCCCAAGTGCTGGAAGTGCGGTATCACGGAAAGAATATTCATGAAGCGCTGAGTCTGACCGTGAAAGAGGCTCTGCAGTTTTTCGCCGAGGCTCCGAAAATCACTGAAAAATTGCGCACGCTCGAAGAAGTTGGCCTGGGCTACCTGCGGCTCGGCCAATCGGCAACGACGCTTTCCGGCGGCGAGGCGCAGCGCATGAAACTGGCAGCGCACCTTCAGCCCGCCACGCGCGATTCCGCGCGAGGTAACGGAAATGCATCAAGGCGTCGTCTACTGTATATCTTCGACGAGCCAACGACCGGCCTGCACTTCGATGACGTCAGCAAACTGCTCGCAGCCTTCCGCCGTCTGATTGAAGCAGGAGGGTCGATCGTCGTTATCGAGCACAATTTGGAAGTGATCAAGACCGCAGACTGGGTGATCGATCTGGGACCCGAAGGCGGCAACCGGGGCGGCAAAGTCGTGGGTGCGGGGCCGCCCGAAGCGATCGCGAAAATTACCGGCTCTTACACTGGTCAGTATCTTGCGCGTATCCTTAAACCAAATGGCTCGCGTTCCAATGGCCGGTCGTAGGCTGCTTCCGACGGTGCTTGCCGCCGGTTGTGTATTGATCACGAGCGTTACGGACTTTGCCCAGGAGAGAATCCCCACTTCTGGCAAAATCGGCCAGAAATGGGGCGCCCAGTTTTCGCTTATTGCGCTGGTTCCAGTCAGCGCTTGCACTGGTTTTCAATCCGATTCCACAAGCCAGGCGCAGGATCAGAACGACGGATACTCCTCCAGCAAGCCCGTCCATCGCAAAACCGGAGAGAACTCCAGCGAAACCATTCGCCATGTTCGCGTTGAAGAAAAGGATGCAACTCCTCCTGAGCTGACCCAAGCGGAAGACCTGATCCAAAAGCGGGACTACGTTGACGCCGAGCCCCTGCTGCACAAAGTCGTGCAAGACGATCCGCAGAACTACATCGCATGGTTCGATCTCGGATTTGCCGAGAATGGACTGGGCAAAACCGAGGATTCAATTGCCGCCTACCGAAAATCTGTGACCGCCCGGCCTGATGTTTTCGAATCGAATCTGAATCTCGGGATTCAGCTTGCGAAAGCCGGGCAGCCCGATGCGGAGCGATTTCTGCGGGCCGCAACCAAGCTTACGCCCACCAGTCACGTCGCCGAAGGACAAGAGCGGGCTTGGATTTCGCTGGCGCACGTTCTAGAGAAAACGAAGCCCGATGACGCGATCGCTGCCTATAATGAAGCGGCGAAGTTGCAGCCGAAAGATCCCGAGCCTCATCTTTCTGCAGGTCTGTTGCTCGAGAACGAAAACAAATTCGCCGATGCGGAGAACGAGTACAAGCAAGCGCTTGCGCTGGATCCCTCCTCGGACGCGGTGACTGCGCTCGCCAACCTCTACATGCGCGGACGGCGTTTCCCCGAAGCCGAGAAATATCTGCAACAACTGGTCGCGCAACAACCCCAGAATGCCGCGGCTCACATCCAACTGGGGCGCGTGCTGGTCGCGGAGGGGAAAAACGACGCGGCCGTAACGGAGCTTCAGTCTGGCGCCAACCTTGTTCCTGCCGACGTGTCGGTGAAGCGCGATTTGGCGGATTTGTACGCCACGCTCGGCAAGAACGATCAGGCAGAAGCCATTTATCGTTCCTTGCTGGCCAGCAATCCCAACGGCTCAGACCTGCACCGGAGCCTGGGCCAGAGCCTTATGAGGGAAAGGAAGTTTGCCGACGCTCAGCAGGAATTCCTGATGGTCGTTAAGCTTAAGCCCGACTGGGGTGAGGCTTATGGCGATCTGGCGTTCGCGGCCAGCGAAAACCAAAATTATCCTTTGGCCATCCAAGCCTTAGACTTTCGGGCGAAATTCCTGCCGGAAGTGCCCATTACGCATTTCCTCCGGGCTTCGGCCTACGATCATTTAAAAGATTTCAAAAAGGCGGCAGAGAGTTATCATCTATTCCTGAATACGGCGAACGGGAAGTATCCCGAGCAGGAATGGCAGGCGAAACATCGGCTGATCGCCATTGAGCCGAAAAAGTAGCCGACGCCGGAATGTGGGGGCCTGGGTTATGGGCCGGTTTTATCTTCGATTGTGGGGAGGAGTCGCTCTCGCGCTGTTATTCGCGACGCTCTTGTGCAGTGCCGCACTCGCGGCAGATCCCTCAATTAATGAACTAAAGGCGAAACTTTCTTCGGCAAGCATCCGGGAACGAACGCATCTCTGCGTTCACATCGCGGAGATGCAGATGGAACAGGCCGATAAACTTTATGCTGCGGACGACATGACGCAGGCGCAGAACGCGCTGACCGACGTGGTCTCCTATTCGGAACTGGCCCGCGATTACGCCATTCGATCTCGCAAGTATCAAAAGCAAACGGAAATTGCCGTCCGTGGCATCACACGCAGGCTCGGCGACCTGGTGCACTCCATGCCGCATGACTACCAGGCGCCTTTGCGTGATGCCCTCAATAAACTGCAGCGCGTGCGCGACGATCTGCTGTCGGCGATGTTTCCCCAAGGTGGCAATGGGAAATGAGAGCCGTGCCACGCTCTCTGTGCATTGCCACGGTGTTGCTGCTGGCTTGGTGTTCGGTGTTGGCCCAGCGCCATCGTGATCCCCTGACGCAGGCGGAAATCGATCAGGTCCGGGACGCCAGTTGGGAACCGAATCAACGCCTAACGCTGTATGTAGGCTTTGCCCGAGCACGTTTAGTGAAACTGGAGCAGGTGCGCAGCGATCCAAAAACTAAGGATCGCGCGCAGCAGACGCACGACCTGCTCGACGATTTCCAGCTTCTCTACGACGAACTCAACGACAACATCGAAACGTACGTTGACCGCAACGACGACATCCGCAAGCCGCTGAAAGGGATCATCGGCGCCGACACCGAATTTCAGGCGAAATTGCGCGCGCTGAAAGACGCTGCGGACGTGACGCGGTCTGAGTACAGCGTCTACGAATTCGTCCTTTCCACTGCGCTCGATTCCGTCGACAGCGCCGCCGAAGATCATCGCAAGCTGCTGGACGATCAGGAGGAAGCCGCGAAGCACAAAAAGCTGAACCGCGATTCCGGCGCCGGATCGGGGCGGCCGGGGTAGACCGACTGCGCTAGAGATGCTCCTCAGTCTCCGTGCAGGCGGTGTCGCCTGCGCGGGGCTTTCCCATGCTAATCTGGCTTCACCGTGCGTGAAGGGCTGCTCGAAGTCTTCCAGGAAACCTATCTCGAACTGAGGCCGGGAACTTCGATTCCGGAGTTGAAGATCGAGTTCTTCGCCTTTGCCAACCTCAATAACACGATCCGGCTGCGGAATGGGCGGCTGCTGGTGCGGCTGTCGGATCTGCTGGAAGGCGCTCCGGAATCAGTCCTGCACGCGATCGCCCACATCCTTCTGGCGAAGATTTATCGTAAGCCGATCGATCGCGGCCACGCCGCCCGCTATCGAAAATACGTCGGCAGCCGTGAGATCGTGCGCAAAGCCCACCTGGTGCGGCAGATGCGAGGACGCAAAATGCTGCGCCCGGCACGCGGCCACTTCTACGATCTGGATCTCATTTTCGAAGAACTCAACGCCCGTTTTTTCCATGGCTTGATGGCCCGACCGCGAATGAGTTGGAGCCAGACCCGCACCCGGCGCATCCTGGGCCATTACGACCCGGCGCATAACGCCATCATCATTAGCCGCATCTTCGATCATCCCGCCATACCCCGCTACGTCCTCGAATACATCGTCTACCACGAGATGCTGCATCTCAAATACCCAGTGAGGCTTCGCGGAAGCCGCCGCTGTGTGCATTCGAAAGAGTTCCAACAGGAAGAAAAACTCTTTCCGCGGGTTGCCGACGCCGATGCCTTTTTGAAGCGATTGTAGGAACCAGGCTTGTTGCTGGAATTGCGTTTTGGATACCATGTGCCTCAGGGAAAAACTGTAGCGGTCTTAACGCGTTACAAATCAAGGCAAACGTAAGTGGGGGTTCTGGGGATCATGATTCTGAACGGCTGGAAGGAAATTGCTGCTTATGTAAACAGTTCAGTACGGACCGTGTAACGATGGGAGAAGGCTGGCATGCCGGTCATCCGTCCGCTGCCCGGTGCGCGGGGTTCGGTGATCGCGTACTCCGAACAGTTGGATTTGTGGTTCGGACGACAATCTCATTCCGAAGGCGGGTCTCTTACGGCGCCGTCCCTTACCGGGATCAGGCGAGAGGATTCTTGGCAAAATCTGCTTGGGCACGCTCGCTCACACAGCAACTTGAAGCCACAAAACTGCAAATGAGCGGTCATATGAGCATGCTGCAAGCTGAGGTCGCCCTGCTGAAGGAGAATGTCATCCGAATGAAGTTGGCGGGAATTCGCTACGCCGGCATGGCTTCTACGCACTCTTCGGCTGAAGTAAGCGCTGCGGCGATCAATGCAGCACCAGCGGCGGTTCGGCCTGAAACTGGAACCTAACAGCTTTGCGTCTCCGGTCTCGGAGGCTGTTTCTGATTATGCGGTGAAGCGTTGGAGTTCTGCTGGTCCAGAGCCGCCGCTAATT
>Ga0335074_10016828_pt1 | contig 10297 bp, 9 predicted proteins | sample Lox_Sample_23_FD_206715 | JGI IMG/M metagenome (GOLD analysis project Ga0335074, IMG submission 206715) | Soil microbial communities from Loxahatchee National Wildlife Refuge, Florida, United States - Lox_Sample_2.3 | ecosystem: Environmental > Terrestrial > Soil > Wetlands | place: USA: Florida...
GCGAGCCGCCCGGCGCACCGCTCCAGGGCCAGGCGCCGCACCCGTGATAGCGGGACGGACTACAGCGCTGAAAGGCAACGGGAAATGTCCGCATCGGCTTCGCGCCCGGTCACCCAGCCCGAGCAATTCGGGCTGCTGTGGTGGCTGCCGCTCGGTGGCCAGGGCAACGGGCTGAGCGACAGCGGGTGGGCCCCGATCGCTGACGTTGACGCCGCTATCGTCCCGGCGCTGCTGGCCGAATTCCGGAGGACCGGTGTGCCAGCCTATGCGGCGCCGGCGACGCGACGGCCCCGGCGAACCGCTCGGCGGCGCTACCACCTGTGGGTCGGAACCAGCCGCTACAGCCTGGCCGAGGACATTCTTCGCGTCCGGCTTCCGGGGTTGCTCAGAGGGCGGCGACAAGATACGCGACCAGCACCGCCAGGAACACATACAGCAGGTACAGGTTGACGTCGCCGGACTGCAGCGGCCGCACCACATCGGCCAGCCACTCAACAGCTCGCACTACAGGCCGGTACAGATACTTCTCGAACACCGGCGTGGCCTGGGACTCGTAGTGCACCGGCCCGGACCGGCCCGCCGGATCATCGGAAGCGCGCCGTACCGATACCGCAGGCCGGTACAGCGCGTCGAAGCTGACCCTGGTTGGCGCTGAGAACGTCATTGCCGAGTACTGCATTCTCGGCTTGAACGCGAGCATCCCGCCGTCCCAGACCGGCACGACTACCGAATCCCCGCGCGGCCGGCCCGCAACGTAGATCAGAACTGGAACAACGAGCACGGCGAGCAGGAAGACCGTCAGGTATGTCGGGGAGAAGCCAGAGAAGTTGGTGTGCGCCGGGATCACAGTGAGCTTGCCCGGCAGCAGGATGGGCCGTAGCGAGACGCCGGTTGCCGTGCGGATCGCCCTGGACAGCCCGACGAGGACTACGGGCGCCCCTACCGCGAGCGCAACGCACGCCACAGCCAGGAACCCCGGGCCCGCTATCGGCTGCCCTCGCTCGGTAGCCTGCGCCGCGCCCTCGGTACGCGGCATCCCCAGATAAGGGATTCCGTAGCCGCGAACAAAAGCGTAGATAGCCAGCCCGCCGGTCAGGCCGAGGGTGGCCGCCGCCACCACGATCAGGATCGCGACAAGGTCGCTGTGCGTCCTGAAGCCCTGGAACAGGCCCTGGAAGATGAGCCACTCACTGACAAAGCCGTTCAGCGGCGGCAACGCCGCAATCCCGAGGGTGCCGATGAACGCGATGACCCCGGAACGTGGCAACGCCCTGGCCAGCCCGCCAAGGCGGTCCATGTCTCTAGTCCCGGCGGCATGCTCGGTTACCCCGGCTTCCAGGAACAGCAGTGTCTTATAGCAGCCGTGATTGAGGACGTGATACAGCCCGGCGAGCAGCAGGAACGCCCATAGCGCTCGCTGCCCGTAGGCGAGGAACGTCATTGCCGCGCCGAAAGCGGTCACGATAATGCCGACGTTCTCGATCGTGGAATAGGCCAGGAACCGCTTGATGTCCCGCTCCGCCATCGCGTACAGGATCCCGATAGCGGCCGTGACCGCGCCGATTCCCATGGTGAGAATGCCCCGCCAGGCGGCGCCCTCGGGCAGCAGCCGGAAAGCGAACAGGGCGATGCCATAGATGCCGAGCTTGACGATCAGCCCAGAGAGGAACGCCGACCCGTCAGCTGGTGCGACCGGATGTGCCTCAGGGAGCCAGACATGCAGCGGCACGAGCCCGGCCTTGAAGCCGAAACCGGCCAGTGCCATCAGGTATGCAGTGTTGCGCCAGCTTGCGGAGACCAGGTGGGCGCGCGCCGCGATCACGCTGAACTCCAGCGATCCCGTCTTCGCGGCCAGGATGACGAATGCGGCGACGATCAGCACGAACCCGGCCTCGGACAGCGCCAGGAACCAGAACGCGCCGCCCGCGACCTGAATGCTGCGCGGCCGGTGCAGGATGAGCAGGTAGCACAGCAGCGCCATGGACTCCCATGCCACGAGGAACGTCGGCACGCCGGCCGCACTCAGCACGGTTATGCTCGCGATCAGCGCCAGGTTGAACGCGCACAGATACGCCGGGCTTGCTATCACGGCATTCCTGCCGGAACGGGGTAGATAGAGGCCAATGGCTATTGCCACGACTCCGACGAGCGTGGCGAAGACGCCCGACAGGCTGGTCACCTGCAACTGCAGCGAGCCCACGACTACAGACCCGCCCGGCGAGACGACCCTGGAGTCTGCAGAAAGCAGGGCCAGGATGCCGCCAGCGAGCGCGATGACACCGCCGACGGCCGACAACCCGCAGCTGACCCAGATCCCGCGGCCGGGCTTTGCCAGCGGCAGCGCGCAAATCGCTGCGGCCAGCCAGGCGGCGGCTGCCACGGCGAATAGCAGCAGCGCGGTCATTGCGCGCCGCCGGAGAGGAACGTCAAGTGCCAGGCCCTCTCCGCCATCCGGTCGACAGCGACCATCAGCCCTTGCAGCAGGGCAAGCGGGCTCGGCGGGCAGCCCGGAATCCAGACGTCGACCGGCAACTGCCCGGCGACCGATCCGTAACTGAACTCGTCTGGCTGGTAGACACCCCCGAGCGCGCAGGCGCCAGTCGCAACGACGAGCTTGGGCGACGGCATGGCCTCGTAGGTCTTGCGCGCGGCGCTGGCGAAGGCCCGCAGCATCGGGCCGGTAACGAGCAGCAGATCCGCGTGCCTAGGCGCGGGCGTGAAGAAGAAGCCAAGCCGGTGCAGATCGTAATGCGGCGCCGCCAGCAAGCGGATCTCTTGCTCGCATGCCGCGCACGAGCCGGTGTCGAGCGTTCTGATGTGCAGGCTGCGGCCGAACTGACGCGCGACGCGACGGCGCAGCACGTCGGCCGTTTCCTCGATACTCGATGGCGCCGCATCCGGTGCGGCAGCATCCATGGCCCCTGGGTTCACGTCCCCGCCTCCGGCGTCTTCACTCATCGCGCAGCGGGATGCGCTTGACCAGCGCCGCCCGGTCCGTAGCGGCAAGCTCGAACTCGCCGCTCAACGTCACCGCCTCGGGAGCTCGTTCGCGGCAGCGACCGCATGCCGTGCACGCACCCGCGTCGAAGATGAGTTCGTCGCCAGCGCGGACGAAAGCCCGGCTCGGGCAAATCTGCACGAGATCGTCGGCGACCTGGCGGGTCAGTGCATCAGGCCGGAAGGACGGCGGACCCGGCAGCAAGGCGGCGAGCGGATCGGGGCGCGCTGGGTAGCGCGTGGTGACGAGGCCCCGGCGCAGGCCCCGGACGAACCACTGCGGCATCTCTGCTCCTCCCTGTGTCGGGCTGGTTAGCGCGCCGTCCCGGCGACGGTCAGCCAGAAACTCGCTTCGATGATCGGGATGTCGGTAAACACGTTCTGCGATCGGCACGCGTCGTCGAAGCCGCGCCAGTTCCGCACGGCGGCGGGCCGCAGCCTGGCCCTGGTGATGAGGCCGGCCTGATCTAGCTCGACCCATGCGAGCGACTCGCCGCGAGAGGACTCGGCCCAGCCCAGGCCTGATCTCCGGCCGACGCCGTTCTCATCGTGGCCGAGCTGATCTCCACCTGCGGCAGTCATCATCGCGTCAAGCATCCGGACCGATTCCGCTGCCTCGGCAATCATGACGCGCATGCGGGCGAGCGCGTCCCCGCCGGACTGCGTGGCCACGACGGGCGCCAGCGCCGGATAGGGACCGACCGGGTGATCGACTCGGGCGTCACCGCTCGTGCCACTGGCCCTGGCTACCGGCCCGACCAGCCCGAGGCGACGCGAGTCTTCGTGCCTGACGATGCCGGTGGCCTCGAGCCGGTCGAGGAAAGAGTTCGTGGTCAACAGAGCTTCCCCCGCGCGGCGCAGCTCTGAGTAAGCCACCGGCAGGCCCGCGCCCAGCGCGCTCAGGTCTGGCAGGACCCGAGCGCCGCCGATGGCGATCACACCGAACAGGTAGCGGTGCCCGAACACGGCAGCGTTCAGCCGCAGCAGATGCTCGAGCGCAATCTCCGCTGCCGACCGGCCCACGGAAAGGCCGCACGCCTGGCACATAGCAGCGACGGCGGCCGCGTGGTTGTACAGCCGTTCCAGTTCCAGGGCGATCGCCCGTGCCACCAGTGCGGCCGGCCGGGGCTCGAGTCCCAGCGCCGCCTCCGAGGCCGCTGCGAACGCCCAGCTGTTGCCGACAGCGCCCAGCCCCTCGGCGCGCTCGATATGGAACAGTGCCTGCTCCGGGGTCCGATGCTGCGCGCGGAGCTCGACGCCGCGATGCTTGTGCCAGGTGAACAAGTACAAGTCGACAAGTTCCTCGCCGCTGGTCACGAGCCCGTAGTACAGCGACTCGACGCCGACCTGGCGCACCGGGCCAAACGGGAACTCGAAAGCGTGCCCGCCGACCACGTGCGGGGCATGTACGTCATGCAGTGGTTCGGCGGGAGCGCGGCCCAGCCGCGGCAACTTGATATCGGACTGAGGCGGGACCGCCACCCGGTTGAGCGGCTTGCCACCAGCCGGCCTGATGCCGAACTGCTCGTAGATCTCGCATTCCTCGGCGAACGCGGCAGGTGCGATATCGGACAGCGCCGGGTACTGCCGCCCATCGATCTCAGTCTCGGTGATCAGGTACCGCTGGTCGTGATCCAGCGCCCAGACCATCCGCACCGTGACAGGGTCGGTGCCCGATGCGAAGAGGTCGGCAAGCCGGGCACCCGGAAAGCCGACCAGTTCCCCGGTAACGACGTCCAGCTGCCCGGCCGGCACCCGAGCCACTACAACTGCATCGCCAGTTCGGTCTGCCCCGGCCAGCACTGGCGGCATCGCACGCGGCGTATCTGAGCTGACCGCCGTCATCACAGCACCCCGATGGAGTGCGTGATCGCCGCGCTCAGCCCGGCCGGGATCCACAGCCCGAGCACCAGGAGGGCTGCCAGGCCGACGGCCGCAGGGGCGATCGCCGTCAGCCTGGCCGCCCGGCCGGGGTAAGGGCCAGCCTTGCCGGGTCCGGCCGCCAACGCTGGCTCCGGTTCGCCCGTGGCCATGCCTGTCGTGGTCCGCGCGAAAGCGATGAACGCCACTGCCAGCAGCAGGAGCAACAGCAGCGGCAGCACTGGACTAGCGGCAGCGAAGCCAGCCCGAACGATGGTGAGCTCGGAGAGGAACAGCCCGAACGGAGGTGAGCCGAGTACCGCGAACGAGCCGAGCATCAGCGCGCCGCCGGTCAGCGGCACGACGGCGAGAAGCCCGCGCACGCCGAGCGCTTCCCGCGTGCGGTAGCGCAGCGACACATCGCCGCTGGACAGGAAGAGCACGGCTTTGGCAATCGCGTGATTCAGCGTGTGCAGCAGTGCACCGTATAGGCCGAGCACTCCCCCGAAACCGAGCGCGACCGCGATGATGCCCATGTGCTCGACCGAGGAATAGGCGAACAGCCGCTTGAAGTTTCCTCGCCGCACCATGAAAAGTACGCCGATCACGACGGACAGGAACCCGAAGACCAGGAGTACCGTGCGGGGGAAATCGGCGCCGACGCCGACCTTCGTGATCGCCAGGAACCGGATGATCGCATACATGCCCGTGTTAAGCAGCGCTGCCGACAGCATGGCGCTGGCCGGGCTGGGCGCCTCTGCATGCGCATCGGGCAGCCACGTATGCATCGGCGCGAGGCCGACTTTCGTGCCGTAGCCGACAACGGCGAGCAGGAACGCGAGCCGGAGACTACCCGGTGCCAGCGCGTGGGCGTGCGCGAACAGATATGGCCACGTAAGCCGCAAGTTGGGAGCCAGGTGCAGGGCGCTGGCGGAGTAGAACAGGAACAGCGTCCCGGCCAGCGCGATCGTAACGCCAAGCGAACTGATGATCACGTACTTCCATGCCGCTTCGAGCGAGCTGGCCTTGCCCTCCAGGCCAACGAGCGCGGCACTGGCCAGGGTGCTGGCCTCGATGAGCACGAACAGCAATCCGAGGTTGCCCGTCTCGAGCGACGCGAGCATCAGCGCGGCGAAGATCCCGAAGAAGATGAAGTACAGGCGCACCTGGAAGCCCGTCAGCTGGCCTGCTGCCTCCTCGGCCGACAGGTAACCGACCGACCCGACCGCCGCGAGTGCCGTGACGAGGGCAACTGTGAGCAGGAAGAAGCAGCTCAGCGAGTCCAGGTAGAGAAATCCGCCGAGCCCGCGCACCGGCGCGCGGTGAAGCTGGCCCACCAGTAGCCAGATGGCCGCCCCGAGGGTGACGCAGGCTCCGGATGCGCCAGCCCAGCCAGCAATGCGGCCCGGCGCTCCGACCGCTGCGGCGATGGTGCCCGCCAGCGGGCCGACGATGATGATGAACGCGAGGGCCGTCATCCGTGCAGCTCCCTTAGCTCGGGAGCGCTAGCACTGGCGAGCTGGCGGGTCAGCCCAGATACAAACACCAGCATGATCAGCACGCCAGCCACGATGTCGAGGAAGATCCCGGCCTCGACGATGAACGGGAACGTCGCCACCAGGGTGATTGCGCCGAGGAACACCCCGTTTTCCACGATTAGCCAGCCGATCAGCTGCGCGACCGTGTGCCGTCGCACGACCATGGCGAGCGCGCCTAGCAGGATCACTGCGGTCGACAACGGTACGACCGCCGCGGCGACCACTCCGTGCGGCAGGAGCTGCGGTCTGGTCACCAGGTAGGCAAACGCGGTCAGGCCGCCACCGACAATCAGCGAGGTGGACAGGCCAGTCGAGAGCGCCGCGTCGCGCTTGAGGTCGAGCCGACGGATGAGCAGCCTGCGGGCGGCTACCGGGATGGCAATCCCCTTGATCGCCAGGGTCGCCACGGCGAGGATCCACAGCTCGGGACTGGCGAAGGCGTACGCCGCCACCGCGGCGGCGAACGACAACACGATTGACTGGGCGCCGTAGTAGGCGACGTACCGGTTGAACAGCTTGGAGCCCAGGCAAGCGAATGCGAGGAGCAGGATGAGCACCCCGGACAGGTCAAGGAGGATTCCGGCCATGCTTGTCGCTGACAGGCTCTGCACGTCTCACGCTCCGATCACATAGGACGTCGCGACGCCGACGAGTGCCAGCAGGAACGACGCCCCGAGGAACTCGGCAATCCGGAAGAACCGAAGCTTGGCAAAGGACGTGTCGATCACGACGATGGCAAGCCCGCACAGGGCCAGCTTCCCCGCCAGCGCGAGGATCGCGAGCGCGACGCTGCCCAGATCGGCGCCGTTACCGAGGCCCCACGGAAGCACGAAGACATTCATGAAGATCGACGACAGCAAGAAGAGCTTCATCCAGCTGCCCCACTTCATCAGGGCATAGGAGCGTCCGGAGTACTCAAGGACGCGGCTCTCCTCGATCATGGAGATCTCGGTCGTGCCACCGCGGGCGTCTATCGGTATCCGGCCGTTCTCAACTAGCACGATCATGAAGAACGCGATCATGCCCAGCAGGTGCGTTGGGAGCACAAGCGCGTACGGGGACGCCGAGATCGCGTGATTCATCAGGTAGGGGTTGTCGGAGGCCGACACTGCCCCGACGGTAAAGAAGACGAGGATCAGGGCCGGCTCAGCCATGCTGCCGATCCAGCTCGCGCGGCTCGCGCCCAGACCGCCGTAGGGACTGGCAGTGTCCAGGCCTGCCAGCGAGGTCATGAAGCCCGCGAGGGCGAGCACGAAGGCGCCGCCGATCAGGTCAGCGAGGAACGCGAGCGGAAGCGGCGTGTTCGTCAGCACCGGGACGATCACTGACACAGTCAGGTAACAGGCAAATGTTACGAACGGTGTGATAACGAAAATCCACGATGCCTGGTCGCTGGTGGCGCTCGCCTTGCGCAGCAGCTTGGCCAGATCTCGGTACGGCTGCAGAACGCTGGGGCCGCGCTTCGACTCGACGATGGCCTCAGCGCGGGCAAGCGCGCCAGCGTAGAGGGGCGCGCCGAGCAGCACTGCCAGGCTCTGCAGAATCTGAGCAAGGACGGCCGACAGCATAAAGCCTCCACCTGGGCGGAAAATCCGTGCAGGTAGAGGCCATCAGCCTGGGGGCATTACGCGAGCCTCATCGCGCCTTCAACTTGAGCATACACAGGGCTACGCCGGCGCGGTAGCCGCCGCGTCGGGGACGCCGACAGCCGAGCGTGCGGCAGCCACCTGCTCGAGACGATCAGTGCTACGCCCGGCAGCTGGTCGATCACCGATATGAACGCACGCACTCGAGCGGCATCATCGGTGACCTGGAGGAGGATCGGCTCATGACCGTTCAGCCGGGCCAGTCCAGGTGCGCGAATCTGGAACTGCAGCTCCTGGCGCCCCGGAGCTCGCCGTGCGGCGGCTGCCGGGACCGGTTCTTCACCGCGCACTCATCAGCAGCACCGGGACCGAGCATGCCTGCACGGCAGTGTCGGCGACCTGGCCAAGCCGAGACTTGCGCCGCCGTCCGTCACCGTGCCGGCCAAGCACGAGGACATCGAATCCGTGCTCAGCAGCGTAATCCGTGACGACCTTGCCCGGGCTCCGGCCATCGGCGTAGACGACATGGGCAGTCATCCGGACCGAACTTAGCGACGGCAGTTCCCGGTGAAGCTCGGCGAACAACGCCTCTACTCGCTCGCTTATATCTTTGGCCTGGCCGTCAAGCTCTTCGTTGCCGTCCGCGTGCGCGCCGGGCCGCAAAAGCACCGAGAGCGCCACCACGTGGCCCCCGTCGCGAGCAGCGATCGCTGCAGCGCCCCGCACCGCCTCGGCCCCATCGGGCGAGCCGTCAAACCCCGCTAGCACGCGCCGGAACGGCCCGACGAGCTTCACCTGGTCCGCCTCACCATGACCTCCAAAGATCCCTCGGATAGGACGGACTGCCCAGAAGCCATCAGCGAACGGATTCGCGGTTATGGTGAGCCTCATCACCACTCGCCATTCTCACGGGCGAGCGTCACCGCGACAAGCCTGCCAGCAACCTCTATCGCCCGAGCAAGCGCGATGCTCCCGGATCTGGGCGTGACCGGATACACGATCTGTCACACTTAGCGCTGGCGAAGGGGCTCGCCCTGGAAAGCGGCAGCAGCCGATGACAGTCCCTGTACACGAGATTTGCTATGAGGTGATCCGTGTCCAGGGTGAGCGAGGACGAGGTCCTGCTGTTGTGGCGCGCGCTGCGCACGTTTCGTTCCGGCCGGCGGCCGCTTTGTGCCGCGCGCGGTCGTCCGGCGCGCAGCCACTGCCCGCTGCACGAGAACTGCCCGCGATGGCGCGGCCAGCCTGACGACTGGCTGGCCACCATGGAGGAGACGGCCGAGCAAACCGAGCGCCGGAGGTCTGCCTGGCCCTGCAGCAGACTCCTCGAACTGCTCTCGCCGGAACTGACAAGGATCGGGCCGTGAGGCCGCGAGGACGGGGAGACTAGCGTGCCGGCCGCCACTCCGCTGCCGCGAGGACCGTCCGTTCTCTCCCTGTTCGGCATAGAAGACCTGCTGACGGGGCCGGGCTGCCCGGTCTGCCGCTACGCTACCGAGGCCAGCGACCGCTACCTTCGGTGGTTCGCCCTGGAAGGGCACTCGCAAGCGGAGCTGATCACCACGCTGTGCGCGTCGCTGGGCACATGCGCGCGGCATACCCGCGGGCTCATGAGCCAGCCCGGCGCGGCCACCCGACTGACGCCGGTTTACCGCTACGTCCTGACCTGCGTCCGCGACCGGCTGACCGGTCGAACACTGTCGCCAGCTGCTTGCCCGGCATGCAGGCATGATGACGCGGCAGCGAGCCGCGCTATCGACACCCTTGTAGAGGGGCTCGCGGACGGCGACGCCCTGCGACTGTGCCAGGACCTCGGCGGCGTCTGCCTGCCACATCTGCGGGCCGCGGCCGAAGCCGAACATGCGCAGCGCCGGATGGTTGACAGCCTGGCAGGGACGCTGCGAGAGACCTTGGCGATCGACTCGCCAGGATGTGAATGGCTTGCCGGCACCGACTACGACGCGGAAATGCGGGTGGCCCTGCGCCGGAGGACCGTCGCAGCACGGTTGGTGCCGGGCCTGTGCGGTGCCTGCATGGCCGCGGCCGAGACGGAGGGCGAGAGTCTCGCGCGCGTAACAGAGCTCGGGGTGGATGAGACCGACGAAGAGCGGCCGCTCTGCGCGGGGCATCTCGCCGATGCCATCGTAATGAGCAGCTCAGCCCAGTGGCACGTCCTGCTGGTGTGGCAGTCCCGCATGCTGCCCGGCGAGCCGCAAGCGCGTGCAGGCGGCATCTCCGGCCGGCGTCTGGCTCACTGGCTGCGGCCCACGGCGCTCCGGAGTTCGTCCGACGGTTGCGCCGTGTGCCGCGAATCGC
>Ga0335074_10016829_pt1 | contig 10297 bp, 8 predicted proteins | sample Lox_Sample_23_FD_206715 | JGI IMG/M metagenome (GOLD analysis project Ga0335074, IMG submission 206715) | Soil microbial communities from Loxahatchee National Wildlife Refuge, Florida, United States - Lox_Sample_2.3 | ecosystem: Environmental > Terrestrial > Soil > Wetlands | place: USA: Florida...
GGTCATTCCGCCGCCTTCCGAGCGACCTCCGCCTCGCCCAAGGCGGCACGCATGATCGCCTCTTCCTCGATGGCGCTGCCGGTCAGTTCCGCCACCATGCGGCCTTCGTACATCACCAGCACGCGGTCGCACATGTTGACGATTTCCGGAATCTCGGTGGAATGGAACAGGATCGCGCCGCCGGCATCGGCAAAGGCGCGCATCAGTAAATAGATTTGATGCTTGGTCCCGACATCGACGCCGCGCGTCGGATCGAACAGCAGCAGAATCCGACTGCCCGCCAGTAGCCATTTCGCGATCACCAGCTTCTGCTGGTTGCCGCCCGAGAACGCGCCAGCCGGCGTATAGAGCGCTCGCCGATCGACCTGCACCTGATCGAGCGAGCGGGCGACTGACGTGGTTTCCGCCGCGGTGTCGATCACGCCAAGTCGCGCGAAGCGGTGCGCCACCGGCAGCGATACGTTGAACCGCCCTGCCAAGTGGAGGAACAGCCCCTCCGTCTTGCGATCCTCTGGGACAAGGCTGATGCCGATGCGGCGGCGAATGGCATCGCGCGGAGAAGCCAGCACCACTTCCCGCCCGTCGATAAACAAGCTGCCGCCGACCAGGGGCACCATGCCGAAACAGGCGAGGAACAACTCCTGTTGGCCCATGCCCTGCAGTCCGGCGATGCCCAGGATCTCGCCTGAATGAAGGACGAAGTCGCCGCCGTGCAGCTTGCCGGCGGTGGTCAGGCCGTCGGCGCGCAGCACTTGCGTGCCGGCCGTCGGCAGCGCCGGGCGGGCGGGGAAGGTGCTGGCCAACGAGCGCCCAATGATCATGCGGATCACATCATCGTCGCTGATCGCCGCCACTTCGGCGGTGCCAATGCTGCGGCCGTTGCGCAACACCGTCAGCCGGTCGCAAAAGCGGCGGACCTCGCGCAACCGGTGGGTAATGAACACGATCGTTACGCCATCGCGCCGCAGGGCCGCGATCTGCGCGGCCAACCATTCGATATCGCGGCCCGAAAGGGTAGAGGTCGGCTCGTCGAGCAACAGGATGCGGGGTCGGCGAAACAACGCACGGGCGATCTCGATCTTCTGCCGCGCGGCGAGTTCCAGATCCTGGATCTCGGCGCGTGGATCGATCTCGGAAAGCCCGAGCGCGGCGAGATGAGCGGCCACCAGTCGCTCGCCCTGACGTCGATGCAACTGGCCGAGCAGACCCCGCGGCGCATTCGGCAGCAGCATGTTGTCGGCGACCGTCAGGTCACGCACCAGGGTCAGCTCCTGGAACGCTGTCTGCACACCGTGTCGCTGCGCATCCGCCGGACTGCGGAGGCCGACCCGGGCACCGAACAGCATGATCTCACCGCTGTCGGGCGCGATCAGTCCGGACAGTAGCTTCACCATGGTCGATTTGCCGGCGCCGTTCTCGCCGAGCAGTGCGTGCACCTCGCCCGGCAGCACCCTGAACGACGCTTCGTTCAGGGCCACCGTCGCGCCGAACGCCTTGGTAGCGCGCCGCACCTCCAATGCGGGCGAATCCGGCACGGTCGATGCGCGCGAGGGGACCGGCATACTGTCCTCGCGCGCCAGCATGCTCACTGCTCGGGTTTGCCGTTCAGCGCGGCCTGCAAGCCGATCTCCGGCGTGTCGGGGGAATAGATCGAAGCGAACCAGCCCGGATTGCTGATGATCGCCGGCTGGAACACGTTGCAGCCCTGCTGCATCTCCTGCCACGTGCCTTCCTGGCACAGCTTGACGTTTTCGTTCGTCACTACCGGCAACGGCAGCTTCGTCAATTTTGGAACCGTCTTCCCCTCGAGCAGGTCAACCGCGAGCTTCAGGGCCAGACCGCCGGAATAGGGCGGCGAGGCATAGGAGATGCTTGGCTCGCCCATCGGGGTGTAGGTGCCGCTCGCTCCCTGGACGTTCTTGTCGCCAACCGGCAGCATCTGGATGCGATGGCCGTTGGCCCCCTCGCCGGCGCAGGGACGCAGGTCGTTGTCGGCGATCCCCGCCTCTTTCTCCATCGAGGCGATCGTGTAGCAGCCCACCTGCACCCAGAAGCCGTTTATCTCGCTCCAGGGATGCGTGGTGAGGATCTTGGTCAACTCGGTCCGCGCGACAGCCTGGCTCCACATGCCGACGCCTTCCGCGATGATGTGGATACCCGGATTCTTGGCAAAGACCTCCTTGGCCGCGGCAGTGCGCTGGGTATCGACCGAAGTGCCGGGAACACCGGTCAGCACGACGATGTTGCCCTTGCCGCCCAGCTTCTTGACCAGCCATTCTGCGGTGACACGCCCCGCCTCCGGCTGGTCGATGTGCACGTTATAGGCGCAGGGCTCAGTGATCTCGGCGTCGTAGGCGATGATCACGACGTGCCGAGCGCACGCGTTCTTGACCACCTGATTGAGCGCGGTGGGCGAGATCGGATAAACGACAATTGCTTGTGCACCCTGCTGCACCATCGCATTGATCTGCTGGATCTGGCGCTGCGCATTCGGTCCGGCGACCTGCACTTCCAGGCTGACCTTGTCGCGATAATCCTTCGACGCCGCCATGGCCTTGACCATGTTCGCCGCCTCGGCCTGCCAGTCGTTGCCGATATAGCTCATCGACAGGAAGATCTTGAATTTCTGCTGCGCTTGGGCCTGATGTGCGGCCACGGTAAGCCCGAAGGCCATCGTCGCGGCCAGGGCGGTGCTGATCCATCTCATGGCATGCTCCCTCTTGCTCCGTGCGCCGCTCTCGGGCCGGGGTTGCCATCCCATCGGCTTCGGGCAGCATTTTTCTCTCGACAGCAATCTGATCATAGATCATGGATCACGACCGCTGCAAACAGGCGCCGTGGGAGACAGAGCGATGCAGCGCATGGTCGACACCGAACTTGTGCCGCGGAACAAGAAGCTGCCGCTGCGCCCGGTCGGCCGCGAGACCGTGCAGGACCGCGTCTATCGCCAGATGAAAGAGCTGATTCTGAACGGCGAGATCGAGCCGGGCCAGACGATCACCATCCAGCGCCTGTCCGATGCATTCCAGGTCAGTGCCATGCCGGTCCGGGAGGCGCTGCGCCGACTGATGGCCGAGCAGGCGTTGATGGTGGTCTCCGGACGCTCGGTCGGCATCCCGACGCTGACCCATGCGCGGCTGGCTGACCTGCAGCGGGTGCGGCGCGAAATCGAAGGTCTCGCGGTGGCCTGGGCCGCGGAGCATGTCACCACAGCGGAGCTACGCCGGCTGGCGGAGCTGGTCGATCGGATGCAGCTTGCCGCCGAGGCTCGGGACGGCGTGCGCTACGTTCCGGCCAATCGCCAGTTCCATTTCACCATTTACCGTGCCGCCGGCTCGGACGCGCTGCTCAGCATTATCGAATCGCTGTGGCTGCAGATCGGGCCGCATTTCCACGTGCTGCGCGCGTCCGACAACTGGAGCGCTGCCAACTCCGCGCATCGCGCCATGCTTGGGGCGCTCAAACGGCGTGATGGCAGGGCGGCGGCTGACGCGCTCCGACGCGACATCGACGAAGCGGCAACGACATTGAAAGTGCTGCTCGGTTGAGATTGTGCGCCGGCCAGGCGCGGTCTCTCATGATGCAACCTCGACCCCGAAGTAGGCGTCCGCGAGCGTCACGTCGCAGGCAATCGCTTCGAATGCCAAAACATCGGATGGAGTGGTGAGTACCTCCAGCTCCCAGCCGGTGTCCACGCGACGATAGTGCTCGGCCCGCATCTGGTCCTGGTATATGAACGCGATGTGGACCAGCGTCGGGAGCCGCTTGTAGAAGCGCAGCTTCTCTCCCCGATCGACGTCCATCGTCGAAGGCGAGAGCACTTCGACGACAATCAGCGGATCCGTGACAAAGCCCAGGCGCTCCAGTTGCCCGCAGCGTACCAGAAGGTCGGGCCTCGGCTTGTCGATGGCAGTGCGGCTTTCCGAGCGTTGCACCCGCATGCCGCCAAAGAATGCCTGACAGCCACGCGAGTCGGCCGCACGCTTGAGCCGGGCGCCGATGTTGCTCACGATCTGCTCGTGAACCTGGTTGGGGTTGGTCATGCCGATGATGCGGCCGGCGACCAGTTCCCAAGGTCGGTCGTCCGCCTGGCCGTCGAGAAATGCATCGAACTCCGCGATGGTGACTGGAGGATCGTCCAGCAGCAGCGCTTCGGACATGGTTTGGCCCCCGAAAGCCAGGCCCAGAGGGCAACTGACCAAAATCGGCAAAGAGGGGATAGCACGTATTGGTAGAAGGTTCGACCGGCTGTGCTGCGAGCTCAAGTCCAACGGGCGGTCGGCGCGTCACACCGGCCGATGCCGCGCTCGCACCCCACGCTCGATCGCCGCTGCCACCAGCGGGTCCAGGTGAAGCTCGTTCCGGACGAAAGCCAGCATCTCCAACGACTGCTGTCCGGCGACTTCGTCGGCGGCAATCACCTCGCAAGCCAGCGCGTAAGCCGTCTCGCGCAGGTCCGGGTCGAGCGCCGCGCGGATCAAGCAAGCAGCACGCCGCAACCCGTTCTCGTCGTTCAACAGGCTCACCGCGGTGTCGGTCGCCAGCGCAAGCTGGTCACTGGAGAAATCGCGGAACGCCGGCAGCGTCTGTACCAGTCCGGCCATCACGCCGATCTCGCGGTCAGTCATGCCGCCGTCGGCGGCGGCGACCAGCACCATGGTGCAGACCAGCGCCTCGGGCGCGTCGAGTTCCGCAGCCGCAGTCATAAGCAATCTCCAAGCAAGGGCGCGAACAGGAGCCTGAGCGAACCGCCGACAAGTTCAACCAGGCAGCGCCGGCTGGGCAAGGAAATCCCGCGTCTCCATGACGGCTTGTGACAAGCCCACGCGGCGCACGACGACGCCGGCGGGAAAAGCGGAGAGCAACCGGCCCGGTGTTTGCCGGTCCAACAGCACGAACACACCCCGGTCGGAGGCGCGCCTGATCAGTCGCCCGAAGGCCTGGCGCAGGCGCAGCCGGGCCACGCGGTCGTCATATGCCTTGGGATCACCGGCCGAGAGGTGGATGCGGCGCTCGCGGTGCAGGATGTCGGGGCGCGGCCACGGCACCTTCTCGAACACCACCAGCCGCAGCGCCCGCCCGGGAACATCCACCCCGTCGCGCATGGCATCGGTCCCCAACAGGCAGCTCTCTTCCTCGGTGCGGAAGATGTCCACCAGGGTCGCGTTGTCCATCGCATCGACATGCTGGGCGTAGAGCGGCAGCCCGGCCGCCTCCAGCGCTGGGGCGATGCGGGCGTGCACCGCGACCAATCGGCGGATCGCGGTGAACAGCCCGAGCGCACCCCCACCAGCGGCCAGGAACAGCGCGCGGTAAGCGGCGCCGAGCGCGGCCAGGTCCCCATGCGGCACGTCAGTGACAACGAAGGCACGGGTCTGCGCCGCGTAGTCGAACGGGCTCGCGACCGCGACGCGCAGAGCCGGGGAGGGGAGGTGTGGCGCCCCAACACGGGTTTCGGCAGCCGCCCACGCGCTTTCCGGATCTATGTCGCCGGAATCGCGCAAGGTGGCTGAGGTGACCAGAACGCCCTCGGCCGGGGCAGCAAGGGTCATTGCGAACGGCACCGTCGGGTCGAGCCAATGCCGATGCAGGCCCACATCCCGCTCCACGGAATCGCGGCGCTCCAGGCGGAGATACAGCACGTGGTCCGGGCGGACCCCCGGTTCGGCGGGCGGTTTCTCGATGTTGCGCAGCATCGATTGCCAGGCGACCAGCGGGCTGAGGGCGCGGCGGGTCAGTGAACGGCACGTGGCCTCGATCCGGTTACGCGTGGCGCTGTCCAGATCATCGGCCTCGTCGTCCAGGCGGGCGGCCAGGCGCTCCCGCAGCAGTGCCAGCGGCTCGGCGATACGGGCCAGCGCCCGTCCCAGGCGCTGCGCGATCACCGGAAGCTCCGGCAGCACGGGATAGAGGTCGCATTCCAGCGGCGTCGCACCGGCGGGCTCCTCGGCGCCGACGGTGCGGGCAAGGACCTGCTGGCGCAGCATGCGGAGCAGCGCCTCGGTGGGATTGGAGCGCCCCGGTTCCAGGCCGGCCAGCTCCGGCCCCTCCTGGGTCAGCCGCGTCGTCCAGCCCGGCGCCGGCAGGGCGCGGGCAGCCTGCAAGGCGGCCTCCAGCATGGTTTCCAAGGGCGGGTGGCCGCCCACCAGTTCGCCGATCCGCCAGGCAAGGCCGCGGGCACGCGAGCGGCCGCCCTCGGCACCCAGCAGCCAGCGCCGCAGTTCGGCGGTTTCCACCCCTGAGAGCACGGTCGCGAAGGCGGCGTCGGCCGCGTCGAACACGTGATGGCCCTCGTCGAACACGTAGCGAGTCGGCACAGTGGCGTCGTCGAGGCCGCCCCAGGCCGCTTGCGTCATGACCAGGGCGTGGTTGGCAACCACCAGCTCGGCGGCGCGGGCGCGGCGGATCGTGTGCTCGACGAAGCAGCGGCGCCAATGGGGGCAGGCGGCATGGATGCACTCGCCCCTTCGATCCGCCAGGGCCAGCACCGTGCCGGCGCCGAACAGTTCGGCGATCCAGCCGGGCAGGTCGCCGCCCTGGATGTCGCCATCGGCGGTCGCCAGCGCCCAGCGGGCGATCAGGCCGAGCGGCACGACAGAGACCGGCATCAGCCCGGTCATGGCCGGGCGCAGCGCGTCCTCGAGGTTCAGCAGGCAGAGGTAGTTCTCGCGTCCCTTGCGCACCACGACCCGGCGGCGGCGTTGGGCGGGATCCGGATGCAGGCGGGCCAGCTCGGCGTCGATCTGGCGCTGCAGATGGCGGGTGAAGGTGCTGATCCACACCGCGCCGCGGTTCTTCTCGGTCCACAGGCTGGCCGGGGCGATGTAGCCCAGCGTCTTGCCGGTGCCGGTGCCCGCTTCGGCCAGCACGAGATGCGGATCGCCGCGGGCCTGGCGCGGACTGAACGCCGCGGCGGCGGCCCCGGCATAATCCGACTGCCCGGGGCGCTGCTCCGCCTCCGGGCCGAGCATGGCAGCGAGGCGGGAGCGGGCTTCGGTCTCCGGTACCGGATGCGCCGAGGGTGGCGGCAGTGGCGCCGTATCCTCCCATTCCGGCAGGCGTTTCCACACCTTCAGGGCCTCGCTCGACGGGGCGGCATGGGGCTCGTCGAGCGCGGACATGACGAACGGCGCCCAGCCCCAGCCGCCGCGACTCATCCGTGCGGCAAGGCCGGCGGCGTCTTTGTTGAGCGCTAGCTGGCGGCCCGCCGCGAGCCGCCGCAGCAGCATAGCGGCGAGGTCCGGCAGAGCGACGGCCTCGGCCTGCAGCCCGATCGGCGGGTCAAGGTCCAGGGCGAGGCAGAGACCGCGCGAGGTGGGCGTGGCGTGACGGGCGGGGAGGACGAAGGCGAACAGTTCCAAGAGGTCGAGACATCGGCCCCGTCGAAGCCCAAGCCGGCGAAACGTAGCAGGGGCATGGACAAGCAGCGGCGGTCCGAGCGAGGCGAGCTGGGACGCGGCCTGCTCGGCGGTCAGCCGGAGCAGTTCGCCGTCCGGAGTGAGCAGCACCGCATGCCCATGGCCGGCGGCCAGGGCGGGGGCATCGGGCAGGGCCAGGCGCACGCCGGATGAGTAGAGGGATTCGGGGGCTGGAACCATGGGCCGGTGTCGGGGAGCGGGGCGAATATAATGTAACAGCCATGAAAGAATCGATCTTCCTGACAGCCGTGCGGCGGTTCATCAGTTGCATCGATCTGCTTCAGTGATTCGGCGTGGGCGTCCAGGAACATATCGACAAAGTGCTTCCCGCCAGCGCGCCCTCACGCGCCGCGCTTGCGCGGCGACCTGTCTCGGAGAGGGAAAGAGGTGTTTCGGTGCCGGTTCCCGGCGCAGTCACGGATTATCGTCGCGGCGCGCTGCTGGTGGGCGCGGCGGCGCTGTCGTGGAGCACCGCCGGGCTGCTGGTGCGCTGGACCGCGACCGACCCGTGGACAACATTGTTCTGGCGCGCGGTGTTCGCGTCGATGGCGCTTCTCGCCTGGCTGCGGATCGCCGCGCCCGGACGGGTATTGCCGGCGTTTCGCGGGCTGGGCCCGGTGGGGCTGCTGCTCGCATTCTGCTTCGCGGCCTCGATGATCACCTTCATCAATGCACTGGCGCTGACGACGGTCGCCAGCGTGATGGTGTTTCAGGCCGTGTCGCCGCTCATCGCAGCGCTGCTCGCCTGGGCGTGGCTCGGCGAGCGATTACGTCGGCGCACCATCTTCGCAATTGCGGCCGCGTTTGCTGGTGTGGTGGTGATGGTGTCGGGCGATCTCGGGGGCGGCGGCCTCGTCGGAGATGCAATCGGCTTCGGGATGGCGCTCACGTCGGCGCTCACCATCGTCCTTGCGCGCCTCGACCGCCGGGTCTCGATGGCGGCGGCGACGTTTGCGGGGATGGCGGTCACCGCCGCCATTGCGTTGCCGATGACTCGATTCGTACTTCCGGTGGACGACTACGCGCGGCTGATGCTGTTCGGTGTCGGGCAGATGGCGTTTGCGCTCGTGCTGTTCACGACCGGCGTGCGGCTGATGCCGGCAGCGGATGCCGCGCTGATCACACTGCTCGAATGTGTGCTGGCGCCGCTATGGGTGTGGCTTGCGTTTGCCGAGACGCCGGAGGCGCGCACGGTCGCCGGCGGGGCGGTGGTGCTCGGTGCCGTTGCGGTATCCGCGATGCGGGAGCGGCGGCCGGTACGCTGAACCGACCGCCAGGGCAGCTTTGATGCTGCCGCCCGTCACATCGGTGGGGCAACGCCATCCTTGCCGACGATGACCCGTGCGGTGCTCAGGCTGCCATCCGCGGCGCGGGTCGGCGTGAAGAACACCGGCGCGCCGGGCTTGAGGTCTGCTCGCTGGGCCGGCACCGGCTCCACGATCGGAACGTTCGGCGGCACCACGACCTTCGTGCTGCCGCCCTTGTAACTTAGAGTGAGGTCACGACCTGCGCTGTTCTTCACCAGCGCGGAGATATTCGCGTTGACCATCGAGGCCCCGGGCGCGAGGTCCCAGGCGTAATTGCCTTCGCCAGTGCCGCGGAGAGATTCCGGGAACACCACGACTTCCATCGCCACCAGCTCGCCGTTCGGACCGGGCCGTGCGGCGGTGCCGATGAACGTGCCGGAACGGATGGCTGAGATGTCGAGCCGCTTCACCGTCGCGACCGTCAGCGGCTGCTTCAGGGCGACGGTGACGGTCTGCCCATCTCGTGTTGCGATAGTCAGCGAGTTTTCGCCGACCGTCTGGATGGTGCCACGGATGTGACTCTGCGGCGCCGGCTGAGCCATTGCCGCGGCTGATAGCCCAACCCACGCGCTCGCAAGGATCGCCAATCGTTTCTGCATGCGTCCTGTCCTTCTTCCCATGGGGACGGACGCGAGCGTGCCGCCGCTATTCCCGATCTGCTCTGTTACGGCGGAATGCGCTTCGCTTTTCCGCCCTACGGACTCGATTACAACATTCGTTGCAGAATGATCTTCTGCACGTCCGAGGTGCCTTCGTAGATCTGACACACCCGCACGTCTCGATAGATCCGCTCGACGTGGAAATCGGCCAGATAGCCATAGCCACCGAGCGTCTGGATCGCGGCGGTGCATACCGCCTCGGCCACCTCCGAGGCGAACAGCTTGGCCATGCAGGCGGCCTCCAGCGCATTGGCTCCTTCCGCCTTCAGGCGGGCGGCGTGCAGTGTGAGCTGGCGGGCGGCTTGCAGCCGGGTCTTCGCATCGACGAGGCGGAAGGCAACGGCTTGGTGGTCGATGATCGGCCGGCCGAACGCCTGACGGTCGCGGGCATATCCGATCGCGATCTCCAGCGCAGCCCGAGCCATGCCAATGCTCTGCGCGGCGATGCCGATGCGCCCAGATTCCAGAGTGGACAGCGCGATCCGGTAGCCCTCGCCCTCGGCGCCGATGCGCTGGTCCTCGGCCACCTCCATGTCCTCGAAGGCCAGGGCGCAGGTGTCGGAGGCTTTCTGGCCCAGCTTCGCTTCCTTGCGCAGCAACTTGTATCCGGGCGTCGCCTTATCGACGACGAAGCACGACAGGCCGCGTTTGCCGGCAGCCGGATCGGTCACCGCGAACAGCACGATGCTGCCGGGCAGGGCGGCGTTGGAGATGAACTGCTTCGATCCGTTGATAACGTAGCGGTCGCCGCGCCTGGTCGCCCGCGTGCGCAGATTGGAGGCGTCGGAGCCCGCCTGCGGCTCGGTCAGACCGAATGAGCCGACATCGCGGCCGGTGGCCAGCTTGCGCAGCCAGCGGTCTTTCTGCGCCTCGGTCCCATACTGCGCGAGCACTTCGCAGGTGGGGGAGTTGT
>Ga0335074_10016830_pt1 | contig 10297 bp, 8 predicted proteins | sample Lox_Sample_23_FD_206715 | JGI IMG/M metagenome (GOLD analysis project Ga0335074, IMG submission 206715) | Soil microbial communities from Loxahatchee National Wildlife Refuge, Florida, United States - Lox_Sample_2.3 | ecosystem: Environmental > Terrestrial > Soil > Wetlands | place: USA: Florida...
CCCGGCGAGGATCTTCAGCAGGGTGGTCTTCCCCGCGCCGTTGGGCCCGATCAGCGCGGTGACCCGGCCAGCCGGGACCGTCACCGTGCAATCCTGCAGCGCCCACAGCGACCCGTAGCGCTTGCCCAGCCCTGCCGTGTCAATGGCGGGCGTCTCCTGCGTACTCATGCGATGTCCCTTCTCCGCAAGCTGTTCAGCGTCGAGGTCAGCAGTGATTCGATGGCCTCGTCATCGAGCCCCTCCTCGCGGGCCGTCTGAACCCAGCGCTCCAGGCGGCGGCCCAGCCGGTGCTGGGCTTCCGGCGGCGGGCCGGCAGGCAGGCCCGCGACGAACGTGCCCACGCCCTGGCGGCCTTCCACCAGGCCCTCGTGCTCGAGCTGCCAGTAGGCCTTCATCACGGTGTTTGCGTTGACAGCCACTTCGGCCACCACCTCCTTGACCGTCGGCAGCCTGTCGCCGACCTTCAGCATCCCCATCCGCAGCGCGTGCCTGACCTGCTGCGCCAGCTGCAGGTACGCTGGCACCCCGGAATCCGTGTTCAGGTGAAAACTAATTGACTGGTTCGGTAGTTCTCTACTCACATAGAGAACTATAAATCAGATGAAGAAGGCTGTCTAGTCCGCGGCTGCACCAGCGGCCTGCCGCTGACCTCGTGATGGGCCATCAGGTACAGGTCGTCAGCGACCCGCCCGGTCCCGCCGAGCCCGCCGCCCATCAGCCCGCCTCCCCGCCCTGGTTCCGCACCGCCGTCGGCCTGGAGGAAGCACCCCCCTGATCCGCGCCTACGAACCCCAGGTCATCCCCGGGCTGCTGCGGACCGAAGGCTACGTCCGGGCCATCACCGCGGCCAGCTTTCCCGCCGCCTCCCAAGATTTTGCCGAACGAGCCGTGGCACTTCGTCTCGCCCGCCGGCAACTCCTCACCAGGCGGGATCCTGGGACCGCAGAGGCTTAGCTAAGCGGTCTCGCTCTCTGCGTGGCATGCCGGTCAGCGTGCTGCCCGCGCTGCGCAAGGGGGAACGGAAAATAGCTGGGCCGGAGTGCGTGCCTGCCTGGATCCAGCCGCCCGGGACCGCCGGTTCCGTGGTCGCGGGGGCGCGGGGGATCCGCGCCGACCGGGAAACCACGGCCCGTTCTGCTAACTGGCCGGCTGCCTCATGGGAGCGGCACGGCGTCCTCCCACGCCCGCTGGAAGCCGCCGGGGTAGGCGGCGGCCGGGCCGCCGATGCTACCGCGCCACCTTGACGTGCTTGAAGGTTTCCACCTGCGCGCGGATCGCGCGCTCGGTGGGCAGCCGTTCGATGCTGGACGCGCCGAAGAAGCCGGCGATGCCGGGCATCATGGCCAGGCCCCTGCCGACCGAGTCGGGCTCGTCGAACGGGCCGCCATGGCAGATCACCAGGATGTCGCCGCGCACCTTGCGCCCGGCCTCGGCGATGGTCAGCACCCGTTGCGCCGCATCCTCCAGGCTGAGCGCCACCGCCGCGCCGATGCTGCCGGCCGTGGTCAGGCCCACGTGCGCGACCAGGATGTCCGCGCCGGCCTCGGCCATCGCGGCGGCCTGCTCGGCGTCGAACACGTACGGCGAGGTGAACAGGCCGAGTTCGTGCGCGGTGCGGATCGCCGCGACTTCCTTGTCATAGCCCATCCCGGTCGCTTCGAGGTTCGCCCGGAAGGTGCCGTCGATGAGCCCGACGGTCGGGAAGTTCTGCACGCCGGAGAAGCCGATGTCGGCGAGGTGCCGCAGGAAGACGGGCATCAGCCGGAACGGATCTGTGCCGTTGATGCCCGCGAACACGGGAGTGTTCTGCACCACGGGCAGGACCTCGGCGGCCATCTCGGTCACGATGGCGTTGGCATCTCCGTAGGCGAGCAGGCCGGCCAGCGAGCCGCGGCCGGCCATCCGGTACCGCCCGGAGTTGTAGATGATGATCAGGTCCGCGCCGCCGGCCTCGGCGAACTTGGCCGAGATGCCGGTGCCGGCGCCGCACCCGACGATCGGCCTGCCCGCCTCGATCTGCTCGCGCAGCCGGGCGTGGATTTCTTCGCGAGTGAAAGCCATCGGGCTCACTTCCTCTGCTTGGAGAGTTCCCTAGTCATGTCGAGCAGCAGGTCAGCAGCCCGCTGCGCGAACGCTTCGTCGTTGATGTTGGCGTCGATCTCCTCGACGGGTACCGAAGGCTTCAGGTGCGAGCGGATCGCCTCGTAGCAGGCGCGGTCGGCGGCCGGATCCCAGAACCGCCCGCCAGGGCTGTCGAGCATGGATACCCCCCGCAGCGGCAGCAAGATCGCGATCGGGCCGGTGGCCGCGTTCGCCGCGGCGGCAAGCATCGTGCCGATGCGCTCGTTCTCCGCCACGTTCGTGCGCAGCAGGGTGACGTTGGGATTCCAGTTGTACAAGTTCCGGTCGGCGTAACGGGCGGGCACGCTCGACGGGGCGTCGAAGTTCGCCATGTCCACGCAGCCGGGAACCAGCACCACCGGCACGCCGCAGTCCGGTGCCGCGCGGCCGCGATCCGGCCCGGCGCTGAACACCCCTCCGCATACCTCGTCGGCGAGTTCGGTGGTGGTCAGGTCCAGGACGCCCTGGAAGTAGCCGTCCCGCACCAGGTCCTCCATCGTCCGGCCGCCGGCGCCGGTGGCGTGGAACACCAGCACCTCGTAGCCCTGCCGCTCTAGCCGCGCCCGCGCATGGTCCACCGCCGCCGTCGTGTTGCCGAACATCGACGCGGCGATCATCGGGGCGTCCTCCGCCGTCGGCGGCTCGGCGGCGGCCATCCCGGCGATCGCCGCGGCCGCGTTGGCGTAGATGCGCCGGCTGATCCGGTTGAACCCGGCGATGTCCACGATCGACGGCATGAACGTGATGTCCTTGGTGCCCGCGTACGCGCTGACGTCGCCGCCGCCGACGGTCGAGGCTACTAGCTTCGGCACGCCAACGGGCAGCGTCCGCATCGCCGTGGTCGCGATCGACGTCCCCCCGCTGCCGCCCATCGACACGATGCCGTCCAGACGTCCCTGCTCGTACAGCCGCCGGACGACGACGGCCAGGCCGGCCGCCATGCCCGCCATCGCCTCGTCCTTGTGCTCTCCCGAGCGCCACCGCTCCAGATCCCCGCCGGCCGCCAGCGCGACCTCCGCCCTGCCGATGTCCGGGGCGAAGGCCGGCTCGCCGAGCACGCCGAAGTCCACCGTCAGCACCTCGAGCCCGGCCCGCCGGATCGCCTGCCTCAGGTAATCAAACTCGGCCCCCTTGGTGTCCAGCGCACCCACCACTACGACGGTTCTGCCCATGACGGAAAGTCCCTTCTCGGTGTTCTACGCCCTGGTTTATCCCACGCAACGAGCCGGGCAAAGCGCCGCGCAAGGGACCAAGGTCCCGGCCCCGTCAGCGCCCGGCCGGTTCGCCCGAGCGCTCGTGGCCCGCGAGCCGGATCAGGTCTTCGTGCAGCTCGAACCAGATGCTGTGGTAGCTGTCGACCCGCGGCGATGTGACATATCTCTGATCACCGTTGCGCGCCGCCTCCAGCGCCTGCTCGAGCCGGCCACGGTAACGGCCGAACCGGCGGAAGGTTCCGGCCAGCGGCGTCATCCAGGTGACGGTGTCGGCGTGCAGCCGGGCCAGCGTGCCCAGCACGCGGGCATCGTAGGCGGCGTCGGTGTGGTCGTTGAGCTGCTGCTCGTCCCCGCCGGTCCGGACCTGCCAGGCGGTCACCGTGTCCTTCATCCTGCTGTCGAGCAGCCGGAAGGACTCCAGAGCCGCGACGGACCGGTCGGCGCCGAAGCGGTCCCGGTCGGCGGCGAAGACTGCCAGCGCCTCGAGCCGGCCTGCGCCGGTCAGCCGGTAGCAGTCGCCGGAGGCCTCCGCGAGCCCGCCGGCGGCCAGCGGGCCGGCCAGCGCGCTCACCGCCGCCTGGTCGCTCGACAGCGCGGTAGCCAGCTGGCCAGCCGGTACCGTCCCCTTGATCAGCAGGACCCGGAGGAGGTCGTCTCGGCCAACGGGACTGGACGTTTCGGCACGGGCCGGTACCCCGGCGGCGCCGTCGTCGCCGGATGTCCCGATCTGGATGCCGAGTCCGGCCGCCCAGGCGAGCAGGGTCGCCGCCTCGGGCACCATCTCCCGGCTGCCTGCCAGGTCTCCGGCGAACACCTCGCCCGTGCCGCCGTCGATCGAGATATGCTCGCCCGCCTTAAGGACGCGGCCCGCGACCGTGAGCCGCGAGCCGGTGATCTCGACGGCCGAGGCTCCCACCACCGCGGGGATGCCCCAGCCGCGCGCGACCACCGCGGCGTGACTGGCCAGCCCGCCCCGGGCCGTGAGAATGCCGGCCGCGTGCGCCATCCCGCGGACGTCGGACGGGGAAGTCTCCTCGCGGACCAGGATCACCTGCCGCCCGGCGGCGTCGGCGAGCTCGGCGGCCTCCGGCGTGGTAACGACCTCGCCGATCGCCACGCCGGGCGAGGCGGGCAGGCCCTTGGTCAGCGGCGGCTGGCCCCCGGGTCGTCGCAGGAAGACGAACGGCGGGCTGGCCAGGTACCGGGCGGTCCGCCGGACGGCCTCCGCGCGCGAGCAGGGGAAGTCAGGGTCCTCGGCCATGTCCACGGCGATACGCAGGGCGGCGCGCGGGCTCCGCTTCCCGATCCGCACCTGGAGCAGCCACAGCTTCCCGCGCTCGACGGTGAACTCGATGTCGCACAGGTCTGCGTAATGCCGCTCGAGGATGCGGGCGTACCGGCGGAGTTCGGCGCCGACGGCGGGCAGGCGTTCGTCCAGGGCGGCCAGGGGCAGCGGCCGGTGCGTGCCGGCCACCACGTCCTCGCCCTGCGCACCGAACATGACATCGCCGTAGAGTGCCTTGTCGCCCGTCGCGGGGCTGCGGGTGAACAGCACGCCGGTGCCCGAGTCGGCGCCCCGGTTGCCGAACACCATCGCCTGCACGGTCACGCCGGTGCCGAGGTCGTCCGGTATGCCCTCACGGGCCCGGTAGGCTCGCGCCCGGTCACCGTTCCAGGACCGGAACACGGCCTCCACGGCGCCACGCAGCTGCAGCCAGGGATCGTCGGGAGCCTCGCTGCCCACGATGTCCCGGTACATTCCGCGCAGCCGCCGGAGGCAGTCGGCGGCGAACCGGGGATCTCCGCAGACCGCGCCGAGCCCGGCCGCCGTGGCGTCGTTGAGCCCCAGGTCGAGGATCGTGTCCATCATCCCCGGCATCGAGACCGGCGCGCCGGAGCGCACGCTCACCAGCATCGGATTGGCCGGGTCGCCGAACCTGCGGCCGATCCGCTCGCCGATCCGCTCCAGGTGAGCGCGCAGCACCTGGTCGAGGCCGGCCGGCCAGCCGGCGGTCAGGTACGAATTGCAGGCGGCGGTCGAGATCGTGAAGCCGGGCGGAACGGGCAGCCCGAGCTCGGTCGTCATGACCATGAGGTTGGCCGCCTTACCGCCGATAAGCCGGCTGAGTTCGGACAGCGGCGCGGGGGGCGGGTCGTCGAGGTCGTAGACGTATCCGGACGGGCTGATGACGGTCGTGACGCTCATCGCTTGCCTACTTTCCCGCCGCCGCGGGCGCGGCGGTGAGCTTGTCCCACAACGAGCCCGCGTTGAGGGTCTGGATGTACTGCATCATGTGACCCTGGCCGACATCGACGGGACAGCGTTCGGCAAAGCTGACCCGGGCCACCGTCTCCTCGCGCGACCAGCCCCTGGCCACCGCGTCCGCGACCGCGGTCAGCCAGTCCAGCAGCGTCGCCCGCTGCGTGTCCAGCGACTGCCGGCCGGTGACCGGACCATGGCCGGGCACCAGCCAGTCGAACTCGAGCTGCCGGATCCGGTCGAGGGACGCGAGCCACTGCCCGACGTCGGAGGTCATCAGCCACGTCTGGCACCCGGAGAACACGGTGTCACCGGTGAACACCACCTTCTCCTCCGGCACGTAGACCGCGATCTGGCCCGGGGTGTGGCCGGGCGTGTGCAGCAGGTCGAAGGTGTGGTCCCCGACATGGAGCGTGAGGTCGCCGGTGAAGACGAGCGTCCCGGAGTTCGGGTCGGCGTAGTACTCCTCCCGGTCCGGGAAGATAGCCGCGCCGCCGGGATCGTCGGTCGGGATTGCCTCGGCGGCGTAGGCGAACGGATCGAGTTCCGGGTACACGGTCATGAACCGGTCGTATACGCCCTGGTGATTTACCACCGTCCCGGCGCCCTTGAAGTAATAGTTGCCGAAGATGTGGTCGACGTGATGCTCGGTGTTGATCAGGTACCGGATCGGGCCGTGGGACTCCGCCTCGCGCCGCATGGCGACCGCCTTGGTCGGGAGCTGAGGCGTATCGATGACCACCACTCCGCCGGAGGTGATCACATAGCTCGGGTTGCAGCCGCGGTAGCTCGTCTGCGTCCGGATATTGCACGTTACCTGGTCCATTGCGACCTCCCGTGGCTGTCTGCTACTGCGTGGCGGTCAGCCCGCCGTCGATGGTGAGGGACTGGCCGGTCACGAACGCGGAGGCGTCCGACGCGAAGAAGATCGCGGCGCCCACCAGGTCCCCCGTCTCGCCGACGCGGCCCAGCGGGATGCGGCTCACCACGCCGGCCTTGAACCCCGGGTCGCCGAGCAGCATCGCCACCTGGGGGGTATCGACGAACGTGGGAGCGATCGCGTTGACGGTAATGCCGTACCTGGCCCACTCGGTAGCCCATTGCCGGGTCAGCGAGCTGACGGCGCCCTTGGCCGCCACATAGGCGGAATAGCCGGAGTTGATCCCGAGCAGTGCCCGGACCGAGGAGATGTTCAGCACGCGGCCGCCGCGGCCCGCCGCGATCATCGGCTGCACGGCGGCCTGCGTCGCTACCAGCGTGCTGCGCAGGTTCAGTTCCATGATCCAGTCCCAGGCGTCACGGGGGTAGTTCTCCGCGTCGAAGATGACCTTGCCGGCTCCGCCGCCGACCGCGTTGACCACGATGTCGAGCCGCCCGAACCGCTCGACGGTCATCGCGACCGCCTGCCGTGCCGCCGTCTCGTCGGTGACATCGGCCGGCGCGGCCAGCGCCGCCGAGCCCGCGGCCGCCACCTTGGCCGCGACCGCTTCCGCCCGCTCGGGCGAGACGTCGACGATCGCGACCCGCGCGCCGGCCGCGGCCAGCGCCTGCGCGATCGCGGAGCCGATGGCGCCCGCGCCGCCGGAGACGAACGCGACCCGGTCGTCGAGGCTGAATGCTGCCAGTGGGTTCATGATGATCCTTCCGTCAAGGGCGTGCCCCGGCGTGAACCGCCGGGCGAGGGACGGCGGGAACGGGAGCAGCCCGGTCCGGATCCGGCAGCACGATGTCACGGATGGCCGCCATCAGATCGTGGCAGGACGCGATGAAGCCGCGCAGCGTGCGGACCGTGGGGCCGTAGCTGTCGAACTCCTCAGGTGACAGGCCGTCCGGCTCGTATGCGCGCCGGAAGTCGGGTACCCGCTGCAGGTCGGCGAGGATCGCCGGGGCGACAGGGACGTCGATGCGCGGCACCGGGACGATGCCGCTGGCATTGAAACGAACCTGCCAGTCGTGCGGGATCGTCATGCTCAGGTCGCCCCCTGCCAGCTCGGTCCAGTGCAGGTGATGGCGGTATGCGGCGGCGAGGATCCTGCTCCGGTAGCCGCGTTCGCGGAAGATCTCATGGGCGCGCTTGACCACCGCCAGCCCGGCCCAGAAGTGCGCCCCGGGATCGACGGGAAGACCGTCACGGTCGATCACGACCTTGAGCCAGTCGTCCAGCCGGCCCATCATGATGACCGAGACGGGAGCCAGCCGCGCCGGGTCACCTCCGGCGCGCTCCAGCCGGCCGAGCCCGCGCTCCACGGCCTCGGCGGCCGCGACCGCCTGGGCGACCGTGAACGAGACGGTGGCCGTGGTGTTGATGCCCCGGCTCGCTGCTTCCTCGATGGCGATCAGGCCGCCGGTCGTCACCGGGAACTTGACCTGGATGTTCGGGGCCAGGCCGGCGAACCGCGCGCCCTGTGCCACCATCCGCGCCGGGTCGCGGAAGTTGGCCGGGTTCGTCTGGATCGACTGCCAGCCCTTCCGGGCGTGCTCCCGGTGGTAAACCGGCTCGAGGACGGCCGCGCCGCGTACTGCCATCTCCTCGAAGACCGCCCAGGCCAGCTCGACCTCACTCCAGTCCGGGTTCGCGTCGGCCAGCTCACCGACCCGTGGCGCCCAGTAGCCGCGTTCCCTGGCCAGGACCTGCACGACGATCGACGGATTCGAGGTGGCGCCGGTCGCGCCGCGGTCGATGGCATAGCTGAGCTCGTCCACCGCGCACGAGTCGTTCCAGTAATCGGTCGGGCCCAGCCGGGCCGTCTGCAGGAGAGGGCATTGCACCGCTGGCATCGAGCTCACCGGTCCTTCGGGTCCACGGCGTCGGTTGCAGTGGTCACCCTCGGCGGGACCGCGAAGTTGATCAAGGGTCCAACAGCCCTCAGATATCAGGTCTTTAGGCCCTATATCACACCTTGACCAGGCCCAACTCTCTGAAGATACGTAACTCCCTAAACATGAAGGGGGGCGAACGAGATGGCAACCGATGCATCGATGGCCGATCCTGGTGAGTTTGAGACCAAGGCGACCGTCCCGCTCTGGCTCGCAGTAGCCGTTACCGTCTGCGTGTCGCTGCCGTTCGGCATCTGGCTCAACCGGTGGAACCTGCCCATCTGGGCGTCGTTCATCGTGTGGGCCGAGTACTTCGCGCTGGGCGCGAAGTGGCAGGCCTTGCTCAAGATCGTTCCTGCCTACATCTCCGGAGTCGGCGTCGCCGCGGCCATCATGACGTTCTACGTCTGGCTGACCACGGAGTTCGGCACCACCCACTGGGTGAAGCCCAACGACCTCGCGCTGATCGTCGCGTGCTTCGTCGGGTTCTGCATCTTCATCTTCCTGATGAACTACATCCCGATCTGGGGGCAGAACACGCTGCCGTTCTTCAACGGGGTCTCGATGGGCCTGGCGGTGTACTTCACCGGCGCCTTCGTCCACCCGTTCCCCGCGGTCGTCAGCGTGTACGCGCTGCCGTGGATGGCGGCGGCCGGCGCGGTCCTGGCCGGGCTGCTCGGCGCGTTCCTCGGCTGGTTCAACGTCGCGATCATGTTCCAGCACCAGGTGCCGAAGCTTCAGGCCGGCGAACAGCCGGCTGAGCCGCTCCCGCCGGCGCCGACCGAGCTGCCGACCACGACGGCCCTGCGGGCGCCGCCGGAATCCATCATCGCACCGCGAGTCGCCCCCGACGGCGACCGTACCGGCCACAAGGAGGCCGTGCGATGAGCGCAGAAGAGAAGGAGGAGGTCCTCGGCCAGTTCCTCGGGGACGACAGTTTCCCGGTCAAGTGGGACTCGCCGGAGGAGAAGAACCTCTTCTGGGTGTACGACGACTTGCACAACCCCCACCCGCTCAGCCCCATGCACGAGGACATCGGCCTGTGGACGTTTTCCTGCAATCACATGTTCCGGCGCTTCGGCACGCCGTTCGCCACGGACTGGATCGCCAAGAACGTCAACGGCTACCTCTACACCGCGGCGATCCCGGCCGACTCACGGCTGAAGATCGACGGGCAGCAGTACGGCGGCCGGTACGGCGCGGTCGTGCCGCTCGACCCGGACTACCCGAAGAAGATCGGCGTGTACCTGAACGCCGTGCTGCCCACCTACGGCGAGGAGTTCGTCGACTGGTGGCACGACCGGCTGGTTCCCGAGATGCGGCGCAACTTCGATTACATCGAGGGCATGCTCGACAAGCAGGACGAGCTGACCCTCATGGAGCTGGCCTGCCTGCTCGAGGACGCGATCGACATGCACGATCGCCACTGGAAGATCCACTGGATGCTCAACTTCGCGCAGCTGTCCGCGACTCTCAACCTGCGGGCCGTGATGGAGAAGACGCACGGCGCGATCGACGAGGCGCTGCTCGGCCGGCTGCAGAGTTCAGCCAAGGACCGGAACTGGGACTCGATCGAGGCGCTGTGGAAGATGAAGGAGGAGGCCAAGGCCGACCCCGAGCTGGCCCTCGCCTTCAAGCACGAGACCGCGGGAGAGATCATCGCGGCGCTCGACGGCACCGATCGCGGCCGGCGCTTCGTCTCCGAGCGGGTCAGGCCGTACCAGAAGGAGTTCGGCTGGCACGCGGTCTGGAGCCACGAGTTCATCTTCCCGACCGTGTACGAGCAGATGGAGCCGGTGATCGAGCTGGTCCGCGGCTACATCGAGACGGACTACGACTACCCGTCGACCGTCAAGGCGCTGGCCGATGACATCGCGGCCGCCGC
>Ga0335074_10016831_pt1 | contig 10297 bp, 9 predicted proteins | sample Lox_Sample_23_FD_206715 | JGI IMG/M metagenome (GOLD analysis project Ga0335074, IMG submission 206715) | Soil microbial communities from Loxahatchee National Wildlife Refuge, Florida, United States - Lox_Sample_2.3 | ecosystem: Environmental > Terrestrial > Soil > Wetlands | place: USA: Florida...
CTGGTCCGCATAATTCTCCGCCGCCCGCTCGAACCCGGCGCGGTCTCGCCAGATTTCCGGACGCGCCTGCGTCTCGGCCTGCGTCTCCCCCGGCCCCGTTCCCGCCGGAAACATTCGCGGCAGAACCTTGGCCCACTTGGCGAGCGCGGCCGCCGGATACGCCTGGCTCTTGGCCTCGCGTCCCAGTTTCATGGCTTCTCCCAGCGACCGAAATGTGATGGAGGACATATCCAGGCTCGCTTGCCGGGCCGCGATCGCATCCACGCCCGATACTCCCGGCACGTCCTGCCCAAACGCCGCCTGGCCGATCAGTGCGCCGCATAGCACAACCCACCGTTTCCACATCGCGCGCCCCCCCCATTGCAATTGACAGAATCGCTTTTGGATGATACCTTGTTATCCAAGGCTTGTCAAACAAGGCGTGTCAAACAAACCCATCGAGATCGACCGCGAGTTCCTCAAAGGCAGCATCAGTCTGTTGCTGCTCAACCTGCTCTCGCGGGGCGAAATGTACGGCTACGAAATCCTGCAGGAAGCCTCGCGCCGCAGCGCCAACGCCTTCGAGTTCAAGGAAGGCACTCTTTACCCTGCCCTGCATCAGCTGGAGAAAAAGGGGCAGATCAAGTCCCAATGGCGCAAGGCCCAAAACGGCCGCGAACGCAAATATTACTCGCTGACGCCCAAAGGCAAGAAAGCCGCCGCGGATTACGAAAAGCAGTGGCAGCATCTGACGGGTGCGATGGCCGCCATCTTGGAGAGCAAATAAGTGCGTGCCTCCGACGAACTGATCGAGTGCATCGTGAACTCCTCCCAGATTCCGGGCGCACGCCGCCGCGATGTCGAACGCGAGCTCCGCTCCCATATCGAGGATTTCGTCCTTGCCTCACGCGAGGCCGGCCTCGCCCCCGATGAGATCGAGCAACGCGTGCTCGCAAACTTCGGCGATCCCGCCCAGATCGCCCAAGGCTTTGCCTGGGTGTACCGGCACGAACGGCGCATGCTCCGAGTAATCGCTTACACGCTCGCCACCGTGCTCCTCGCAAGCTCTCTTTTAGCCGCGATTCTCGCCCTGCAGAGCGGTCTCGCGCTCGGCTTCGGCACTCCCGTCATGAGAGTCCTCGCGAGCCGCCACACAGTGATCGAAGCGCTCGATATCCTGGCCTCCGTGGCCGTCTATCTGGGCCTCGCTACGCTCGAAAATCTCTTCGATCGCCGCCGTTTTCAGAAAGCGGCATCTGTGGTCACCGTGATCCTCGCCGTCCTGATCGTGCCGTGCGCCGCCGCGCATTTACCCGCGGCTTTCCTTTTCTTCGGGCTCGTCAACGGACTCTTCTTCCGTGCCATTCAGTTATTCGTCACTCCGCAGCTCGCTCGGGTCGGCATCGTCGCGATTTGTTTTCCGCTCGCCGGACTCGTCTTGGCTCAACTGCGTTCGCCGCTTTCCCACGTCGCTCTCGCTGCCACTTGCGCCAGTTGGCTGATCATGGGCGCCGGCTATCAACTCATGACCCATCTTGCCGCGCGCGTGGATCGTGCGCTTCTAAACGGCCTCCAGCGGATTCAAACCGGAGACATCGCATGAGAACGCTAAGCATTCTTATGGGCGGCTGCCTGCTGTTGGCGCTCGCGCCGCTCGGCCTCGCGCATTTTAGACTTCTCGAACCCGCATCCTGGCTCGAGGAATCCGACCTCGGCGATCCCCAGTGGTCGGCGCCCTGCGGCGGGACGTTGACGGACCCCGGCAAACCCACCGGCGTCATCACCAAAGTCCAGGGCGGCGACAAGCTCCACATCCGGGTCCGCGAGATGGCTTTCCATCCCGGCTTTTACCGCGTGGCTCTCGCTGTAAATTCGCGCGCCGAACTCCCGCCCGATCCCGAAGCCACAACCGAGCCAGGGCCCAACGGCCGTCCCCGCTCCGTTTCGGGAGCCATTCATTACCCGCCCGCGCCGCCCGTTCTTGCCGACGGCCTGTTCATGCACGTCGCGCCTTTCGACAAGGAACAGGAGACCGACCTCGAGATCCCCAACCTCAATTGCGCGAAATGCACCTTGCAGGTGATCGAGTTCATGGGGGCCCACGGCTGGAATAAAGACGGCGGCTACACCTACCATCACTGCGCCGAGCTCGAAATCCGCGCCAACCCGAATAAGCCGATCGACCCAAGGTTTCCAGCCGCAAACAAACCGCGCTGACCCGGCCGACCTATTTTTCTTTCTTCTTCTTTGTCCCCGGCGCCGGCCCAACGCGCGAAATCGTCACGCTGATCAGCTTCACCGGATCCACCGGCTTATCGCCGTGCAGCGGCGCATGGCTGATCGCGTCCACCACATCCATCCCCGCTACAACCTGGCCGAAAATCGTGTATTGCTGGTTCCAACTCCGCACCAGATCGTCGGTGATGAAGAACTGGCACCCTCCCGAATTTGGCTCGCCGCTGTTGGCTACCGCCAGCCGGCCCGCCCGGTCGAACTGCAGTCCCAATCGCAACTCGTCGGGAACCGTGACGCCGCAATTGTGCGCGCTCGTGCCCGTCGGATCGCCCGATTGTATCGCCTGCCCGCGCAGCACCCGGTGAAACGTGAGGCCGTTGTACAGCGGCCGTTTTACCATCGCGCCCGTCTTCGGCTCGCGCCACGCCTTGGTGCCCTCGGCCAGCTCCACGAAGTTCTTCACCGATGCCGGCGTGTCTTTTTCATACAGCAGCGCGACGATGTTTCCCTTGCCCGTATTGAAAGTGGCGTAGAGCCCGGGCTTCAGCACCGGCGTCGCATCCTGGGCGAAAACCGAGGATGCGAGTAAAATCAGCAGGCAAATAGCTTTCATCCACTAGATACGATACCAACCCCAAGACCGAGGCGAATCTAACTCCCGCTCACCGTGCTCTCCACCGCCAGCACATCGTGATTGGCGTTGATTAAGACGCGCTTCGGCTTCTTCGGAAGCAGCACTTTGAATTCGTTGGACGTGTGAGTTCCGCGCAGCGTCACCGATCCGATTAACTGCGGCCGGGCATCGAACTCCACGTATACCGGCACCGCCATCACAAAGTTGTCGGAGACGCCGCTCTGGGTGACCTTGCCCGTCAGCAGGAGTTTGCCGCGATCGGCCGGCTTTAGCGAATAATCCAGATGATAGCTGGGGATTTCGGTGCCGTAGAGCCACTCGCGGAAAAACCAATCGGCGCGCCCGTTTCTTTCCAGGTCCATCGAGCTTTTCACGTGCCGGTCTACCGTCGCCACGAAGTCCTCGCTCGACGGGTTGCCGTCCGTGTTGGTTTTTACAAAATCGTGCATCAGCGCGATGAAATCGTTGTCGTGCGTCTGCGGATCCCACATCAGCCGCCGCAGCATATGCAAAATGTAGCCGCCTTTCGGATAAACCAGCCTTCGATAAGCGCTCCCGGTTTTGTAAGTGTCCAGCCGAATCCCCATCCACAGCGGTCCGGCATCGTTGGCCGACCGGCCAAACTGGTTCTTCTCCACAATCATCTTGCGGCCGCGTTCCCAAAATTGTTCGGCTTTATCCGGGCTCTTCTCCGTCGCCTCCAGGAACAGGCCCGCGGAGAAATCGGCAAACCCCTCCGACAGCCATTGGTCGTGATACGTCGCCCAGCCCACCAGGTGTCCCCACCATTGATGCGCCACCTCATGCGGCGTCACCTCCTGAATGAAGTCGGCGAATTGGAACGCCCTGCCGCCCATCAGAGACCAGCGCTGCGTGCTGTCCAGAAAAGCGCTGATCGGCAGATAAACCAGCGTCGGCCAGGATTGGCCGAAGTTGAATTGCGGCTGCTGCGTGATGGCGATTCTTCCGTAGGGCAGTTCGCCGAAATATTTCGTGTACAGGCGGATCGAATTCTCGGCGTCCACTGCGGCGTTATCCGCCATCACCGACGGCGACATCATGCCGAAACCGCGGCCCCGCAAATAATCGGGCACCTCAGTGGTGGCGTAAGCTTCGATTTCGTAGTGCGTCTCATCGTCGCGGCGCTCCTTCTTCTTGAAAGTGCCGTAGTTGAATCCGGCCACCGCCAGCGGCGTCTCGGAAACCCATTGCGATGCCTCATAATCGTCCTCGCGCCACTCCTTCACCAGTTTTCCCACGCCGACCAGCGTATATTGCCTCGGCACCTTGAACGTCAGATCGTAAGTGGCCCGGTCCTGAAAGCTGTTCAGGCTCGGATACCAGCTGGTCCGCGCGCCCACTGCGTAGTTGCCGCCTCCGGCGTCGGTGATCACCTTGTTGCCTTCATACTCGATGCGCAAGGTGTAGGTCCGGCCCTTCACCGTAGGCTGCGGCAGCACAGCGTAAAACGATCCGTCCTGTTTGCGATCTTCCTGAATGAACGACGTATTGACGAACGACGCGTCTTTCCCCTCCGCCGTCGCCACGTTGGTTACGCGCAGCGAAGGCAGCAGGCCGAAATCAACGATGCGATCGCCGTCCCTGAGCGCCTCAAACGTAACTTCCGCGTTTGCCGTCAGGCGTCCGTTTTTCGCAACCGCGGTTTCAATGCGGTAATGCTTCGCGGCCACGATGCGCCGGTCTTCCCGCGAGCTCGCGGTCCGCGCCTGAAACTCCGCGGCCGTATGGCTCAGGTAAAGAATCGCGTCGCGTCTGTCCCCCGGGTCGATGTTGATCAGTCCCACCTCCTCGGGCGACGGCAGGTGACGCATTGCCCCGCGTGGCGCAATCAGGAACCGCAGATCGTGATATCGCCGGCCATGCAGATACGCCGCGAACGATGGAGCGCTGTGCGGATTGTATAGCTCGGCCGCCAGCTCCGCCTCCACATTCGGAATGTCTTCGTTGAACAGCATCGCCTGCAGCATGCTCTGCGGGTTTTCGATGCGCTGCCGCATGCGGCTCCGGAATGCCCGCAGCGCTTCCTCCGCGCCGCTCTTCGCGGGCGTCCCAAACCCCGCTCTCTTCAGCTCCCGGTATGTGCCATCGGTGAAGCAGAATACGGCGGTATCGAATTCCTCGTCCAGCGCCGATTCGTCGGTGAGCATTCTGAGATAGGCCGCATCCAGCGAGAAGGCCGGCGCGAAATGCAACGATCCCTCGCCGACGAATACTCCCATCGCCACGCGCCCCAAAACCGGCGGCAGGAACGCCACCACTCCCGATTTCAGGCGCAGCTCGCCCAGATCGCGGTGCAGCACGACGTTCTCTACGCTGAAAGCCTCGGCCAGCCCCGAGTCTCGCAGCGCGCGATAGTTGGGATCGGAATTCGCCAGTGCGGAGCGCTTACCCGCCACCTGAACGCTGGCCTCCTGCGCCTCAATGGTGAGCTGGATGTTGAACTCCCGGGTCGCCTCGCTGCCGATGGTCACCGGGTTCTGAAACTCTTCGAAACCCGGAGCGCGCACGCTCACCTGATACTCGCCGGCCGCCAGCCCCTCCACCGAGTAGCGGCCTTGCGCGTCCGTTTGCGCCGCTCGCGGAGCGCTCAGCAGCGCGCCCGAGACCGTCACTTCAGCCTGAACAACCACCCCTCCGCTCGGATCTCGCACCACACCTTGGATCGTGGCAGCCGTCGCGCCGGCGCAAATCGCCAGCATAAAGACCAAAGCGCTAATACGCCATCGCATAGCAATCCCGCCGCGGATCCGCCGCCGCGAACCGGTTTCCCGTCGCCGGATCGATCATCACCGCCGTCGCGCATCCCGACATTCCGAACCGCCGCAGCCGCCGCACGTCGTGCCCGCGCGCCTTCAGCTCGTTGTACACCGCATCCGGAACATCGGCTTCCACCCCCAGCTGGTTGAATCCCGCCGCATGCGGCCAGAACGACCCGTAAAAATGCCCCGTCTGCACCCGCGGACGCTCGAACGCGGCATGCAGGTTGGGATACCAGTCGCTCCAAAAATCGATCACGCTCAGCAAGGCTTGCAGAACGGTCTGTTCTTGGTTATCGCCGCCGGGCGATCCGATGGCCATCACCGGCACGCCGCCTTGGAACACCATGCCGGGCGTAAGCGTATATCGAGGCCGCGCGTGCGGCCGGATCTGGTTGGCCCTCGTTTTATCCAGCCAGAACTGCTCGCCGCGCACGCTCATCCCGATGCCCGTGTCGCCCAGGATCACCCCGCCCGTGATCCATCCGCCCGACGGCGTCGCATCGAACAGATTGCCGTCCTTATCCACGATCGCCATATGCGTCGTGTCTTTCGAAACTCCGCCTGAGTCGCGGCCGAGAGATGCCAGCAGATCGCCCTCCGACGCCGCCGAACGCTGCGCGGTTTCCCGAACATCGGCCCTCCAGTACGGCCACGTTTTCACCTGCGAATCATATTTCATCGGGTCGCCCGCAATAAATGCCTTCGACGCGTGCTTGGGATCGATCAGCGCCGCCCGCTCCTTCGCATACTCCTTCGAGAGCAGCCCTTCCGCCGGCGATTTCACGAACGCCTGGTCCGCGTAATAGCTGTCCCGATCCGCGTAAGCCAGCTTCATCGCCTCCGTCACCGTATGCAGATAATCGGCGCTCCCATAGCCCATGCCGTGCAGATCGAAATTCTCGAGTATGTTCAGCGCCTCCAGCAGCGTCGGACCCTGGCTCGAAAAACCGTGCTTGTAAATCGTGTAGCCGCGATAAGTGGTGTGCGCCGGCTCTTCGATGCGCGCGAAATACTCCGCGAAATCGGAAGCATCGAACGGCGCATCGTGCGCCTGGAGAAACGTGACCATCTCGTGCGCGATGTCCCCCTTGTAAAACCGGTCGCGCGCCGCCTCGATCCCCGCCGCCCGGCCGCCCTTCTTCGCCGCCCGCTCCGCTTCCACCATGCGCCGCAGCGTCCGCGCCAGCGTCGGCATTTTTATGGTCTCGCCCGCGAAATACGCCGATCCATCCGCCTTGTACCAGTAAGCCTGATTCGCCGGCCACTGCTCGATAAAGCTTTTCTCGCGGCGAATCGTGTTCACCGTGCTCGGCCGGATCGGAAAGCCTTTTTCGGCGTAATCGATCGCGGGCCTCGCCACTTCCTCGAAGCTCATCGTGCCCCATTTTTCGAGCACCGTGAGCGCGGCATGAATCGCGCCCGGCACCACCGCCGGGTCCAGGCCGTGCCCCGCCAGCGTCTTGTGGCGCGAGACGTACCAATCCACATCTACCGCGTGCGGCGCCCACCCCTGCCCGACAATCGACGTGACTTTCGCTTCCTTTTTCGGATAAACCAGCACCAGCGCCTCGCCGCCCAGGCTGTAGAGGTCCTGCTCCAGCACCCCGCCTGCCAGCAGCGCCGCTACGCCCGCATCGAACGCGTTACCGCCCTTCAGCAGCACGCTGAACGCCACCGCCGTCGTCAGCGGATGCCCTGTCGAAACGCCGCCCGTCGGACCCATCACCGCCGGCCGCAGCGCCGCATTCGCCTCCTTGCGATCCTGAACCGGCACCTGCGCCCACACGGCGGAGACAAAAACAACAAATGCGATCAACGCGCTTGGTCGCGCGCGGTAACGATGCGGAACCATCCTGAAATAGTATCTGGATTTCCAGTCACCCGTCCGCCACCGCACTAACGGCCCTCGAGAAACCGCCCAATATTCTCGTTGAGAAACTTCGCGTCCGCCGGATTGCTCGCCGCCCCCGCCGTGTGCCCCCACAGCGATGGAATCGGCTTCAGCTCGCACTTGGGAATGAAGGGCGCCTCGTAACGCGCATCCCCGATCGGAAAATAGAGATCCGTTTCCGAAGGCATGTACAAAACCCGCCCCTGGATCGAATGCAGCGCGCCCTCCACGTCCCCGCCCTGCCCCGGCGTCGTCCCCACATCGTGCCGTTCCCAGGTGCGCGCTTGCAGGATGTAGTTGTTGGCGTCCGCGCTGAACCGCTTTCGAAAACCGTTCATCACTTGCTCGAACGTCGTTCCCGGCGCCGAATTCGTCCGCCATAACTCACGCCGCCACCACTCCTGCGAATAGAGCCATCCGGCCCACACCATCCCGAATGCCTCCAGCCCCACGCGCGGCGGCGCCGTATAATCTCCGCTTTGAAACGCTGGATCGGCCGTCAGCGCCGCAATCTGTCCCTCCAGCCGTACCACCCCATGCGGGTACGTCTTGGCCGTTCCCGACGTCGCGACAATGCGGTCCGCAAACTCCGGATAACTCACCGCCCATTGAAACGCCTGCTGCGCCCCCATCGAAAAGCCGATCACCGCCTTCACATGCGTCACCTTCAGTTCCTCAACCAGCAGCCGGTGCACCGCCTCCACGTTGTCGCGAATGGTCATCGGCGGAAAGCGCGGTCCATGAAACGGCTCCGGCGTGTTGCTGGGCGATGACGAGCCGCCGCTGCCGAACAGCTCCGTCGCCACCAGAAACAGCTTCGCCGGATCCAGTGCTTTTCCCTCGCCGATCAGCCACTCGTATCCGTGATAATTCGCCATATAGTGCGAGGGCAGCAGCACCGCGTTGCTCCCGTCCGCGTTCAGATGGCCATAGGTGCCGTACACGATCCGCGCTTTGGGCAGCACCACCCCGCCCTCCGTCCGAAAGTCCGCGATCGCGAACTCGTGCCGTTCCGCCACCACCGGACTCTGCGCCGGCGCGGCACCCGCCACCGCAAGACCACCCAGAAGGATCAGTGTCAGAGTCTTCATTTCTTGTCCAGGAGAACTAGTGTCGCCGATTGTAACAACTACGCAATCCATTCGGTCTTCCTGCAATGGTTCCGGCGCGATTCGCTCTCCGTACCACTAGTGTGGTATCCGCAGCCGCCCTCCAGGAGTTAGCCGCGAGTCACAGTATTTTGTGATGCATTCGTTTCCTCAATGCCGCACATTGTCGATAGAACGAAATTGAGTGTCGTTCACAACCCAGGAGGCAGACATGAGCACCACCGAAACTCTGAGTAAGGACGCGGCCACGGACGCCGGCGCCGCTAAAGTCGACACCAGGCTTGAGATAGTCATCATCCCCGTTTCGGATGTCGATCGGGCCAAGGCGTTTTACGCGCAGCTCGGATGGCGGCTCGACGCCGACCACGATAACGGTTCCGACTTCCGCTTGATCCAATTCACGCCGCCTGGCTCGGGCTGCTCGGTCACCTTCGGCAAAAACCTCACCGCCGCGGCGCCCGGCTCCGCCCAGGGCTTGTACCTGATCGTTTCCGATCTCCAGGCCGCCCGCCAGGAGCTGCTGGGGCGCGGGGTCGCGATTAGCGAGGCGTTCCACGACGGCGGCGGCGTGTTCTCCGGCCCGGATCAGCCCTACCTGTTTGGACGGCGCCGGGTCAGCGGCCCGGATCCCGACCATCGTAGCTACCGCTCGTTCGCCTCGTTCAACGATCCCGACGGCAACGGCTGGCTGCTCCAGGAAGTCACCACCCGGGCTCCCGGGCGTATCGACCCTGCCGCCACTTCATTCAGCTCCGCAAACGACCTGGCGAGCGCGCTCAGACGTGCCGAGGCCGCCCACGGCGAGCACGAGAAACGCACCGGGCAGCGCGACGAGAATTGGTCCGACTGGTATGCCGCGTACATGGTGGCCGAGCAGTCCGGCGGGAAGCTGCCGCAATGAAGGATGAGGAACTCCTCGGGCAAACCGTCGTCGTGATCGGCGGTAGCGCCGGAATCGGGCTCGAAACGGCCCGCAGAGCACGCGCCGAAGGGGCCAAGGTGATCCTCACCGGCCGCGATTCCGAGCGCCTCCAGCGCGTCGCAACCGAACTCGATGCGCTGAGCACCGCGGCCTTCGATGCCACCGATCCTGCCGCGCTCGAGCGCTTCTTCCACGGCCTGCCGGCCGCCATCGGCCACGTGATGGTAACGGCCGGCCGCCCGCCCTACGGCCGCATGATCGATATGGACTTCGACCAGGCCCGCAGCGCCCTCTCCGAGCACCTCTTGCTGATGATCCAGGTCGCCCGCTTCGCCGCTCCCAAAATGAAGCCGGGAGGCGCGCTGGTCTTCATGGGCGGCACCGGCGCCCGCCGCCCGGGCATCGGCCTCGGGATCGTGTCGACAACCACCGCCGCTCTCCCTGCTCTCACCGCCAACCTGGCGCTTGAGCTCGCGCCCATCCGCGTCAACCTCATCGCCGCCGGGTTCGTGGATACAGGGTTGTCGGCCTCGCTGCTGGGCGATGAACTCGAAACCCGCCGCAAGTATCTTCGCGACACGCTTCTCATCCGGCGCGTCGTCGGACCCGCCGATGTCGCCGCGCTGGCCGTCCACCTCATGACGAATACCGCTCTTACGGGCGCCACCTACGACATCGACGGCGGGCAGCAGCTCGTCGCCCGCTAGCCCAAACTCCCGGACGGAGCGAGCCGGGCATAAGCTGTCA
>Ga0335074_10016832_pt1 | contig 10296 bp, 9 predicted proteins | sample Lox_Sample_23_FD_206715 | JGI IMG/M metagenome (GOLD analysis project Ga0335074, IMG submission 206715) | Soil microbial communities from Loxahatchee National Wildlife Refuge, Florida, United States - Lox_Sample_2.3 | ecosystem: Environmental > Terrestrial > Soil > Wetlands | place: USA: Florida...
TCCGTGGGACCGCAATCGCGCCGGACGGGACTTTCGGCCTGACACGAGTCCCTGGTGGTAAGGCCGCGCGACTCTGTGACAAACCGGCCGCATCTGATGAGTTCGACTAAGCCTTGTAGTTCCTCACAGTCTCCTGGCCGGGCTCGTCACGGCTGGGACCGGATCGGAGATTTCTGTGTCTGCCTCTCGATTGCGGCTGCTCGCCGCGGCACTGGCTCTGGGTGCGGTCGGAGCCTTCGCCGCTCCGGCCGCCGCAGCCACCCAGCCGCCACCGGGAAGCGAAGGCCCGGCGGGTGCGCCCGCCCTGATGCCCAACGGCCAGGTCGGCACACCATCGCAGGTCAGCTCGCCGCAGGTGTCGACCAGCTGCCCCGCGGCGCCGTACGGGGTGCGCAGTTACGCGCCGGGAAGCGGCAAGACCGTCGCCCTGACCTTCGACGACGGCCCCGGCGCCAGCACCGCGAGCATCTTGTCGATCCTGGCCGAGTACGGCGTCCCGGCCACGTTCTTCAACATCGGCCAGAACATGGCGGCCCGGCCCGCCCTGGTCAAGCAGGAAGCCAACGCTGGTTACATGCTGGGCAACCACACCTGGGACCACGCGACGCTGACGGGCCTGTCCGCCTCGGCCCAGGCCGCCGAGATGGACCGGGCCAGCGCCGAGCAAGTGAGCCTGACCGGCATCCAGCCCTGCGGCTTCCGCCCGCCCGGCGGCAGTTACAACTCCACCACGCTGAGCCTGGCCCAGCAGCGCCGGATGACGGTGTGGACCTGGTCGGTGGACACCGAGGACTGGAAGGCCAACGGCTCCTCCTCGGCGTACTGGGTGAACCGGATCATCTCGCTTGCCGAGTCGGAGGGCGGCGCGCTGAGGCACCCGGTCGTGCTCATGCACAACCAGCCGGCCGGTAACCCGGCCACCGTGCTGGCCCTGCGGACGATCATCCAGTACTTCGGCAGCCACGGGTACACCTTCGTGGACCTGCTCGGCCGGACCTCGGGTCACACCCCGGGCACCCTGGGTGACGAGGTTAACCCGTTCGGCAACGGGTTCGACGTATACGACCAGCAGCAGGCGGTGAACGCGGTCGTCGCCGGCCGGACCGCGACCAAGGCCGACCCGGCGACGCACTTCATCCGGCTCCCTGGCACGGTCCAGGGTGCGTACAGGTTCGAGTACGCGCCCTACGGGATCGGGACCGGGCTGTTCGTGTCGGATCCCGGTTTCGATGCGGCAGGCACCGGGCTGAAGGATGGCCTAGTGTTGCGCGCCTCCAACAATGGTCCGTGGCAGCAGTTCATCCCGCAGCCCCACGGCACGCTGAAGAACGTGGCCACCGGCCTGTACGTCAGCCCGAACGGCACCGGCGAGCAACTGCGCGGCACCTCTGCTCCCTCCCCATGGGGCGGCTCGGCCTACAGCTGGACGGACTACGCCCACCTGCCCGGGTAAGTACGGATCGCGGAGCCGGACGTTCCCGAAGTCCGCTCCCGTCAGTTCACCCGGGGAGCATGTACGGCCGGGATGGGCGCCAGACATGCTGGGAGCGGTGGGGACGGATCGCCTCCAGCGCCTGCGCCACGGATTGGCCGGGCACTTCCGTAGTGCCGCCGCTTTCGGTGTCGATCACCGTCGCTTCCGGCCATGGTTCCACGATGGCCTCCATCTGGGCGGCGATCGCCGCGTCCGCGTCCGAGGCCCCGCCGACCCGAGCGCCCATCCGCCGGACGGCCAGCTCCCGCGAGGCGCTGCAGCGCAGCTGTGCGAGGTCCGCGCTGACGCCGGCGGCCGCGGCCACCGCCGCGGCCCGCTGATGAGCGGAGATGAACGATGCGTCCGCGACCACGGACTCGCCGTGGGCGAGCAGGACGACGGCGCGGTGCAGCAGCTCGGCGTAGGTGCGCTCGGTCCATCCGGCACTGTAGATGCCGCTACCGTAGGGCGCCCGGGCACTGGTCTCGGCGGGCAGCCCGGCCAGTTCCTTGCGGATCCGGTCGCTGTTCAGCACCGTGAAGCCGAGCCGGCCGGCGACCGCGTCGGCCAGCGCGGACTTGCCGGTCCCGGGCAGCCCGCCCGCCAAGACGAGGGTGACCGCGCCGGCCTGCAGGTGCCGCAGTGCCACCTCGGCCAGCTGACTCGCTTCGAAGCCGGCTTGCGGGTCGCCCTGGGCGACCCGCAGGCACGCCACCTTGACGCGGACAAAGGCCCGGTAGGCCAGGTAGTGCTGGGACAAGGACGCGGGCGCCGGGTCGCCGGAATACTCGGCGTAGGCGGCGATGAACTGCTCGGCCAGCGCCGGGGCGCCTAGCCGCTCCAGATCCATGCTCAAGAACGCGGCATCGTCGAGTCCGTCCAGCCAGCGCAGCCGGTCATCGAAGTCCAGGCAGTCCAGGATCCGCGGCCCGTCATCGAGGCAGAAGATGTCGTCGGCGATCAGGTCGCCATGACCGTCAACGATGCGGCCGTCCCGGATCCGCGCATCGAACAGCGGTGCCCGCCCGGCGAGGAACCGCAAGGCCAGCCGTTCGATCTCGCCGGTGACTACGGGGTCGATCAGCTCGCGCGGCGTCAGTTGGTCCTGCACCTGGCGCGTCTGGTCGATATTGTCCCCCCAGCGGCGACGCAACGAATCACGGCTGCCCTGGTGGTCGATCTGCGGGCCGCGAGCCGCCTTGGCGTGCCGGATGGCCAGGATCCGGGCCACCTGGCGCAACGGCCATTCCGCCGGCACGTGCGAGCGGATCAGTGCGGACAGCCGCCGCGCCGCGGGCATGCGGCGCATCACCACCAGGTGATCGCAGACCTGGCCGCCCGGGCCGCGGATCTCGGCCACGCCCAGGTACACATCCGGCGCGAACTCGCGGTTGAGCTCGACCTCGCGGGCGCACGCCACCATCCGGGCCTCCGGGGTACTGAAGTCGAGGAAGCCAAGGCTGACCGGCTTCTTCAGCTTGTATGCGCGGTCACCGGCGAAGAACACCACGGCCGAATGGGTCTCGGCCACCTGACCCCACGGCTCCAGGGACCAGTCCGCGCCGGGCTGTTCCGGGTCGCTCATTCGCATCACTCCTCGGCACGAGTGTTCGTGCAGCGGCGGGCAGCTCAGCAGGGTCCATAGACCGGACCGGCAGGGACCTCTGGCCCAGCCGAAGCGACAGCAGGCGTGACGGCCAAGAGATCGGACGCCGTGGCAGTCCGCCGGTCGAGCCCGGCATTCCGGCCGGATGGCGTTATCGGCGGGACTTCTGTCCCTACAAGCCAGGGTCCTGAACCCGGACGCTAGAAGTGGCGAACCATGGACCCATCAGAGCGGTCCTGTCCGAAGGGGAGTCCGCGACGGCATGGAACGGAACACTTGGTCCCGGGCTCGACGTCTTCCTGTTTAGCCGACCAGGAACGGTACGGCTCAGGCCCGAGGAGAGGTGAGACCGGTGATCACGATCGAATTCACGGAAGCCGAAGCGCAAGCGGTAGCCGACGCCGTACACGCGTATATCGATGACGATTACTACCCGGCGATCGACCTGGAGGCACTTGGGACGGCCTACGAACGGCTGACTTGGACGATTGAACCCCGGAAGAGGAGTTCGATGACATGAGCATGATGCAGCAGGCCGAGCCGGTGTATGCGCTGCTGGTGGACGGGAGCACGGTGGAGATCCGCCCGGCGGAGCCTGGCGACTTCGACGCGGTCAAGGCCATGCACGAGGCGATGTCGCCGGATAACGCCTACTTTCGCTTCTTCGGCTTCAGCCGGACGGCGGCTGAGACCGAGGCGCGGCGGATCTGCCGGGAGCCAGGACCCGGCCGGGTGGCGCTGCTGGCGCTGGCCGATGGCGAGGTCGTCGGCTGCGCAAGTTATGAGACGCTCCTGGGGCAGCCGGACCACAGAGCCGAGGTGGCGTTCGCGGTCGCCGACCACATGCACCACAAGGGCATCGCGACCCTGCTGCTGGAACACCTGGTCTTCTACGCCAGGAGCCACCAGATCACCGCGTTCACCGGGCAGACGCTGGCCGAGAACACGGCGATGCTCAAGGTCTTCGCCGACGCCGGCCTGCCGGTGCACCGTCACACCGAGGACGGGGTGGTCGACATGACCATCCCGCTGCCCAGAGACGGCGCGGGTACCGGCCTGAACGGCTACCTGAACGCGGTGGCCGAGCGGGAGGGTCATGCGGATGTCGCCAGCCTGCGGCACGCGTTCGCACCTGAGTCGGTCGCGGTGATCGGCGCCAGCCGACGGCCGGGGACGGTCGGGCGGGTGATCTGGGACAACATCTGCGCGGGCGGGTATGCCGGGCGCCTGTACGCGGTCAACCCGCACGCCGGGCAGATCGGCGGCGAGCCCTGCCTGGCGTCAGCCGCCGACCTGCCCGAGCACGTCGACCTGGCGGTGATCGCGGTGCCCCCGGCCGCGCTGCTCGACGCCGCGGAGCAGTGCGGGCGACGCGGCGTACACGCCCTGGTGGTGATCACCTCCGGGCTGGACGCCACCACCCGCGCCGGGCTGCTCGCCACATGCCGCCGTCACGGCATGCGGCTGATCGGCCCGAACTGCTTCGGCGTCGCGGTCCCAGGCATCGGCCTGGACGCCACGTTCGCCGCCGCCCATCCGCAGGCGGGCGTGGCCGGCCTGGTCATGCAGTCCGGCGGCCTGGGCATCGCCACCGCGGGTCAGCTGTCCCGGCTCGGCGTCGGCATCTCCTCGTTCGCGTCGGTGGGCGACAAGCTCGACGTGTCCAGCAACGACATGCTGATGTGGTGGGAACGCGACGGCGTTACCAGGCTTGCCGTGCTGTACATCGAGTCGTTCGGCAACCCGCGCAAGTTCGCCAGAACGGCCCGCAGGGTCGCCGCGAGCATGCCGGTGCTCGCCGTGGAGGCCGGGCGCTCCGCAGCCGGGCAGCGGGCGGCCGCCTCGCACACCGCAGCGGTCGCGACCCCGCTCGTCACCAGGGAAGCCCTGTTCGAGCAGGCCGGCGTCATCGTAGTGCCCGGCTACGGCGACCTCATCGAGACCGCCGCGCTGCTGGCCACCCAGCCCGTCCCGGCGGGCAGCACCGTCGCGATCGTGTCCAACATCGGCGGCGCCGGGGTGCTCGCGGCTGACGCCTGCACCGACCTCGGCCTGACCGTACACCGGCCGCCCGAGCAGATCCGCCGCCGGCTGCGCGCGCTCATCCCCAAGGGCGGAGCGGCCGGCGGCCCGATCGACACCACGGCCACAGTCTCCGCCGGCCAGTTCCAGGAGTGCCTGGAGCTCGCCGCGGCGGACGAGGAAGTCAGTGCCATGATCGCGCTCGTGCTGTCCACCGGCGCGACCGGCGACCTGACCGCGGCCATCCAGCGAGCCGACATCCGGGTCCCGCTGGCCATCGTGCTGCTCGACCAGGCCGAAACGGTGTGGCTGCTGCCAGGGCCGGCGAAGGTCGGTGCGCAGGCAGGCGGGACCCTGATACCGGCCTACAGCTCACCGGAGGCAGCTGCGGCCGCCGTCGCCCGCGCGGCCAGGTACGGGACATGGCGCGCCGCGCCGAGCGGCGCCGTGCCCGAGTTCGCCGACATCAGGACCGAAGACGCGCACGCGCTGGTACGTGAGTCCCTCGGACCGGACCATGAGGGGGGCTGGCTTCCGCCGGAGGTGACCGCAGCGCTGCTGCGCTGCTACGGAATACCGCTGGCCGCGCTGGTTCCGGTGCACAGCGAGGACGACGCCGCCGGCGCCTTCACCGCGGGCGGCGGGGTCCCGGTGGTACTCAAAGCCGACGTGCCCGGGCTTGTCCACAAAACCGAAGCGGGCGGGGTCGAGCTCGGCCTGCGCACCGAAGCCGACGTGCGCGCCGCCTACCAGCGGCTGACCGAACGCTTCGGCGGCACGCTGCGCGCGGTCCTGGTGCAGCCGATGATCGGCGACGGAACCGAGGTGATCGTGGGCGTGGCCGACGATCACCTGTTCGGCCCGCTGGTGGTATTCGGGCTCGGCGGCGTGGCCACCGAGGTGCTCGCCGACCACGCGGCGCGGCTGACGCCACTGACCGACACCGACGCGGACACGCTGATCCGGTCGATCAAGGCGGCGCCGCTGCTGCTCGGATACCGCGGCAGCCCGCCGGCCGACCTGGAGGCGCTGCGTGAGCTGCTGCTGCGGGTCTCCCGGCTCGCCGATGACCTGCCCGAGATCACCGACCTCGACCTCAACCCCGTCATCGCCCGGCCGGACGGGGTATTCGTCGTAGACGCGAGGATCAAAGTGGCACCGTACGCGCCGCAAGACCCGTTCCTGCGCAGGCTGCGCTGACGGCCGCGCTGGCCGGGACTTTTGGTCCGCAACCCGTTTCCGCCGGGCACATTGATACTTGTCTGCGAGGCGAGAGGGAGCTGGACCCTGCGAACTGTCCAGGGAAACCGGGTTCGCGGCCGGGAAGGCTGAGAAGCCGGACAGCTGAGAAGCTAAATGGCGACCTCCAAGACCTGATCCGGATAATGCCGGCGAAGGGAGATCGCCCCGCAGACCCTTGTCTGTCTTGGTCGGCACGGTTTCCCCGGCCAGAGCCGTGACAGCTGCCCTGCGTTGTTCCTGCATGCCAGAGAGCCTGTTCGCCATCGAGCGCCTGGCCGAACGGCGAATACCCGATTTCCGGAGGGCCAACGCGGCGGTCGGCAGTATTCGCGACACGGGCCGCGAGGGCGGTCCGCGGGCTGTGGCCTGACCGCAACCCGCTCCGGCGCACCATGGACCGGGTCGAGGCCATAATCGTCGGCGGACTGGTCGTCGCGTTCCTGGCCGGGGCTCCGCTCGCCGCGATTGTCGCCGGGCAAGGTGTCTACAGCGCCGGCTCCCGCACCGCCCACGCTCAGCAGGCCACCTGGCGCCAGGTGCCAGCCGTGCCGGCAGGCCCCCCCGGAGGGCTATGGCATGAGTGCGAACGGCCGCCAGCGCCGGGGCCTTGGTCCCTATCGGACCAGATCACGGCCGGATAACGGTAACTTACGTGCGATGAAGGGAGCCGGTCATGAAAGCGCAAGTCGGCGACGAACTAATCGTCAAGGGACTTCACGTCGGCAACCCGGACCGACGGGGAGTGATCATCGGGGTGCGAGGCAAGGATGGCAGTCCGCCGTACCTGGTGCGGTGGAACGACGGGCACGAGAGTTCATTCTTCCCTTCCTCGGACACCGTGGTCGAGCATGTCCCTTTGCCGACCCGTAGGCAGGCCAGGGCTTTGTAGCCGACCGCTGACGAGAAAAGGGTCTCCGTACCGGTGTAATCGACGAGTCCCAAGGCTGCGTTTGCGTCGGGCAATCCGATTGCAGCCAGGAAGCGGTGATCATGCTCACTGGACGGGGCGGGCGTATGCCCGCGGCTCAGGGCACAGGGCTGCGGCTGCGGGTCAGGTGGCTGAGGAACCAGTCCCGGGCCAGCGCGGCGGCGGGCGTCGAGGGTGCCCGGCTCTTCGAACAGGTGGATCGCGCCGGGCGCGATGGCGAGGCGGTTCTCGCAGCGCAGCCCGGCCTGGGCCCGACGGTTGAGGTCGAGCACCACCTCGTCGCGCCCGCCGACGATGAACAGGGTGGGCGCGGTCACCGCGGCCAGCCGGGGGCGGGCCAGGTCGGGGCGCCCGCCGCGGGACACCATGGCCGCGGTGCCGACGGCGGCGGGCTGGGTACGCAGCCACCCAGTGACCCCGGCTAGGCGGCGGGCCAGCAGGCCGATGTCGAACACGTTGGCCCGGTCGAGTTCCTCGGCTGGGGTGAGCAGGTCGAACAACAGCGTGCCCAGGCCAGCGCCGTTCAGGACGCGGGCCACGTACCGGTTGCGCGGGCTGTGCCGGCTGCTGCCGCTGCCGTAGGCGAAGACGACGATCCCGGCCGCGTTCTCCGGCACGGTCAGGTAGCCGACCAGCTGGACCTGTCCCGCCGCGGGCTCCACCTCCACCTCCACGCCCCGGCGCCGGGGAACTCCCCGCCCCGCTCAGGCGGGTCAGCAGCGGCGGCCGCCGACCGGGGCGCCGGTACCGCCGCCTGCAGGCAGACGGGCACCCCGTCGGCGGTCTGGGAGAAATCAGCGTAGAACTGGCCGACGACGTAAAGGTCTCCCGGGGTGTGCACGCACACCAGCTTGTCAGCGGCGCCGGCGATCCGCGCCTGCCACCGCCGCGGCGCGATCGGCACGACCACCGGCTCGCCCCGCAGGTGCCCCAGCCTGGCCGGCACCGCCAGGGACCATCGTCACCTTCCTGCCGTGCCGGCGAGCCGGGACCAAAGACCTCGGTCATCGGGACGTCCGGCACCATGAATCACGTACGGTGCCGGGCATGCTCGTATTACCTGCGGGGCGAGCGAGGGAGCCATACCGCGGAGATGACCGGGCTGGGTCGAACCCCCGGTGATAGGTCCGCCGGGAAGGCTGAGAGGCCGTCCGGTGATAGCCGGATGGCGACCCCTAGCACCTGATCCGGGCAATGCCGGCGGAGGGAAATCGCCTCGCAGGCCTTGTCGCGTACTGGGCCAGCTGCCCCATCGGACTGACACGCCGCCGGTCGCCGGTGCCGGGCACACAGGGACTGGGGGCTGGACATGGAACTTGTCAAGGACGGCCCCTACCGGTTCCGGATCCCGCAACGGGGTCGGATGCGGGTACCGGGGATCGTGTGTGCATCCGGTGAGCTGATCCCGGATCTGGCTGCGGATTGCTGCCTGGAGCAGGTGGCCAATGTGGCTACCCTGCCGGGCATAGCGACAGCGTCGTATGCGATGCCGGGCCTGCACCTGGGTTACGGTTTCCCGACCGGCGGCGTCGCGGCCACCGACCCGGCGGCTGGCGGAGTGGTTTCCCCGGGCGGGGTTGAATTCGATATCTCCTGCGGCGTCCGCCTGCTTGCTGCCAGCCTGGAGCGTGAGGAGGTAATGCCGGTGCCGGGCAGGCTCATGGACCAGCTGGCGGCCGCCGTTCCGCGGGGGCGGGCCGGGGAGGGATCTGGGACCTGGCCGGCTCAGGGCAGATGCGGGACGTGCTGGCTGGCGACGCTCGTTACGCGCTGAAGCGCGGCTATGGCGTCGAACGCGACCTGCTGCGCTGTGAGGATGAGGGCGCTGTCGCAGACGCCGACGCCGGGCAGGTCAGCACGCGGGCCATGGAACGAGGGCTGCGCCAGGTGGGCAGCCTTCCGGCACAGGTCGGCGCCTTCAGCGGCTTGGACCACGGCGTTCACGTCTTTGTGGGCCTCCGGCGTTTCCTCGGCCAGAGTGCCGTTGCGCATTCCTCTGAGGCCTCCGCTCACGTTCAAGGACAGGGTAAAGAGTACTTTCGTCCCTTTTCACTGACGGTGTTGCCGCATAAACGGAAAGGAGTCGTGCCGATGAAGGAGTGATCACCATGCGATCGCTACGCGGCCTAGCGGTACTGGTTGTGGCGGTCGGCCTTGCTGCCGGGTGCGGGTCAACCGCGCTGCCGGGAGCGTCCTCCACGCCAAGCAGCCGGGCGACCACCTCCACGGCCGGGGGCGGAACGAGCTCCACGCCGTCGCGGTCGGCACCGGCCAGCACCAGCACCACAGCGCCGACGGCACCCTCGGCGGCCACGCAGCTCGCGGCGTTCTTTGCCGCCGCGGAGCACGCAGACAGCCAGCTACGTCATGCCGCCGCCCTCATCAACGGCGATATCGGATCCACGTCGATGCGGTTCACACCCGCCACCATCGCAGCAGTGCGCGGGATCGAGCTGGCACCTGTCGCCTCCGCCCTACCGGCCGGCCTGCCCAACGAGATGCTTCGCGAGGTGCTGGTGGTCTATGGCGACCTTGCCTCGCGCACCGATGCGCTCAACGGGGTGCAGGCGTACGGCTCCTCAGGCCGCCAGTTGCCGATCGGGAGCCAGCAGGCTCAATCTGTGCTCCGCGGACTGCGCAACGCAGCGCCCGCAGCAGCCCGCTTCAACGGCGACCTCGCGGCCGCGCGTACTCTCGCCCAGCAGACTCCTCCGGTGACCGGCGTGGCTCCGGACTCCCGGGCCGCACTGGAGCTTGCCTTGCGCCTGCAGTCCATCAGCCTCCGCAATAGCTGCGACGAGGAATTCGGCGGATATGCGCCGACCAGCCTTGAGACGATCATCTGGCAGCCCAGCACCGATCAGCACTCCAGCCACTACGAAGGGCTGGTCGGCGGCATCAGGTTCGCGGCCGACTACACCGTCCAGCACGGCTGGAAGATCATCATCTACGCCTGCTGAGAGACGGTTTCCATCAGGTGCTGACGAATGCCCTGTGAGCACTGGGACGAGGGTGACGACGATC
>Ga0335074_10016833_pt1 | contig 10296 bp, 11 predicted proteins | sample Lox_Sample_23_FD_206715 | JGI IMG/M metagenome (GOLD analysis project Ga0335074, IMG submission 206715) | Soil microbial communities from Loxahatchee National Wildlife Refuge, Florida, United States - Lox_Sample_2.3 | ecosystem: Environmental > Terrestrial > Soil > Wetlands | place: USA...
GGTGGAAACAAACGACGGTCGAGGGCATTTCGGCACCAATTGGCCAGCGCGGGGCGCGCGACGTGGCCACCCTCACCCTCGACTCCTCGGACCATTCCGGTGCGTTGCTGGTGGGACGGCAGGGGTCCGGCAAGTCGACGCTGCTACATGCCTTTATTGCCGGAATTACAACCCTCTACGGGCCCGAGGAGCTCGAGCTGCACTTGATCGACTTCAAGGAAGGCGTCGAGTTCAAGGTGTACGCGGCGAACTCCCTCCCGCACGCACGAACGGTCGCTATCGAGAGTGACCGCGAGTTCGGTGTCAGCGTCCTCCAGGCGATACAGGCAGAGCTGGCATGGCGGGGATCGCTGCTGCGTGGCTCGGAGTCCCACTCGTCGCTTGAGACCCTGCGCAGGGCAACCGGCGAGCGGCTGCCACGCATCCTGCTGATCTTCGACGAGTTCCAAGTCCTGTTCGCGCGCAACGACAAGCTCGGGGCCGTTGCGGCGGAAGCGCTTGAGACGCTGATTCGCCAAGGCCGCGGGTTTGGCATCCACGTCCTGCTGGGATCCCAGAGCCTCGCCGGGCTCGACGCTCTGGGGAGCCACGTGCCGCAGTTGCTACCCGTACGGATACTGCTCCCGGCCGCGCACGACGACGTGTTCAAGGTTCTTGGCGAGGGCAACGGTGAAGGGATGGCGCTGACTACCGCGGGCGAGGGCATCCTGAATATGTCTGGCGGCGCGGTCGAGGCGAACGAGCGTTTCCGAGGCGCCGTGATCGATGAGGACGCTCGGCGCGCGCGCGTCTCAAAGATGCGTGCGAAGGCGGACGCCGCAGGGTTCAATCGCCGCCCGGTTGTCTTCGAGGGCAACGCTCCAATCCCAGCGGAGGACACGCCACCTGAGCAATTCGTCGATGAGATCCGCGGTGCCGACGCCAAAACGCTCCGCCTCCGATTCGGCGTACCGATGGCGATCGCCGGTAGCGTCGACATCAACCTCCGGCGCGAGTCTGGGGCGAACGTGCTGCTCGTCGCGCGGGACGCGCCCATCGATGTTGGTGGGCTGGACGCATTCTCACTGCCGAGTGCGGTTACGACGAATCTGATCGCGAGTGCCGTGGCCCGCCAGGCTTCGGTCGAGGTGGTCGACTTCCTCCCGCTCGACGAGGGCCTCGACGGGGTCCTCGCGCCGTTCGCGGAAGCCTCCGCCATCAATCTCAGCCGGCGGCGTCAGGTCCCCGATCTCCTCAAGCGAATTGGGGAAGACGTCAAACGACGTGTCGACGACGATGACACCTTGAGCCCAGCGACATTCCTCGTGGTTTACGGCATGCATCGCGCACGCGATTTCGACCAGGACTCCGTTGACTACGATCCTGATGCCGACCTACCCGAACTGCTCGGCCATATCCTGCGCGACGGGCCCGAGGTCGGCGTACACACGTTCATCTGGTTCGAGACCCTCGGTGCCATCAGCCGCCGGCTACCCTCCAGCGCGATCCGCGAAATCAGCTGGCGCCTAGCAGGCAAGATGAGTGCCGATGACTCGTCATCCTTCATCGGGGTCGACGGCGCTAGCTCGCTGCGCGAGCAGCAACTCATCGCCGCCAACGAGGACCGCGGGATGATCCAACGCTGCACTACGATCGCTTCGCCACCGGCCAAGTGGATACGCGAAGTTCTCTTCCGCATCGACGACAGGCGAAGCTAATGAGCGTCATCGCCGACCCCGACAAGCTCAGACAGCTCGCAACCAAGCTCAAGAACGCCGGGCAGCAGATCGAACAGCTACAACGCCAGGCGATGGGCGCGTTGCAATCCTCAGGCTGGAACGACCGGGAGCGCGAGCGGTTCGAGGCCGAGCTGTCGCAAGACCTCAAAGCTGCAGCCACCATCGGACGCAAGCTGCAGAACGACTACCCAAAAACCCTTGAGCGCAAGGCCAAGGCGCTTGACGACTTCCGCCGATGACATCCGATCGCCCCAGGATGGTCTCGTCACCCGCAGCGGCCATTCCTCACCTGCACTTCGGCTCGCGCCGCTAGGAACGTCGCGGATGCCCCGCACAAGCACCAAAGCCGTAGCGGAGCTTGACTGGGCTATTCGAGCCTGGAGTGAAGCTGCGCAGGAGGTGTCTAGGAAGGCGAGCGCCAGCGCTAAGCGGTTCGTGGCAGACGTAGAGAAAGAGGTCCAAGCTCGGACCCGCAGGGTCACGGGACTCGAAGCCGAAATTGCAGCTGCACGAGGCGAAGCTCGTGCGCGCCTTGCCCGCGAGCTCCAAGCGGCGCGTACCGCCCTTGACCGCGGCAGGCACGGGCTGCGGCAAGCGAAAGACGCCGAGCGACGCATGCAGGTACTGCAACGGCGAATCAACGAGGCCACGAACACGCGTGTACCACGCGCTTCAGCGTCGCTGAGGCATAAGCGCGCCGCGCTCGAGAGATACAGCACAGCGTCCGTCCCCCATGCTGACTCGGCTTGTCCCACGACTGATAGTTCGAACGAGAACGGGCTCTCGCTTCTACAGAGAGCGGGGCTGACGGCAGGGGCAGTTTTCAGCCTTGTGCCGAGCTCGGCCTCAGGGTTACCTGCGCACGAGGCCAACCTCGAACAGCCCGGCGACACCGCCGTCTCCCGGGAGGTCAATCCCGGAGAGACCAAGGGAGCCGAGGGCGTCCTCTACAAGCTCGTTGAGCATCAGGTCGACCAGACCCACCAGCTCGGCCACGCCTATGAAGAGCAGGAGCTGAAGGACGCCGAAAAGCGAAACCGGCACCCCGGAGAACCTGACTTCCATGCCTAACCCAGCAAAACAGCTACAGGCCCTCGCCTCTGAGGCGGGTGACGCACATCGATCGCTCGAGTCGCGCATCGCGGATGTCGACAGCACATGGAGCGACAGCGCGCGCCGGGGTTTTGAGAGCGACCATCTCGCCGGGATTCGCGCAGACGCCCGCCACTTGCGCGCCGAATTGGCCGACATCGCGGCGGAAGTCGACCAAACCATCCGGTCGATCGACGGTACCTAGGGCAACCGAGTACGCGCACCGGACGCGACCCCGCGACGCTGGTGCCGCTGCCGGTGCACACGACAGGGACCGGTACAGCACCGACGTTGGTGGACTGCTCCATCGTGACGGAGCAGCCACGTCGCCGGCCTTCGCCTGACTGCTGCAAGCGGAGAACCTCAGCCACGGGATCACCCCTAGCCCGTGGCTGCTTTCCGGCCCCGGCGCCAACGGCGAGCTGCCGCGCCCAACGTCGCGAAACGTCGCCCATGCGATGGCCGGGGGGTTGAGCCTAGGAGACGCGGGTGCGATCGTGTCGTCGTCCAAGCACCGAGGTGCTGCCGTCGGCGTGATCAGATGTAGCCCAAGCGCTGACGGCAGTTGACCGTGCAGCGGTGCAAAGTACTGGCCGGCGGCGGGTCACCGGAGCGCGGTGTAGGGCCCGGGCACCTCAACGCCGCGAGGCAGGAAGGTGTGACGCCTCGGGCAGGCTTGGGGCTTTAGCAGCAGAGTCGCGCCAGCGTGAGAACAGCATCGCACGCAGCGTTGCTAGTCGGGGCCGCGCAATCTTGAGCGGCGGGTCCGTGGCCCGCCGCGACTTCGACAGGGGAAGGTATGTATCGCAGAAGTCTGATCCCGGCGCTCGGGATCATGATCGCGCTGATCGCGCCGGCTAGCGCCATGGCCGCGCCGAAGATGGTCGAGGCGCCCAGCTGGTCAAGCGGTGGTTCGGGCTCCTCTGGGCCGCCTGCCGTCGGCAACCAGACCTACTGCGACGGGGGCAGCTGGGAATCGACGGTCAGCGGTCAGCCGCTTTACGGCAATGCTGAGATCTACCTCGACACGGCCGGCGGGACACCGCTGAATCCCGAGTCGCCAAGCACGTACACCCCCGTTCCGGCGAACATCGGCCATGAGCTGGTGTGCAACGTGACGGTCACCGATCCGAGCGATGACACCTCGGTGACGCAGACGATCACCTCCGAGCCGGTGCTGCCCGATCCCGCTGTCGTCCTGACGGCGTACTCCGGCGCGGTCAGCGGGAATATCGGCGAGAGTGTCGCTGGCGTCGACGTGACCCTGGCGCTCGCCAGCTTAGGCACGCCTTCCGCCCCGCTGGCATCTGCGAGCGCAATCACAAACGCGCAGGGGGGATGGAGCGCGATCTTGAGCCCCGAGAGCGGCATCAGCATACCCGCCGTCGCGAACGCCGGCGATCTCACGGTCTCCTACACGGCACCCGCCGGTCAGACGACCGCCGTCCCGGACAGCACAACGTACGCTCCGAACTTCTATCCGACAGCGACGATCGCCGCGGACGGAACGAGCATCACGACGGGCGACGCATCCTCTGACGGCTGCGCGGCGTGGGGCTTTCTCGTCAACGGGACCGCGGCGTCCACGGTGCCGGCAACTCAGAGCTACAGCTCATGCCTGTTCACGCTCGCTTCGCCGCTGACGGACGAGGACGATGTCCAGAGTCAGTACACCTCAAGCTACACCGACCAGACCAACGACTCGCTCTCTCAGCTCACGACCGTCTCCGACCTTGGCCTGTTGGGGGGGGTCGACGCCGGGCGAGCCAGTGCCGCCGCCGTCCTGCAGCGCTGACCTGGTCAGTGGCCAGGTGACGTGCTACGACCTCAACAGCGGAACATTCGCCGTGTCGCTCGACGGCGCCACGCCTGTAGCACTAACCGCGGCGCCAGCCAACGGCCCGATGGAGGGCACGGTGGCGAGCGCGTTCCTGCCTGGCCTGCACGCCGGCGACACCGTCACCCTCGATGAGACCAGCCCCACCGCGACCACGCGGCACCTCACGACGCTCCATGTCGCGTCGCTGCGCATCGACACCTCGCAGAACGATCCGTTCCCTACGACCGACTCCGGTAACTGCCAGCCCGGCTCAGCGCTCACGTTCGACAACCAGCCCGGAGAGAACTACTACGAAGAGGTCTGTCCGGCCAGCGGCATGTTCAGCGGCACGTACGTTGAGGGAGTCGCGGACCTGCTGAGCGGCGGCTCCACGGTCGTTGACCTCCCGAGCGTCGAGCCTCAGGTCCCCTCGGCCGAGGGGTGGGTCCCCAGCGGCCCGTTCGCCGTTTACACGAACCTGAGCGGCACCGGCAGCACCAACCAGATCCTCGGCGAGATCCGCTCGGTCAACCTCCAGATCCTTCCAGGCGCTGGCGGGGCAGCCGTGTTCAACCAGAACATATCGCTGAGCAGCGACACCGGTGGCCCGTATGGCACCGCCGCCATCGACGGCCTCGCTCCCGGATGCTACGTCGCCAACTGGCTCCTCACCGACGACAACGGCGACACCGTCGCCAGCTCGACCCCGTTCGAGGTCGAACCCGACCCAACCACTGGAGCCACTGGGCCTCAGGGGATCACCGGCCCGACGGGGTCGGCTGGCGCGGCTGGCGCGGCTGGCCCCGCAGGCCCCCAGGGGCCGGCGGGCAAGGACGGTACCTCGACCGAAGTGCGCTGCGATGTCAAGGCCACGGGCACCGGCAAGCATCGCAAGACCACCGACGTCTGTACCGTGTCGGTGCTCTCGCCCGGCAGCCACCCCTTCAGCGTTGACGTCTCGCGCGGGGGCAGCAGCTATGCCACCGGTGCTGGGGTGCTGCATGCTGGACGCGCACGCCTCCACTTGCACGACCTACGAGCGATCACCCACGGGCGCTACGTGGTCACGGTCGTGCTCGAGAAGGGACGCCACACCAAGGTTGTCCGCAGCCAGCAGACGCTGTAGACGGGGCTGGCCTATGCGGCACGTTCATCCTCAAGGTGTAGGTTCACGTCAATGGTCTGGATCCCCTACGCAGACGAAGAGCAGCATCGGTTCAACGAGCTGGCTGCCCTGTATCTCATCTGCCGCAAGCGGCTGCAGGAGATCAACATTGAGACCAAGATGGTCGCCTCGCTCGGGTCCGTCGCGTATCGAGACGAGCAGACACTGCTGAGCCACGACCCGCCGGTCCCAGATGCGGCACGACACCTGATCACGTTCGCCGCACAGTCCTATCTGCATGCGGCGAGCGAGCACATGGGGTCGCTCGGGGCGCTCTACGCGAACCAAGAAGTCCTCCTCTCACCGGTAGTGCTCGCACGATGCGTGATCGAACATGCGGCACACGCAGTCTGGATCCTCGGAGGCAAGAGCAAAACAGCTGCGGATCGTCTGGCCCGCGCGTACCTCGAGGAGGTGCACGGAGCCGAGCACGCCAAGCAGCAAGCCAGCGACCTATTGGGCAAGCAATCCCGGGAGTACGAGCTCCGCGTCGGCCACTACCGCGAAGTGAAGAAGGAAGCAAAGACCCTGTTTACAGAACCACACCACGATAAGGACGGAAGGCCGCTTTATCGCGGCGAGCAGCTCCCCTCCCCGGAAGCCGCAGTGCTGCATCTCAACCGCGTGGCGACCAGACCGCTGACCAACGATCAAATGAAAGGCACCTACGGGCTCCTCTCAAGCCACGTACACCCGACCACCCACATCATCCGCGAACTGTTCGTGGTCGACGAGATCGACGGGCACAAGACCCCGAGACTCACAATCGACATCAGCTTCCATGACCGGCTCGCAAGGATGGCGGTCATCTGCTTCTACAACGCACTCACCCACATCGTCAGCTACCACGGATGGGCCCCATCCGCGTACGTCGCACTGAACGACGACATCGACGCGCTGCTACCCGGCGTCTTCATAGGCGGTCCCTCGCCAGGCCCATTTGACGACGCTCCCGCCTAGCTCGCAGCGCCTCCGCGGGTGAACGCCGAAAGCCCTGAGCAAAGTTTATGGACGGTCACCCGGAATGTCGGCAGCTCGAAATGCAAGCCTCATCACAAGCGCCCTACCCCGCGCCAAAGGCCGTGACCTTGAGGCGCTGGGCGCTCATAGAAAGTAACGGCAGCGGGTTTGAGCGCATATCCCGGATGTTCGCTCTGCGCCAGCCGGATCAACCCATCCGCTACCGCCGCCTCAGCGGCGACTCAGCCACGCAACCCACGTAACTGTGCAGGCGTGATGCAACAGCGCGCCCTCGACGCCCGGCGCGGCTCCTTTTCGGGCACTAGCGGTGGTCCGAGCTGAGTATCGCTTTCACGCCGGCCTCCGCGTTTAGCTTGCGATCGCTTCGGCGACGATCCAGCACTCCGACGGCGCCGGCGCCAAGTTGTGCAATGCCACGAACGCAGCCGTCCGGCTCCGCCACGACGAGCGCGACCTGGATGGCCACGGGGCGCCGGTTAGAGCCGGCCAGTGTCGGGACGCGGTTCTGTATGCATCGGCGGCAGCGGCGGCGTCCGAGCCGCGGGGAACACGCGCTGCACGTAACGGCGCAGCACACTCGGGGGACGGCATCGGGGCAAACTGGCCCCATGGAGCGAGATGTAAGCGTCGGAGGCGACCGCGGAGCGCCTCGACGCTGCGGTGTGTTCTCCGGGAGCGGGGTCGACACCCTCGTCCGGCTGCGTGGCATGCGGCCGTTGTCGCGATTCGCGGGGAGTATTAGCGCTTCCAGCGTCGCCTTCGGCGGGAGTAGCCCCGATCCGGCGACGGCCATCCAGGCCGTCACCGGATCGGGACTGGAGGCTGTCCCGGTCGGGGGAAATCGCACGATCACACAAGAAGATCCCGCGGACCGCGTAACCTCGAAGCCGGGCACAGGGTCAGCCGCGCTGGCGGCCGGAGCATCCAGCCCCGCGACGCGGGTACCAAACGGGTACATGCGTACCCGCGAGAGCCGTCACTGCCTGGCGGCGCTAAAGCCGAATCCCCTGTAAATACGGGCGATTCGCGACCCGGCAGTGCCCACCGTTTCGGCCTGGCGATGCATCGCACCCAGGAGGTCGCCGGTTCGAGTCCGGCTAGCTCCACTCTCGGGAAGTGCCTGCAGTTCGGGGTCTTTGGGGTGCGTCACCATGGCGCGGACGCCAGTCGGAACTTCAGTGCGGGGTGCAAATGGGGTGCACCAGCTTCGGGAATGTCGCGACGAGCGCTCCCGGGCGCATCCCAGAGGTGGCCGAAGTTCTCGGCAGTAAATACGTGGGTCCTACGTCGGCGCCCGGCCGGTCCCGGTTTCGGTGCTTGCCGAGACGGCGCCACTCGCGAGGCCAGAGCCGCGGTCGGGTGCAAGCTCCGGCAAACCGAGCGCCCGTCGGATCGCCTCGGCATCTCCGTCTGATTTCACCCGATTCTTCGGGTTGTCGAGTCGCTGCAACGTGGCGAGCTTCAGCGGGACGGCAGCCTCACGGTCGACGTCGATGCGGACGCCCGGCTTCCCATAGCCCGGTACCGACCGGACCGTCACGCCGGTCACCTGAGAAGCGGGCACCTCGACTGTCGTCCAAAGGGTTCTGTATCGCAGGCCGCTCCGGTCGCAGGTGAGCCGAACGATCTCGCTGGCGGGCCCGCAGAGCGCACAGAGCAAACCGAACAGCACCATCAACACCTGGGCCGCGACGTCATGTGCGGCGAGAGCGCTCAATCCGAAGATGAGACCGAACGCCGTGAAGCCCCACGCGCCGCCTCGCTTCCCGGAGTCCGGCCGTAGCACGACGATCCGGCCGTCAGTCATCACGTCAAGGATCGCAGTTCGTTTGAGAGGCAGTGTCGCTGTATGCCAACTTGCAAGCGAACTCGGACGTTCGCGGCAATCACGAGCGCTCGATCCGCTGGATCAGAAGGCACGTGTCACGGCCTCGGCACGGCAGACGGTCCTGGCTGGTCAGACGCAGCGAACTGCGCGCGGCCAGCGCGTGCGGCTTTGACGTCGAGCACCGCCTGGTGCGCAAGCGCCTCGAGGCGTGCGCTGCGATGCGTCGACGCATCGGCGATCCGGAGCAGGTCAACGAGGCTGGCGACGCGGATCGCGCCGTCGGGCGTGTCGACGGGCTCGGATCCGCGCCAGAGATCGGGCAGTCCGCTCGTCCCCGCCGGTTTTCCGATGACGCGCAGGCGCGCGCCGCCGCTCAGCTCGTACTCGTCGCGGGCGACGCGCGGGCCGATCGCAGTGAGGAGCGGGGCGCCGTCCGCCGCCTGGGCGCACGCCTCGATGACGCCCCCGCCGAGAACCAACGGCCAGCCTTGGAGCGCGCCGGCGACCTCGCCGATCACGACGAGGTGCTGCCAGGAAACTCGCAGTTGGCCCAGTGCACTCGCGAGGTCGGGTGAGCCTGATGGCGTGATCTGCCGCAATCGGTCGAGCGGATCGAGCTCGAGCTGCAGCGCGATCTGCGACCACCAGGAGCGGTCTTCGACCACGAGGTGCGCTTCGAGGTGCAGCCCGCACGCGCCGGCGACGAGCTCGACGTCCTCGATGCCGACCTGGCGATCGCCGCGCTCCCACCGTGCGATCGTTGCCTGACGAAGCCCAAGGCGGTCGGCGAGCTCCCGCTGGGTGAGGCCCGCGCGGCGGCGAGCCATCAGTACATAGTCTCCGCCACGCATACCAAAACGGTATCGGCGGTGTGTACGGAAGTGTGTACAAAAGTGTGGAATGCAATTCCACACTTGAGGCTCCGAAAGGCCCCGCCGCATCAGGCTTTTACGAATCGCATCGGGCCCGACTACCCGCCCCCCACGTATGACGACGGGTGGGGTTCGGGTAGTCGGGCCCGAGGCTCTGGGTGGGGTAGGGCGGCGGGGCAGGCGGGGAGCGATGAGAGCGCGGGCGCTCAGGGCGAAACGGGGTTCCGAGGACAAGGTCCGAGACAGCATCCAACTGCGGTGACATGCTGTGTGGGGTGGAGATCCAAAAGCGTGTCCTGAAGGGTGGAGCAGTTCGGTGGAAGGTCCGTTGGAGGCAGGGCGATCGGTACCGGTCGCAGACCTTTGACCGCAAGGGCGATGCTGTGACGTTCGCCGCGGAGATCAGACGGCGGCAGCAGCTGGGGACGCTGGCGTCGATGGACAGTGGGCGGGTCACGCTCGCCGAGTACGTGATCAAGACGTGGTCACCGGCGTACGGGTCGAACCTGGCGCGGAAGACCCAGCTTCATTACGAGCAGCTGCTGATCAAGCACGTGCTGCCGGAGCTGGGCCCGCTGGAGCTCCGCTCGATCACGCCGGAGACGATCGCGCGGTGGCAGGCCGAACGCCTGGCCGCCGGCCACGGCCGCGTGGCGATCCGGCACTCCTTCGATCTGCTCGGCTCAATCCTCCAGCGCGTTCGAGAGCGGCCAGATCCAGAGCAACCCGGCGCGCGCCGTCCGCAAGGCGCCACGGCCGCGGCGCGCGGAGGTCCGACCACTGGCTCCGGCGACGATCGAGCGCATGCGCGCGGCCAGCTC
>Ga0335074_10016834_pt1 | contig 10295 bp, 8 predicted proteins | sample Lox_Sample_23_FD_206715 | JGI IMG/M metagenome (GOLD analysis project Ga0335074, IMG submission 206715) | Soil microbial communities from Loxahatchee National Wildlife Refuge, Florida, United States - Lox_Sample_2.3 | ecosystem: Environmental > Terrestrial > Soil > Wetlands | place: USA: Florida...
CGCGTGAACGAAATGAGGCCGGGATGCACCCTTGGCACGTCGGCCTCATTTCTCACCGCGGTGAGTTTCCGCCGGCTATTCCTCGGCGGATCGGGCAGCCGGCCATACGCGGTGGAGCGTCGTCGGCCGTGGGTCATTCTTTCGGGGTGGCTGCAACTAACTCCGCCGCCCCCTGGCTTCCGCTATCAGGCATAGCATCTCGAACAGCAGCGACGCGCCGTTGAACGCGGTGATGCCGCCGACATCGAAAGGCGGCGATACCTCCACCAGATCTCCGCCGACGAAGTCGATGCCGCGCAGCTCGCGCAGCAGGCGCATCGCCTCGAGAGCGGTGATCCCGCCAGCTTCCGGTGTGCCGGTTCCGGGCGCCTGGGACGGGTCGAGGCTGTCGATGTCGTACGACAGATACACCGGCCCGCCGGCCGTCACACGCTTTGCCTCCTCGGCGGCGAAGCGCCAACCCTTGTCGTGGAACTCCTCCATCGGCAGCACGCGCATGCCGCTGCGCAGGCTGAAGCCCCACATGTCGGGATCGTTGGTCGTGCCGCGGATGCCGATCTGGATGACGCGCTTCGGGTCGAGCAAGCCTTCCTCGGTGGCGCGGCGGAACGGCGCGCCGTGATGGAAGCGCGATCCGAGATAGTCGTTGCCGGTGTCGCAGTGCGCGTCGATATGGATCATCCCGACCGGCCCACGCGCCGCGACGGCGCGCAGGATCGGGAGGCTGATCGCGTGGTCACCGCCGACCGACAGCGGCACCACGCCGGCGCCGACGACGCCGCGATAGAACTCGGCGATCTCGGACAGAGCGCCCTCCAGCTCATAGGGCTGCTCGATCCAGCAGTCGCCGAGGTCGCGCACGCGCGCCGTCTCGAACGGCCGCACGCCGGTGGCGGCGTTGATCCGCCGCAGCAGGGAGGATTGTTCGCGAACGGCACGAGGGCCATGCCTGGTCCCGGTGCGGTTCGTCACACCACCGTCGAACGGCACGCCGATCACGCCGATATCGACGTCGCGCAGAGAATCGGTGTGTGGAACACGAAAGAAGGTGGCAATTCCGGTGTAGCGCGGACGCGCCTGCGGATCGGTCATCTCTTGGTATTTCTTCGGCTGCTTGATCATCCGTTCCTCCTTTCCTGGGCGATGCGCGCTCAATAGCGGAAACGTGGGTCATGGCCTATTGGGGCGCCGACGCTTGCTTCGACAACGAACCTACACGGTCACCCGAGCACTTTACGCGCAATGTGGTTCCGTCGTTCGCCGGCGCATCGCTGCTCCGCCAAGGTGCGATCGAGTTTCAGGTCCGTACCCAACGGGCGTCCCTCGACGCGGCCTGTTCATTCGACAAATCGTCGAGTCCGACGAGGCCCCAGGCTGGTCGACTTCGATCTGGCGGCACACCATTATCACGTCGTGGCCGAGGTCTCGGCACCATAGGAGGTGAGACGGCCGACCGCTTCCAAAGCCTCCCGCACCTCCGGGTTCAGCAAGGCAGCCAATTCGTCCTCATGCCGATAGTCGGGCATCAGAGCAGACAAGGCTGCGTCCGCGCGACTTGCCGGGTGGAAATAGATCTCGCTGAGCCCATCGGGGATCCGGGGGACGAGGCGCAGCAGGAGTTTGGCCGTCATCTGGCCGCTCCAGGCGATGCCGAAGCAGTGGTCGTTGGTTAGCAGGCCTGCCCGGTGCGCCTGCCGACGCAACGCAGTCGTCCAGTGGAACAATGCGCGGGCGCCGGATGATGAGCGCATGCCGCATGCTGCCAGCACCGCCGGCGGCTCCGCCGGGACCCGCACGGCGCGCAGTCCGAAGTCGCGGCCGATTCGGATCAGGAGCCGCCCTACAGTCGGGTGAAGATGCATGTGCTTGTGAGCGTTGGCGTGGTCGAGCGGCAGCCCGGTTGCCGCGAAGGCTGCGAACTGCGCGCGGATCTCGGCGGCAAGCTGCCGACGCACGCCGGGGCGGAAGAAATAGTCGATCCCGAGTCGAAGTTGGCCAGAGGGAAACTGCCCCCGCTGATCGACCAGATCGGGAATTGGTGCCGGCGGCAAGACAGCCGGTCCTTCGATCACCACAAGATGCAGGCCGACGCACAGGGTCGGCAATCGCCGGGCCCGGCGCACCGCGTCCGCGACGGCCGGGCCGCCTATCATCAGGCTCGCCGCAGCCAGAATGCCATCTCGGTGAGCGCGCTCCACGGCTTCGTTGACCGATTCCGATAATCCGAAATCGTCCGCGGATATGATGAGCCGTTTCGCCACCAATCGTCATGGCCGGCCTTGTGCCGGCCATCTCCTGCCCGTTCGCGCTGGGATGCCACAACGGGCACGAGATAGCCGGCACAAGGCCGGCCATGACGACTGGTCTATCCTGCCGACGACTGCCGTGTCCCGGATTACGCTGCGGATTCGCCGGGTTAAGCCGCGGATTCGACGGTGGTGCGCGAGGATTCGGTGCGCGCCGCGCCGTCGGTCAGCATCTCCATCTGACCCGAGATATGGCCGCCATCCTCCACCTGCAGGCGGCGGCAGCGTGCGGTCCCGAGCACGCGGCCGGTGGCACGGACGATCAGGCTGCCACGCGCGGTCAGGGTGCCGTTGATGGTACCGGCGATCTCGGCGTCTTCCACCTCGACTTCGCCCTTGAACATGCCGCCTGGGGCAACCGCCAGCTCGGTCGCGTGGATCATGCTGGCTTCGACAGTGCCCTCGACCACAAGTCGTTCGGCGTCCTGCACCGTCCCCTGCACGCTGATGCCGCGCCCGACGACAAGGGTGCGGCGCTCGGAGGGATCGCGTGCCGGGGGACGAGCGGGCGCCAGGGCGGGCCGTGGCGCAGGCTGGGCCGGGGTGACCGGGGTAACTTGCGGCGTAAACGGCGGTCGAGCCATGAATGTCGTCTCCTTGGGTGGAGCGGGACGGAAGGGCGGCACGCCAAGGCCGGAGTCGGCCGGCCTGTCGTGTTGAGCGGTTTGCGTCTCGGACGGATCGCCGGCGTGCTTTGCTTCGGCATCTGCCAAATCGGCCGCCAGGGTCTCCGGCTCGCCGGCGGATGGATCGTCATTTTTGCGTCGCTTGAACACAGGCTTCACATCCCAATTGCGAATGACGTCAGAGCCAGACATCAGACTCGGGCTAGCACGGCGCTCCGCGTCGCGCCAAACCAAAACCGGCGGTCGGCGGGCTTGATCCGCATGCGCATCATCGGCCGCAGATGGTGTCGGATTCCCAGGCGGTCGCTTAGGCTGCCGGTGCGAACGGAGTGGAGCAGACGCGCATGGAGTACGTCACGCTCGGGCGAACCGGGCTCAGGGTCAGCGTTGCCGGACTGGGGTGCGGCGGGTTCAGCCGTTTGGGACTCGGCACTGGCCACAGTGAGGCCGAGGCGGTGGGGGTAGTTCAGGCCGCGCTCGATCTGGGGGTGAACCTGGTCGACACGGCGGCGGCATACGGCACCGAGGCTGTGGTTGGCCGGGCGATTGCCGGGCGGCCTCGCGACTCCGTCGTGATCGCGACCAAGGCTTCGGCGGCGCGCGGGGGGGAGCACACGCCGCCGGCACGGGTGGTCGAAAGCCTGGACAACTCGCTGCGCCTGCTCGGGGTGGATTGCATCGACATTTTCCAGCTTCATGGCGTGCCGCCGTCAGGCTATCAGCATGTGCGTGACGTGATCGTGCCAGCGCTGATGACGGAGCGGGAGAAGGGCAAGTTCCGCTTTCTTGGCATCACCGAGACGGCCCCGAACGACCCGGAACACGAGATGCTCGCCCGCGCCGTGCCGGAGGAAGTGTGGGACGTGGTGATGGTGGCGTTCCACATGATGGCGCAGAATGCGCGCCGGGCAGTGTTTCCGCTCACGCGCGCGCACAACGTGGGCACGTTGCTGATGTTCGCGGTGCGCAGCATCTTCGCCCGCCCGGCGCAGCTTGCCGGGACGATGCGAGAGCTGGCGGAGGCGGGCAAGGTGCCGGACTGGCTGGCTCGGTCCGATGATCCGCTTGGTTTCCTGGTGCATGCGAGCGGGGCGAGCAGCCTGACCGACGCGGCGTATCGGTTCGCGCGGCACGAGCCGGGCGTTGATGTCGTGCTGTTCGGGACCGGGGATCGCGCGCATCTTCGGGCCAACGTCGAGTCGATTCTGAAGCCGCCATTGCCGGAAGCTGACCAGGCGCGGCTGGCGGAACTGTTCGGGCATCTGGTCGGCGTCGGGCTGGATTTGCCGCCGCGCCGTGGGTCGGTGAGGGGCTGAGCGATGCCGCAGTTCGATGTGCTGGGACTCGGTAATGCGATCGTCGATGTGGTCGCGCGGGCGGACGACATGTTTCTATCGAAACATGACATGCGCAAGGGGGGCATGGCGTTGATCGACGCGGCGCGCGCCGAGGCGCTGTATGCCGCGATGCCGCCGGGTCAGGAGAGCAGCGGCGGGTCGGCTGCGAATACCTGCGCGGTGGCGGCGGCGCTGGGGGCGCGCGTGGCGTATTCAGGCAAGGTGGCGGACGACCAGTTGGGGGCGGTGTTTCGCCACGACATCACGGCGGCGGGCGTGCATTTTCCTTCGGCCCCGTTGGTCGGGGGCGCACCGACCGCACGCAGCTTGATTCTGGTGACGCCGGACGGGCAGCGGACGATGAACACCTATCTGGGCGCCTGCGTCGCGTTCAGCGAGGCGGATGTGGATACTGCGCTGGTGGCCGACGCTGCTGTGCTTTATCTCGAGGGCTACCTGTTCGATCCGCCGGCGGCACAGGCCGCGTTCCGGCGCGCCGCGGCAGCCGCGCACGCAGCCGGACGTCAGGTTGCGCTGTCGCTGTCCGATCCGTTCTGCGTCGACCGCCATCGGGCGGATTTCCGTGGGCTGGTGCGCGACGATGTGGATATCCTGTTTGCCAACGAAATGGAGATCACCAGCCTCTATGAGGTGAACGCGTTCGAGGACGCAGCGGAGGCGGCGCGCCGGGACGTGGCGCTGGCCGTGCTGACGCGAAGCGAAGCCGGTAGCGTGATACTTCGCCAGGCCGAGACGGTGTCGGTGGCCGCTGAACCCACGCATGTCGTCGATACAACCGGTGCGGGGGACGCCTACGCCGCCGGTTTCCTTGCGGGACTTGCAGGGGGGCGGCCGCTTTCAGTTTGCGGCCGGCTCGGCAGCATCGCCGCCGCCGAGGTGATCAGCCACTACGGCGCGCGTCCGGCGACGGATCTCCGGCCGCTCGCGGCGGCAGTGGGCTGAAAGCGAGCAACGTCGCCTGGTGCGGCGACGGAAGGCTGCGACGGCCACCAAGCCGGCCTAGGACGACTCGGCTGGTCCAACAAGCCCTTGTGAAGATGACAGAGTAGCCGCCAAACCACTTGCCCGGGGCGACGCTCCAAACCGAGAATGCTCGGCTGCGAGCGCAGCTTGCCACCTGGAGAGGAGATCAACAATCGAAACCGAGCGTCCACCACTGCCGCCCTTCATGACGGTCGAAGCTGCGGCACAGAAGGTCCGCCTTGCAGAGGATGCGTGGAACAGTCGTGACCCCGAGCGCGTGTCGCTCGGATACGCGCTCGACAGCCAATGGCGGAATCGCGCCGAGTTCATCCACGGCCGCGAAGAGATCAAGGCCTTCCTGACGCGCAAATGGAACCGCGAGCTCGATTACCGATTGATCAAGGAGCTGTGGGCATTCCGCGAACACCGCATCGCGGTACGGTTCGCATATGAGTGGCACGACGACAGCGGCAACTGGTTTCGGTCATATGGCAACGAGAATTGGGAATTTGACGAACGCGGTCTAATGCGCCGCCGCATCGCCAGCATCAACGACCTTCCGATCCGCGAAGGCGATCGCTTGTATCACTGGCTAATAGGGCGCCGCCCGGACAACCATCCGGGACTGACAGACTTGGGTTTGTAGCCGTATCAGCCCACGCCGGCTTCGCCGAGCTTCTCCGCCAGTCGCGGCAGGCGCGCATGACGCTGCGGCGCCAACCAGTGCTGAAGCCGATCGAGGTAGAGATAGATGACCGGCGTCGTATAGAGCGTCAGAACCTGGCTCAACATCAGCCCGCCCACCATCGCGTAGCCGAGCGGCTGGCGCAGTTCCGAGCCCGCGCCGTGCTCCAGCATCAGCGGTAGCCCGCTAAGCATCGCCGCCATCGTGGTCATCAGGATCGGCCGGAAGCGCAGCACGCAGGCCTGGCGGATCGCGTCCAACGGATGCATCCCGTCCTGCCGCTCGGCATTGATGGCGAAATCCACCATCATAATGCCGTTCTTCTTCACGATCCCGATCAGCAGGATGATGCCGATCATGGCGATCACGGACAGATCGGTATGCGCGATCATCAGCATCAGCAACGCACCGACGCCGGCCGAGGGCAGCGTGGACAGGATCGTCAACGGCAGGATGTAGCTTTCGTACAGGATGCCGAGGATGATGTACACCGAGATCAGCGCAGCGGCGATCAGGTAGGGCTCGGTTGACAGCGAGTCCTGGAACGCCTGCGCGGCGCCCTGGAACGATCCCTGCAACGACAGTGGTGCGTCAAGCTGGCTGCGGATCAGGTCAATCGCCTGCACCGCGTCACCGAGTGCGGCTCCTGGTGCGAGATTGAAGGAGATCGTGACCGACGGGAACTGACTCTGGTGATTCACCGCGAGCGGGGTGATCGGCACGGTGTCGATCTTTACCAGCTCGGACAGCGGCACGGGCGGGCCGCTCGGCGGCCGCACATACAACTTGTTCAGCGTGCTCGTGTCACCCTCGAGCTGCGGCGGCACCTCCAGGATCACGAAATAGGAATTGAGCTGCGTGAAATACTGTGTGACCTCGCGCTGGCCGAACGCGTCGTACAGCGTGTCGTCGATCTGTTGCGGCTCGATGTTGAAGCGCTGTGCCGTCTCGCGGTTGATCGTCAGGGTCGCGGTGGTACCGGCGATCTGCTGGTCGGTGGCGACATCGCGCAGGATCGGCAGGGCCTTCATGCGGGCGAGCATCTTCGGCGCCCAGGCGTTCAGTTCGTCGGGATTCGCGTCCTGCAGCGTATACTGGAACAGGGTGCGCGAGAGCCGACCGCCGACATTGATGTCCTGTGCCGGCTGCATATAAAGCTGCACGCCCGGAATGGCCTGCGCCTTCCGCGCCAGGCGGGCGATCACCTTCATCACGCCGTCGTTCGGGCGCTGGTCCCATGGCTTGAGGTTGATATACATCCGCCCGTCATTGCCCTGCTGGCCGGCGGTGCCCGCACCGACCTGGGACGCGTACGACGCCACGGCCGGATCGTGTCCGACAATGTCGTTCAGCTTCTCCTGCAATGCGACCATCTGCTGGAAGGACGCATCCTGTGCCCCTTCGGAGACGGCGATGATCAGGCCGATGTCCTCGATCGGGAAGAAGCCCTTGGGAATGGCGGCGAACAGCACGCCGGTCGCGGTGACCGTACCGATGAACACCATCAGCGTGACGAAGCGGAAACGCAGCGCGACATCCAGCGTGCGGCGATAGAAGCCGAGCATGGCGTCGAAGAACGCTTCGACGATGCGGTAAAGTCGGCCATGCCCGCCATGATGGCTGGCGAGGAAGCGTGAGCACATCATCGGGGTAAGCGTCAGCGACACGAAAGCGGAGACGACCACGGCGGACGACACCGTCATCGCGAATTCGCGGAACAACCGGCCGACGATGCCGCTCATCAGCAGCAGCGGAATGAACACAGCGATCAGCGAGAAGCTGATCGAGACAATGGTGAAGCCGATCTCGCCGGCACCTTTCAGCGCGGCTTCCAGCGGCTTCATGCCGTCCTCGATATGCCGATAGATATTCTCCAGCATCACGATGGCGTCGTCGATGACGAAGCCCACCGCGATCGTCAGCCCCATCAGCGACAGGTTGTCCAGGCTGAAGCCGAGCAGGTACATCACCGCCAGCGTGCCGACCAGCGCCAGCGGCACGGTGATGCTGGGGATGATCGTCGCCCACACATCGCGCAGGAACAGGAAGATCACCATCACGACCAGCGCGATCGAGAGGGCGAGCGTAAACTCCACGTCGTTGACCGAGGCGCGGATCATCTGGGTGCGATCGACGATGGTGCTGACATGGATGGAGGGCGGGATGCTGGCCTCCAGCGCCGGCAGCGCGGCCTTGATGCGTTCCACCGTGGCGATCACGTTCGCGCCGGGCACCTTGAACGCCAGCAACAACACGCCGTGCTTGCCGTTCTGCCAGGCCGCGAGCTCACGGTTCTGCGGGCCCCGTATCGCGCGGCCGATGTCGCGGATACGCACCGGCGCGCCGTTGCGCCAGGCGACGACGATGTCGTTGTACGGCGCCGGGTCGACAAGCTGGTCGTTGTCGAGCACCGTAAAGGACTTGTCCGGCCCGTCGATACTGCCTTTGGGGCTGTTCACCGTAGCGTTGGTCAGTACCGTCCGCACGTCTTCCAGCGTCAGTCCCATATAGGCGAGCTTGGCCGGATCTATCTGCACACGAATCGCCGGCTTCTGCTGACCGCCCACCAGCACCTGCGCCACGCCGGAAATCTTCGAGAGCTGCTGGGCGAGAATGTTCTCGGCGTAATCGTCCACTTCGGTCAGCGGCACTGTATCCGATTGCACCGCCAGGATGTAGATCGGCGCGTCCGCCGGGTTGATCTTGCGGATCGTCGGCTGGCTTGGAAGGTCCTTGGGCAACTGGCCCTGGGCGGCATTGATCGCCTCCAGCACGTCGGTGGAGGCGGCATCGATGTTGCGATCGAGGTCGAATTGCAGGGTGATCGTGCTGGTGCCGAGCACGTTCGCCGACGTCATCTGTGCCAGCCCGTTGATCTGGCTGAACTGCGTCTCCAGCGGCTCGGCGACGGATGACGCCATGGTGTCGGGGCTGGCGCCGGGATATTGCGCCGTGACGGTGATGGTCGGGAAGTCCACCTGCGGCAGCGGTGCGACCGGCAGCAGCGGATAAACCGCCAGGCCGACCAGGAAGATCGCGGCCATCAGCAACGAGGTGCCTATCGGCCGCCGGATGAATGGGGCGGAGATGCTCATGACGCGTTCAGCTCATTGCTGCCCGGTTTTCGATGGCGACGCGCGTCCCGGTGTCGAGGCGTGACTGGCCTTGCACGACAACCTGTTCGCCGACGTTCAGGCCCTTGGTGACCACGGCGAGGCGCGCCGTCTGATATCCGACCGTGATCGGCTGCACGGCGACGGTGCGGTCGGGCTTTACGACAAAGACATAGAGCCCGTCGGGTCCGTGCTGGATCGCGGCCGGCGGGACCGTGACGGCGTTAAGGTCGGTGCCGACCTGCAGATGCGCGTTGATGAACTGGCCCGGCCAGAGCGTATCGTGGGGGTTGGGGAACTCGGCCTTCAGCTCGATCGTCCCGGTCGTCTGGTCGATCTGGTTGTTCGGGGTGAGCAGAGTGCCGGCGTCCAACTCGGTGCTGTCATCGCTCGAATAGGCGAGGACCGGCACTGCGCCTTTCGCCATCGCGGCGGTCACGCGCGGCAACTGCTCCTGCGGCAGGGTGAAGGTGGCGGTGATCGGATGTATCTGAGTGATCGTGATGATGCCGGTCGTGTCGGTCGCGTGCACCAGGTTGCCCGGATCAACCAGCCGCAATCCCACGCGACCCGGAATCGGCGATGCGATGTAGCAGTAGGCGAGATTGAGCTGCGCTGCCTCGATCGCCGCCTGGTCTCCGGCGATTGTCGCGACAAGCTGCGCGACCAGTGCCTGCTGCGTATCGAGCTGCTGTTCCGTGGCGAAGCTCTGCCGGGCGAGCGACTGGTAGCGCACAAGGTCCAGCCTGGCGTTGGCCAGTTGTGCCTTGTCCTCCTGCTTCTTCGCCATGGCCTGATCCAGCGCCGCCTGGTACGGGCGAGGATCGATCACGGCGATGACGTCCCCCTGCTTCACCTCCTGGCCTTCGCGCACCGGCACCTGCATCAGCGTCCCATCGACACGCGAGCGGACCAGCACCGCGTTGTCGGCCTGCACGCTTCCGATGCCTTCCAGGTAAACGGGAACGTTGCTGCGGACGGCCCTCGTGGTCAGCACCGGAACGGCGGGTTCGGGGGACGACGGCGCCGGGGCCGATGCGTGCTGCGCGAAGCCGCGGGCCGCGGCGATAGCCCCGATTGCAACTACAATCCCCAAGCCTCCCAAGCGGGAAACGAGTCTCCACCGTCTCGCCATAACGCCACCACCGTCTGTTGCGGATCCGCCGGACGGCGGATCAGTCATTGATAGTGCGGCGGCAGCGTCGATTTATCGCCGCTGCCTCCGCAGTGGCGATGTCGATTGC
>Ga0335074_10016837_pt1 | contig 10293 bp, 8 predicted proteins | sample Lox_Sample_23_FD_206715 | JGI IMG/M metagenome (GOLD analysis project Ga0335074, IMG submission 206715) | Soil microbial communities from Loxahatchee National Wildlife Refuge, Florida, United States - Lox_Sample_2.3 | ecosystem: Environmental > Terrestrial > Soil > Wetlands | place: USA: Florida...
GGGTCGGACACACAATGGTACAAAAATGTCCTGCACAATCCGCAGATTCAAATCTCGGCGCGCGGCGAGGAAGGCGAGTTCCGTGTCACTCCAATTAGCGATCCCGCAGAGGTCAAGGCCGTAGTGGAGAAGTTTCGGGAGAAGTATGGAGCCGAAGACGTAAAGAAATACTATTCCAAGCTCGATGTAGCGGTTAGAGCGAAGGCATAGCCGAAGCTCGGAACGAAGTCCCAGAATCGCAAGTGCGGAGGAAACACCATGAAGTTGGATCACTTTACGAAGGTACTGCTACTGGTTATCGCACTTCTGCTAGCCATTCTCGTGTTTCGCCCGGTCGTCCAGCCGCCGCCGGTGCGGGCACAGCTTGAGGGAGGTTATCCGTTTTATGTCGAGCCCGGTTACACCATGCTGCGCAAACCCGACGGCACGGCGCAGATGTACGGCAAGATGGTGATCGATATGCGGAACGGCGATATCTGGGGATTTCCAACCTTGTCTCAGGGACCCTATCCGGTCGACACCGCGCAGACCAAGCCGCCGAAGTCGTATCCCATGTATCTGGGGAAATTCATGTTCAGCGAGACGGCGAGGTGAGAGAAGCTGCCAGCTGCGAGCTCGGACGCGAGTCAAACCGCAGGTCCTTGGACTGCGTTCGGCTGACTTCGCTCAGGATGACAGTTTGAGCTGAGTGCCGAAGTTCTGGTGTGCGACGCAGACAAAAGCGGCAGGAACTTGTCCTGCCGCTTAAGCTAATCGCTAGTGTTAATCGCTTCTTTACAACAACTCTTCATTCCAGTTCTGCAGGAAACTCTTCACCTCGGCCATGAACTGATCGGCGACTGCGCCGTCGATCACGCGATGATCGTAGCCGATGCTCAGGCGGATGATCGAGCGAATGGCGATGGAATCGGCGCCGTCCTGGTCGGTCACAACCACCGGTTGCTTCACAATACCGCCGACCCCCAGGATCGCCACTTGCGGCTGGTTGATGATCGGCAAGCCGAACATTGCGCCGAAGATTCCGGGATTGGTGATGGTGAAGGTCCCGCCTTGCACCTCATCCGGCTTCAGCTTCTTGCTGCGGGCGCGCTCGCCCAGATCGCTGATGGCGCGCTGCAGGCCGACGAAGCTGCGCTCCTCGGCGCTCTTGACTACGGGAACGATCAGTCCCCAATCGAGAGCGACGGCAATGCCGAGATTGATAGATGGGTGGTAGTGAATGTTGTCGCCTTCGAGCGACGAGTTGATGATGGGCCACTTCCGAATGCCGTGAATAACGGCGCGCGCAAAGAATGGCGTGAAGGTGAGCTTGTTGCCGGTGGCCTGCTCGAACTTCGATTTCATGCGCTCGCGGAGCTTGACGATGCGAGTGAGGTCGATCTCGAAAACGCCGTGCACGTGCGCGCTGGTGTGCTTCGACATGACCATGTGCTCGGCAATTTTTTTGCGCATGACAGACATGGGCACGATGTCGCCGGGCGTGACGCCACCAACCGGCTGCAGCGGCGTGGTGACTGCCGGCATGCTCACTGGCGCAGCGGGTGTAGCCGACGGTGCGGAGGCGGGAGCGGCTGGCGCACTTGGGGCTGCTGCGGGCGCACCTGCTCCATGCTTCGCGATGAAAGCTTCGATATCGTCTTTGGTGATGCGACCACCAATGCCAGTACCAGAAACTTTGGTCAGATCGACATTGTTCTCTTTGGCGATGCGACGAACTAACGGGCTGGAGCGGACGCGCTCCTGATCGCCAGCTTCTGCGGACTCCTCAACCTTGCCTTGCTCCTGCCGCGCCAATCCTGTCTTCTCGTCGGCAGAAAGATCAGCGGGAACTTTCTGCGGAGCCTTCGGCTCTTCGGCCTTCGCTGGCGGCGCGGCTGCAGGTTGCGGGGCACGACTGCCATCGCCGCCGCCGGGCTTCGCTGCAGCCGAGGCGGCTGCACCTTCTTCGGCGATGGTTCCTACGACGGTGTTGACCTGGACGGTATTGCCGGCCTGGACCTTAATGTCCTGCAAAGTGCCGGAAGCGGGCGCTGGAATTTCGGCGTCAACCTTGTCGGTCGAAATCTCAAACAGCGGCTCATCGCGCTGCACCTTTTCACCAGGTTGCTTGAGCCATTTGGTAATGGTTCCTTCGAAGATGGATTCCCCCATCTGGGGCATGATGACATCTGTCGGCATATTTTCCTTCCGCGGGATTTCTAGCTGGAACGCAATATTGCAGCAAACCTCTGATTATATCGCGGTTGCGCCGCAGCTATCTTGCGCGAACGTGCCCAGTTCCGCGAGACCGCATATCGTTGCCGAGAGAACCGGAAACGCTTCGGGCAGTCAAATATAGGATGAATCGGAGCTGCGGAACGATACATGCTACGTGTTCAAGGCGATACTAGAGCTCATCTCATAAATCACCAGGGTTCGTACCAGGGCACGACTTCCAGTCGTGCCGAAAATCGCAATCTATGGTTGAGGGCTTTAGCCCCTGCAGCTCCGCAACCGCCAGGGGCTAAAGCCCGGATCTCGATTAACGCTTGCGGCACGCCTAAACAGGCTGCTGAAAAAACTCTTCCTCTGCCAGTGCGCTGCCGTCGGCTAAAGCCGACTCAGATACGAAAATAAACGGCTTAGACGCTGGCCTAAAGGCCAGCACTACCCGAAAGCCGTGCTCCAATCGAGTTTTTCAGCAGCCTGTAAAGACGTGCCCTGATACAAAGCGATTTATGAGACAGCTTGTACATTCGGTGGCAAATGGGAAAAATCTGGTCGGCGATTCCTGTATCTTAGTAGCTGCGGCCATGTTGTCCATTAGCCAGATCATTTGTGCAACGGTCTTCACCATAGCGTGCGCGACTATGTTCTACGCGCTCTTCGGCTATCCGCTCCTGCTCGCCTGGCTGGCAAGGCGTGCCAACAATCCCATTCACAAAGATGACAAGCTGAGAACGGTGTCTTTCGTCATTGCTGTTTATAACGGCGAGAGGTTCCTGGAACGGAAATTGAAGGACATTTTTGCGCAGAATTATCCCCGCGAACTGGTGGAGGTGCTCGTCGTTTCCGACGGCTCAACAGACGGCACGGATGAGATTGCCCGCAGTTTTGCCAGCCAGGGGGTGAAGTTTCTGCGAGTAGCGCACGGCGGGAAGGCTGCAGCGCTGAACGCAGGCGTGCCTCTGGTTTCGGGCGAGATCCTGGTGCTCAACGATGTGCGGCAAATATTGGAGCGCGATTGCCTGCGTAAGGTCGTCGCCTGTTTTGCCGATTCCAAGGTTGGCGGCGTAAGTCCGCAGACTGTAATCGTGAAGGGCGAAACGCGGGAGGAAACGGCAACCAGCCTTTATTGGCGCTATGAGTTGTGGATTCGGAAGCGGATGACGCGAATCGACTCCACCTTCGGCTACACCGGGGCGTTCGCCGCTATGCGCCGCTCGCTGTGGGTGCCATTGCCGCCCGGCACTCTGCTGGATGATGTCTACGAGCCGCTGGTGGCCTTCTTCAAGGGCTATCGCATCATCCTGGAGTCGAGCGCCACCATGTACGACTTTCCCACCGTATTGAAGTCGGAATTCCGGCGAAAGGTGCGGCTGCAAGCCGGCCTGTACCAGACGCTGAAAATCATGCCCGAGATGTGGAGCTCACGGAACCGGATGCGGCTGCACTTTCTCTCGGGGAAGTACGGACGAATCGTCATACCGTATTGCATGATTGCCGCCGCGCTGGCGACCATCGGTCTGCCGCCCTATTGGAGAGCGATTGCGGCTTGGGGACAAGGGTTCTTCTATGTGCTAGCAGCGCTCGACACGATTGTGCCCGACGGAGTCGTGTTGAAGAAGCTGACCGCACCGGTCCGAACATTCGTTGTGCTCATGGCGGCGTCACTGGCGGCGGTGCGAGTATATTTCGTGCAGCCGACAAGCTTATGGAAGGACGTGGCTTATCGGCCATCGGTCGCAGAACGGCCACAGCCCTCAGAGCCCAAGGTGCCCAGCGGGACCGGCGTGTAATTGTCTAGGCGGCTTTCCTGCTCTTGTCTTTTTCTTTTGCGATGCGCTCCGAGAGTAATTTCTTCGCCTTGTTCAACTCCGCCTTGCGTGTGGCACTCAGATTATGACCAGCCCGGTTAATGTAGAAGGTCAGCATCCGCATTCCCGATCCCGGCCCTTTCGGCGAGACTTTCTTCGAAGCCAGACTGCGCGCTATGACCGCAGCACTCTTGTTGAATAAACCCTCGGGAGGATGGGTTGAATCGGTGGTGACCGACGCTGACCAGCGTCTGGGCTTGGATCGTGGACTTTTCTTGTGCGCTGCTGCGCGTGGCATGCCGACCTCCATTGCTTTTCTTATTTCCCTAGATGAGAAATGCAAGGCACGTGATTTCCGGGTTTAGTGCCAACGGTCGAACAATTCCCACCAGATCAGCTTTTGCCACTCGGTGAGGTAGGTCTTCGCCCACTCACGATGTTTCCACCACGGCGTCCCGTAAAGATAAGGATTGTCAGCCGCGGCCGCAGTCCAGTGATACTGCGGCAGACGATTGTTAAAGATCGAGAGTGCGCGGCGGGTGTGGTAGTTGTCGGTAACGACGAGCCCGGAATGGGGCGGCGGCTGCAGAGTTTTCATACAACTGCCCACATCGGTGGCCTCATCCTTAGTCGAATCGGCATTGATGGGGCAGACGATGATGCGCGAAGCCTCGGCCCCAGCCGTGCGCGCCACCAAATCGGCAGCGAGTTCGGTGTACGAATGTCCGTAAGTAACGTAGGTGGTGGCGTCGAGAATCATAGATTCGCCGTACCCTTGGCGAAGCAGCTTCAAACCGCGATAGTAGCGATCGTCGGCCTCGTCGCCTGCGAGCACGACAATGACGTCGGATTTTCGCAGATTGTTCACCACCAGATAGTTGCCGGCCTCGACGAAGAAAATCGCGCCGAGCAGGAGAAGGAAGACAACTATAACGAGCAATCGTTTCATGCGCAGTGGCCGGGTTGAGGCATCTCCACACTAGCACGGCGGAGAGCAATGGCAAACTTGACTAGAAGTGTGGAGGCAGGGGTTCAGGCCATTCAATCACGACAACTTTTCCGTCGGGTTCGCGCTCCAGGACCGGCGCGTAGAGTCCGAGCAGCTTACGGCGCCACCACATCCCGGTCGCCCGCTTTTCAGCCATTGAAGTAAACCAGTATTGCCAGAGCACGGCACGCACCTCTTTCGGCGGCCCTTGGGGAAACGGGTTGCCCGCAAAAAGTGCGAGCACGTCAGGCGCGCCGGCGAGAAGACGCTCTTCCGTGCTGGGCACGATGAGATTTTCGCGCCACGAGCCGAGCGACGCGAACCAGAGGTTCCAATCAAAGCGTGGCTGATACGGAGCGTAAATGCGGGGTGGCTCATTCAGTGCCTGGGGCTTGTAGCGAAAAGGATAGGCGATCCAGTTCTGGCCGTCGTTCGAGCCCTGAAACTCGATCTCATAACGCCCACGAGTCATGACCGCGAAGAGACCGTAGCGATTGGCGATACGAAACGGTTCCAGCGCGGTGATGGGCGAGATCGGCAGCGGGGCACGTGGAACCAGGATCAAGATCATCTGCGCTGTGGTCGAATAGAAGATCCAGAGCAGTATCACGCTAGTGACAGCCAACTTGAATGCAGCCAGGGGGTGCGGATTGCGCGGTGCCGGCTTTGCTGGCGTCTCTTTCGCTGGTTCTATCTGTTCAGTTGGCTGTGCGGGTCTGGCAAGCCCTCGCCAAAGCAGCTTTTCCTTCCAGCGAGCAGGCGTGAATCGCAGGATGAAGCGGTCATCGAGTAGCAACACTCCCAACAGCAGAACCAGGTAGTTGAGGAAGGCGTAGTTCGCCGTCAGAATGACGGGTATTTGCCACAGGGTGGCGATGAAGAAGCAGACAATCCGCCAGCGTCGCGGCAGAAATAACATGAATACCAGGCCGAGCTCGAGCCCCAGAGTCGCGCCGGTTGCGAACGCATGAAACCAATGCGGCAGATGCTGCACGTACCAACCAACCCAGGTCGGCAGCGGACCATTCTGGTAGTACTCATCCATGGCCGTGAAATGCCGCCACTCCGGATCGCCGCTGGCTAGCTTGACCACCCCGGATTCAAAGTAGATACGAAACCACTCCCACTGCAGCAGAAATCGACTTGCGCGCGACGGCGGCCTTGACGCCCCCAATCCAGGACGCAAGCCGGGAGGCGCAAAGAACAGGGATATGAATCCCGCTTCCAACAGCATGCCGTCGGACTGATAGCCGGAGAAATCTTGCGCCGCGGCCACAAAAGAAAGAAAACACACAAAGCAAATGAACAATGTCGCGCGCGGCCAAATATTCAGAACCAGCAGCAACGATGCGATGATTCCCGCCCAGCAGATTCCGGTGAGCATGTGATTGCTGCTGGAGAGCCAGAGCAGCGTTGGAGCAAACCAAAGCCGGGACGAGCCGAACTGGCGAGCCACCGCTTCCAGGTATTCATTGGCAGGGAGAATCCCATCGGGACCTATCAAACCGCGAATCTGGAAGAGCAGCGCGTAGAAGGCAGAGAAGTAGATAAGCCCGAGACCACGCAGAAATAACCAGCGAGGGATGAGCCGATCGGACAAACCCTGTTCCGAATCGAACAGCCAGCGGATCGTTGCGGCGGGTGTCCAACTCATGGGTAGTGCATTATATCGTCGGAATAGAGAGAGCGCAGCCGGCGCCGTCCGTGCATTCTGCAGATGAGTATTGGCGCTGTGGGCTGGTCTGTCCAGCCTGGCTAAATGCGATTCGGATTGGCTTGCATGATGGCAGCGATAGCCTCGACCACGCGCCGCCAGCGGCTATGATCGGCCAATAGCTGTTTCTTTCCTTGGACAGTGATGCGGTAGTACTTCGCGCGCTGCTTACTTTCGGTCAACTTCCACTCGCAACGAACCCATCCCTGGCGTTCGAGCCTATGAAGCGCCGGATAAAGCGAGCCGGTCTCAACTTGAAGGACGTCCTTGGAAATGCTGCGGATGGCCTGACTGATACCGTAGCCGTGCTGCGGTCCCCACTGCAGGGTTTGGAGGATAAGCATGTCAAGAGTACCTTGCACCAGCTCGACACGAGTCTTGTAACGTTCTCTCGGCGCCATGGTGGAGATACACTATCCCACATTCCGTAGCCTGTCGATTGCAAACTAGCATCATTTGTTGCCGGATTAACCGCACTGTTAGGAACTGAGATGGACTGGTTTGTTGCGATTATCGCAAGCAGTAGTTTCCGCCAAGTTTCATGGATTTCCAGAGCCGTAAACCCTGACCTTGCCATCCACTGAGACAGCAATAAACTTGTTGGCCTCGACATCCTTGAACTGCACAACCTGATGGCCATCCCTGGCGAGTTGCCCCCAGCGGCTTGGTTTTTCGGGGTTCTGCTCGATAGCCTGGTACTGACGGCCGTTCATCGTGAATGAGGTGGTTCTCAGCCAATGCCCGCTAGTGCGGCGGACGGGTAGCCGCTTTTCGTTTAAACCAACCGAGTTGCCGCTCATCATCTGCTGGGCAATCGAGGAGAGCAGTGCTGTGTCAACCATGCAGAACAGCATAGCCACAAAGGCAAAAATGGCAAGTTTCGCAGACCGGCCCGTGGCCAATACGTGCCTGCCCTATATAGCCCAAACAAGGCATGGCGCAGAGGGAAGTCAGTAGGCTGGAATTGTGAAGGCGGCACGACGCGTGTGCCACACCTTCGTTTTCGCTTTCTCCAATGCTGTGCCGCCAATGTCCATGCTCAAAAAATCACCTTCGCGCCAAGTTGAATAAGCCGAGGTGGATCGGCATTGATCACCTGACCAAATGTGGCGCTCCCGATGTTGCCGTCGACTGCTTGCGGTCCAAAAAATTGAGCATGATTAAAGACATTGAAGGCTTCAGCTCGGAACTGAAGAGTCTTGGATTCGGTCAGGCGTATGGTCTTCGCTAGCGCCATGTCGTAGTTGTCGAGGCCCGGCCCCGAGAAGAACCTGCGCGGCACATTCCCCGGTGTGCCCAGAGCGTTAATGGAAAACTGCGAGACATTGAAGTAGGGCAGGCCATTACGAGGATTATGATTTAGATTCAGTGGTCCGCCGGTGTAATCCGGAACGTCCACGCCATAGTTGTTGATTCCATTTGGTTCTGTGCCGAGCAGCGAGTTGTCGCCATAACTATATAGAGTTACCGGAAAACCTGTACTGAAATGGGTGATTCCCGATAGCTCCCACCCTTGAGTCCATTGATTCGCCTTGCGGAATAGAGTATCCAATGGAAGCTTGTAGACATAGCTGACGACAAAGTTGTGCCTAAGATCAAAGGACGATAATCCATAACTGAGGGATGGATCGATGGGGTTCACCTCCTCTCCCAGGTTGGACGAGTCATCCAAGGCCTTGCTGTAGGTATACCCGGCAAACAGCTCAACACGAGCCCCGGTGTGACGCAAGCTAATTTGAAGCGCATTATAGTTGGACTTTCCGATGGTCGCCTGGTAGGTATCGCTTCCAAATGCTGGGCCTAGTGGACCGCGAGTCCCATTAATGACCTGTCCAGAAGCTGTAGTGAATACATTATTTTCACCGAATGGGCCGCAGGTGGGAGACCCGGGGGCAACCTGACTCGGTTGGCTCAAGCTGAGACAAAGCGCTGGGTTGCCCGGGTTGGCCTCGATCATAACCAACAACCGGTGTCCCTGATTGCCGATGTAGCTGACGCTAAACACGGTTTGCGGCCCCAGTTGCCGCTGCAAGGACAGCATATATTCTTCAACATAAGGGATGCGGTTGGTGGTCGCATATCCAGGAATGCCGGTAATGGGCTCGTACTGGGACCAATTGATACTGTTGTTAGGCTGGCTGGCGGAAGCCGAACCTGTGGCTAAGTTCGCCGGGAATGGCTGGCCAATAAACTGTCCCGAAGACGCGGTTATGAACGGGGTTGCAAACAAGGGTGGAGCGGGGCTGGAATAGGTGATACCGAAAGGTGCATTGCCCGCCAGAATACCGATCGACAGCGCTTCAATGGATTCATAGTACATTCCATAGCCGGCTCGAATGCTTGTATTGCCCGGCCCGCCCAGAAGCTTACCCAGAAACGAGTCCTTACTTACATCCGGCGAATATGCCAGGCCAATCCGTGGGGCAAAGTCCAAATTTCCTGGCGGTGCGAGGGTTCGTGAAACGCCTGGATCACCGGGATAAAGAATACCGGTGGGCGCACCAGGAAATACGATCGATTGCTTGCCCGGCTCGAAGGTTGAGATGCCGTTGTTAACCTCGTACCATGGTTCGATGCGATCCCAGCGTAGTCCCAGGTTCAAAGTTACATTCGGTCTCAGCCGCCAGCTATCCTGGCCATATAAGCCCCAGTATTTATTTCTCCCATAGAATGGCTGTAGCTGGCTTTGGTTATATTGACTGGGAACACCTAGGAGAAAGTCGGCAAAATCGGAACCAGTTTCACTCCCGGTGAACAGAAAGTTGCCATTAACCTGCGCGATGGGGTTGGTATTGATCTGATCGTAGTGGAACTCCACACCGAGCTTTATCGTGTGCCGGTCCACAATCTTGGTAAAGTTATCAATCCACTGGAAGGTGTTGTTCACCTGTTTCAGCTCGTTGGCGTTGGTCCCTATGGAATATGAGTTGAAGACTACGTTTTCGACACCTTCGCGCTGTGGGTCAAGCGGAACAATTCCAGCAGTGCCCTCGCCGGTGACAAAACCCTGCGACGCGAGACTTACACCGAGACCGCCAACCGGCTTGCCCAGATCATTGTTGTCTCTCATGTAGCTGAAGTGAAATTCGTTAACGGCACTTGAGCCGAAGGTTTTCGTGGCGCCCAAACCCAGCAACTGCGCCTGGCCGAGGTATAGAGCGTTGAACCCGGGGACACTGGCTCCGCTCTGTGCAACGGGATAAGGATTATTCAGTGTATAGTTGTCCAGGAAGTAGTAGGCGGTGAGCATTCCCCAAGTGGTGTTATAGTCCAGGCGGGCAGAACCTTTGTCATCTCGTAGTGTCTCGTTAAATGCCGAGGTGGAAAAGGTGTTGCTGCCAATGTTGGGTTCAGGAATGTACTGCAATAGATTGCGCGCCGGTGCCGACCATGCTGACATCGGAATGGTCGCATTGGGCAATACACACTGCGAAGACCTGGTGCAACCCGGAGTGTAATAGGGTTCACCCGGAGAAACTGTGTAGCCAAGCTCTTTTGAGAGTATGTTCGCCCAGTTTTGGCCGCTAACTGTTCCTGTCAGCGAACTTGCCAAATCGGACAAGTTGCCAGACCGA
>Ga0335074_10016838_pt1 | contig 10293 bp, 8 predicted proteins | sample Lox_Sample_23_FD_206715 | JGI IMG/M metagenome (GOLD analysis project Ga0335074, IMG submission 206715) | Soil microbial communities from Loxahatchee National Wildlife Refuge, Florida, United States - Lox_Sample_2.3 | ecosystem: Environmental > Terrestrial > Soil > Wetlands | place: USA: Florida...
GGGGTCACGATGCTCGTGCTCGTGTGGGTGGGTTTCCTCTACTACGCGCCGCTCACGTTTCACTGGCCGATCACGCACCGCGAGTGCGAGTGGGAGAACGTGCTGCAGCACGTCGTCAACTGCCAGTAGTGTGTACCGCGCGCCGCCCGACCGATGGTCGATGGCCGGTCGTGCGTTGACTTCCCGGGAGCGGATGATCGAGGATCCGCTACGGCGAGGATCGCGTTCCGAGCCGTCACGAACGACCGTGTGGAGGGGCATGGTCCCATTCGACAGACGCAACTGGTTTGCGCAGCACGTGCTCGTGCACGAAGCGCGGTTGCGCGGCTATCTCAGGCGCTACTTCAAGGCATCGTCCGATATCTCCGACGGCGTGCAGGAGACCTATGCCCGGCTGCTGAGCCTCGCGGATGACCAGCTCTGTGCGATCCGCTTGCCGCACGCCTTTCTCTTCGCCGCCGCGCGCAACGTCGCCCTCGAGTGGACACGGCGCGAGCGCATCGTGTGCTGGGACCCGATGGCGGAATCGCTCACGGCGAGCGTCTTAGATGAGAGTCCGAGTGCATACGATGAGGTACTCGCGCGCGAGGAGCGCGCGCTTCTTGCGCGCGCTATTGCGTCGCTCCCGGCACGGTGCCGGCGCGTGCTCACGCTGCGCAAGCTCTACGGTGTGCCGCAGAAGGAGATTGCGGCGAGGCTCGGCATCTCTGAGAACACGGTGGAGAAGCACACCGCGAACGGCGTGCGTCTCTGCGCGGAGTACCTCGAGGCCCGCAGGCGCGGAGCGCGGAGGTGGAACCGCGCCGCGGTGCGGCCGAGAGCGGACCAGGAGCCTGATGGGCAATTCGGCGGAGCTCGAGGCCAGTCGGTGGCTCGCCCTGCTCGACCGCGGCGAGCCGAGCCGGGCAGTGCGCGCGGAGTTCGAGCGCTGGCGCTCCGCTGATGGGACACACGCGGCGGTATACCGGCGGCTCGCCGCCCTCTGGAAGCGACTCGACGGTCTTAAATCCTTGGTGAAGCCAGGCGGCGCGGAGATCGACGCCGATTTCCTCGCTCCGCGCAATCGGCTGCGGCTCGCGCGGCGGCGCCAACGCCGCGCGGCCCGCTCGGGTGCGCTCCTCAGAACTTCAGGCGCACCCCCGCCCGCCACGTCCTGCCGAAAGTGTCGAAGTACACCGGATTGGTCGGGTAGCCGTTGCCGCCCGGTGCGACCGGCGGGTAGCGGTTGAAGAGGTTATCGAGGGCTCCGAAGAGCTGCAGCGACTGGTTCCCCTGATTGAAAAAGGGCAGCGTGTAATTGAGCGTCAGATTCCAGTACGTCGCGCCGCCCACGTTGTTGTTGTTGATGCTAGCCGGGTAGGTCGTCGAGTACCCCGCTTGGCCGGGGCCGAGCAGCACCAGTCCCGTATTCGGATCCACCTCGCCATACTTGCCCGAGCCGATCACATGCGCCTGGATCACGCCCACGAGCGGTCCGCTCGTGTACGTGATGAACGCATTGCCCTGCCATTTGGGCAGGGTGTTGAAATCCCCGAACGCACCCGTGGGTCCGGTGACGCCGGCGTAGTTGAACGTGGGCGCACCGTAACCGGGGGCGATCGTCTGATCGTACTGGTAGGTGGCGAGAACGCGGAAGTCGAGGCTGTCCTGGCGGCTCGCGGCGAAGCGGTTGAAGGGAAGCTTGTAATCCACCTCGAAATCGTAGCCGCGAGTCGTGTAATGACCGAGATTGAGATTGTAGTTGTTGACGGCCGTGATCTGGCTGAAGCCGCCGCTGCCGTTCGACACACCGCTGATGAACTGGCAGTAGTAAGTGATGCCCTGGTAGCAGTAGTTGACGATCGTGCCGCCGCCGCCGATCGTGGAGCCGAGCTCCGCGATCGCATTCGTGATGATGATCTGGTACCAGTCGGTCGAGACCTGCAGTCCCTGCAGGGCATTGTCGTCCGGCGTGAACACGAGTCCGAGCGTGGTGGTGTCAGCCTCCTCGGGCCGCAGGCCGATGTTTGCGGCGTAGCCGCCGGTCGTCACCTTGGCCGCGTCGATCGGAACGCCGTAGCAGGGCGAGCCGGGCGGGCATGCCCACGGATTGACCACGGTCCCGAAGAGGCCACCGGTGTCCACCGTCTGCGCCCACAGTTCGTAGAAGCTCGGGGCGCGCGTATCGCGCGAGCGATCCGCGCGGAAGGTGAGCCAATCGAGCGGGTTGTACAGCCCGCTGAACTTCCAGCTCGGGAAGTCATAGCTCGTCGAGACGCCGGTCGGAACTGTATTGCTGTTCTTGTAATCGCTCTCGCGCACGGCCACATCGAGGCCGAGGTACTGGGCGCCGGGCAGATCCTTGAGCAACGGAACGTTGACCTCGCCGTAGCCTTCGACCACGTCGATATCGCCGCTGTAGTCCTCGCCGTAGCTCAGCAGGTAATTGTTGTACCACGGCTGATTGGCGAGATCGTGGGTTACGTCCGCCATGTTGTGGCGATACTCCGCGCCGATTGCGGCCGCGATCGGTCCCGCGCCCCAGCCGGAGAAGAGGTCGCCATGAGTCGACCACGAGAACACGTTCTGGGTGAACGCCGAGTCCTGATGCAGCGTCCGGAACGCGTAGGCGAGGGCGGCTGCACTCGCATTGCCGCTGCCGAAGAGATCGAGCGGAACGCAACCCGCCGCGAGCGGACTGTAAGCGGGGTTCGGCGCGCCGAACAGCGTCGGGAGCGTCGCGGCGCAGACGATATGCCCGGTCGCGGGGTTTGTCACGGCATCGAGTGCCCAGCCGAGAAAGTCGTACGTGGGTGGTGAGACCGACGGGTAGACGCCCGTGATGAGGGGGTTGAGCGCGAGATCCTCGACGGTGTCGCCGGCCAGCCGCTCGCTCGTGCCGTTCTCGCCCCATTCGTAGTAGCCGTCCCATTTCCAACCGCCGAAGAAGGGGCCGCTCAGGCCGAGGACGATGCGCCCGACGTAGTTATTGGTCGTGTTGACCAGCTGCACGTCGTTCGAGGTGTTGGCGGCAAACCAGGCGGGCGCGCCTCCCATGGCCGTCGCGGCAGCCGGAGAAAGAAAAGCGTTGTAGGGCCAGACCAGGTCGACGGGCGAGCCTCCGGGACCGTCCGATCCCTGCGTATTGGCCGCACGGCGCTCGGCGAACGAGAGGTCGAGCGTCGCCGTGAGCGAGTCGGAGATGCTGTAGCTCGAACGATCGTAGAGCGACCAGTGAATCACCGGAGCCCGGATCGTCACGTTGTCGTAGTAGTTCGGTCCGTCCCCATTCTGCGCCGCGGTGAACGCGCCCGCGCCCGAGGCATAGGTGCCGGGATTGAACGGCACGAGAGAGGTGCCTGCGGCATTGAACATGCCGAGATAGGCGCCCGAGAGCGACTGCAGGTCGCCCGTGTACGGATAGAGGCTCGTCCCGCCCGGTCCGATGATGTAATGGGGAAGGCCGTTCGCGGGGGCGGCAGGGCTCACCGTAGGCGCATAGGCGGTGTTGGTGTATTCGGCCGGTGCGCTCTCGCACCACGGGCGCACTTCTCCGCACACGCCGATGCCCTGCGCGTCCTCGTACTCCGCTCCGAGGATATTGTGGAAGCGGTCGTCCAACATCGAGCTGCCCCACTCGAGCGCGGTGTGCATGTCTCCGCCGTCGCTGTAGGTTGTCTCGCCCCCGTCGACCTGGAGCTTGAATCCCTGGAACTTGTCGTCGAGGATGACGTTGACGACGCCAGCCACGGCATCGGAGCCGTATGCGGCCGAGGCGCCGCCCGTCACGGTCTCGATGCGCGAGATCATGATGGAGGGAATCACGTTGAGGTCGACCTGGCCGCCGGCCGCAGTCGGCACGAACCGCTGGCCGTTGATGAGCGTGAGCGTGCGCGTTCCGAAGAACGGATCGAGCCCCCGGAGGTTCGCGAACTGGGCGCCAATGTAGAAATTTCCGAGGCCGATATTGGCGGAGCTCGTGAAATTCGAGTTTGCCGGGATCTCGTTGACGGCATCGCCCACGTCGACCAGCCCCAAGGACTGGATTGCGCTGCTGTCGATGACCGTGACGGGCGTCGGGGTGGTGAACGTGGAGGTCGCCACGTGCGATCCGGTGACGACCACCTGCTCGAGCGGCGCCTGGGGCGCCTGGCTCGGGGCGGGCGGTTGGGTCTGCGCAGCCGGCTGACTCTGAGCAGTCGGCTGGCTCTGCGCGAGCAACAGCGGATGGCGCGCGGCGAGCGACGGCGTCGCCTTCTCGGTCTTGGACTGCGGCTTCTTGGCTGCGGCGGCCACCTGCGGCGTCGCGGTCTGTGCCGCGCTCGTCGCGGGGACCGGGGGGATCGTGCTCGGGTCCTGTGTCGCGGCGGCGACGAGCGGCGCCGCGAGCCCCAGCGTCACGGCGATGAGACGGTGTGATGCCGGCCGCGCGCGCCACGCTCCCCGATCGGTTGCTGTGATCATGATTTCCCCTCGGAAGCCCCTTGGTTGTTGTGGCCGGGCGGCGCGGCGGCGAGATCGTGCGCGACGCGCGGCTCCCCGGTGCACTATGATGAACGAGCAGGGGATTTCCGTAATGCGCTCGGCTGCGGATGACGTGGCTGCGTGCGCGGGAGTATCATTGACGAGTCAACTGTTGCGCGGCCGCCATGCCTCGCGGGATGGCGGGCGCACCTTGGATACGCGTCCCGGCGCCCGGACTGGGCGCGCGTGCGTGCACGCGATGTCAAGGAGTGGTATGCGATGATTGTCGACTTTTCGGGAGCGCGGCAGCCGAGTGTCGCGCACGCGCGGGGTTTGCAGGCGCGGCGCGATCGCCGCGCCGGGCGTTGGGGCGTGCGGCTCGGCGCAGCGGTCGTCCTGCTCGCCTTTTCCACCCCGGCGTGGGTGCACCATTCGGGCGCCATGTTCGACCTCAACAAGACCGTGCAGATCACGGGCACCGTGATGGAGTTCCATTGGACGAACCCGCACTCGAACTTCAAGGTGAGCGTGCCGAATCCGAACGGCACCTATTCGGTCTGGGGCGTTGAGATGAACAGCCCCAACAACCTGGTGCGCGCCGGCTGGAAGCGCACGACGATCAAGCCGGGGGACAAGGTCACCGTGACCGTGCGGCCGCTGCGCGACGGTACGCCGGGCGGGCAGTACGTGTCGATCGTGCTGCCGAACGGCGAACGGCTCGGCGGCGAGCAAAAGCGCTGAGCGGTGTGCGCGGCCTCCGCAGCCCAACGGGCGCGGACCGTCTGGCACTGGGGTCCAGCATCAAGGGGGTAGCATGACTCGATGGGTCGCCAGCCGTGCTGCGTGCCGGCTCGTTGCCGCGGCGCTCGTGCTCGCGGCTTCGGTCGCGTTCGCGCAAGAGAGGCCCAACCAGGGGCTCAACCAGGAGCGCGAGGACGAGCTCGCGCAGAAGCACGACGCGTACTACGGCGCGCTCGCTCCCGAGAACCTCGCCAAGCCGCGGCCAAAGCCACCGTTCAATCTGACCGGAACGTGGTTCATCAACCTGCGACACTCGTTTGCGGATTTCATGTTCGGACCGCCCTATCCGCACTTCTACGCGGCCGGGCAGGAGGCTATGAAGGAGGCGGCTGCCGCACGGGCGGCGCACAAGCCGTACCGCGACGCGAGCGGCCAGTGCTGGCCGATCGGCATGCCCATGATCCTGACGCGTGTCTGGCCGATCGCGATCATCCAGCTGCCAACCGCGGTGTACTTGGTCGACAGCTTCTTCGACAGCCTGCGGGTCATCTATACCGACGGACGCGCGCACACGCCGTTCGATATCTCGATCGACACCTACAACGGCGAGTCGATCGGGCACTGGACGAAAGACGCGCTCATCGTCGATACGAAGTACTTTGCGACCGACCATCATTACATCGACATGGGAATTCCGATCTCGGACCAGCTGCACATCATCGAGCGCATCACGCTTGCGGATCACGGTCACACGCTCGTCGATGAGTTCACCATGACCGACCCCGACATGTGGCAGGGCGAGTGGAAGAGCACCAAGCGCTGGATCCGCGAGGACCACAGCGACATCCCGGAGAACGAATGCCTGCCGAACCTGAATCAGAACCTCCCCAGCACGCAGCAGGGCCACGCGGAGGCGAAAAAGGAGAATTCCGCCGCGCACAAGTAGGCTCGACGGTGAGCCGCGGCTCACGGCTTCCCCACGCATCGCCGAACACGTTTTGACGGAGCTCGAACGCCATGAAGAAGTCAAGTGCAATGCTGGCCGCGGTCGCACTCACGCTGAACGGCGTGGTCGCGACGGCCTGGGCGCACCACTCCGCCGCCATGTACGACTTCACCAAGAACGTCTGGGTGCAGGGCGTGGTGAAGGACATCCGTGTGATCAACCCCCACATGAGCCTGACACTCACCGTCTCGGAGCGCTCGGGCAAGGCGCACGACATCGCCTTCGAGGGCCACAGCGTCAACAACTTCTATCGGGCGGGCTGGCGGCCGAACATGGTGCGGGTCGGCGACAAGATCAAGGTGCGCTATAACCCGCGGAAGGATGGGCTCGAGGGCGGGTTCGTGAACGGATTCGTCACGGCAGCCGGACGCGAGGTCGCCTTCCACGTGCCGGGCGCGCCGCCGCCCGCCCCGCCGCCCTCCGGCGGTTCTGCGCTCGGTCAATAGCGCGGCAGCCGACGGCGGCCGCACCCGAGATGGCATGAGTCTCGACGCCGCGGACGAGGCACAGCTTCTCGAGGCCATCGACCGCTGGATCGAGCGTGACGTTCGACCGATCGTGCGCGAGTACGATCACGCCGATCGCTATCCGAGCCATCTCGTCGAGCAGATGCGCGAGCTCGGACTCTTCGGCGCGACGATCGGTGAGGCCTACGGCGGGCTCGCGCTGCCGGCGCGCGTGTACGCGGAGATCGTCATGCGCATCTCCGCGGTGTGGATGTCGATCACCGGGATCTTCAATTCGCATCTGATGCTGGCGCTCGCCATCGAGCGGTTCGGGACACCGGAGCAGCGATCCCATTGGCTCCCGCGGCTCGCCTCGGGCGAGATCCGTGGCGGCGTCGCGCTCACCGAGCCGGATGCGGGGACCGACTTGCAGGCGATCCGCACGACCGCCGCACGCAGCGGCGATGGGTACGTCGTCAACGGCACGAAGACCTGGATCACGAACGCGATCGAGGGGACCTGCTTCGCGCTGCTCGTGAAGACCGATCCCGCCGCGGAGCCGCGCCACCGGGGCATGAGCCTGCTGATCGCGCCGAAGGGCGCGGGGATGCGGGTGAGCAAGCGCCTCGAGAAGCTCGGCTACAAGTCGATCGATTCGGCGGAGCTGTCGTTCGAGAATTACCGCGTCGGGGCGGATCAGCTCATCGGGGGCGTCGAGGGCCGCGGCTTCCAGCAGGCGACCAGCGGGCTCGAGCTCGGACGCATCAACGTGGCAGCCCGCGGGGTCGGCATCGCCGAGGGGGCGCTCGCGCTCGCAACGCGTTACGCCCAGTTGCGCAGCACTTTTGGCAAGCCGATCTGCGATCATCAGGCCATTCAGCTCAAGCTTGCCGAAATGGTGACGCGGGCGCGCGCGGCGCGGCTCCTGACCCTCGATGCTGCGACCACCTTCGATCGCGGCGGGCGCTGCGACCTCGAGGCCGGCATGGCGAAATACTTCGCGTCCGAGGCGGCGCTCGAGAACAGCATCGAGGCGATGCGCATCCACGGTGCCTATGGGTACTCGAAGGAGTACGACATCGAGCGGCTGTACCGCGATGCGCCGCTCACCTGCATCGGCGAGGGCACGAACGAGATGCAGCGGATCGTGATCTCGCGCCAGTGGATCAAACGGAACCCGGCCGAGTGAGCGAATGTGCGCGCGCCGGCGGCCCGGCAGCGGCCCCGAAGCCGCTCAGCGGGATCCGCATCCTCGCGCTCGAGCAGTTCGCCTCCGCCCCCTACGGCTCGATGTTCCTCGCCGATCTGGGCGCCGAGGTGATCAAGATCGAGAACCCTGCGACCGGCGGGGACCCCGCGCGCCATGCGGGCCCCTATGCGCTCGGTGCGCACGACAGCGAGTACTTCCAGGGCTGGAACACCAACAAGCTGAGCGTCGCGCTCGACCTTGCAACCGAGCGCGGGCGAGGTGACTTCGAGCGCTTGGTGCGCAGTGCCGATGCGCTCATCGACAACCTGCGCGGCGATGTGCCGGGCAAGCTCGGGCTCGATCATGCGAGCCTCGCGCACTTGAATCCCGCGATCGTCTGTCTGCACATCTCTGCGTACGGACGCGACAACGAGCGGGCGGCGCGGCCGGGCTACGACTACCTCATGCAGGCGGAGGCGGGCCTGATGAGCCTCACGGGCGAGCCGGAAGGCCCGCCGACCCGCTACGCCACCTCCACGATCGACTATATGACCGGCATGACCGGTGTCGTGGGGCTGCTCGCCTGTCTGATGGAAGCGCGTCGCACGGGCAAGGGTCGCGACGTCGATGTCTCGCTGTTCGAGGTCGCGCTGCACCAGCTCAACTACGTTGCAACCTGGTACCTCAACGAGCATCACGTGACGAGCCGCGCGGCGCGCAGCGCGCACTTCTCGCTGGGACCGGTGCAGACCTATCCGACCGCGGACGGCTGGGTGTATGTGATGTGCATGACGGAGAAGTTCTGGAAGGCACTTCTCGAGGGTCTCGGCCGGCGCGACCTCGAGACCGACGCTCGCTTCGCGACCGCGGAGCTGCGTGAGCGCAATAGGGTTGCGCTCACGGCCTGCCTCGATACGGTGTTTCGCGCGCATCCGACGCGGCACTGGATCGGGCGGCTTTCCGAGCGCCTGCCGATCGCACCGGTCAACGACCTGGCGGGCGCGCTCGACAGCGAATTCGTGCGGCGCACCGGAGCGGTCGCGCGCGTGGCGCATGCGCACCGGGAGGACTTGCGACTGCTCGCCAATCCCATTCGGCTGGACGGTGTGCGGCTCGAGCAGCGCGCGTGCTCGCCGCTCGATGCGGACCGGGATAAGCTTCTGGGGGACTCAGCAGGCCCCGCCGCGGGCGGGTCGAGCTCTTGAGATTGCCGCGCGCGCGCGGGGAGTGCACACGTTCATGGTTGCCACGGCGGTTCAGGTGGGCCCCTCACGCTGGCGCGAGAGCTACGGCCGCTGCTACGAGGACTTCAATGTGGGCGAGACTTACGAGCACCGCCCCGGCCGAACGATCAGCGAGAGCGACAACACCTGGTTCACGCTCATCACGATGAACACCCATCCGCTGCACTTCGACGCCGAGTACGCGGCGCGGACCGAGTTCGGTCGCCCGCTCGTCAACAGCTGTCTCACGCTCTCGATGGTCGTCGGCATGAGCGTGAGCGACGTAAGCCAGAAGGCAATCGCGAATCTCGGCTGGACGAGCATCGAGCTCACCGCGCCCGTCTTCATCGGTGACACCATCTATGCGGAGTCGGAGGTGATCGCCAAGCGCGAGTCCGCCTCGCGCCCCACGCAGGGCATCGTCACGGTGCGCACGCGCGGCGTGAAGCACGACGGCACGGAGTTCATGCGCTTCGAGCGCACGATCCTCGTTCCCAAGCGTGGTACCTCGTTGGAGCTTTAGCGGCAGGGTACCGTAGCGCCTCAGCGCATGACGAAGGGATTCGCAGTCTCCTCCGCCGTCGATATCCACACGCTCTTGGTCTGCAGGTACTCCGCGATCGCCTCCTGCCCGTTCTCGCGCCCGAGGCCCGAGCGCTTGTAGCCGCCGAAAGGCGAGAGAAAGCTCACCGCGCGGTAGGTGTTCACCCAGACGGTGCCCGCCTGCAAGCGCTTCGAGACCGTGAGCGCGCGGCGGATGCTCTGCGTCCACAGGCCCGCCGCGAGCCCATAGGGACTGTCGTTCGCGATGCGCACGGCCTCCTCGTCGTCGGAGAAGGGGATGACCGCGAGTACCGGCCCGAAGACCTCCTCGCGCGCGATCCGCATGTCGTTGCGCACCCCGGTGAACACGGTCGGCTCGACGAACCAGCCCGCGCCGCACTCCGGTCGATCCGCCGGGCCGCCCCCGAGCACGCAGGTCGCTCCTTCGCCGCGGGCGATCGCGATGTAGCTCAGTATCTTCTCGTACTGGGATCGCGTGGTCACGGGCCCGACCTGCGTCTCGAGGCGCATCGGGTCGCCCATGCGCGCGTGGCGCGCGCGCGCAAGCAATCGCCCGATCAGCTCATCGTGCACCGAGCGATGCGCGAGCAGCCGCGAGCCCGCGATGCACGTCTGGCCGGTCGCGGCGAAGATGCCGGCGATGGCGCCGTTGACGGCACTCTCGAGCTCGGCGTCCTCGAA
>Ga0335074_10016839_pt1 | contig 10293 bp, 7 predicted proteins | sample Lox_Sample_23_FD_206715 | JGI IMG/M metagenome (GOLD analysis project Ga0335074, IMG submission 206715) | Soil microbial communities from Loxahatchee National Wildlife Refuge, Florida, United States - Lox_Sample_2.3 | ecosystem: Environmental > Terrestrial > Soil > Wetlands | place: USA: Florida...
TGATCTGGCCGCCGATCCGTTACTCCTACGACACGCACAATCTCGATCTGCCGACGCCGGCGCCGTCGCCGCCGACCTGGTGGCTCACCGAGGCACAATGCAAGCCGGTGGTGCAACGCAAGCACCTACACGGCTGCCGCGACCTCGAATATAATTGGCTCGGCACGGACGACGAGGGCCGCGACGTGCTGGCGCGCCTGATCTACGGCTTCCGCATCTCGGTGCTGTTCGGCCTCATTCTGACGATCGTGTCTTCGATGATCGGCGTCGCTGCCGGCGCCGTGCAAGGCTATTTCGGCGGTTGGACCGATCTGTTGTTCCAGCGCTTCATCGAAATCTGGACCTCGGTGCCGGAGCTTTATCTCTTGCTCATCATCTCGTCGGTGCTGGTGCCCGGCTTCTTCGTGCTGCTCGGGATTCTTTTGTTGTTCTCCTGGGTGCGGCTGGTCGGTCTGGTTCGCGCCGAATTCCTGCGCGGACGCAATTTCGAATATATCCAGGCGGCGCGCGCGCTCGGCGTGTCGAATGCCGTCATCATGTTTCGTCACCTGCTGCCCAACGCCACGGTGGCGACCATGACGTTCCTGCCGTTTATCATGTCGTCGTCGGTGATGACGCTGACCGCGCTCGATTTCCTTGGCTTCGGGCTGCCGCCCGGCTCGCCCTCGCTCGGCGAGCTGTTGTCGCAGGGCAAAGCCAACGTGCAGGCGCCGTGGCTCGGCTTGACCGGCTTCTTCACCGTCGCGCTGATGCTGTCGCTTCTGATCTTCGTCGGCGAAGCCATCCGCGACGCCTTCGACCCGCGCAAGACGTTCCGATGAGCGCCGCCCCCCTGCTCTGCATCCGCGACCTTTCCGTGGCGTTCCGCGCCGGCGGCCACGACACGGTCGCTGTGGACCGCGTCTCTTTCGACATCGGCAAGGGCGAGACCGTGGCGCTGGTTGGCGAATCCGGCTCCGGCAAATCGGTCACGGCACTGTCGATCCTTAAGCTGCTGCCATATCCGGCAGCATGGCATCCCTCGGGCAGCATTGCCTTCAAGGGCCGCGACCTGCTGCCGCTTTCCGAGCGCGACATGCAGCGCGTGCGCGGCGACGACATCACCATCGTGTTCCAGGAACCAATGACCTCGCTGAACCCGCTGCACCCCATCGAAAAGCAGATCGGCGAGATTTTGCTCCTGCACCGCGGATTGACCGGCGCCGCGGCGCGCGCACGCACGCTCGAAGTGCTTGGCCAGGTCGGCATTCCCGATCCACAAAGCCGGCTCGGCGCCTACCCGCATCAGCTTTCCGGCGGCCAGCGCCAGCGCGTCATGATCGCCATGGCGCTCGCCAACGAGCCCGATCTGCTCATCGCTGATGAGCCGACCACCGCGCTCGACGTCACCGTACAGGCGCAGATTATCGCGTTGTTGGCAGAACTTCGCAAACGGCTCGGCATGTCGCTGTTGTTCATCACCCACGATCTCGGCATCGTGCGCAAGATCGCGCAAAAGATCTGCGTGATGAAGGAAGGCAAAATCGTCGAACACGGCGCGGTCGAGCGCGTGTTCGAAGCGCCGGCGCATCCTTACACGCGCGCGTTGTTGGCCGCCGAGCCGAAGCCCGATCCGGCGCCGCCGCAGCCCGACGCGCCGATGGTCTTGCAGGCGACCGACCTCAAAGTCTGGTTTCCGATCAAGCGCGGCGTGCTTCGTAAAGTGGTCGGCCACATCAAGGCGGTCGACGGCGTAAGCGTTGATCTGCGCCAAGGCGAGACGCTCGGCGTCGTCGGCGAATCCGGTTCCGGCAAGACCACTTTGGGCCTGGCCATTCTGCGCCTGATTTCATCGCAAGGGCCGATTGTGTTCATGGGCAACGAACTGCAAGGGCTGCGGTTCAAGCAAATGCGGCCGTTCCGCCGCAACATGCAGATCGTATTCCAGGATCCGTACGGCTCGCTGTCGCCGCGGCTGTCGGTCGCCGAAATCATCGAGGAAGGATTGGTCGTCCACCATCCGCACATGACGCGGGGCGAGCGCGACGCGCGCGTCGTCGACGCGCTCGGCGATGTTGGTCTCGATCCGGCGACGCGCTCGCGCTTCCCGCACGAATTCTCAGGCGGTCAACGCCAACGCATCGCGGTGGCGCGCGCCATCGTGCTGGAGCCGACTTTCGTCGTGCTCGACGAGCCGACCAGCGCCCTCGACATGCTGATCCAGTCGCAGATGGTCGATCTGCTGCGCCAATTGCAGAAGCGGCGCAATCTGACTTATCTGTTCATCTCGCACGATCTGCGCGTCGTCGCCGCGCTGGCGAGCCGGCTTCTGGTGATGCGGCACGGCAAGGTGGTAGAAGCCGGCGCCGCCGCCGAGCTCTTCAAGAACCCGAAAAGCGATTACACGCGCGCTTTGTTCGCCGCCGCGTTCAATCTGGAAACCGCGCCCGCAGGCGTGGTGGCGGAGTGACCGGTCATTCCGGGGCGCCGCAACGCGGCGCGCCGGGAATCCATATTCACAAGTAGCGGTTATGGATTGCGGCACTCGCCGCTAGAAGCGACGCGGCCGCAATGAGCCGCAGCGTCACTTCGGTGCCTCCGCGGCCGTGGCGCCGGGCGGCACGATCCTGAAGGTGAAGATCGGCACCTTTTCGCCCGGTTTGAATGGACCGGTCACTTGATTCTTGACCGCCGGGATGCTGCGCAGAAAAGCGATGATCGCCGCGATGTCCTCCTTCGATAAATGGACCAAGGCGTCGTAAGGCATAATCGGCGCCAACTGCCGGCCGTCCGGGCGCCGTCCCAGTGTCAACGCTGTGGCAATCTGCTCATCGGTCCAGCTGCCGATGCCGGTTTGCTTGTCCGGCGTGATGTTTCTGCCGGGGAACACGCCAAGTCCCGGAATTTCGAAGCCCACATCAGAGCCGCCGAGATATTTTGCCGGGTCGGGCCTGCCCAGGAAAAAGCCGGGCGTGTGACAGTCGTTACAACCGCCGACGACGACCAGATAATGGCCACGCTCAACCGGCGATTCGGCGTGCGCTTTTGGCAGCTGCCTTGCCGCCGCAGCGATAACAACCGCCGCGCCAGCAAGCGCGACGTAAACGCGAATTTTCATGATGATCTCCCCCAGCGACCAAGGTCGCTGCGCGGCACCTGGCCGTGCCCGCTTGACGTTATACGGGTGCGACGAGAAGGCAAGACGATCAGCTTGGGGGTCGCTGCTCAACTTTAGTCTCGCAGCCGCAAACCTGACCGATTTCCCCGGCCAATCGGGTTTCAGGCCTGGCTGCGTCGCCGCTGGTAAAAATGCCACCAGATGACGGCGCCCAAGCCCACCACTACCGCCGCCGCCAGCACCAGCAGCAACGCCGAATTTTCGATCCAGGCGATGGCCGGAATGCCAAACGCCATGATCAAGCCGAGCAGGCAGACCTGCCAGGACAGGATATGCACGCCGGCGGTGAAAGTGCCGAGCGTCAGCAAAGTAAAAATGGCGAGCCCGGTCGAGCCGGCGGTGAAAATCCGCTGCACGCTCGTCAGGAACACCATGTTCATCAGCAGGATGAAGGCGAGCCAATGCAGCACCTGCGTCGCTATCAGCCGCAAGCGCCCGTCTTTGTCCTTCGCGCCCGGCCAGCCGTACCAGACGCAAACCAGCCCGATGATTGGCGCAAGAATCTCCCAGTAGATCAAAATCGGGTGCTTGGAAAAGCTCGTATAGGCAACGCCGCCGATGGTCAGCACCAGCACCACGCTGAACGGCAGTTCTCTGATCCAAAAGCTTATATGTGCCGGGTCGCGCGTTGGCTGCAGATGCGGCACCGTTGACGGCGCGGCGTGCGGGTCATGGTCAGGGTTTGTCATCGCCTGTGCTCCCGATCCGGCAACACTAGATCACTTAGGGGCAACGGCGCCACACCCACCTTTTACCGTTCAAGCCGCCGCGGCCAATTGAGCGCTGCAGCTGCGCATGATTTATTTCAACTGGGCACCCCATTTCTGCTTGCAATTCAACAAATCGGAGGGCGCCCTGGCAGAACGGGTGCCGGCGTGATCGAAACCGGTCCGGACGAGATAATATATCCGGTTGCCAAGCTGGCGACGATCGTCGCCGCGCTCGCCGCCGAGGGCATTCCGCCCGCGGTCGCGCTCGAGCGCAGTGGGCTGACCGCGGATGAAATCTCTTCGCCGCGGGCTCGCGTTTCGTTGAACCAGATCATCCAATGCTGCCGCAACGCAATTGCGCGGTCCCGCGATCCCTTTTTTGCCTACCACGCGGGCTTGAGGTTTCATGCCTCAACCCAGGGCATGTACGGCTTTGCGATCCTCAGCAGTACGGACTATCGTAAGACAATCCAAATCGCGATCAAATACCATCGCCTGGCGACGCCGTTGGCGGACATCTCGTTTCGCCAAGAGGACTCCCGCGGCATCTGGATTATCAGTCCAGCGCCTTATCCTTCGGTCGACGCCCCACTGTACAGATTCCTGGTCGAACTGCAGTTCGGCATTCACGTCTCACTGCATCGCGACGTGATGGGCGCGTCGTTCGAGCCGCAGGAAATTCACGTGACATACGAACCGCCGCCGGGGCTGGGCGACAACGGCGGCGTGTTCGGATGCCCGATACTGTTCGGACGCCCTGACAATCGGCTTGTTTTCGACGCTGCATGGCTCGGCGGCGCCGCCGAGCTCGGCAACGCGATAACCCATGCCGCGGTCTTGAACCTCTGCGACGAACTTTTGGGCGAGTTTCAGCTTCGCACCGGTATCGCCGGACAAGTACGCGACGCGCTTCTCGTCGATTTGGCCCGTCCGGCAAGTTTCCAGGCGGTTGCGCGGTACTTGAAGATGTCGCCCCGCACGCTGCGGCGGCGATTGCAGGAAAACAATCTTTCTTACCGCAAGCTGGCAGATGAGCTGCGGATGTACATTGCCATCAAGTACCTGCGCGACACCACGTTGACGATCGAAGACGTTGCAGACGCTCTAGGATTTAGCGAAGCCACTGGCTTTCGGCGCGCATTTCAACGTTGGACCGGCACTTCGCCACACGAGTTCCGAAGCGGCGCAAAGCGCTAATAAATCTGACGGCATTAAAGACTTGGCGGCAACCGCATCCAACCGCAGCGCAATCCGGGCAGCGATAGCATTTCGGCCAAAAGCGCCGGCACATTGGCCGTTCCGACCCTTTACGAAGTTTATCGTAAAGCACAACAATCCGCGGCGACGCACCGTTCACTCAGCGGCGGTAACACTGGCGGGACTTACCGTTCGTCGACTCTGAACGTTCGATTGCCAAGTAGCCGGGAACAAGGAGCCGTCAGCAATGTCTGAAACGATCAACGTGGCCGATTATATCGTGAAGCGGCTTGCCGAAGAGGGCATCGCCCACTGCTTTGGCGTTGCCGGCGATTATCTTTTTCCGATCTGCGACGCCGTCGAGCGCAATTCGAAGGTCAAGTGGATTGGCTGTGCCAACGAATTGAATGCAGCCTATGCCGCGGACGGTTATGCGCGCGTCCGCGGCGCGGCGATGCTCGCGACCACGTACGGCGTCGGCGAACTGTCGGCGCTCAACGGCGTGATGGGCGCAAAGGCCGAGCATTCGTTGGTTTTCCACGTCGTCGGCATGCCCTCCTATCAGAACCAGCGCCTGGGCAAGATCGCCCATCATACGCTCGGTGACGGGATTTTCGGCAATTTCATCAAAATATCGGCCGAGGCGGCTTGCTGCCACGCCGTTATCAACCCCGAAAATTGCATACTTGAAATGGAGCGCGTGATTGCCGAGGCTCGCCGAAATAATCAACCTGCCTATGTGATCGTTCCCTCTGATTACGCGCTGTCATCGGTTATGCCGGCCGACACGCGTCCCTTGAAGCTCAGTTCCAGCGAGACCGCTGTTAAGAAAGCGGTTGCCGCTGTCGCCGCGCGGCTGAAAGAGGCGAAATCCGTTGTTGTCCTGCCGGCCTTCACGATATCGCGTCTTGGGCTGCAGAAAGAGGCGAGAAAGGCGATCGAAGCGCTCGGCTGCCCCTTCGCGACCACGTCGATGGAAAAATGCATCATTGACGAAAGCCATCCGCAATTTGCCGGCTTTTACGCGGGCGCGATTTCTGCGAAGGAGACGCGACAGACCGTCGAGGGCGCCGATCTGGTGCTCGATCTCGGCGGCGTTAATCTCAACGACATCAACACCGCATCGTATTCCACGCAGCTTGACCCCGCGCGGTTCGTCACGATCGGGTTGAACGATGTTCGCATCGGAGATGAAGTCGTCGCCGGCGTTCGGCTGGCCGACATGCTCGCGGCGCTGGCAAAGCTTCCACGGCTGGCGGCGTCATATCGGAGAACACCGCCGAAAGCACCACCGGTCACCGGAAATCCGTCGGACAGGATCACGATGGATGCACTTTACCCCCGTTACGCCGCTTTCATTCGCAGCGGCGACGCTGTCGTCCTGGAAACCGGTAGCTCTAGTGCGGGATTTTCGCCGATGACGCTCGCGGACGGGGTACGGGTGGAAGCGCAGGTTTTGTGGGGGTCGATCGGCTGGGCGACGGCAGCGGCGTTAGGTATCGCCCTCGCCGATCCGAGCCGCCGGACTGTTCTGATCACTGGCGAAGGCTCGCATCAACTGACCGCAAACGAGATTGGAAGCCTGGGTAGGTTCGGCGCCAATATCACCGTGTTCGTTCTCAACAACGAGGGCTATCTCATCGAGCGGGCGTTGGAGGAGAATCCCAATTGGACCTACAACGATCTCTCACCGTGGCGTTACGCGGAATTACCGCAGGCGCTTGGATGCGCCAACTGGTTCACGGCGCGCGTCGAGACACTCGGCCAACTCGACGCGGCGATGAAGGCGGCCCGCGAAAGCAAAACCGGCGCCTATATTGAGATCGTCGGCGGCCGAATGGACATGCCGCCCGCGCTTGCCTTCGCCCACGGCCGCTTGAGCGCCATGTATGGCGAGGCGCCGTAGCGGCGCGGCCGCGCGCAACTCTGCCGCCTAACGCGCGATCCGCCGCACGCCGGTCGTGGCGCTGCCGGTGCCGCGGATGCGGCCGAGGGCGTCGGCGATCGGCTCGATCGCGACCGCCATGTGGAAGGCGTTGGCGTGAATGAGCGTGGCGCGGTCGCGCGCGATGGCGACGTGCCCTTTCCAGAACACAAGATCGCCGCGTTGCAGATCGGCAAGGTCGCCGGCCGCAACCGGCGCGCCGAGCACACATTCCTGCATGTCAGTGTCGCGCGGGCAGGACGTGCCGCAGGCGGACAGCGCGATCTGAACGAGGCCCGAGCAATCCAGCCCGAGCATGGTCTTGCCGCCCCACAGATAGGGCGCGCCGAGAAAGCGTTCAGCGACCGCAACGAAGTCCCGCTCGTTGCGCTCGGCCGGCATGAGATGCACGGCCGGCACATGGCCGCCCGACGGCGTCACTGCGAAGCGATCCTCAATGCGGGCGATGGCAAGCCGTGCGCCGAACGGCAACGCTTCGAGCGGCGGCGTTTTGATCGATGGGACGGGAAAAACAAACGTCCGCAATGCCGAAACCTTGTGCGTCGGCGGTGGACCGGGCGAGGCGAGCGCATTGGTCGGCAGCCAGCCGACATAATGGTCGGCTGCGAGCTGGCCCCAGGCCCAGCCCTCGCCGTTCGTTTCGTAGATGGCAACGCGTTCGCCCTTGAGAGCTTCGGTTGCGAGGGGCGCGTCGGGCGTGGGTTCAAGCCGCAGCGGCGCCTGCGGCGCGATCACTTCGTAATTGCTGCCGCCGACGTAGCGCGCCGCCGCCACTTTGCCTTCAAGCTCCTTCGCCGCGAGATCGGCGCGGGCCGGCGTCAGGCGAGGATCGAAATCGCGCATTATTTTTCGCTTTTTCGCTCAGCCGTAGCGCTCGGCCAGCAGCGCATAAAGCGCACGCGCGGCCTGACATTCGCCGCCCTCCGGCCGCCCCGGCTTGGCCGCCGGTGTCCAGGCGAAGACATCGAAGTGCAGCCACGATTTGGCTGTCACGAAGCGCCGCATGAACAAGGCCGCAGTGATGGCACCGGCCTGGCCGCCGCTGCCGACATTGTTGACGTCGGCGACCTTGGACTCGAGCATGAGGTCGTAGCCGCGCCACAGCGGCAGCCGCCAGAGCGGATCGTTCTCGGCGGCGGCGTGGCGCGTGAGATTGAGGGCCAGCTCGTCGTCATCGGTGAAGAAGGCCGGCACGTCCGGGCCAAGCGCAACACGCGCAGCGCCAGTCAGCGTGGCAAAATCAGCGATCAGCTCAGGCTTGTCCTCGTCCGCCAGCGACAGCGCGTCGGCCAGGATGAGGCGGCCCTCGGCGTCGGTGTTACCGATCTCCACGGTAATGCCGTTGCGCGCGGCATAGACGTCGCGCGGGCGGAACGCAGCGCCGGAGATCGCATTCTCCACCGCCGGGATGAGCAAGCGCAGCCGGACTTTCAGATTGCGCGCCATGATCATGTGCGCCAAAGCCAATGCCGTCGCCGCGCCACCCATGTCCTTCTTCATGTTGAGCATGGACGAATCCGGCTTGATGTCGAGCCCGCCGGAATCGAAGCAGACGCCCTTGCCAACCAGCGTGACGCGTGGATGGTCCGCTTCGCCCCAGGCGAGGTCGATCAGCCGCGGCGCGCGTTCGGCGGCGCGGCCGACGGCGTGAATGAGCGGAAAATTCTCTTTCGACAGCGCGTCACCGACAATCGAACGGACCACCGCGCCGTGCGGCGCGGCCAGCGCACGCACTGCCTGCTCAAGCTCCGCCGGCCCCATGTCGTTCGCCGGCGTGTTGATGAGGTCGCGCGCGAGCGTCACCGCCTCGACGATACGATCGAGCTCGCCGCGATCGACGCTCTGCGGCAGCTCGAGCGCAAGCGCGCGGCGCTCCGCCTTGTGGTAGCGGGTGAAGCGATAAGCACCGAGCGCGAAAGAAAGCGCGGCCAGCCGCGCGTCATGCGGTTCGTTGGCGAAGCGATAGACACCGTCGGGCAATTGCTGCGCCAGCCGGCCGGGCAAAAACAGGTCCCGCGGTTCGTCGGCGCTTTCGAGTCCGAACAAAACTCCGCCGAGCCCCTCGCCTCCCGGCAGCACCAGGCAGTGACCCGGCTTCGCTTCGAAGCCCGCCGCATCGGCGTAGCCGCGGGCCGCGGCGTCGAGTCGCTCCCGCACCTCCGCGTTGTTCGCCACGGTGACGAACCAGATCGGGATCGCAGCTGACGTCCCGCCGGCAATGAAGATCGAGTCCATGGTCGTCTGCGTGCAAAAGTGCGACGCCCTGCTACCACGTCGCTTGGCAGTCGGAAAGCAGCAACACTAAGCGCGCGATGAACTTACCGCTTGGGCCGTCCTGCGGCTGTGCCTGATGCCGTAGAAGCCATAGAGCAAGAGCCCGACCAGAAGCCACACGCCAAAACGTACCCAGGTATCGAGCGGCAATCCGAACATCAAAAACAGCGACGAGATGGTGCCAAGCGGTGCGACGACATAGACCGCCGGCGTTTTGAACGGCCGCGACAGCTCCGGCTCCTTGATGCGCAGAACCAGCACGCCCGCGCAAACGATGGCAAACGCAAACAAGGTGCCGATGCTGACCAGTTCGCCGACCAGGCCGATCGGCAACAGCCCGGCGAGGATTGTGACCACGACCCCGGTGATGATCGTGGTGATGTAGGGCGTGCGAAACCGACTGTGCACGCGCGCGGCAACCGGCGGCAACAACCCGTCCCGACCCATCGAATAAAAAATCCGCGGCTGCGCCAGCATCATAACGAGAATGACGGATGTGAGCCCGAGGATGATGCCAAGCTTGATGATCGGCGACAGAACGCTCAAACCGACCGCGTCGATGCCCACCGCGATCGGATCGGGCACGTTGAGCTTGTCGTAAGGAACGATGCCGGTGAGCACGAAGCCGACCGCAACGTAGAGCACGGTGCAGATGGCAAGCGACCCGAGAATGCCGATCGGCATGTCACGCTTCGGGTTCTTGGCTTCCTGTGCCGCGGTGGAGACGGCGTCAAAGCCGATGTAGGCGAAGAACACCACCGCAGCGCCGCGCACGATGCCGCTCAAGCCGAACTCGCCGGGACCGAGATTGGGCGGGATGAAGTGGCCGGCCGGGTTGTTCGCCGTCACCCAATGCGCCGTACGCACGAACGGCGCAGTTACGGCGATGAACACCACGACGATGATCAGCTTGATGACGACAATGATGGTGTTGGCCCGCGCCGATTCGCGAACGCCGACGACCAGCAGTGCGGTGATCGCCGCGATCACCGCCATGGCCGGAACATTGA
>Ga0335074_10016840_pt1 | contig 10293 bp, 8 predicted proteins | sample Lox_Sample_23_FD_206715 | JGI IMG/M metagenome (GOLD analysis project Ga0335074, IMG submission 206715) | Soil microbial communities from Loxahatchee National Wildlife Refuge, Florida, United States - Lox_Sample_2.3 | ecosystem: Environmental > Terrestrial > Soil > Wetlands | place: USA: Florida...
AAGAGGCGTGAGCCTTCCGCGGACCTGATCAGCCAGCTGATCAGGTCCGCGGAACGGGACCGCACCGTCACAAATCACGAGATAGTGACGCTATGCCTTTCACTGCTGATGGCTGGATTCGAAACCACGGTAGACCAGATCACGCTGTGCGTGCTGACATTGCTGCTCGATCCACTTTTGATGAAGAGCCTGATTGATAATCCGGAATCGATTCCCCTTGTCACCGATGAACTTATGCGTGTTAATCCGGCGATCTTCATCACGTTCCCCCGCATGGCGGCGGAACGGGTTTGCGTCAGGGACGCTGTCATCCAGCCAGGGCAATTGGTGACGATTTCGATCATCGCCTGCAACCGGGATCCGGCGGTCTTCGACCTGGCGGGCGAGGTAACCCTGGAAGGGACCTCGCCCGCGCACCTTTCCTTCGGCCACGGCGTGCACCGTTGCCTCGGTGCCCCGCTGGCGTTTCTCCAGCTCACAACGCTACTTACGGCGCTAGCGAGGCGTTTCCCGCAGCTACGGCTCGCCGAAGACCCGCATTCGCTGACCTGGAAGACTGGAATGGCGACACGAGGGCTCCGCCAGATGCACGTGACCTGGTGATCCACGGCCCGTTCGTCATGGTCACAGGCTCCAGAGAGCTTGCGTTGGTGACAGGCGGGCGGCGCGGATGGCGGGCAGCAACCCGGCGAGGGCACCGATGACGAGGGCGGCACCGATGCCGCCTGCCCATGCCTCGGGCGGGATCACTACCGGCCAACCCTTGGCGCTCGCGTAGATGGCTGTGGCAGCGGCGCCCATGATATCCCCGGCAACACCGCCGGCCAGGGACAACAGGACCGCCTCGGCCAGGAACTGGATGCGGATCTGGCCCTTCGTGGCGCCCAGCGCCCGGCGCATCCCGATTTCCTGGCGGCGTTCGAGTACCGAGATGATCATGATGTTAGCCACTCCGACGGCGCCGACCAGCAGGGCGACCGCACCCAAGCCGAGGAACAGGGTATCGAAGGCGCCGGCGGCGTCGGCCTGCGCGGTGAGGGTGTTCGAGGGCTGAGAGACGTCGACCGAGCTCGGGTCTTCCGGGTTGGCCTGGGCGCCGAGCAGAGCGTCGACAGAGGTCGTCGCGGCCTGGGTGTTAACGGTGCGGACGTAAGCCTCTGAAGGGTGCCCGTCGAAGCCGAGATACTGCTCGGCGGCGGGGAAGCCGACCAGGACCGAGGTGTCGAGCTGCGGGATCAGGGTGACAGGGTGGAGAACGCCCACGAGGTAGAACCACCTGCCGCCGACCCAGATCCGCTCCCCAGGCCAGATCCGGTCGACGCCCAGCAACTGGGCAGCCCCGGCGCCGAGGACGGCGACCGGCTCGCGAGCGGTGGCGGCGTTCAGATAGGTGCCCTCGGCCATCGAGGTGCCGACCGCGGCGGGCAGGCCAAGGCTGGCCGCGTCCACGCTGAGCGCGTTGGTGTCGATGGCCGGGATCAGCGGGCTCCGGTACGCATCAACCCCGTTGATCGCTCCGGTGTACTGGACGCCAGTGACTCCGGGCAACTGGCCGATCATCCCTGGCGCCGCTTCGGGCAGTTCCGCGGCCTGACCGAGGTAGTTCGTCCCGTTGGTGACGGTCAGCAAGTTGGTGCCCAGGCGGCTGATCTCGGCCAGCAGCTGGTCCTGTGAGGAACGGGCCAGTCCCAGGACTGCCACGAGCGCCGCGATCCCGATCGAGATGCCCAGAGCCGACAGCGCGGCGCGCAGCTTGCGAGTCCGCAGCCCCACGACAGCCAGCCCGGCGAGGTCACGCGGGCGCAGCCGGGCCGGGACCAGGGTGGTCCGGACTGGAGTGGTCCGGCCTGACGTGATGGTCATGAGCGTCCTTCCCGCAGCAGTCCAGCACCGGCCGCGGCGAGGGCCGGACCAGTATCGCCGATGATGTGACCGTCGAGTACCTCAATGCGACGGGGCATCGAGGCGGCGACCGAGTGGTCATGGGTGATCACGATGATCGTGGTGCCGGTGGCGTTGAGCTCTTCCAGCAACGCGAGGATCGAGGCGCCGGTGCCCGAGTCCAGATTGCCGGTAGGCTCGTCGGCCAGCACGATTGGCGGGCTGCCGGCGATCGCCCGGGCGATCGCCACCCGCTGCCGCTCCCCGCCCGACAGCTGCGTAGGCCGCGCGCCGCCCCGGTGGCCCAGGCCGACTCGTTCCAGCGCGGCGGCGGCCAGCCTTCGGCGGCGGGCGCGCGCCACGCCGGCGTACAGCAGCCCGTCGGCGACGTTGTCCAGCACCTTCTGATGCTCGGCCAGGAAGAACTGCTGGAACACGAACCCGATCCGCCGTGCCCGCAGCGCGGATACCTCCCGGTCGGTCATCTTCGCCACATCCAGGCCGGTTATCCGCACGATCCCGCTGCTGGGCCGGTCCAGGGTGCCCATCAGGTGCAGCATCGTGGTCTTGCCCGACCCGGAAGGGCCGACTACCGCGGCCAGTTCCCCGGCCGTCACCGTCAGGCTCACCTGATCCAGCGCCCGCACTGGCGGCATCCCCGGATACTCCTTCGAGACCCGCTCCAGCTCTAGCACAGCGCTCATGTCGCCGGCACCACGACTAGCTCGCCGGGCGTCAGCGCTCCGGTCACCTCAACCGCGCCGGAGTTGTCGTCGAAGATCCCGACCGTCACCGGCACCAGCCTGCGGGTGTTACCGGCACCGATGACCTCGACCGCGTACCCGCCCGAGGACTGGGCCACCAGCGCGGCCACCGGCACCACCAGCACGTTGCTAGCGGAGGCGACGGTGACGTACACCGTCACCGGCGCCTGGTCCAGGGTCCCGGCCACCGACGGGTGCGTCAGCGTTACCGTCACCTGGATCGTCGCGTTAGCGCTCGTCCCGGTCGCCACCGTGCCGACCGAGGAGATCTTCCCCGGCGTGCTGGCCCCGTTGGGCAGCGTGACGGTGACCGGGTCGCCCACCGCCACCCCCGACTCCTGGGAGGTGCTCACCGGGATCGTCACCACGTGCTGGTCCGAGGTCGCCGCCAGCACCTGGCCGCCAGCCGGGCCGCCTAGGCTGCCCAGTACGTTACTGATCCGGAGCGCTTTCGGCTCGAACGCCACCGACCCCAGCGGCAGCGATCCGGACGGGCTGGAAACGCCCGCCGCGGACTCCATCCGCTGCACTCCGTACTTGGTCTCCCAGGAGAAGTAATCCCAGCCCAGCGAGCTGATGTCCGAGCTATTGGCGTACCCGAGCGCCACCAGGTCATGATTGAGCTGGGTCACGTCCGCCCCGGTCAGCCCCTCATCCAGGCTCCGCCAGGCCGGCACCGAGCCGTACAGCAGCACCACAGGGGTGCCGTTGTCGACTCGGTACAGCACCTGTCCCTGCCTGATAACCTGCCCGGCCGACGGCAGCCAGGTCAGCGTCCCGCCCTGCCCCAGCACTGTGTAGGACCCCGCGTATCCCAAGGTCGCGCTCATCGGCACCTGTGACGAGAGATCCTCCCGCACTACCTGCTGCGTAGCCGGCGGCGGTGCTCCCTGCCCGGTCGCGGATGAGCGAGGCGACCCGAACACTCCCTCCGCCCACGCGGCCCCTGCACCGGCAGCGACCACCGCGAGCACCAGCACGGTCGCTATGGCCCGGCGGCGTCGCTCGCTCAGGCGTGCTTCACCGTCCGGCGCCATCGCGGCCTCTCGCTGGACCTCTTCGTCACGGGGAATGGTCTCGTTCACGGCAGCTTAACCCCCGCGGGTACCGCCGAACGGCAGGCGCTCACCGCGGCCTTGAACTGCGACGAGTCGGTGCCGGTGAAGTTGAAACTGAGAGATCCGTTGACGACTGTGGGGTCAGGGAAGGACGGCTCACCGTGGGCACGCAGGCATTGCGCGAGCGCCACTCCCTCAGCCAGTTCCTGCGCAGTTACCGAGCCAGTGCTCGAAGATGATTCGTTTGGCAGCAGGTGCTGGCAGGCTGCGTAAGCCTTCGCCGACGGGGTGGTGGGCGGGCCCTGTGGTGTCCCGCTGACTGCGAAGTCCGTTCCTGGCTGCGGGTCGGGGAAGTCCGGCACGCCGTGTGTGCGCATGCACTGCGCGAAGGCGATATTAGCCCGGTACGCCGCCGTCTGCGCCGTGGAAGCAGTTCCGCTGCCCCCTGCCGAAGGCGTGCTGCACGCCGCCGTCAGCAAGGCGGCGCCTGCCAGAACGGCCAGGGCTACCGCGTTTCGCGTGCCCCGGGTACCGCGGATCTTCTGGTTCATCGCTGTCTCCTCAAGTTGCAGAGGCGGGACATCCCGGCTTTCACGTGACTCGCCCACCTCAAACCGTTGTACAGAACGGTTGTACAGAATGGGAGGTGACAGCACAGTGACGCGAACTGTCACCTGGCTGTCACCTGCTGCCTGCGATCTTGGGTAGCAGATGGCTGGCATACTTTGGGACCCACGAAGGGGCAGGCAGGCGATGCGGGTGCTGGTGACCGAGGACGACGAGACCCTGGCCGCAGCGGTGGCGGCCGGGCTCCGCCGGGAGGGAATGGCCGTCGACGTGACCCTAGACGGCGCCAGCGCCCTAGAGCACCTGGCAGTCAACCGCTATGACGTAGTGGTGCTGGACCGGGATCTGCCCGGCGTGCACGGCGATGACGTCTGCCGGTCTCTTGTAGCTGACAGATCGCAGACCCGGGTGCTGATGCTCACCGCGGCGAGATCGGTCAGGGAGCGGGTCGAGGGCCTCGGGCTGGGCGCCGATGACTACCTGCCCAAGCCATTCGACTTCGCCGAGCTAGTGGCCCGCATCCGGGCGCTGGGCCGGCGCGCGGCGGCCCCGTTGCCCGCCAGCCTCGAATACGGGGACCTGAGCCTGGATCCGGCACGCCGGGTCGCGGTCCGCGCCGGGCGGCGCCTCCCGCTCACCACCAAGGAACTAGCTGTGCTGGAGTGCCTGCTCGCCGCGGACGGCCGGCCCGTCCCCGCCGAGGAGCTCCTCGAACGGGTATGGGACGAAGCAGCCGATCCGTTCACCAGCACGGTCAAGACCACCATCGGCCGGCTCCGCGCCAAGCTCGGCGATCCTCCGGTGATCGAGACCGTCCGGGAAATCGGCTACCGCATCGGAGGAACCTAGTGCGTACTCCCCGCTCGCACTCCGGTCGCCCGCGCTGGCTACGGCTCCCCCGCCGCACCGCCCGGCTGCGTCTTACCGTCCTGTACAGTTCGGCGTTCCTGACCTGCGGCGCTGCCGTGCTCGCTCTGACGTACCTGCTCTTCGGACGCGTGACGCACCCCGTGGCCCATCTTTCCTCCGGCGGCCCCCGGACCGGCTCAGGCGCTGGCGCATCTAAGCTCGCCACCGCCGTCGAGCAGGCGACGAGCCAGGTAATCAACGCCGGGAACACTCAGATTGCCTTCGACAGGCAGGTGCTGCTCATCGCCTCTGCCATCGCACTGGGGGTCTTTGCGGTGGCGGCCACCGTGATCGGCTGGCTGCTGGCCGGCCGGGTGCTGCGCCCGCTGAGCACGATTACCGCCGCGGCCCGGCGGATCTCGGCCAGCAGCCTGCACGAGCGGCTTGCATTGCACGGACCCGACGACGAGCTCAAGGAACTCGCCGACACGCTCGACAGCCTGTTCGGGCGGCTGGAAGCCTCTTTCGACGCCCAGCGGCGCTTCGCCGCGAACGCCTCGCACGAGCTGCGCACCCCCCTGACCAGGGAACGCACCCTGCTCCAGGTCACCCTTGCCGATCCGGCCAGCACCACTGACACCTGGCAGGCCGTCAGCCGGCAACTGCTCGCCTCCAACGCAGAGCAAGAACGCCTCATCGAGGCACTGCTCACCCTGGCCAGCAGCGAAGCCGGCATTGACGAGCGCGAGCCCACCGACCTAGCCGCCATCGCCGAAGCGGTCCTGGCCGCCGCTCGCCCCGCGATCGGCCGCCTTGGCCTGCATGTCCACGCCGACCTTCAGCCCGCCGCCCTCAACGGTGACCCTCTCCTGATTCATCAGCTGGTCGGCAACCTGGTTGATAATGCCGTGCGGCACAACGTCCCAGGAGGAGACATCCACATCACCACCAGGACCAGCAGCACGGGCGCCGTCCTGTCCGTGGCCAGCTCCGGGCAGGTGATCCCGGCCACTGATGTCGACCGCCTGTTCCAGCCATTCCGGCGCCTCGCCCAGCGCCCGGTCCGCCGCAACGGCCACGGCCTCGGTCTGTCCATCGTCAGGGCTATCGCCACTGCCCACGACGCCACCATCGCCGCGCAACCCCGGCCCGGCGGAGGCCTGATCATCGACGTCACATTCCCGCCATCGATCCGCTGGCCGTAGGTATGCAGTCCCGCGGAGCGGTCACTGCGTTCAACCGATATTTCTCGGCGGTTGAACGCAGGCACAGTAATTAACGGGAGAATGGCGGCCATCACAGATTGAGCGGGGCCTCGCCACATGTCACAATCTGTCTCTACGAGCATGAATGGCGTTGGTACCAACCAGAGTTAAGAGATGGCCGATGAATGCTGATGGCGTTTGCGAAACTGACGTCGTTGTCGTGGGCGGCGGGCCAGGTGGATCAACGCTGGCGACACTTGTCGCGATGAGAGGGCACCGTGTCGTCCTGCTGGAGAAAGAGAAATTCCCGCGGTATCAGATAGGGGAGTCGCTGCTGCCGTCCACGGTCCACGGGATCTGCCGCCTCACCGGCGTCGCAGACAAACTAGCCAAGGCAGGGTTCACCAAAAAACGCGGCGGGACGATGCGGTGGGGGGCGACACCCGAGCCTTGGACTTTCGCGTTCTCGGTATCACCGAAGATGGTTGGCGAGACATCTCACGCCTATCAGGTTGAACGCAGCAAGTTCGACCAGATCCTGCTCGACCACGCACGCCAGACGGGCGTCGACGTCCGCGAACAGCACAGCGTAACTGACGTGATCGACGAGGAGGGCCGAGCCCGCGGCGTGTCGTTCACCGACGCCGCAGGCAACGAGGGCACCATCCTGGCGAAGTACGTAGTGGATGCCTCCGGCAACAAGAGCCGGATTTATCAGCGGGCAGGGGCGACACGGCAGTACTCGGACTTCTTCCGTAGCCTTGCTCTCTTCGGCTACTTCGAGGGCGGCAAGCGCCTGGCCGAACCGAACTCGGGCAACATCTTGTGCTGCGCCTTCGACAGCGGCTGGTTCTGGTACATACCGCTCAGTCCCACGCTCACCAGCGTCGGAGCAGTAGTACGGCACGACCTCGCCAGTAAGATCCAGGGCGACCCGGAGAAAGCCCTTACGACCCTGATCGCCGAATGCCCGACGATCAGCGATTACCTCGGCAGCGCCAAGCGCGTCACGGAGGGCCAGTACGGAGAACTCCGCGTCCGCAAGGATTACTCGTATGCGAACACGAAATTCTGGCGGCCAGGCATGGTGCTGGTCGGCGACTCCGCGTGCTTCGTGGATCCCATATTTTCCTCCGGCGTCCACCTAGCAACCTACGGCGCACTGCTAGCCGCGCGTTCCATCAACAGCATCCTCGACCAGGTAGTCGACGAGGAGACAGCGTTCCGCGAATTCGAGCAACGCTACCGCCGGGAGTACGGCGTGTTCTACGAGTTCCTCGTATCGTTCTACGATATGCATGTAAATGAGAATTCTTACTTCTGGTCCGCCAAAAAGGTAACTGACAGCACCAGTTCGGATCTGGAGTCCTTCGTCACCCTTGTCGGCGGGGTTTCCTCCAGCGAGGATGCACTGACGCAGCGCTACAAGAGCCGGTCCAGCGAGTTCGCCAGGGCGGTCGATGAGGTCATCGCGAACAAAGAGCAAAGCATGGTGCCCCTGATGAAATCCACCATTGTCAAGCAGGCGATGCGTGAGGGAGCCAAGGAGCAGTCGCGGGTGATGCTCGGCGATGACCTAGAACCGGAGGCCGCAGTCTTCGAGGGCGGCCTTATAGCCTCACCGGACGGTTTGAGTTGGTCACTCCCCGTTTAACTTTTGATCTCTAAGGTGTCGTCATGGCCAAAGCCGAGAAAAAGCTTCGCATCGCCTTTGTGAACATGCCATTCGCCGACTGGCATCGGCCTTCTCTTGCGCTCGGCCAGCTGGCCAGCATGATACGCCGAGACTTCGGAGACGAGGTCACGGTCGATATATTCTACGTAAATCAGGACATTGCCACTTTCCTCGGAACGGCAAACTACGAATCCATCTCCGGATCCGGATCCGGGCACCACGTGAATACTGGGCTCGGCGACTGGCTCTTCCGTCAGATCGCCTTTCCGGAAACCACTGACAACTCTAACGAGTATTTTCAGCGCTTTTATCCCGGAAAGGCCTGGATGCCACTTAGAGAACAGATCCTGAACGTCCGGTCACGATTGCTCCAGTTCTGCGAAAAACTAATCGACCGTTACCACCTAGCCGATGCCGACATTGTCGGATTCAGCTCGATGTTCGCCCAGAACGTGCCTAGCATAGCCCTCGCACGACTAGTCAAGGAACGTAACCCGAGGGCACTAACAGTGATTGGCGGTGCCAATTGCGAGGCGCCTATGGGCGCTGTGCTCGCTGAATTCGTCCCGGCTCTGGACTTTGTTTTTTCCGGCCCTGCACTCGAGACATTTCCCTCGTTCCTCCGATGCGTACTTGACGGTGAAACGGAAGCGGCAGATGCGATCCCCGGAATCGTGTCGAGGCGGAATTGCCGGGAACCGGACGCGCGGGACGCGCTCGGCCGCGATCATAACATCAACGACATGTGCCTGCCTGACTACGATAGCTTTACGCGGGCTCTGGACGAACATGAGGAACTGGAACGCAGTGGAGCCGCCAAGCCGGTACTGCCCTTCGAAACGTCACGTGGCTGCTGGTGGGGTCAGCAGTCTCACTGCACCTTCTGCGGTCTGAACGGGCAGGGCATGGCTTATCGCGCTATGTCTCCTGAGCTGGCTATAGAGCAGTTCACCTGGCTTTTCGGTTACACCGACCGCTACCAGGGGCTGACGTGCACCGACAACGTGATGCCGCGCAATTACCCCGCCAAGGTTTTCGAGAAACTCGAGCCGCCGCCCGGCGTGTCGATCTTCTATGAGGTGAAACTGCCGCTCAGTCGCCGGGACATGAAGCGACTAGTCGCCGCCGGCGTGACGATCGTCCAACCCGGCATCGAGGCGCTCGCCACCTCTACTCTGAAGCTGATGGCCAAGGGCACCACGGCATTTCAGAACCTGCAGTTTCTCAAGAACTGCGCCGAGCTTGGCATAACTCCCAGCTGGAATCTGCTGATCGGCTTTCCAGGGGAGGATCCAGCCGTCTATGAGGCGTACGCCAGGAACATTCCCCACCTGACTCACCTGTACCCGCCAAGCGGTGTTCTCATGATACGGTTCGACCGTTTCAGCCCATACTTTGACCGCCGCGATGAATATGGCCTCGACTTGCATCCGATGGACAACTACGCGCTGACCTATCCGTTCCGTCCCGAAGCGCTCAGCCAGCTTGCCTATTTCTTCGCCGACCACAAGCTCGCGCCGTACACGCTGAACGCGGTCCAGTGGCACGGACAGCTATCCAACCTGGTCGACGAGTGGATAGCGGTGTGGCAGCAGGACGCTAAGCCGTACGAGCTGCGCTTGGAAGGCTCGGAGACCGCGGGCTGGTGCATCCGGGACACACGATCGGGCAAATCCGTGGTCCACCAGGCGGACGGGCCGATGAGTATCCTCATCCGCACCCTGTCCTCGCCTGGCCAGGAGGAGCAGATGGCGGCCGGGTGGGCAGGCGGACCCGATGACCTTACGAGAAGAATCGGCTGGCTCCGTGAGCACGGGATGCTCTTCGAAGAGAACGGTAAGATGCTCAGCCTCGTATTGTCTGGTGACGAAGACGGACCAGAGAGCATCGACATCGGCGCAGGCCTTCATCGCTTGCTCCCGCTAGAGGCGGTACGCTAGCGGCCTGGGTCCGGTGAATGAGGCTGACATGGATGACGAGAACCTGGCCAGGCTGGCGGAGCAGGCCCTGGATCGGCACGGTGACTACAACAGCCTGTTCTATGAGGGGGTCTGGCACTCCAGCACGTCGCTGGCCGACCGGGCATCGTGCCTGGCGACCGGGCTCGCCGGGCTCGGGCTGAGCCCGGGCGACCGGCTGCTGGTGCTGATGGCCAACTGCCCGGAGGTGCAGATCACGTACACGGCCGCGTGGCGGGCCGGCGCGGTGATCACGCCGCTGATCTTCCTGGTCAGCGAAGATGAGCTACGTCATGCGCTGGTGAACTCGGGCGCGGTCGGGGTGGTGACCACGGC
>Ga0335074_10016841_pt1 | contig 10293 bp, 10 predicted proteins | sample Lox_Sample_23_FD_206715 | JGI IMG/M metagenome (GOLD analysis project Ga0335074, IMG submission 206715) | Soil microbial communities from Loxahatchee National Wildlife Refuge, Florida, United States - Lox_Sample_2.3 | ecosystem: Environmental > Terrestrial > Soil > Wetlands | place: USA...
GAGCCGCGCAGTAGGACACGCCGATCAGCCACATGGCGAGGAGAGGCAAAACGACGATGGGGATTACGACGAAGTCAATGCTGCTTCCGTCCATGGCCCCTTGATACGCCGCACCCGGGTGAGGTCGAATCACCCGGATCGTACGATTCCGCCTTTCGGTGTCGAGAAGGCGGCAAGGCGGGCGCGGCACGGCACGGATGCGCGATTACTTTCTGGTGCCGTTCCTGCCGGCTAGCCCGGCAAACGGTAGCCTCACCAGCATGCGCGATGAGACGATCGCAAGTTTTCTGTCCCGGCTCGCGGCCCGCACCGCGGCGCCGGGCGGCGGCGCGACCGGCGCGCTGCACGCCGCGCAGGCCGCTGCGCTGCTGGCGATGGTGGCCAGGTACAGCGACGGCCCGCGAAGCGACGCGGACGTGGTCGGCCGCGTGCGCGCCGCGGCGGACGGCCTCGCGGATGAGGCGCTCGAGCTGGCCGAAGCCGACTCCGCCGCGTTCGAGAAGGTCATCGCCGCTTACGACCTGCCGAAGAGCACGGAGGAGAAGGCCGCCAGGTCCGCCGCCATCGCCGAGGCCCTCGCCGGCGCCGCCAGGCCGCAGGCCGACCTGATGGCCGCCGCGGTGCGGCTGGCTGGCCTGGCAGAAGACCTGCTGCCCGCCGCCAACAGGAACCTCATCACGGACCTGGCGGCCGCCGCCGCGGCGATCGGCGCCGCCGCGATCACCGCGCAGGTGAACATCGAGGCGAACCTGACCGGCGTCAAGGACGAGACCCTCGCCGACGAGCTTGCCGCGGTCGCGGCGCTCGGGGACGGCGTGGCCGACCGGGCGGGACGCCTCGTCACCGCGGTCCGCGAGGAGATGTCACAGTGACCGCCGCCCCGCTGACCGGCAGGGACCTCGCCAGCACGATCAGGGCCGCGGCCGCGGTCCGCGCCGCCGAGCTCACCGTGGCGGGCCGCCAGCCACGGCTCGCCGTGGTCACCGCGACCGACGACGAGGCGAGCGCCGCGTACGTGCGGACGATCGCCAACGCCGCGGGCAAGGAGGGCATCGCCTGCGACCTGCTGCGCACCACGACAGCGGCGGGGGTCTCCGCGACGCTGGCCCAGCTCGCCGACGATCCGGAAGTGCACGGCGTCATGCTGCAGACCCCGCTGCCCGACGGCGCGCTGCTCGCCGACCTGGCCCGGGCCATCCCGGCGAACAAGGACGTGGACGGCGCCAGCCCTGAGTCGCTCGGCCGCGTCACGGCCGGGCTGCCCGGGTTCGCCCCGGCCACCGCCGAGGCCGTGCTCGCCCTGCTCGACTACTACCAGGTAGAGCTGCGCGGCAGGCGCGCGGTCGTGGTGGGGCGCTCGGTGGTGGTCGGCAAGCCGGTCGCCCACCTGCTGCTCGACCGGCACGCGACCGTCACCATCGCCCACTCTCGCACCGCTGACCTGGCCGCGATTACCCGCCAGGCCGACGTGCTGGTGGTCGCCGCGGGCCGCGCCGGCCTGGTCGGCCCGCGGCACGTCTCCCCCGGCGCCACGGTCATCGACGTCGGCACGAACGTCACCGACGGCGGCCTGGCCGGCGACGTGGACCCGGCCGTCGCCGAGGTCGCCGCCGCGCTCAGCCCCGTCCCCGGCGGGGCCGGGCCCGTCACCACGGCGCTGCTGCTGCGGCACGTGGTCGAGGCCGCCGTCGCGGTCGGCTAAGGTTTCCGGGCGGAGAAACGGGCGCTAGCCTCGTTGGTAATGAACGGTTACGCTCCTCGCCGGGCCGACGCGCACTTGCAGCGGCTGATGGCCGACCTGCGCCGGTTCCAGCAGGAGGCGCAGGCGGCACAGCACGAGCTCGCCGAGGCGCGGCACCGGATCTGGGAGCTCGAGCAGCCGGGCAGCACGCGGATCGGGCAGCTGCTCGAGGCCGCCCGCGAGCAGATCGCCGGGGCCGTCGCGGCCGCCGAGGCGCAAGCCGGCGAGATCAAGCAGGGCGCGCACGGGTACGCTGCCGGCGTCGGGGCTGCCGCGGAAGCCGAGGCCGCCGCGGCGCGGGCACGGACCGGTCAGGAGAACGAGGAGCTGCGGCAGGCCGCCAAGCGGGACACCGACGCGATGCGCGCGGCCGCCATGCGGAAGGCCGAGGAGCTGATCGCGCTGGCGCACCGCGAGGCGGGCAAGGTGCGCGACGGGATCGACCAGGAGCTGGCGGAGCACCGGGCCACGGCGGAACGCGACGCCGCCGCGCTGCGCGCGGCAACCGAGCGTGAGCTGACGCAGCTGAAGGCCGCCGCGCAGCGCGAGCACGACGAGATCGTGCAGGCGGCCAAGCGCAAGGCCGAGGAGATCCGGGTCAGGGAGCAGCGGCTGCTCGAGGAGAGCGAGGCGCTGCGCAGCCAGTCGGAGGCGGACCTCGAGATCGAGCTCGCGGCGCGCCGCGAGCAAGCCGAGCGCGACGAGTCCGAGCGGCACATCGCCGCCGTCGCCGAGACCAGGGGGCTGGTCGCCGAGGCGGAACGGCGCGCCGCCGCCGCCGAGAAGCAGGCCACCGCGCTGACCATCCAGAACGAGCAGTCCAAGCGGGATGCCGACGAGCGCGCGCGGCAGATCGTCGACGACGCGAAGCGCGACGCCGACACGGTGCTCGCGGACGCCAAGACCGCGGCCAGCCGGCTGCGCGCCGAGACGGACGCCGACACCGAACGCCGCCGGGTGACCGCGCAGCGCGAGCTCGACGAGCTCAACAAGCAACGGGACGAGGTCGCCAGGCACCTGGCGCAGATGCGGCAGCTCGTCGGCTCGCTGCTCCCCGACGGCCTGGACTGAGCCCGGCGGCCCGAACCTAAGGCTGCCTGTTGCGAGGCTTGGTTAGCCGAGCGCGGCGGCCAGGGCGTTGAGCTGGAGGCGGGTGCCGCCTTGCAGGTGCGCCGTGTCGTGCGCGCCGTCGCCGGTGTGGGCGAGGAAGACGTACTGTTCGGTGTGGGTGAGGCGGGTGCCGCCGTCGAGGGGCGCCAGCTCGACTGTCACCAGCGACGCCCAGCGGCGCACGTCGTCCACGGTCAGGTCGTAGCTGAATACGACGCGCTCGCCCGGCACGATGTCGTGGAACGTGCCGCGGTACTCCAGCCGCTCCTCGTGCTCCCCGGTGGGGGCGAAGGCGCCGCGCGAGATTTCCTGGCCGCCGACCCGGAAGTCCAGCTCGTGGTGCCTGCTGGCGGCCGGGCCTGGCATCCGGAACCAGCGGCGGCGCTCGGCGGGCTCCGCGTAGGCGGCGAAGACGCGCTCCGGCGGCGCCGTCAGGTCGCGAGACACCGTGAACGTGCCGTGGATGACGGAACTCACGGTGCCCATCATGCCCCAGCCGCCATGTGCTGCCGCTGGCGGCGGCGGTGGGTGGCGACGTTGACCTGGTTGGCGCAGCGGACGCTGCAGAAGTGGCGGCGGCCGTTCCGGGACGTGTCGAGGAAGGCGACGCCGCACCCGGGCCGGTCACAGGTCCGCAGCCGGGCGCCCCAGCCGCTGTCGATCACGTGTGCCAGGCCCGCCGCGGTCAGCGCCCGCACCCGCGGCGCGAGACCGGTGCGCACCGGCGCGTAATGCAGGTGGAACGGCTGCCCTTCGCCGTGGCTGACGAGGCGGGGACGGCAGTCGGCGGCCACGAGCAGCGCATCGGCGAGTCCGGCTTTCTCCGGGACCGCGGGTGCCTCGAAGACCTCGCGCAGCCGGATGGCCCACGGTCGCAGGGCCAGCGCGTTCGCGTCGGTCGCCGCCGGCTCGTGCACGTCGTGGCCGCGCAGGGTCGCGGTGAGGTCCCGCGCCCTGGGCACCGGGTTGTTCACCAGCCAGACGGCGACGTGCGCGCCCGCCACCGTGTAAGTGTTGAACTGCACAAGACCATTACAGCAGACTGACCACGTGAAGCGCGGAGCTTTGGCCGCGGGCCTCGTCGCGGTGGTCATGTGGGGTCTCGCGCCGGTCGCTACGCGGGCGGTCGTCACCCACCTGGCGCCGCTGCCGCTGCTCACGCTCCGGCTGATCACGGCGGCCCTGGTCCTGCTGCCCTGGGCCTGGCCCGTCTTCCGGCGGTTGCGCGCGCGCTCCGCCGGCCGGCTGGCGGCCGCGGGCCTGCTCGCCCTGGTCGGCTACAACCTGCTGGTCACCCTGGGACTGCGATGGCTGCCCGCCGCAACGGCCGGGCTGCTGCTCGCGACAGAACCGGTCTGGATCATGCTGCTCGGGCGGGTGTTCCTCGGCGAGCGCGTCGGCCTGCGGGCCTGGCTGGGCAGCAGCGTCGCCCTCGCGGGCGTCGCCGTGCTGGCCGGCCCGGGCGCCGTTACCGGCGCCGCGGGCTACCGCGCGCTCGCCGGGATCGGGCTGGTGCTCGCCGCCACGCTCTCGTTCGCCGGCTACACGATCGTGCAGCGCCCGCTCAGCGGGCAGTTCGGTGCCGTGCCCGCCGGCGCGGCCTCGACCGTCGTGGGCGCACTCCCCTACCTCGCCTTCACGGGCACGCTGGCCGGTGCCGGGCTCGGGCACCTGTCCCCCGCGGTCTGGGGGGCGCTCGCGTTCCTCGCGCTCGGCAGCACCGTGGCCGGGATGCTGCTGTGGAACGTCGCGGTCCTGTCCGGCGGCGCCGCCCAGGTCAGCCTGCTGCTCTACCTGGAGCCCGTCGTCAGCGTGCTCGGCGCCGCGGTGTTCCTCGGCGAGCACATTGGCCTGGTGACGATCGGCGCGGGGGCGCTGATCCTGGCCGGGGTGGTGGTGGCGAGCGTCACGGGTCACGACGAGCCCGTTCTGGACAATGCGCACCAGTAGCCGGAGCGGACTCGCAGCTTTCCGGTAACCGTGAAGTTGCGCCGCGCTATGGTGTTTCCGCTTGCTTGAGCGTCTTTGTGTGGTTCAGGGGGCGAGATCGCTCCCGCGATCGACACGCTGTCCGGCGGAACCTGGACCGCGGCTGACGCGCCGCTGCCCGGCGGCGCGGTTCAGGGCAGCAAGCAGACCGCCTATCTCACGCTGGTCGCGTGCCCCGCGGCGGGCAGTTGCCTGACGGTCGGCAGCTACTCGGCCGGCGGCGACGGCACCCAGGGCCTGATCGAGACGGGCGCCGCGGGTCGTTAAACGTTCTCGGCCGGAACGCCGGTGACCGAGCTGAGCATGATCCGGTCCACCCGGTGGGTGTCGTCGATCACGGCGACGCTCACTGCGCCGTCTTCCAGCTCGCGGACCGCGTCTTCCGCGCGAGCGTCCAGTTCCCTCAGCGGAATCCCCTTCAGCAGGTGGATGTGCGCGGTGACGCTCATGCACGCGGCCCGCGGGTCGTGCTGCGGCCCGGCGATGCGCACCCAGCCGACGCCGTCGTAGGCCATCGGAGCGAACACCGACCATTCCCCGTACCCGTGTTGCACGCCACGCCTTTCGTCATGCGTCGACGGTTAGTTCCGGCCGCGCGAGCACCCGGCCCACGTTCGGGTGCTCTGGCTCTTGCCCCCCGACTCAGGGAACGGCGCAGCCCCCTGCCCGAACCTCGTGGCCCTATGGCTAGGCTACGGACAATGGCATGGATAGGAAGATCCAATTGACCACGAATACAAAGACCAATGGCGCGAGCGGCGAGTTCCCCGCCGATCTGCTGGTCCAACTCGACCGGTCCAGGCCGCGCAGTCTCCGGGTTCAGCTCGAGCGCGGCCTGCGCCAGTCCATCGCCCGCGGGTCGCTGCGCCCCGGTACCGCCCTCCCGCCGTCGCGGGTGCTCGCGGCCGAGCTGGACGTGTCACGCTCGCTCGTGGTCGGGGCGTACGAGCAGCTGGTCATCGAGGGATACCTGGAAGCCCGGCAGGGGTCAGGCACCCGGGTCCGGGCCGCGGGCTTGCGCGGCGACGGCGCCGACCGCGACGGAACGGACCATGAGCCCTACGGCGCGGGGCCCGCGCTGACCGGGCGGGAGGGCGGCATCCGGCGCAGCGGGCTGCCCGATCCCGCGCTCTTCCCCCGCAGCGAGTGGCTGCGGCACTACCGCGACGTGCTGCGGGACATCCCCGACGACCGGCTGCTGTACCCGCACGCCCGCGGCGAGCCTGAGCTGCGCGCCGCGCTCACCGCGTACCTGGGCCGGGTGCGCGGCGTGCGCACCACCCCGGAGCAGATCGTGATCTGCGGCGGCTTCTCGCAAGCAGTGGCCTTGCTCTGCCGGGTCCTCGGCCGGCGCGGCGTGACCCGCGTCGCGGTGGAAGACCCCTGTTTCTCGCTGTACCGGCGGGCGATCGCGGCGACGGGGCTCGAGCCGGTGCCTGTTCCGGTGGACGGGCAGGGGCTGCGGACCTCGCGGCTGCCCGGGCTGGACGTCGGCGCCGTGCTGCTGTCGCCCGCGCACTCGTATCCGAGCGGCGTGGTGCTGTCCGCCGACCGGCGCGTTCAGCTGCTGGAGTGGGCCCGCGCCGCCGACGCGCTGGTGATCGAGGACGACTACGACGCCGAGCTGCGCTACGACCGGCTGCCGGTCGGCGCGCTGCAGGGCCTCGATCCCGACCACGTCATCTACGGCGGCACCGTGAGCAAGGTGCTCAGCCCCGCGCTGCGGCTGGGCTGGATCGCCGCGCCGCCCCGGCTGACGGACGACATCGCCCGCGCCAAGTTCCTCGAGGACTTCGCCACCGAGGCGCTCGGCCAGCTCGCGCTCGCCCGGTTCATCGACAGCGGCGCCTTCGCCCGGCACCTGCGCCGGGTGCGCCCGCTCTACCGGGCCCGCCGCGACAGCCTGCTCGCCGCGCTGCGCACCCACCTGCCGTCGGTGCGGCCCAGCGGCGAGGCCGCCGGGCTGCACCTGCTGCTGCGGCTGCCGCCCGGGCTCGACCCGGCCGTGGTCGCGGCGGCCGCCGCGCGGCACGGCGTTCAGCTGGAGGAGGCAGCGCGCTACTGGGCCGATCGCGACGCGGCGCCTCCCGCCCTGCTCATCGGCTACGGACCGCAGCGCGAGAGCGTGCTGGCCCGCGGTATCGAGGCGCTCGGCGCCGAGCTGCGCGGGCTGACGAGGGCCTTACTGGCCTAACTGCCGGCGAAGTACTGGGCAAGAGGGGTGCCGGCGAACTTCTCGCCGAGCAGCCGGGACAAGACCAGCAGCGTGCTGCGCGGCCGGTAGTTGCCCACGACCTGCACCGTCGCCCCCGCTGCGTTGCTGGTGACCAGGGTGACGTTCTTGATCGGCGCGCCGCTGACCCCGGCGGTGTAGTCCTCCATCCAGCCGTGCTCGCCGTACGGGCCGACCCAGTGGAAGTCCTGGTACTCGTAGATCCCGCGGATGGCCACGATCACGCTGCGCACCGCCTCGGCGCCCGGCAGGACGCCGTCCATCATCGAGCCCTCCAGGGTGACGTCGTCGGCCATCCGGTCGAGCCACGCCGGATAGTAGTTGGCGAGCGCGGGATCGCCGCTTCCCGTGTGTGTCATGCCGTGCCCTCCCTGCCTGCGGTAACCCCCTCAGATTCGCTCGCGGCGGCTGTGCGACGCGCCAGTCATCTCCCTGGCTTTTCATCCTGGCTTCAGGCCCTGGACGCAAATACTGGGCACAAAACAATGGCAGGCGCCTCACCTCAGAAAGAAGAGCACTCATGTCTCATCACCTCGACACGCCGCTCGCGGCTCAGACCGGTCAGCTGTACATCGACGACTTGTACGTCTTCCCCAGCGAAACCGGCACGGTCTTCGTCATGGACGTGAACTCCAACGTCAACGGCCTGCACTCCGAGCCGGGCTTCCACCCGGAGGCGCGCTACGAGTTCAAGGTCCACTTCGACGGGGCCGACTTCGAGACCCTGACGTACCGGGTGTCCTTCGACGAGGCCTCCCCCGACGGGCAGCAGGGCTACCAGCTGGACGTCCTGACGGGCGCTCAGGCGCGCGAGGATTCGGCGACGGGCGACCTGGTCCTGGAGGGCCGGACCGGCGAGGAGGCTACCGCGGCCGACGTCCGGATGTGGGCCGGGCGGATCGCCGACTCGTTCTACATCGACCTGTCGCTGCTGGCCATCATCAACGGGGCGGTGGCCCACGGCACGGCGCCGGACCTGTCCGGCTGGCACCCGGACAGCGCGAAGAACAGCTTCGCCAACACGACGGTCGACTCGATCGTGCTGGAGGTCTCGCACGGGCATCCGCTGCTCAAGCCCGATGCTCGCATCGGCGTCTGGTGCGCCACGAAGTTCGCCACCGACGCGGGCGGCTGGCGGCAGATCAACCGCGCGGGACACCCGATGATGTGGCCGATCTTCTGGCCGAACGACACGGACTTCTCCGACCCTTCCGACACCCGGCACCCGTCCCAGGACGTCGACGGCGCCGCCGGGTACATCGGCGCGCAGATCGCCGCCGTGGTGGCGGCCGCCGGGACTTCCGGCGACCCCGCGAGCTACGGCCAGACGGTGGCCGGGCGGCTGTTCCCTGACGTGCTGCCCTACGTGGTCGGCACCCCCGCGATCTACGGCTTTACCGGGTTCAACGGCCGGACGATGGCCGACAACGCGCCGGAGGCGATGCTGTCGCTGGTGACCAACATGGCCGTGCCGTCCGGGCTGGGGCCCGCCGTAGCCGAGCGGCAGCGAGCGAGCGACTTCCCCTACGTCGTCCCCGCGTAACAGCTCGAACACCGCGTGGTCGCCCGGGCACAGCTCACGGACGTCACCGCGGGACGCGACCTCGACCGGCCGGCTCACGCCCTCGCGGTGGACGGCCAGCGTCAGGCGGTCTTTGCCGAGCGTCACCTGGATCGGGGTGCCCCGGAACTGCATCGGGAACTTCAGCCGGTCGAGCTGGGCCGGGAGCCGCGGATCGAAGTGCAGCACGCCGTCGCGGACGAAGGTGCCCGCGTAACAGCGCTGCACCAGGTCGAGCGTCCCGGACATGACACCCATGTGGATACCCTCCTTGGTCGTGCCGCCCTGAATGTCGTCGGCGTCGCTGCGCAGCGCGACGAGGAACCGCTGCCACGAGCTGTCCGGGTCGATGGCGGCTAGCACCCCGGCGTGGGTGACAAAGCTCAGCGTCGAGCCGTGCGAGGTGCGCTGGTCGTAGTACGCGACGCTGCGCCGCACGGTGCCGCCGGCGTAGGGGTAGTCGAGCCGGCTGAAGATCTCGCGGAGTTCCTCGTTCCTGAACAGGAAGAACAGCATTACCGTGTCGGCCTGCTTGGAGGCCTTGTACTGGTTGGGGTCCTTGCCCTCCGCGCGCAGGATCCGGTCGAGCCGCTGGATGTTTCCGTACTTGGCCCGGTAGGCGTCCCAGTCCAGCTCGTCGAGGTCGTCGTAACCCTCGAACTGGCTGATGATCCCGTCGCCCTGGAACGGCACGAACATGCGCCGGCTCATGTCCTCCCATGCCGCCAGCTCGTCGTCGCCGATGCCCAGCCGCTCGCGCAGTTCGTCCATCCGGCTCGACGGCAGCAGCGCCAGCAGCCGGCGGGCGACGTCGCAGAGCCAGGCGACCATGACGTTGGTGTAGGCGTTGTTCCGCAAGCCACCCTGCGCCGCGTCCGGGTACTTCTCATGGAACTCGTCCGGGCCCATCACACCATGGATTTCATAACGGTCCCGTGCTGGATTGAAGTGCGCGATCGATGCCCAGAACCGGGCGATCTCGAGCATCATCTCCGCGCCGTAGTCCCGCAGGAACGCCTGGTCGCCGGTGGTCTGGTAGTACTGCCAGATGTTGTAGAAGATCGCCGCGTTCACGTGCCGCTGATTGCGGCTGAGGTCAGGCTCCCAGCGTCCCGACATCGGATTGAGGTGGACCAGCTGGGTCTCCTCGATGCCCTCGCTGCCGCTCTGCCACGGGAACATCGCGCCGCGGAACCCGGCCTCCCGCGCCGCCGCCCTCGCCTCCCCGATCCGGCGGTAGCGGTACATCAGCAGCCCGCGCGTAACCTCGGGCAGCCGGACGTTGAAGAACGGGAACGCGTAGATCTCATCCCAGAACACATGCCCGCGATAGGCCTCACCGTTCAGGCCGCGGGCAGGCAGCCCCGCGTCCAGGTCGGCGGTGTTCCTCGAGCAGACCTGCAGAACGTGCGCGATGTGCAGCCGCAGCAGCTGCTGGACGCTGTCGTCGCCGGACACTTGCACGTCGCAGACCCGCCACAGCTCCTCCCACGCGGCGGCGTGCCGCTCGAAGGTGGCGGCGAAGTCCGTGTGCCGGGCCGCGGACGTGGCCGCCTTCACCAGCGTGTCGCTCACCGCCGGGTCCCGCGACGTGTAGAACGTGACCAGCTTCTCCACCCGCGTCGCCGTGCCCTGGCGCACGTTGAAGGCCAGCAGCTG
>Ga0335074_10016842_pt1 | contig 10293 bp, 10 predicted proteins | sample Lox_Sample_23_FD_206715 | JGI IMG/M metagenome (GOLD analysis project Ga0335074, IMG submission 206715) | Soil microbial communities from Loxahatchee National Wildlife Refuge, Florida, United States - Lox_Sample_2.3 | ecosystem: Environmental > Terrestrial > Soil > Wetlands | place: USA...
GAGAGCGGCAAGTCGACGCTGTCGTGCGCTTGTGCCGCGATCAGGTATTGGTGCGCAACGAAGCTCTCGTCGAGCTGCGATTGGAACATCCGGTCGGCCAGCACCCACTCGTGCGCCATCGCAAAGTAGGGCGCCGACTCGGAGTGCGGGACGTAGACGTATTGCGGGTACTGGTTCGGCCCCAGAATCGAGAGCTCCCGATCGAACCCGTTCATGCGGCAGTGGGTTCCCGGAACGCTGCCGCTGCCGTTGCAGTCGGTGAACATCCCCTGCGCGGAATGATCGAGCTCGTATTGCGTGGCAAGGCTCACCGGCACCAGCGGGATGCGCTTGCCCGTCGACGTCAAGCCGCTCGCGACGGTGTCGGCGCCGGGATACCCCTGAAAGAGATTATCGAAGCTGCGGTTCTCCTGAATGACGATGACCACGTGCTTGATCTTCGCGCCGGCAACGATGGCCGTCGCGGTCGTCGGCGGGGCATACGCCGAGGGAAGCATTCGGGCCGAGCAAGCGGCGCACGCCAGCGCAGCCAGGAGGGCGAGGGTGAGACGCACGATTCGCCGATTTTTCTGCGGGCGGTCCCGCCGCCTGCTAGTTCTGCTCTAGAAACTGCCGTTGCCGGTCGCGGATTCGAACGGGCCGATCGAGCCGCGCGCGTTCTGCGGCCACGTTCCCGCCGGCCGGCGGATACCGGCGGCGGCATCGAGCACGCGCACGCGCTCGAGCGTGTGGCAGAGCACGAGAACGGCGTCGTGATACCCGGTGATCGGAATGCTGGGCGGCATGTACGAATTCACGTCGAGCAGCGATACCTTCACGCCGAGTCCCTTGAAGTAGCGGTAGGCGAGCAGGGAGTTCTTGAACTCGACCATCGGATCGCGGTCGCCGCCGCACAGGTAGACGGGCGCCTTGGGTTTCCAGCCGTCGAGCAGATCGTTTAACGCCAAGTCGACGCGCGCCGGGTTCTTTGCGTCGTTCGAGAAGGTCTTCACGAACGAGGGCTGCAGCAGCGCGCTCAACTGCAACGGCAGGCTCTTGCCGTTCAGACCCGCCGCTTCTCGATAGGTCGCCACCGGCAGCAGGTTCTCGACCCACTTCGCGTACGGATCTCTGAAGACTTCGACCGGCTTCGTGTAGCCGTTCTTATACGTCTTGTGATACGCGGTCAGGATGTAGGCGGAATAGATCGCGGCGTTCTCACCGGGTTTCTTGAGGCCGTCCAGCGTCGTCTGCGTGAGCGCGTACGGACCGCTCGACGGCGAGTCGCCGATCAGGTCGAACTCGCTTGCCAGCGTCGCCTCGATGACCTTCTGCGTCCCGAGCGCCGTTTGACCGCCCTGCGAGTGGCCCGTGAGAAAGACTTTCCCGGAGAGCGGCACGTGCAGGCGCGCCGCCGCGATGCGAATCGCGCGCATCGCGTCGATCACGGCACTCGCCTCGGAGTTCACGACGAGATACGGCTGGAAGGGATAGTTGGAGTAGCCCAAGCCGAGATAGTCGGTCGCGGCGATCGCGTAGCCGTGCGCGGCAAAGATCGCGGCGAGCACCGGCGGCTCGATGTTCTTGGGCGTGGGGTGGGTGATCTTCTGCGCTCTGACGACGTTGGTGCCCTGGCCGTAGCCGATCAGCGTAAAAGGCCCCTTGCAGCCAATGCCCGGCACGAAGAAGCCGGCGCTCGCCGTCGCCGGCTCCCCGGCGACGCCGATCGTGTTGTAGGTGACGGCGTAGAGATCGACGCCGCACTGCGGAGCGCCGCCGAGCGCGGTGATCACCTGCCCGGCCAGGCCGAGCCCGCCGTTCAGATCGCCTTTGCCGAAGCTCGCCGTCTTCACGATGCTGATCACGCTGCCGCGAGCCGGAGCGGCGAGCGGCCGCGCAAAGCTCGAGAGCCCGGGCAAGGCGCCCGGCCCGCCGTGCGGAGCCGAGCAAGCGGTAAAGGCCAGCGCGGCAAGAGCCGCGACCGAGGCGAGAGAGCGTCGCATCCGGCGTCCTTCGCGACGACGCGGCGCTCCCCCGCAGCGGAGCTACTTGCGCTGGTGGATGATAAAGCCGTTGCCTTCGGGATCGGAGCCGAAGGCCATGAAGCAGACCGGCGACTCCTGCGGATCGCTCAGCGTGCCGCCGTTCGCGCGAATGCGCGCGATCGCCGCACCGATGTCGGCGACGGCGAACATCACGGTACCGCCCTTCGCTTCGCCGTCCGGGTGCCAGACGCCGAACGTGCTGCCGTCGGCGAGGGTGAACTCGGCGCCGCGCCCTTCGTCGTCGACGGCGGTCGGCTCGAGGCCGAGCACGTCGCGATAAAAGGCGATCGCACGCGCCGGGTCGGCAACCAGGTAGGCGGCCAGGTCGAGGCCGCGGATCGCGGCTTTATCGGTCGTGGTGGCGGCAGTCGTCATCGATCGGTTTCCTCATTTCGTGCAAGCTGGAAGTTGCTCTCAGCCTAGCGCCCAAATATGACATGTGCTGTCAATATTGAAATTGTCGACAGCTTTACGTTTCGCAGCCCGGCCGGGGAGAGGGAGCGCGCGCGCCTCGCAGAAAGCCCGACTTCGCACACTCACCATGCGCGGTTGGACCGCAAGGAAACCGCAGGGGCTCTCCGGATTGGAGCGCCCCATTTTTTTCGAAGATGCTTGCTGCGCTGTTGCTCGTCGGATCGCTCTCGCTACACGGCTGCGCGGACGCGCCCGGGTACTACTGCGGCTCGCTCGTGCGCCCGCTCGATCCGGCCGGCATCGTCCCCGGGACGATCGAGATCGCCTTCACGTATCTGCCTCATTCCCAGAGTTCCGCGGCGGCGGGCACGATCGTTGCCGCCGAAGGCGGCCCGGGCTATCCCTCGGGTGCGTCGCGCGATGGCTACCGCGCGTTGATGGGGCCGCTGCTGCGCACGCACGACCTGCTGATGATGGACGACCGCGGAACCGGGCGCTCCGCAGCGCTCGACTGCCCGCCGCTGCAGCTCGCCCCGGTCATGGAGCTCGCCAACGTCACGCGCTGCGGCGAGCAACTCGGTTCGCACGCCGATCTCTACGGCTCGGCCCTCGCCGCCGACGACCTCGACGCAATCATGGGCGCGCTGCACATCGCGAAAGCGGATCTGTACGGCGACTCCTACGGAACCTTTTTCGTGCAGGTCTTCGCCGCACGCCATCCCGACCGCGTCCGCTCGGTGACGCTCGACGGCGCTTATCCCGCAATCGGCCTCGATCCGTGGTATTCGAGCACCGGGCCGACCATCGCCAGCGCCTTCGATCTGGTCTGTCGCCGCTGGTCCGCCTGCAAGGCCTTGCCGGGAACCACGATGGAACGCATCGGCGCGCTCGTCGCGGCGCTGCGCCGGCCACGCGCGCCGGTAACGCCGTCGCAGCTCGCCTTCGTCATGGATTCGGCCGGACTCGATCCGCTCGCTTATCGCGAACTCGACGCGGCCGCCCGCGCTTTCGACGAATGGCACGATGCCGTTCCGCTCGAACGCCTCGTGCGCGAAGCCTATCGGTATGAAGAGCGCGCGCCGCAGCCGCCGCAGGAACTCAGTCAAGCGCTCTTCGTCGCCGCGAGCTGCAGCGACAATCCGCAGGCCTACGACATGCGCCTCCCGCCGGCGCAGCGCCGGGCCGGCTAGCAGCCCGCGCTCTACGCGCCGTTTACGATCGCGGAGTTTCTGGGCATCCCGCTCGACTACGGGTACGTGCCGCTCTGTCAAACGTGGCCCGTCGCGTCGCCGGCCCATCCGGCGGGTCAACCGGTTCCGCCCGGCGCGACGATGCCCGACGTTCCCGCGCTCGTGCTCACCGGCGATCTCGACACCATCACCACGCCGCCCGACGGCGACCGTGCCGCGGCGCTCTTCCGCCGCGCTCGCCGCGTGATCGTCGAAAACACGGGCCACGTCACCGCGATCGACGACGCCGACGATTGCGCCTCGGCGATCGTACGCGCGTTCATCGCCGGCACCGCGATCGACACCGCCTGCACGGCGAAGATCCCGCCGGTGCGGATGGTGCCGGTCTTCGCGCAGCGCAGCTCGCAGATGCCGCGCCCGACGCCCGCCTCGACCATGCGCCGCTGGAACGATCTCGATCTGCGCAAGATCGCGACCGCACTCTACGCCGCCGACGATGCGCTGCTGCGCGCGCAAACCTTCGACATCGACGCGGGCGCGGGCTTGCGCGGCGGCACCTTCACGACCAGGACCACGGGCGAGAAGCTGCGCGTCACCCTGCACGGCGTCAAATGGACGAACGACCTCGCCGTCGACGGCACGATCACCTACAACGGCCGGGACCAGCACGTCAGCGCTTCGCTCCAGATGCCCGCCGCCGCGATCCACGCCGACTGGTTCACGCGCGGCGCCGCCCCGGTCAAGATCGCCGGCACGATCGAAGGCACGATCGTCCACGCAACGATGCCGGTTCCCTAAGGAAGCCGGCCTCTCGTTTCTAGTTTCTGGAGACGAGGGGACTCGAACCCCTGACATCCTGCTTGCAAAGCAGGCGCTCTACCAGCTGAGCTACGTCCCCACGCTGCGCGGTCGCCCCTTCGGGACCGCGACGAAGGAGTCATGCCGGTCGGCGTGAATATGGGCCGGTCGCGGAAGCCTAGGGGGCATAGCTCAGTTGGTAGAGCATCACGCTGGCAGCGTGAGGGTCAGGAGTTCGAGTCTCCTTGCCTCCACCAGTTTTCGCACGGAGTACGCCGGACGGCCGCACCGCAAGGTGAGGAAAGTCCGGGCTTCATCGGGCAAGGTGCAGGATAACGTCCTGTCGGGGCGACTCGAAGGAAAGTGCCACAGAAACATACCGCCCGCGCGCCTCGTGCGCCGCGAGCAAGGGTGAAATCGTGAGGTAAGAGCTCACGGAGCCGCGCGGTGACGCGCGCTCGGGTAAACCCCACCTGAAGCAAGACCGCTCGATCGGCCGCTTTGCGCGGCGGGACGGCCCGTCCCACACGAGCAACGTCGCATCGAGGCGCTCGGTAACGCGCGCCCCAGATAGATGGCCGTCGCCGGCGGTTCGCCGCCGGGCACAGAATCCGGCTTACAGGCGTACTCCGCTCTCCTTCCCCCGCAACTAGCGGGCTTCTGCAGGATGTTGTAGGCAACGTGAACGACCAGCGTTTTACCCCGGAGATGACCGTCGACCAGGCTTTCAAGCTGCATGCGGGTGCGCGGCGCGTCTTCGCGCGCTTCCACCTGGGCGGCTGCTCGAACTGTGCGATCAGCGAGTCGCACACGATCGGTGCGATCAGCGAGGATTACGGCATCCCGCTGCCCATGCTCTTGGAGGGCCTCAACGAGCTCTTCGACGGCGCGACGCTCAAGGTCGGCGATAAGGTCCGCATTCCCGACGAGATCCGCAGCAAGGTGCCACAGCTCGCAAGCGTGCCCGAGGTCGGCGAGATCACAAGCGTGGAGAGCGGCGCCTACACGGCCGAGTTCGGCGACGTCCGGCTGCAGGGCCTAGCCGAAGACTTCTTGCCGATCGAAGCGACCGCGGCGGCCGGCTAGAGCGGCTCAGCCGTCCAGCGGCCGGCGCGAGGCGAAGCCTTCGTCGGCCGGGTGCCAATAGGCAACCGACGGTTCACCGGCCTTCCAGCACAAGCAGATGTCTTCGCCGTCGCGCGTGGAGGGGAAGTCGATCAACCCGAGATCGAGGTCCTTGACCTTGCAGCCGCAGGCTTCGATGCGATGGATCAGGCGCACGATCTCGCTTTTGAGCTCGCCGAAGAGCGGGACCGGAAAGGGCGAGCGGACGCCGGCCAGCCGCGACGCGCGCGGCGCGTTTCCACGCTCGAACGTGCTGCTCTCCAACAGCTTGATGGCCAGCTCGCGGCGCTTGGCGAGCAGGTCTTCCACCATCGGCGCAAGCTTGGGGATGAGGGCGTTGGCCCGCTCGGGCGAAAAGAGCTTCATGCGCACCATCTTGGTCGCCGGAATCTCCGGCGCGGGCCAGAGTCAGGCGATTAAAACGTTTGAGGACTTGGGCTTTTACTGCGTCGAGCACCTTCCTGCCGTGACGCTCGAACCAACCCTCGACGCCCTCGAACGCGCCGGCTGCGCCGACGTCGCGATGACGATCGACGTTCGCGGCGACGCCCGGCTCGGCGATCCGCTGCTGGCCATCGACACCGCGATGGCACGGCGCGGCGCGCAGCTCCTCTTCCTCGACGCGCAAGACGAGGTGCTCATCCGCCGTTACAGCGAGACGCGCCGCCGCCATCCGGTGCGCGACGCCGCCTCGGTGAGCGAGGCGATCGACGCCGACCGGCGAGCCCTCTCCCCGTTTCGCGAGCGCGCGACCGCCGTGATCGACACGACCTCGCTGACGCACGCCGCGCTCAAAGAGCGCATCTCGGCTGCCTTCGCTCCCGAACGGCGGGCGCGCTTAGGGGTGACCATCGTCGCCTTCGGGTTCAAGTTCGGCCTGCCGCGCGATCTCGATCTGCTGCTCGACGTGCGCTTCCTGCGCAACCCGAACTACGTCCCGGAGCTCAAGCCGCTCACCGGCAACGACGCTGCCGTCGCGGCGTATATTGACGAAGACGCTGCGCTCTCGCCCTTCCTCGAAAAGAGCGGCGCGCTCTTGGAGTTTCTGCTGCCGCGTTACGCTGCCGAAGGCAAGGCGCAGCTCACCATTGGCGTGGGCTGTACGGGCGGCCGGCATCGTTCGGTCTACGTGGCTCGCCGGCTCGGCGAGCGGTTGGCGCACGAGGCGGGTGTCGAGCTCGCCGTCGAAGCGCGGGATCTCCCCAAGTAATGCGGCGGCAGGTCGGCGGCTGGCTCGCCTGGCTGCTCCCCGGGCTCGGCGTCAAGCGATGGCTGGTCGTCGCGGCCTTCGGCGTCGCGTTGCTCGTCGATGCGGTCGCGCGCTGGATCGTGGCCGAGGGAGCCGGGATCGACGTCAACGAGGTCCTCGACGGGATGGTCGTCGACTTCTTCTCGCCGGCGTACCTGACCGGCATCTTTGCGCTGCTCGGCGCGCTGCTGACCTTCATCGGCTTGCGGAACTGGCTGCGCTCGGTCACGCGCGTCGCGGGTGGACGAGGCCATTCGGGCGTCGTCGGCGCGCTGGTGGGCATGCGGCTGCAGCAAGGGTACAAGATCGTCGCGATCGGCGGCGGGACGGGGCTCTCGACCTTGCTGCGCGGGCTCAAACGGCGTACCACCAATCTCACCGCGATCGTTACCGTGAGCGACGACGGCGGCTCCTCGGGACGCCTGAAGAACGAGCTCGGCGTCTTGCCGCCCGGCGACATCCGCAACTGCCTGGTCGCGCTCGCCGACGACGAGGCGCTGGTGACGGATCTCTTTCGCTACCGCTTCACCGAAGGCGCGGGACTCAGCGGCCACTCCTTCGGCAATCTCTTCCTGGCGGCGATGACCGGCATCACGGGAAACTTCGACGCCGCGGTCAAGGAATCGAGCCGCGTGCTCAACATCGTCGGACGCGTGCTACCCGCCACGCTCGGCGTGGTGCGCCTCTGCGCCGAGCTCGACGACGGCAGCATCGTCGAAGGCGAGTCGAATATTCCCCTTGCCCAGCGCCCGATCCGGCGCGTCTTCTTCGATCCTCCCGAAGCCGCGCCGCTCGACGAAGTCATCGCCGCGATCCGCGATGCCGACGCGATCGTGCTCGGCCCCGGCTCGCTCTTCACCTCGATCCTGCCGAACTTTCTGGTCTCGAAGATCGCGCGCGAAGTCGCCGCCTCCAACGCCGCGAAGATGTACGTCTGCAACGTCATGACGCAGCCCGGCGAGACCAGCGGCATGACCGCCGCCGATCACGTCGAGGCGCTGCTCGCCAACGCCGGCGAGCGCGTCTGCGATTACGCCATCGTCAACGAGCAACCGCCTTCGCGGCTCTTGGCCGCCTACGCCGAGGAGGGACAGGTTCCGGTAACGCCCGACGTCGAGCGCATCGAAGCGCTCGGCGTGCAGCCGGTGCCCGCGCACGTGATCAGCGAAACGCTCACCGTACGGCACGATCCCGAGCGCCTTGCCGACGTCGTGATCGCGGTGATCGACCGCGCCGTCGCCGAACGCGCGACGCTGGTGCGCCCGGCGCGCGCCTACCGTCGCTCGAGCGCCTATTCCTAGCGGGTCAGCTTCCGGCGGCGGGCTGCGCGTCGAGCGTAAGGCTCAGGCTCGAGACTTTCCCCGGCTCGGCGTTCGTGCTCGCCTCGACGAGCGTATAGCCCTTCGCCTGGACGGTGTAATCGACGATCCCGCTTGGAACGCGGTCGACCTTGAAGGTTCCGGTATCGTCGGTCGTGGCCGTCAAGACGGTGTCGACGGTCACGAGCGCCCCCGCGATCGGCTTGTTGGTCGCGTGGTCGAGGATCGTGCCCTGCAGCGTCGCGTAGCCCGCCGACGGCGGCAAATCGTCGTTATTGCAGCCGGCCAAGAACGCCGCGACGAGGGCCGGAACGAGCGCGAACCGGAGGAGCGCTTTCATAGGTGATGGGATTCGCCGCGCTGAAGGCGCGGCTCCTATGGCAACGACCGTTCCCGCCGGCCCAACGGCCGGCCCAACGTACTGCAACAACGCGCTCGAGGCGATCGGCAACACGCCGCTCGTCAAGCTGAACAAGGTCACCGATGGCGCCGAGTGCCTGGTGCTGGCAAAAGTCGAGTACGTCAATCCCGGCGGCAGCGTCAAAGACCGGCCGGCGGTTCACATGCTCGACAAAGCCGAGGAGGCGGGCCTGCTTCGCCCGGGTGGAACGATCGTCGAGCCGACCAGCGGAAACACCGGAACGGGGCTTGCGATGGCGGCCGGAATCCGCGGCTACCGCTGCATCCTCGTCATGCCCGACAAGATGTCGACGGAGAAGATCGACCTGCTGCGCGCCTACGGCGCCGAAGTGGTCGTCACGCCGACCAACGTCCCGCCGGATTCCCCGGAGTCCTATTACGGCGTCGCCAACCGGCTCGCAGCCGAGATCCCCGGCGCCTTCCAGCCCAACCAGTTCCACAATCACTTCAATCCCGAGGCGCACTACTACACGACCGGGCCGGAGATCTGGCGCCAAACGAACGGCACCATCACGCACTTCGTCGCCGGCATCGGCACGGGCGGAACGATCTCGGGGACCGCGCGCTACCTTAAAGAACAGAATCCCAACGTTCACGTCGTCGGCGCCGACCCCGAAGGCTCGATCTACTCCGGCGACATTCCGCGCTCGTACGCCGTCGAAGGCATCGGCATGAGCTATCTGCCCGAGACCGTCGACCTGCGCGTCATCGACGAGATGGTGCGCGTTTCGGATCGCGACTCGTTCCTCATGGCGCGGCGCATCACGCGCGAGGAGGGGCTGCTCGTCGGCGGATCCTCGGGCACCGCGGCCGTCGCTGCGGTCAGGCTCGCGAAGACCCTGCCCAAGGAAGCGATCGTCGTCGTGATCTTCCCCGATTCGGGCCGCGGCTACATGTCGAAGATCTTCAGCGACGACTGGATGATCGCCAACGGGTTCATCGCCGACGCCAAGCGCCGCGCCACCGTCGGCGACGTGCTGCGCACCAAGACGCCGCTCCCGCCGCTCATCACGCTGCAGGAGCACGACACCGTCAAGGCGGCGCTCGACCTGCTGCGCAAGTACGAGATATCCCAGATTCCGGTGATGCGGGGCCGCGACGTCGTCGGCAGCGTCAACGACGTCGGCGTCATGCAATCGGTCTTCGACCACGCCGACATCATCCACCAACCCGTGAGCGAGGTGATGGGAAGGGCCTTCCCGGCGCTCGAGCAGCACGAGGAGATCGAGCGCGCCTACAAGCTGCTCACGCTCGCCAACCCAGCGATCGTCGTCACCGACGAGGCCGAACCGATCGGCGTGCTTACGCGGCAAGACATCATCAGCTTCCTCTCCACCAGCTCCGAGGTGGTGCGCCCGTGAAGTTCTCCACCAAGGCGATCCACGTCGGGCAGGAAGCCGATCCCACGACGGGCGCGACGATCGTCCCGATCTATCAAACCTCGACCTACACCCAGGATCGCGTCGGCGAGCACAAGGGCTTCGATTACAGCCGCACCACCAACCCGACGCGCGTCGCGCTCGAGAAACAGCTCGCCTCGCTCGAAGGCGCACGATACGGCAGCGCCTTCGCGAGCGGCATGGCGGCGACGGCTGCCGTGCTCAATCTGCTCTCGGCCGGCGATCACACCGTCGTCAGCGACGATCTTTACGGCGGCACCTACCGGCTCTTCTCGCGCGTGCTGGTGCGCTACGGGCTCGAGTTCACCTACGTCGACGCGAGCGACCTGGATGCCGTGCGCGCGGCGATCCGCC
>Ga0335074_10016843_pt1 | contig 10293 bp, 8 predicted proteins | sample Lox_Sample_23_FD_206715 | JGI IMG/M metagenome (GOLD analysis project Ga0335074, IMG submission 206715) | Soil microbial communities from Loxahatchee National Wildlife Refuge, Florida, United States - Lox_Sample_2.3 | ecosystem: Environmental > Terrestrial > Soil > Wetlands | place: USA: Florida...
GCGCGCATTGTTGCGCCGGAATGTGGAAGCGCTCGCGCTCACCGGTGCGACGAAAATCTGGCGCCGCGATGCGACGGCGCTTGGCCCCATGCCGCCCGGCGCCGGCGGGCCTTTCAATCTCGTTTTTCTCGATCCGCCCTATAGGCAGAACCTCATCGCCCCTGCCCTCGCCGCGCTGCGCGACGGCGGCTGGCTCGCGCCAAACGCGCTCATCGTCGCGGAGCACGCACTGGACGAAACGGTTCCGCCCGTCGACCATTTCTGCCGGCTCGACACCCGCCTCTATGGCGATACCGCCGTCGAATTCGTCACGTTCAAGAGAACCTGAAGGCGCCGCGCCGATAGGCCATTGCAGGGCCCGGCGCGGTCCAGCACCATCGGTAATACGTAATACGGTAATACGACTCTGACCAAACCTCTGCTGAGCCGGGTGACGTCCAAGGGTCAGGCGACCATACCGGCGCCCGCGCGGCGCGCGCTCCGTCTCCCGGCCGGCGACCGCGTTGCCTTCGAAGTGGCAAACGGGAAAGTGACTCTGCGCAAGGCAGACCCGCTCGACCGGGCATTTCTCAAGCTCGCAGAAGGTGCATTCGAGGAGTGGAACAGCCCGGAGGATGAGGCGGCCTTCCGTCACCTATAGTCGATGGGATGTTGTTGCAGTCTCGTTTCCTTTTCTGGAGGCGACCGAGGCCGAGCGCCGCCCCGCACGGATCGTCTCGACGGATTGTCTTCAAAAGGAACAAGGCCTTGACTGGATCGCGATGATCACGAGCGAAGTCCGGCAGGCGCGATGACGGCATCGCGATAACGAATCGCGAACGAGCCGGGCTTCCGCAGGATTGCGTGATCCGCACACCGCGCCTGGCCACGGTCAGCGACGCGCAGGTCGTGGGACGCCTGGGCGAAATCACGGCGAAGGATCGAAACGCCGTTCTTTCGCTTCTGAAGCGCTACGCCGCCTGAACCCGGAATACGCTCGTCCTGCCCAAATTTGTTCCCGGCATTTTTCCGCTTCCCTGCATTTTTCCCTGCGCCGGGGAAAACCGGTGCCGCTTCGTTTCGCTTCCGTCACCAGCACCGCACCCGGAATTGAAAGCTCACATGCAATCCTTAATTCCGCGTCGAATGAGAAACCAGTTTACGGGATATGCAGTCGCGAATCCGAAGAACATTGCGATTTGCATCATGAACCAGAATTCGATCGAATCGACGGAGAGCGGTGACCCGAACTCATGATCAAATATGAATAGCCCCGCAAACGCCATGAAGCCGTACATGCCAAGCTGCCAGGCGGAGAGGGACACGGCATCCGCTTTCAATGCTGCAATGAGTGCGTCGCGCGCCGAAAATGAGCGCATTGGCTTTATCGCGAAGTATTGAAAGACGATGCCGAAACCGAACGCGAAGAGGTAATCAAGTATCCATACAGAGAACATTTTGACTTCGAAGAACCTTTGCCAACCGAGCCACACCGGGATCGCAGGCACGGCATACGCCAACCACTCGGCGCTGATGTCGCCCAGCGTGCAGCCTGCCCCGCAATGCAAAGTGCCTTTCGCGACGACAACGGAAAACGGTATCCTGACTGACGCCTGACTCGGACTACTTATCCGTCTCGAACCTGGCAGACCGAACTTAAAATACCCCCAAACGACGAATGCAGCACCAAATAGCGCGGTTGTAGGCCAGACGAGGTTCATAATCCACATGCGTTGGGGATGTCGGTACTCGTCAACAGCAATGATGATTGCACAAATGCCGCCGGCCGCCAGAGCGACAATCGCACACTGATGAAGCCACAAAGGAATCATGGAGAACTCAAAATGGCGCCGAAGTTGGCACGTCTACGGTTTGTCGCAATACCACGCCCTGATAGAAGAACTTTATTGCCGTATGGACAATTATCGTGAGCGGCGTTGCGAGTATGAATCCGGCGATGCCGAATAGCTGTTGGCACGCCACGATACCTACAAGGATAAGCGGGGGCGGAATGTGTACGAACCATCGTTGCAACAGGGGCCCGGCCAAATAGCCCTCGAACAGGTGAATTACGAGATAGGAGGCGGCGATCCAAAGAGCGGGCGCCAGCCCGAGCGTGAGGGCGACAAGAATCGCCGGAATCGCACCCAAGAAGGGCCCGAGATAGGGCACAAGCTCCGAGATGCCGGCGATCAGCCCCAGAGCAATCGGGTCCGGGAGTCCGACAAGCAGAGCAGCGCCGAACGACAGGATGCCGACCGAAATCATCAGGATTGACTGTCCGGTCATCCAGAGTTTGAGGGATACGCCGACGAGGTTTAGCGCGGCAATCGTTCTGGCTCGCAGCGCGTCCGGGAACAGCGCGCCGATGCCGTCTCGGTATAGCGCGGGCTGTGCAGCCAGATAGATGGAGGCGATCGCAGTGACGATAAGATACTCGAAAACTCGCAGGGAGCCGAACATCAATCCCGGTAGCATGCCGGCAACGAGTGAGACATCGCGCGTGACCTGGTTTTTTGCGCCAAGTCCCACAAGAGTTCCCAGACTGCGTCCTCCCTGTGGCAGACGCGCGCCGAGCTGAACAAATTCGGATGTAACACGCGAACCGAAGAGCCAGCCGCAAAGCAATAATATGGCAGCCACGAGGACAATCGCCAGCACGAGACTGCCGTTCTGAGAAATTGCGCCGGTCCGTCGAAACAGATGAGCGATCAGGTGCAGCAGAATGGCGATGAGAACCGCTCCAAGCGCGACGAGCACTGCCAGGCGAACGCGCCAGAGGATAAAAATAATCGCGCCCGTGCCGATCCAGATAACCGCTTTGCGTAATGTCGCAACAGCATTTTCCTTGTACATGCATGGGGAACGCGGCGACCGCCAAATTCGTCCATGGGAACTTCTTAATAACCGACGCATTGCCGTGAAAGGCTGTGCCATGACCCGATAGCGGCATCGCTTGCCATCCGGGTGGGAGACCTATGTCGTGGCTTTCTGCCCTCTCGCGCGCGCGGCCCGGCGCGGCAAATGTGCTGGATGGCCGTCCGATTCCGGGGCGGCACGCGCAGCCGCTGCGGATAACTGCGCCTGGCCTCGGTGGCGCGCCGGACGTGGCGCTGATCGTGCCTGCGCGTGATGAAGTCCAAAACATTGGCCTATGCATGCCGCAGTCGCGGCAGTCGTGTCAGAGGTTCGTGAGGATCTCGCGCCCGAAAGGCCGCTCCCGTCCGGTGGGCCGCCGCGTCCTCAGGTCGCTATGATCTCCCGCCGCCGGAGCGAGAAACGAGCGGCCGATGCACAGATCCCCAGACATGTCTCGACCAATGCTACGATCGCGGTCATCGCTGCGATCGTTCTGCTTCTTTATCTCGTCCGCCAAATTCTGCTTCCATTTGTGATCGCCGGCGCAGTGGCCTTTGTCTGCACGCCATTCGTGGATCTCGTTTCACGCCGGGCACGCCTGCCGCGCGGGCTCGCCGCATTCGCGACTGGTTTCGTTCTCTCTATCGGCGCGGTCGCGCTGGCATGGCTCGCGAAGCCGCTCCTCCTGCATGCAGTCGCGCATGCATTCCGAGAGCTGTCCGACATGCGAAGTGTCATCCATCAGTGGATTGGCGGCAGCCAGCTAACGCTATTCGGAAAAACGCTGACTGACGCAGAGATTGCTCAGATGCTTGGCTCGGCGGCTCAACGGTTTTATCTACAGGCCGGCGGAATGGGGAATCTGCTCCTGTGGTGCTTCGACGGCGTGTTTGGCGCACTTCTCACTGTTGTATTGGTATTTTATTTTCTTATCAGCGCTCCGGCGATTGCGGACGGGTTTGTTTGGCTTATCCCGCCGCTCGACCGGCCGCTGGTTTCGAATATCATGTGCGAGCTCGGCCCCCTTTTAAGACGTTACTTCACCGGTCTCGGACTCGTGGTGCTGTACGCTTCGGCCGCAGCCTATTTCGGACTTGACGTGATTCTGCATGCGCCGCATGCGCTGTTTCTCGCATTGTTGACGGGCGTCCTTGAGCTGGTGCCGATTGTGGGACCCGCGGCGTCCGCAATTGTCGCTGGTGTATTCACCATACATGGTGCCAAAGGCCCGAACATAATCCTTCTGTATGTTCTTTATGTATCGGCGCTGAGGCTCTCAATCGATCAGTTGGTCGGTCCCGTGGTGTTGGGGCGCGAAACGCGCATTCAACCCTCCCTGGTCATCTTCTGTTTTCTTGCGGGCGCAATCCTGTTTGGTGTGCCGGGAATAATCTTGGCAGTGCCGGCAGCGCTAGCGGTCAGAACCACCCTCTCCATTCTCTACGGCGAAGAGCGGACGGTCGAGCGTCATCCGAACCGAAGCGGCTAAACAGGGTTTCGCGCGATAGCAAAAGTTCGTAGCCGTGGGACAGAAAGGCCTACCACTCTATCGCCCCGGAGTTCGACCTGAGGAGTTCGACCTGACGCGGCAACCACCGACGCAACCACGCGCGGCCACCGGCGACCTCCATCCCTGGCGGCCGCCTCCGGCGGATCCGTGCAGCGGCAACGTGTGCGCCGGATGGCTGTTCCCAGCCGGTTCAGGCTGTGCGGTGGTGCGACAAAGCGACCGGTCTGGTCATGCTTTCGCCCCGCAGCCCTGGCCCAAAATCGTCCTTTCATTCCAGCGGGCATGCAATTGTACTAAGCAGCGCGACGCTTGGATTGCGCGAATCAAGCCGGGTATGCTGGACAATGATCGGCGCGGAGGATTCGATCAGCGATGAGTAAGACGTATCGCGCGGCACAGGCTCGGGATCGTCGAGGTCGTTGAATCTCAAATGTTTCGTTCGGCGCGCGGGAACCTTCAGCCGGTAGGGGCCGGCCGGACCCCGATCCTCGAAAAACAGGGTAATCGTGATATCGGCGTCCTCCTCCGAGGCGTTCAGAAGGCACGCTGCTTCGTGGCTCTCCAGGTCGGAATCGCGCGAATCCACGCTCTTGCCCGGAATATATCCCTCCGGGATTGCCCAGCGCATGCTGCCCATTTTCTCTGACATGTACAAACAACGCCAGAATCTGCGGCGGTGTTCCCAGCCCGGTCCGGCTACTGGGAACGTCCCGGATTTTCATCGGTTCTTCTAATGCCGCCGGCAATTCCCGCGCGGCTCCTTGAGGATCTCCGAAATGGTGTCCATGACAGCGGGCGATGTTCTCGTAAACACCCTGATCGAGTGGGGCGTGAACACCGTTTTCGGTATACCCGGCGATGGAATTAACGGGGTCATCGAGTCGTTGCGCCGGCGAAAAGATGAGATCCGCTTTATCCAGGTTCGTCACGAAGAAGCGGCAGCCTTCGCGGCCTGTGCCTATGCCAAGTGGACAGGCAAGCTTGGCGTGTGCGTCGTCACATCGGGGCCCGGTGGAATTCATCTCTTGAACGGGCTTTACGACGCCAAGCTCGATCAGGTTCCGGTTCTCGCCATTACGGGCCTGCAGTTTCACGATCTTCTCCACACCTTTACGCAGCAGGATGTAGAACTCGACAAGCTCTACATGGATGTAGCGGTCTACAACGCGCGCGTAATGGGCGCCGCACACACGGAAAATGTGGTGTCGCTTGCAGCGCGTACGGCGTTGGCCTATCGCGGCGTCGCCCACGTCACCATCCCCGTCGACGTTCAGGACGAACCCGTTTCGAAAGACTCGCGAAATCCGCGCAATCTCGCCCATCATGTCTCCGACATCATGGGTCGCCAGCATTCATTGCCGTCACCCGAAAAATTGCAGCTTGCCGCGGAAATCCTGAATAGTGCCAAGAGGCCGGTTATACTCGCCGGACAGGGCGCTTTGGGCGCGAGCAGCCAGCTTGCAGCTGCCGCCGAGCGTTTGGGAGCGCCCGTGGTCAAGGCATTGCTCGGCAAAGGCGCACTGCCTGACGACAGTCCCTTCACGACAGGCGGAATCGGTCTCCTCGGAACCCGTCCATCGCAACTCGCAATGGAAGACTGCGATGCGCTGCTCATCGTCGGAAGCTCATTTCCCTACATCGAATATTATCCCAAGCCTGGCGGCGCGCGTGTCATCCAGATCGATCACGATCCAAAACGAATTGGATTGCGGGCGCCGGTCGAGTGCCCCCTCGTTGGCGATGCCGCGGCGGTACTTGATGCATTACTCTCCAGTCTCGACATGCATGAGGATCGCAGTTTCCTGGAGCGCGCCCGCAAGGGCATGAAGGAGTGGAACGCGTTGCTTGAGGAGCGCGGCACCCGTCAGGACGCGCCGATGAAACCCCAGGTCGTGGCCTACGAACTGAACAAACTTCTCCGGGAGGACGCAATTATTGCCACCGATTCGGGCACAATCACGACATGGGCGGCGCGCTACCTGAAAATACAGGGCAAAATGAAATTCTCATGCTCCGGCAATCTCGCCACGATGGCATGCGGTCTCCCTTACGCCGTGGCCGCCGCCGTGGCGTTTCCGGAGAGGCAGGTCATTTGTTTCATTGGGGACGGTGGTCTCACCATGCTGATGGGCGAGATGGCGACGCTGATAAAATACAATCTCAATGTAAAGATCATCGTCATCAAAAACAATGTGCTTGGTCAGATCAAGTGGGAGCAGATGGTGTTTCTGGGACATCCCGAATATGTCTGCGAACTTCAGCCCATTGATTTTGCGACCGTCGCGCAAGGATTCGGACTTGCCTCCTTTCGGATCGCGGAAGCCAGGAACTGTGCAGAGACTTTGCGCTCGGCGCTTGCGGTCTCCGGCCCCGCGCTGATTGAAGCGACCGTGGACCCCAACGAACCGCCGCTGCCGCCGAAAATCGAAGCCAGGCAGGCCAGGAACTTCGCGGAAGCGCTTGCCAAAGGCACGCCGGGCGGCGGCAAGATCGCACTGACCGTTCTCTCGGACAAAGTGCGCGAGCTCGTCTGAGCGTGGGCGGGCATGAACAGATTCCCATCGGCCGAGTGACGGCGGCGAGTTATATCATTCCCACTGATGCACCCGAATCCGACGGCACGATCGCCTGGGACTCAACGACCATGGTGGCGGTGGAGGTTGAAGCCGGTGGGAAAACCGGATTTGGCTATACCTATTGCGATGCGTCGGCGCGCCTTCTGATCGAGGGTGTGCTGTCGAAAACCATCTCTCACACCGATGCGTTTGCCATCGAAGCGCGATGGGAGGAAATGAACGCGGCCGTACGAAATATCGGTCGACCGGGCGTCGCTTCGTGCGCGATTTCGGCCATCGATATTGCGCTATGGGATTTAAAGGCGAAACATTTTGGTGCGGCACTGGCGAATCTGCTCGGCTGCGCTCGCCGTATCGTACCGGTTTACGGCAGTGGCGGATTCACGTCCTATGATGACGCGCAGTTGCGCGATCAGCTCGGCGGCTGGGTCGCGGCGGGATGCCGCCGGGTGAAAATGAAGGTTGGCCGCACGCCGGAGCGCGACGTGGCGCGTGTTGAAACCGCCAAACGCGCCATTGGCTGCGCGACGCTGTTTGTTGATGCCAACGGCGCTTACGCACGAAAACAGGCGCTCCAATTCGCAGGTGAATTTGCGCAAATGAAAGTCGCGTGGCTGGAGGAGCCGGTGTCGAGCGATGATCTCGACGGCCTGCGCCTGCTTCGCGACCGGGCACCGTGCGGCATGGAGATCGCTGCGGGCGAGTACGGGTACACGCCTTATTACTTTCGCGCGATGCTGGAGGCGGGAGCGGTCGACGTGCTGCAGGCCGATGCGACACGCTGCGGCGGCATTACGGGCTTCATGCGCGCAGCTGCGTTATGCGACGGCTTCGAGATTCCGCTGTCCAGCCACTGCGCACCCGCCATCCATTTGGCAGCAGCCTGTGCCGCGCCGCGGCTCGAGCACATGGAATGGTTTCACGATCACGTTCGCATCGAGCACATGCTTCTCGACGGCGCGCCACACCTGGTCGACGGTTCGATTGCACCGGATTTGTCGCGTCCCGGGCACGGCCTCCAAATGCGCAAGACAGATGCCAGGAGATTTGAGACGTAGGTGACGATGTCGACGGAAACCTCCCGCAGGGTTGAGGGGCCGCGTTCCAAGAGTGGGCGGCTCCGATCCGAAGGCATCGCCGTGCCGTCGCCGCAACTGGAGAAACTGCGGCGTGCACTGGAGAAGGCGATTGCCGGCGAAGTGCGCTTTTCGATCGGTGATCGGGCCCTCTACGCGACCGACGCCTCGAACTATCGTCAGCTCCCCTATGGGGTGGTGCTGCCGCGATCGGCCGAGGACGTTGTTGCTGCGGTCCGCATCTGCAATGCGCACGACGTTCCTATCACCCCGCGCGGTGGTGGCACGAGCCTGGCGGGTCAAACCTGCAACACCGCTGTCATCATCGATTTCTCGAAATATATGCATCGCGTCATTTCCATCGATCCGGAGCAGCGTATCGCGGTAGTGGAGCCCGGCTGCATCCTCGACAATCTGCGCGATGAGGCGGAAAAGTACGGCCTCACATTCGGCCCCGATCCGGCGACGCACGATCACAACACTCTGGGCGGGATGATCGGTAATGATTCGTGTGGCGTCCATTCGATCATGGCCGGCCGCACGGCCGACAATGTCCATTCGCTCGACATACTGACCTACGATGGACTGCGCATGACTATCGGTCCGACGTCGCCCGCTGAGCTGAATGCGATCATCACGGCCGGCGGACGGCGCGCAGAAATTTATCGGCAAATGCGCGATTTCTGGACCGAATTCGGCGACAAGTTTGAGAAGGTCTACCCGCAGATTCCCCGCCGCATTTCGGGATACGAGAATCTCGATCAGCTCTCGCCAGACAAAGGGATGAACATCGCACGTGCCCTCACGGGAACCGAGGCCACATGTTTGATCGTACTGCGCGCAACGTTGAATCTCGTTCCAAGCCCGCCCTGCCGCGCCCTCGCAATCATTGGGTTTCCCGATGTTTTTGCAGCCGGCGACGCGGTGCCGAACGTTCTGAAAACCGGGCCCATCGGGCTCGAGGGCATGGATCATCTCCTGACCACATATATGAAAAAGAAGCACTTCAAGGTCAGCGATCTTGAAGTGTTGCCGGACGGGTGCGCATGGCTCATCGCGGAATTCGGTGGCGATACGACCGAAGACGCAATGAACAAAGCGCGCGTGCTGGCGGCGAATATGGAGGCACGGGGACATGCGTGCAACGTCATTGTCGACAAAGGCAAGCAGCAGGAAGTTTGGGACGTGCGCGAAGCCGGCCTTGCGGTCACCGCCCATGTGCCCGGTGAAGGGCCCACCTGGCCAGGCTGGGAAGACAGCGCCGTGCGCCCCGAGGAACTGGGAAACTACCTGCGCGAGTTGAAGGCCCTGTTCCACAAGCATGGCTACGAAGCGGCGGTCTACGGGCATTTCGGTGATGGCCTCATCCATTGCCGGATCAATTTCGATCTTTCGACTGAGCAAGGCCTAGAGAATTGGCAGGCATTCCTGGAGGAAGCCGCCGACCTCGTCGTCAAATATGGCGGCTCCCTTTCGGGCGAGCATGGCGACGGTGAGGCTCGCGGCGCCTTGCTTGAACGCATGTATGGGCCGGAACTAATGGCGGCACAGCGCGCATTCCGCGCGATCTGGGATCCGCGCCAACGCATGAATCCCGGGAAAATCCTGGATCCTTATCCAATCACGGGTAATCTTCGGACGGGCCCGTCCTACAAGCCGCCTGAGATTCGTGGGCTGTTCGCCTATCCGGAAGACGGCGGCAGCTTCACCAAGGCCACGCTGCGCTGCGTGGGTGTCGGCAAATGCCGTCATCGCGACACGAAGGGCGGCGTAATGTGCCCGAGCTATTTGGGTACGGATGAGGAAAAACATTCGACCCGGGGCCGTGCACGGCTCCTGTTTGAAATCTTGCGCGGCGATGCATTGACAGACGGGTTCGCAGACGAGGCTGTCGAAGAGGCGCTTGATCTTTGCCTGGCATGCAAGGGATGCAAGCACGACTGCCCTGTCGAAGTCGATATGGCCAGTTACAAAGCCGATTTTCGGGCGCGGCATTATGAAAAGAAATGGCGGCCGCGCGCAGCTTACAGCATGGGTCAGATTCAGCGCTGGGCGCGCATCGCGGCTATTGCACCGGAACTCGCAAATTTTGCATTGCGTGCTCCCGGCCTGTCGGCTTTGTCCAAATGGATGGGTGGAATCTCGCAGTCGCGCACCATGCCGCCCTTCGCGCGGCAAACCTTTCGCGGCTGGCATCGCAGGCATGCGCGGCGGACGGGCGGCGAGCGTGTGATCCTGTGGCCGGACACGTTCAACAATTACTTCCGACCACAAACGGCGATTGCCGCGACCC
>Ga0335074_10016844_pt1 | contig 10292 bp, 9 predicted proteins | sample Lox_Sample_23_FD_206715 | JGI IMG/M metagenome (GOLD analysis project Ga0335074, IMG submission 206715) | Soil microbial communities from Loxahatchee National Wildlife Refuge, Florida, United States - Lox_Sample_2.3 | ecosystem: Environmental > Terrestrial > Soil > Wetlands | place: USA: Florida...
GGTGGGCAGGACACGGTCGCCATTCGCGTACCGTCGCACCCGATGGCGCAGCAACTGCTGACGGCCTTCGGTGGCGGCATCGCGGCGCCTTCCGCCAACCGCTACGGCAGGCTGTCCCCGACGCGGGCGGAGCACGTACGCGAGGAGCTCGGCGATCAGGTCAAGGTGATCCTCGACGGCGGCGAGTGTCAGATCGGTCTGGAATCGACCATCATCGCCTTCCAGGGACAGAGCGTGCGGCTGCTGCGCCCCGGCGCGATCACCGCGGCGCAGATCCGACAGGTCGTCGGGGAGCTGCTGATCGGGGCGGACGTGGATTCGCCGCGTGTTCCGGGTGCGACCGCGGCGCACTACGCGCCGACGACGCCGTTGACCATCGTGCCATCCGGTGAGGTCGATGCACGCGCCGCGGCGCTCTCGCAGGGTGGCCGTCGGGTGGCCGTGCTCGCGCAGAGACTGCCGCTCAAGGGCCACAAGTACGTCACCTGGATCAACGCCGGGCGCCGTCCGGAGCAATACGGACACGATCTCTATACGAACCTGCGCACCCTCGACAAGGCGGGCTGTCAGCAGATCCTCGTCCAGGACGTGCCCGAGGGGGAGCGGTGGACGGCGATTCGCGACCGTCTGCTGCGAGCGGCATCGAGCGTCAGCGAGAGCGACGACACCGGCGCGATGGCGGTATTACCTTAGTCCGTGTCGTGACTCGACGTGCCCGATTCATCGATCCGTTCCAGCCGGCGGAGGTGCGGCGGCTGGTGCGTCAGTTCGGCTCGCCGCTCCTCGTTCTCGACTGCGAGCGGGTTCGCGTGCAGTTCAGAAAGCTGGCCGCCGCGCTGCCCGGCGTCGATCTGCACTATGCGCTCAAGCCCATGCCGCACGCGGCGGTGGTTCGCACGGTGCTCGAGGAGGGCGGCTTCCTCGACCTCGCCACGACCGGCGAGGTGCACCTCGCGCGGCGCCTCGGTGTCAACCCCGAGCGATGCATTCACACGCATCCGATCAAGCGGCCGCAGGACATTCGCAATGCACTCGACTTCGGGCTGCGCACCTTCGTGGTGGACAACCCTGACGAGGTGCGTAAATTCGAGCGCTTGGCGGACCGGGTCGAGTTGCTGTTGCGAGTCTCGTTCCGCAGTCCGGGCGCGATGTGCGATCTGTCGCGTAAATTCGGCTGCGACCCCGAGGACGCGCTGACGCTCGCGCAGCTCGCCGCCGAGCTCGGCATCACCGTCCGTGGCATGTCATTTCACGTCGGTTCGCAGGCGGCGGACTCGGCGAAGCACGTCGAGGCGATCCACGCCTGCGCGAAGCTCATGTCCGCCGGGCGCAAGGCGAAGCTCGGGCCGCTCGACACCCTCGACATCGGCGGTGGCTTTCCGATCGACTATGCGCAGCCGGTGCAGGACATCGGCCGTTTCTGCGAAGCGCTGCGCGAGGCGCTCGCGCGGCTGCCGCAGCGGGTGCGCGTGATCGCGGAGCCCGGCCGTTACATCGTGGGGCCGGCGGCGATCGGGGTCGCTGCCGTCATGGGGCGTGCCCGTCGCGAGGGGCACTGGTGGTACTACCTCGACGACGGCCTCTACGGCTCCTACAGCGGCCAGCTCTACGATCATGCTCGCTATCCGGTGGAGCCGCTGCGCGATGGCGGTGAGCGACTGCCCTCGGTGCTGGCCGGACCGACGTGCGACAGCATCGATGTCCTCGCGGAGAATCTGATGTTGCCGAAACTCGAGGCGGGCGACCTCATCGTCGGCAGGGCGATGGGTGCCTACACCTGGGCCAGCGCCTCGGAGTTCAACTTCTTCCCCAAGGCGACCGTGGTGGCGGTGAATCTCACACCGGGCGACACCGGCACCGTGATGCCGTTTCCACTGTGAGCGGCCGCCCAAACCGAAGGGCGCGGCGCATCGTCCGCTCGAGCATGGCCGTACAATGGCCGCTGCGACCTATCCCGGAGGCGGCTTGATTCGTAACGTGGTCTTCGACATCGGCTGGGTGTTCGTCCATCTGGACCACAAGCCCTTCCTCGATTTCCTCTCGGCTCATGGCGCGCATGCGCCCGATCTCGACTCGGTGCTCGAGCGTATCGCGCTCGAGGACCACGAATGCGGCCGCCTCGACGGTCGCGGACTGCTCGAGCGCTGCGCCGCGCTCGCGCCGCGACCGATGAGCCTCGAGGCCGCGCATGCGAGCTGGGTCGACATGTTCGAGCTGCAGCCGTCGATGGTGGATCTCGCGCGGCGGCTCAGCGAGCGCTACCGCGTCTATCTCCTTTCGAACATCGGCGATCTGCACTGGACGCATCTCGCGCGCGAATACGCGCTGCACCGCATCGGTCACGGCGCGCTGCCCTCGTTCCTCGCCGGGGTGATGAAACCGGACCAGGGAATCTACAGCGAGGCGGAACGGCGCTTCGCGCTGACACCGGCTGAAACGGTGTTCATCGATGATCGGGCGGAGAACATTGCCGCGGCGCGCCGCCGTGGTTGGCACGGCATCGTGCATGACGGCTACGAAACAACGGTGGCATTGCTTCGCGGCCTCGGAGTCGAGTGCTGAACATGAAAAGCGAGAACAAAACCGCGCCGGAGACCGCGATTCACCGGCAGGTCGCCGCCGCCAGGGCCGGTCGCGAGCCGCGCGTCATCGCCCGGCTCTTTTCCGGCTGGGCCGTTTTCGGCGAGCGTCAGTTCCTGCGCGGCTACGCGCTGCTCCTTCCCGACCCGGTCGTCCCCACTCTGAACGCCCTCGGCGCGCACGAGCGCGCGCTCTTTCTTCAGGATCTCGCGCGCCTCGGCGATGCGGTACTCAAGGTGACGGGCGCGGAGCGCATCAACTACGCGATTCTCGGCAACCTCGAGCCGGCGCTTCACGCCCACGTCATTCCGCGCTACGCCGACGAGCCGGCGAGATTGCGGACCGCGCACCCGTGGGCCTACGACTGGGAGGCGGCGCCGCTTTTCGATCGTGCCGCTCATCAGGAGCTTGCGGAAGCGTTGCTCAAGGAGCTCTCGCGCATGGGCGTCACCAAGCCGATGCGCTTCGACCCGGGAGCCAACACCGGCGCGTCGGCCTGAGCGGCGGATCAGGTCGCCGCCGCGCCGCCACCGCCGGCCGATGCGATCGGGTGCTCGTCGCGCTCTTGCAGCGCGGGCCGGGACATCAGCAGTCGCATGATCTCGGCGTAGTCGGGCGGCTTGATGAGATGCGCATCGAACCCCGCCTCTTTCGACCGCTGGCGGTCTCTTTCCTGTCCGAGTCCGGTGACGGCGACCAGCGTGACGTTCCTCGCCCACGGACGTTGCCGTATCCGGCGGCATACTTCGTAACCGTCGAGCTCGGGCAGCTGCACATCGAGCAGGACCACATCCGGCTTGAGCCGCTCGGCGGCGCTCAGCGCCTCGAGGCCGTCGTGGGCGGTGTAGGTCTCGTGGTGGGCGAGCTGCAGCAGCATGGCGAGCGAGGAGGCCGCATCGGGGTTGTCATCGACGATGAGGATGCGGCGTGGCGCGGTCGCGGCTTCCTCGAACGGCTCGGCTGATTCCCGCGGGTGCCCTTCGGCCGCAAGCGGCAGGTGCACCACGAACTCGCTGCCGCGACCGGGTCCTTCACTGAAGGCTTCGATGGAGCCGCCGTGCAGGAGGAGGAGGCGCTTGGCGAGCGCGAGTCCGATGCCGAGACCGCCTTGCGAGCGGGGCAGGTTGCGGCTGATCTGCACGAACATCTCGAAGATCGCGTCGAGCTTGTCCGGTGGGATACCAACCCCGGTGTCCTTCACGCGCACGATCGCCTGAGCGCGCTCGCGCGCGAGCCCGATCTCGATGTGACCGCCGGGCTCGGTGTACTTGCGCGCATTCTCGAGCAGATTGCGGAAGACCTGCGTCAGGCGCACCGGGTCGCCATCGACAAAGAGCGGCTCGGGCGGCAGCGTAGCCTCCAGCGTCAGGCCCGCCGCCTCGGCCTGAGGGCGCTTACCCTCCACGACCTCCCGCAGCAGCGCGCCGAGCTCGGTCGCCGCCCGGCGCAGCTCGATCTTGCCGCGGGCGATGCGACTCGCATCGAGAAGATCGTTGATCAGGCGGATGAGCTGCTCAACCTGCCGTTCCATCGAGATGCAAGTCCGCCGCAGCAGCTCCTCGGCCCCCCGGCTGCGCTTGATGAGCTCGAGTCCGTTGCGCAGCGGCGCCAGCGGCCCGCGCAGCTCATGGGCGAGCAGCGCGAGGAACTCGTCCTTGTGCCGATCGGCTGCCCTGAGCTCCATCATCATGTCGTAGGTCTGCTGCTCGATGCGCCGGCGATCGGTGATGTCGCGAAACACCAGCACGCAGCCGATGACGACACCCTGGGCGTCGAGGATCGGCGCCGCGCGTTCATCGATCTGGCACTCGCTCCCATCCTTGCGGACGAGCACGGTGTCGGTGGCGGTTCCGACGATGGTGCCGTCGCGCAGGGCGCGCTCGGCGGGGCTTTCCACCTGTGCTCGGGTCTGCTCGTTGACGATCCGAAACACCTCCGCGACGGGCCTGCCCAGCATCTCGCTGCCCGACCAGCCGGTCAGCGCCTCGGCGAGCGGATTGGTGAAGTTGATGCGACAGTCGCGATCGGTCGTGAGCACCGCATCGCCGATGCTCTCGAGCGTCACCCGCAGCCGCTCGCGCTCGGTGGCGACCTCTTCCGCGGCTCGTCGCTGCCAGCGCAGGTTCCGATTGCCGACGAAAAAGAGCAGCGCGAGCAAGGTGGCGGCGATGAGGGCCGGCGCGACCATCGCGGCGATGGTCGCGCGGGAGCTGCGCTCCGACTCAGCGGCACGCCGCTCGAGGATGGCGTACTCGGCGCTCTGAATTGCCGCCACCTCGGCACGAATCTCATCCATGAGCGCTCTGCTCGCGCTCGAGCCAACGATCGCGAGCGCCGCCGGACGATCGCCGCTCTGCTCGAGCGTGATCGTATGTCCGAGCTCGGCGAGCTTGAGGTCGATCTGCTGCCGAAGCCTCGCCATGCGCGCCCGCTGGCCGATGCTCGCGGGAAGCTCGCGGGTCAGCTTCGCGAGCTCGCCCTGGATGCGCGTCGCGTCCGCGCGGAAGGCCCCGGGGTACGACTCGGCGTCGGTCAGAAGATAGCTGCGCTGGCTCCTCCCGGCGTCGCTCAGCGTGGAGAGCAGCCTCGTGAGATCGACGATCGCATCGTCCGAGTGCGCCGTCAGGCGCTCATTGGCGATCAGGCGTTCGGCGTTCAGGTACCCGATCAGCGCACCACCGATGAGCACCGCAAGCGCGATTCCGAAGCCCCAGACGGGAAGATTGCGGCGCTGATGGGAGGTGGAGCTTGGCACGTGGCTTGGAACTCACATTCGTATATCGGCGAATGCGTGGCGCGCCCCCTAACCCTTCCTGCCAAGCTCACGCCACGAGCCGCGATGCCGCTCTCCAGGGTCATCGCACCGGTCAATCCGGCAGGGACCTCACCCGACCTATGAGCGCTTCCTCGAACCCGAAGTTCCGCAGGTCGCGCATACGCTCGGGATAGAGGACGCCGTCGAGGTGATCGACCTCATGCTGCACGACGCGCGCGTGGAAGCCTTCCACCGTGCGATCGATCGGTGTGCCCTCGAGGTCGAAGCCCCGGTACCGCAGTCTCGTGAAGCGGGGTACGAGCCCCCACAGACCGGGAACCGAGAGGCAGCCCTCCCAACCCTCTTCCTGGGCGTCGCCAAGGGGCATCAGCTCGGGATTGACGAGCACCGTGTAGGGGATCGCGGGTGCCTCGGGATAGCGGGGATTGACCGTGACCTCAAAGATGACCACACGCACGCTGACACCGATCTGCGGCGCGGCGAGGCCGGCGCCGTTGCGCGCCCGCATGGTGTCGTTCATGTCCGCGACGAGCGCGGTGAGCTCCGCATCGAAGCGCTGAACGGGAGCGGCCACCTGCCTCAGCAGCGGCTCGCCCATCTTGAGCACGGGACGTACGGCCATACGGTCATCTTATAGCTCCCGTGCGGGCCCGGCGCGGTACTCGCGGAAAACGAGGTCCCCGGCGGACGGCTCGCCGCCATCCTGTTGGGCGCGCTCCACCGCCTCGGTCACGAGATGATGGTGGGGCGAGAGATCGCAGACCGGATCGGCGTTGTCCGGATCGCCCGTCAGCAGATACGCCTGGCAACGGCAGCCGCCGAAGTCCCGTGCGCGCTCCGGGCAGCTGCGGCAGGGCTCTTTCATCCACGCCTCGCCGCGGTAGCGGTTGAATGCCGGCGAGTCGTACCAGATCGATCCGATGCTGGCGTCGCGCACGTTGGGGAAGGCGATTCCGGGCAGCATCCGCGCCGCCTGGCAGGGAAGCGCGACCCCATCGGGGGCAATGCCGAGGAACACCCGACCGAGGCCGTTCATGCACGGTTTGGGTCGGGTCTCGAAATAATCGGGCACCACGAAGAACACGCGCATGCGCGCGCCGACCCGCTCGCGAAAGCGAGCGGTGGCGGCCTCCGCGCGCCGCAGCTGCTCGCGGCTCGGGAGGAGCTGCCCGCGATTGCGCCATGCCCAGCCGTAGTACTGCGTATTGGCCAGCTCGACGTACTCGGCCCCCATGCGCTCGGCCATGCCGAGGATCTCCTCCACGTGATCGATGTTGAGGCGGTGCAGCACGACGTTGAGGACCATGGGGTAGCGATACTTCCGGATGAGCTCCGCCACCCGTGATTTCAGCTCGAAAGTCCGGGTGCTGCTCAGGAAGTCGTTCATCCGGCGCGTGCTGTCCTGGAAAGAGAGCTGGATGTGATCGAGTCCCGCCTCCTTGAGCGCCCGCAGGCGCGGCTCGGTGAGCCCGACGCCCGAGGTGATGAGGTTGATATAGAAACCGAGCCGATGCGCAGCAGCGACGATCGTCTCGAGATCATCTCTTGCCAGCGGCTCGCCGCCGGAGAGGCCGAGCTGCACCGCTCCCAGTGCGCGCGCTTCCGCGAGAACGCGCAACCACTCGCCGGTCTCGAGCTCGCGCCCGATGGCGCTGAAATCGGTCGGGTTGTAGCAGAACACGCAGTGCAGCGGGCAGCGGTAGGTGAGCTCGAGCAGCAGCCACAGCGGCGGACCGGGACGCTCGGATGGGACGCGATGGCCGTCGGCGTCGGCGCTCTGCCGCGGCAACGGCGCGGGTATCGGCTCGCTCACGCGCTCAGCTCCAGCCAGTGGCGCTCCACCGCGAGCGAGACGAACGCGCAGACGTCCGCAGTCAGGTCACCGGCGGAGTACGTCCGCTCGAGATCGGCAACGATGTCGGCGATGCTTCGCCGGCCATCGCAGCGCGTCAGGATCGCCGCGGCGCTGCGGTTGAGCTTTACCATTCCCTCGGGGTAGAGCAGCACGTGCGCCTCCTGCGCCGGCTCCCACTGCAGGCGGAATCCCGCGCTGATGGCCGGGCGCGCCGCGCTGTCGAGCGACTGTATCATCGCACCCCCGAATTCACTGCAACCCGTACTTGAGAGCCATCGCGTCGTTCATCTGCCAGAGCACATCGAGCTTGAACTGCAGAATCTCGAGCGCGTGCTCCTGCTCGGCCCGCGTACGGAACCGCTCGAGCGTCGCGGCCAGCGCGAAGTCGGCGTCGCGGCTGGCCAGGCTGACCCGGCTCTGGAAGTAATGCAGCCCGGCGCGATCGATCCACGGGTAGTGATCGGGCCATCCGGCCAGGCGCTGCCGATGGATCTGCGGCGCGAAAAGCTCGGTCAGCGCGGCGCACGCCGCCTCGTGCCAGGGCGCGCGGCGGGCGAAGTTCACATATGCATCGACGGCGAAGCGCACCCCCGGCAGCAGGTCCGTCAGGCTCTCGACCCGCGCGCGCTCGAGGCCCACCGCCTCGGCGAGGCGCACCCAGGATTCGATTCCGCCCGGATCGTCGCCATAGCCGTCGTGATCGAGAATGCGCTGCACCCAGTGGCGGCGCACGCTGCGATCGTCGCAGTTGGCCATGATCGCCGCATCCTTGATCGGAATGTTGATCTGATAATAGAAGCGATTCGCCACCCAGCCGCGGATCTGCTCGGGCCGCGCCCGGCCGGAGTTCAGCATCAGGTTGAAGGGGTGATGGATGTGATAGCCCGCGCCCTTGGCGCGCAGCCGACGCTCGAACTCCGCCGGGCACCAGGGGGTTGTGCTCACAGCTCGATCTCCATGCCGTCCCAGGCGACCTCGATGCCGCGGCGGCCGAGCTCGGCGCACTCGGGCGAGTCCTCATCGAGGATCGGGTTGGTGTTGTTGATGTGGATCAGGATCTTGCGCGTCGCCTCGGGCAGGCGTCCGAGCCATTCCAACATGCCTCCGGGGCCGCTCTGCGGCAGGTGGCCGATGTCGCGCGCCCGCTTGTGCGAGAGACCGAGCCGCGGCATTTCGTCATCGCTCCAGAAGGTGCCGTCCACCAACACACAGGCCGCCGAGCGCATGGCCCGCCACGTCGTCTCGCTCATCTCGCCGAGCCCCGGCGCGTAAAAAGCGGCTCTGCCGGTGCGCTCATCCGTGACGAGGAGCGCCACATTGTCCCCCGCCACCGGACAGTCGCGGTTGGGGGAGTAGGGCGCGGGCTTGCCCGCGACGGGCAGGGCGTGCCAGCGCACGCCTGCGATGCCATCGACCGCAAACCCGCTGCCATCGAGAGCCATGCGCCGGCGCTCGATGCGGCAATAGTGGGACAGCACTTCGATGATGGGATTGCCGCGCGTCAGGTCGGCATACACCGCGTCGGTGCACCAGAGCTCCCACGCCCGTGTCGACTCGCGCAGCATGTAAAGACCGGTCGTGTGATCGATCTGCCCGTCGACGAGCACGATCGCCGCGACAGCCGTGTCCCGTGGCGCGCGCGCGGGCTGGAAGTCGTCATGGGCGCGAAGCTGGGCGAGAACATCAGGCGAGGCGTTGACCAGGGCCCAGCGGGCGGTCTCCTCAGCGCCGCCCGGGCCGCCGGCGCCGATCGCGATGGATGACTGCAGCCGGGCGCGCGCCCTCAAAGTTCCCCGCCGCACTCCGGCGCAATTGCGACAGTTGCAGTTCCACTGCGGGAAGCCGCCGCCCGCGGCGGACCCGAGAACGCGGACCTTCATGGCGGCCCCTGCGTGCGGCGCACGGACCTCGCGGCCCATGCGCCGCGCGCTTCCCGGTCAGCGATGGGCGATATACATCGTGATTTCCATACCGAAACGGAAATCAATCGCCTGCGGAGTTTCCCATTTCATGTCGAGTTCTCCGGTTGACTTGGAAACCGGACCACGCCGGTCCGGCAGCCGCCATCGTCGCCAAAACACCCGGGTCGGCGAAGCGGGATCATCATGAATTGCGCCTCATGATTTTCATGAGTCGCCAAGCTGCTACGATGGTGCTCCGAGCCCCGGCGATTTGCGATGAAACTGCGCACCCGCCTGCACCTGGTGCTGACCGGCCTGACCATCATATGGGCGATCGTCCTGGTCGCGTCCGAGGTGCAACTGACGCGCTCGCGCATCCGCGAGGACATCCTGTCGGCAAATCAGGTCGCCATTCAGCTGCTCGGACGCCTGGTCAACGTGTACGGGCTCATTGGCGGCACGGGGGCCGTGGCCGACTTCCTGACACATCTCGGGCACGTGCGCTCCAACGACATCGTGCTGACCTACCCCGGCGGTCCCGTGCTCTATCATTCGCCGCCCGCCACCTACAAGGCGGGCCACTATGCGCCGGCCTGGTTCGCCCATCTGGTCGCGCCGAGTATTCCCCGCTATGTTTTCCCCCTGCCCTCCGGTCTCGAGCTGATCGTGCGGGCGGCGCCTTCGCGCGGCATCCTCGATGGCTGGGATGCCATCACCAGACTCCTCGCCATAGCCGCGGTCATGCTGCTCATCGTCAACGGCCTCGCCTTCTGGGTCGTCGAGCGCGCGGTGGCGCCGGTGATGATCGAGGAGCGGCTCGAGGAAGAGCGGCGCCTGATCGCCCACGAGCTGCATGATGAGTTTGGCCAATCGGTGACGGCGATTCGCAGCCTCGCGCAGGCGATCGTCGGCCAGTCGGACCAACCGCCGACGCAGGCGGCGGCGCGCCTGATCTCGGAGGAGGCCGCCCGACTCTACGATGCCATGCATGGGCTGATACCGCGCTTGGCGCCGGGCGCCCTCGATACGCTCAGCCTTGGCGAGGCTCTCGAGGGCCTGGTGCGCGATCTGCAGCGGCGCAACCCGGCCGTTGCGCTTTCCCTGCGGCACGAGCTGGCTTTCGACCCCGGCCCGAGCATCTCGCTCGCGGCTTACCGGGTCGTACAGGAGGGGCTGAGCA
>Ga0335074_10016846_pt1 | contig 10291 bp, 11 predicted proteins | sample Lox_Sample_23_FD_206715 | JGI IMG/M metagenome (GOLD analysis project Ga0335074, IMG submission 206715) | Soil microbial communities from Loxahatchee National Wildlife Refuge, Florida, United States - Lox_Sample_2.3 | ecosystem: Environmental > Terrestrial > Soil > Wetlands | place: USA...
CCCCGGCGCCGAGGCCTACCGCAACGACGTCCCCGACGCCAAGGTCGTGCTCCTCGACACCGGCCACTTCGCCCTCGAAGAAGAAGCCGACACCATCGCCGAACTCACCAGCAAGCTCATGCGCACAGCGTTCGACGCCTGAACCGCCTGCGCTCCGACACGAAGGATGCAGCTCATGTTCCCGCTGAACACCGGCCCTTCCGCCCTCGAACAAGCCGATGCGGCCCCCGAAGCCTGCCCCGCCCTGCTCTGCGACGTCTTCGGCGGCTGAGCGACATGGGACTGTCTTGGCAGCCCGTGGTGCTGCATGAATCGGGTTTCGCTCCGCGCTGGTACGTGCCCCGTAAGGACGTCGACGAGACCGCGCTGTCCGCGACAAGAGCCAGCACCTTCTGCCCCTACAAGGGAATCGCCCGCTACTACAGCGCGGCCGGAATCCCCAATGCCGCGTGGTTCTACCGCGGCGCCTTCCCCGAGGCCGCTCGCATAGACGACCTGACCTTGTTCGCGCCCGACAAGACCGATGTGTTCCTCGATGGGAAGCAACTCGGTCTCGAGCCCGGGCAGACGGTGATCGCGCACGGCCTGGATCGCGGCCTCCAAGCCGACGAGATCCCGCACCGCGACGATTCCGGCCTCGACAGCACGGGAGTACGGCAGTGACCAGCGGACCGGCCGAAATCCTCTTTCGCCGTGACCACCTGCGGGCACGTGCCGCTGACGGCGCCGCGATGCTCGCGAGGACAAACACGTTCCTGACCGGAACCCCCCGGAAGGCCGGCGGGGGCGAGCCGTGGACCTGACGGCGACGATGACCACACCCGAGACCAGCGCCACGGGGACCTTGTTGTCGGTCAATGTCGGCATGCCGTGCGATGTGCGATGGCGAGACCGCACTGTGCACACCGGCATATGGAAGTACCCGGTCGACGGTCCGGTGATGGCGCGGAGGCTCAACGTGGACGGCGACGGCCAGGGCGACAAGGGCGGACACGGTGGCGAACAGCGCGCGGTCATGCTCTACCAGGTCGAGTCCTACCGGTACTGGGAACGGCAGCTTGGGCTCGAGCCGCTCGAGTACGGCGCGTTCAGCGAGAACTTCACCGTCACCGGCATGGCCGACGACCAGGTTTGCATCGGTGATCGTTACCGCGTTGGAGAGGCGACGCTCGAGGTCACCCAGCCGCGGGTGACGTGCTTCCGCGTCGGAGTGCGGCTCGGCCAGCCGCAGATGCCCGGACTGCTCGTAGCGCACCGCCGCCCCGGCTTCTATCTCCGCGTGATCCGGGAGGGGCACGTACGCGCCGGCGACACGCTCGAGCTCATCTCCCGCGGACCGCACGCCCTCACCGTCGCGGAGGTGGACGGCCTGCTGTACCTGCCGGATCCGGACATCGACCGCGTCGGGGACGCGTCGGACGTCTCCGCGCTGAGCCCTGGCTGGCGTCAGTCCTTCACCGAGATACTGGCCGCGCACGAGCACGGCACGACGCCCCCCGATGTCGAAATCGGCTCGGCGCCCGGCTGGCAGGGGTTCCGCCCGTTGACGATAACCCGACTGGCGCAGGAGACCGAGCAGGTGCTCTCGATCGAGCTTCACGCGGAAGAGCGCGGCGCCCTTCCAACGCCGCTGCCGGGGCAGTACCTAACGCTGCAGGTCGCCGGCGCGAGCGATCCGGCGCCCGTCCGCTCGTACTCCATCTGCGCGGTAACCGATTCGGGCGATTACCGCATCGCCGTCAAACGCGAGCAGGGGGGACTCGTGAGTTCCTGGCTGCACGCGCACCTGCGGGTAGGAGAGACGCTGCCGGCAGCCGCTCCGCGCGGCCTGTTCACGCTCGACATCCGGCCCGACAACCCAGTCGTGCTGATCTCCGCCGGCATCGGCGTCACGCCGGTGCTGGCGATGCTGCACGCGCTCGCGGCCACCGAATCGCCACGGGTGGTGTGGTGGCTGCACACCGCCCGTGACAGCCAGCATCATCCCTTCGCCGCCGAGGCACGGGAATTGCTTGCGCGTCTGCCGAACGCGCACACGCAGGTGTACTTCAGCCGGCCCGGGCCGTCCGAGAACGGCGCCATCGCCGGGCCGCTGGACGGCGCGGCACTAGGGCGCCTGCCCTTGCCCGCGGACGCCACCGTCTACATTTGCGGACCACGGGCGTTCATGGAACAGGTCGCGAGCGCGTGCCGGCTGCTGGGGATCACCGATATCCGCACAGAGCTGTTCGGCAGTCCGGACGCCATCAACCCCGGGATTGTCGGCGAGTCGCCTGTCCATCACCCGCGCGTCCCCGACCGCGCGCCGGGCGACGGGCCCTTGGTCACCTTCTCCCGCAGCGGGCTCAGCGCGCCGTGGGCCGGGCAACGGTACGCGAGCCTGCTGGAGTTCGCCGAGGCCTGCGACGTGCCCACCCGCTGGGCGTGTCGCAGCGGCGTCTGTCATGTGTGCTCGACACCGACCGTGTCGGGCGCGGTTCGCTACGTCAACGACCCTCCGGTGCCGCCGCCGGCCGGCGAGGCGCTGCTGTGCAGCTGCCAGCCAGCCGGGCCCGTCGTCCTGGACATGTAACCGATGCCGACCGTGAAGCAGCAACCGCGTGATCCCGACCGGTTGCCGGCCTATTCCGGCGCCGCGCGGACTCGGCAACTTGGAACCCGGATCTGGAAGTCTGGGAACATGCGGATTCCGACCGATGACGAGATCCTCGTCCTGCACAAGAAGCACGCGCGGACGCCAGAGGCGCTCGACCTCGTCCACACGCACTGCGAGATCGTGTGCGGCATCGCCGAGCAGCTCTACTCCCGGTCGAGGGCGAGCGCGAGCGCGGAGATTGACGTCGACTTGGTTCGGGCCGGCAGCCTGCTGCACGATATCGGCGTGTACGAGCTGTACGACGACGCCGGCCACCTGGACGGCCCGAACTACATCCTCCACGGGGTTCTCGGCTACGAGCTCCTGCAGAGGGAAGGGCTGCCCGAGGTCATCTGCCGGTTCGCATCGCACCACACCGGGGTCGGGATAAGCGCCGATGACGTGCGCGCGCAGGGGCTTCGTCTCCCGCCGGCCGACTACCTGGCCGAGACCGCCGAGGAGCGGCTCGTCATGTACGCGGACAAATTCCACTCCAAGAAGACCCCTCCCGTTTTCCTCACTGCCCCGGCCTACGCCGCCAGAGTCCGCCGGTTCGGCGAGGATAAGGTCAGGGCCTTCCAGGCGATGCGCGCCACGTTCGGCGACCCCGATCTCACGCAATTCAGCGACGCGTACGGGCAAGGCATAATCGGCGAAGCCTGACCGCGGCTACGTGCCATGCGGCTGGTACGGCATCGTGTCCGGGTCCTCGGGCGGCGGTACGAGGTTGCCGCCCGGCCACAGCGGACGCCGGGGCAGGTCCTCGGCCAGCATGGACAGCAGCTCCTCCCGTTCGGGGATGCCAAGGCCGGGCGGGACCGGGGCGAACGGCCCGGTGGCGAGCAGCGCCGCCTCGATCTCGGGGAAGGCCAGCGGCCTCGACTCGCAGCGGCCGGGGATCCTGGTGAGAGCCACCAGCGCCCGGATGACGGCTCTCCAGTCGCCGGCGATCTGCGGCCACAGGCGACCGTCGTCAAGCTCGTAGTTGAGCGTGGACAGCGCGACCAGGCAGCTCGGGGTCCGGCCGGGGAATTCGGTCAGGCACCGGTAGATCCGCCCAGCGTCGGGCTGCGGCAGGTCCTTGTGGAGCAGCGTGAGCGCGTGGACGATGACGCCGTTCACCGGGACGGGGGCGCCGGGTTCGTCGTAAGGCTCGTGCATCACCAGGAAGTAGACGTCCTTGACCATGAAAGTGGGCCTCTATCTTGTAATCGACACTAGTCGACTGTTCGCTAGCAAGGGTAGCGTACCGATCGGGCCCCAACGGCGGGCGAGCAATCCCCAACCCGGGGGCCGGCTCCGCCAGCCCCATGTCCGCCCGATGGGGATAATGGCCGCATGCCAGTCCAGGTCATCGTGCTCAACGGCGGTTCCAGCTCCGGCAAGACCGCGATCGCCCGGTGCCTGCAGGCGATCCTGCCGCAGCCGTGGATCAGCCTCAGCGTCGACGATCTCGTCGCCGCCCTGCCGCCGTCGCTCACCGACTCGGGCGCCGGGATCGAGTTCGGGCCGCACGGCGAAGTGCTGATCGGCGGCGGCTTCCGGGAGATCGAGGCCGCCTGGATGGCTGGCGTCGCCGCGATGGCCAGGGCCGGGGCGCGGGTCATCTTCGATGACGTGTTCCTCGGCGGGGCCGCGTCCCAGGAGCGCGTCCGCACCGGCCTTGACGGCCTTGCGGTGCTGTGGGTCGGGGTGCGCTGCGCGCCGGAAATCGCCGCCGACCGCGAGATCGCCCGCGGCGACCGGGCCGCCGGCATGGCGGCCGCGCAGGCCGAGACGGTGCACCGGGGCGTCGCTTACGATATCGAGATCGATACGAGCCACACCGAATCGCTGGACTGCGCCCGCGCCGTCGCCGCGCACGTGGTCTGACCGGAGGAATCGCGATGGCTAACGCCGAGGATGTGCGGCGACTCGCGCTCGCCCTGCCGCACGTGGTGGAGATCGACAGCGACGGCTTCGATTTCCGGGTCGGGGGAAGCGGGTTTATCTGGTCCTATCCGGAGCGCCGGCCGGGCCAACCCCGGCGCATCCGGACCGATGTCGCGGTGCTCTACGTCGGCGACGAGGCGGAGAAGCAGGCGCTGCTGCTCGGTGAACCGGAGATCTTCTTCACCGCCGCTGAGTACAGCCACTGGCCGCTCGTCCTGCTGCGGCTGGCCGAAGTCGACGCCGCCCGACTCGCCGAGCTCATAACCGACGCCTGGCGGATGCGCGCACCGGAGGCGCTCACGGCCGACTCCTGAGTCGGCCGGACGGGCCGCGACCCGCCTGCCCCATACTGATCCGATGATCCGACTGGGGACGCCCGCCGACCTGGCCGCGCTGGCCGATGTCTACCGGAGCGCGTCGCTGTCCAATCCCGGCGACCGCGACCGACTGCTCGCCCATCCCGAGCACCTGGTGCTCGGGCCCGAGGGGCTGGCCGAGGGCCGCACCCACGTGGCGGAGGAAGACGGCGCCGTCGTCGGCTTCGCCACCTGGGCCGAGACCGACGGCGGCATGGAACTGGAGGACCTTTTCGTCGATCCCAAGTGGATGAGGCGCGGGATCGCCACCGCGCTCGTCAGCTGCGTCGCCGATCTGCTCCGGTCGCGGCGCGCGGAAACCCTCGAAGTGACCGCCAGCCCGGACGCGCTGGAGTTCTACCGCGCCGTCGGGTTCGTCGACACCGGCGTCACCGAGACCGCGTTCGGCCCCGCACCCCAGCTGCTGCTCAGACTGGGCTGACCAACACCCCGCGTGTCCTCGTGGTACCAGGTGCAAGTTGTGAGGCAGCAGAGAAGGATGCCAACGAGGCGGCCTGGGCGGAAGTCATGATCGTGTGTCATTTGGGGCCGCAGTTCCCCGCTGCGGGCGTCAACGTGTGCCGGAGGGGGCACCCCGCGACCCGAAGTGCCCACGCTGCGCTCTCTACGCGCCCAGCCTGTGCGCGGTGACGATGAGGCCAGTGTGTCGATGCGGGCCGCCGGACCGAGGGTCCAGCCAAGCGCGGATGCTGTCGCCTACGCCATCGACCCGAAGCCCAACCTGTCGCCTACGCCAGCGACACCAATAGGCGCTGTCGCTGGCGTAGCCGACAGGCCCGCAAACCTGTCGCTGGCGTAGCCGACAGGCCCGCCGGGCGCCCCGCAACGGCCGGGCGCCCCGCTTCAGGCGCGCCTGGCCCGCACCCCGGCGATCTCGTACAGCGCGATCGACGCGGCGATGCCGGCGTTCAGCGACTCGTTGCCCGAGGCCATCGGGATCCGGACGAGCAGGTCGCAGGCGCCCGCCACCACCCGCGAAAGCCCGCGGCCCTCGGACCCGACGACGAGGACCATCGGCCCGTCCGCGATCGACATGTCCCGGACGTCGTCCCTGCCCTCGGCGTCAAGCCCGGCCACGAAGAACCCGAGTGACTTGTACCCCTCGATCGCCCGCGTCAGGTTGACCGCCTGGGCCACCGGCAGCCGCGCGAGCGCGCCGGCCGACGCCTTCCACGCGCCCGCGGTCACGCCGGCGCTGCGGCGCGACGGCACCACCACGCCGGTCGCGCCGAAGGCCGCGGCCGACCGGATCACGGCCCCCAGGTTGCGCGGGTCGGTCACGCCGTCGAGGGCGACGATGAGCGGCAGCGCCCCCCCGGGCCCGTCCGACGCGAGATCCTCCGGGTGCGCGTACTCGTACGGCCGCACCCGCAGCGCGACCCCCTGGTGGATCGCCCCGCCGGTCAGCCGGTCGAGCTCGACGACGCTCGATTCGAGCACCGCGATCCCCGCCTCCGACGCCAGCTGGACGGACTCGGCGACCCGCTCGTCCTCGTGCGCCCGGCCGGTGACGTACAGGGCCATGGCCGGGATCCCGGCCCGCAGCGACTCGACGACCGAGTTCCGGCCCGCGACCATTTCCGGTCCCTCGCCGCTGCCGCGTGTCGCCGGGTTCTCTTTCGAGTATTCCGAACGGTCGCGGCTTACTCCCCCGCGTTCATTGCCCCGTCCGGTTGGCCGGCCGGTCCGCTCGGCGCGGGCCGCCGCGGCGGCGGCGCGCTGCGCCGGGTGACCCGGGCGGGCGGAGGCGGGCGGCGTCGGGCCCTTGCCCTCGAGCCTGTCCTTGCGGTACCCGCCGGTGCCCGGTCGCGGCTTGCCGCGCTTGGTATACCCGCCGCCGCCCGCCGACCGGCCGTCGCCGCCGCCGCCTTTTTTCTGCCCGCTCATCGCCTGCTCCGCCAGTTCATCGCCTAAGTTCCCATCGCGGGCCCTCGGGGGTGTCATCGACAGCCACCCCGGTGTCCTCCAAAGTGTCCCTGATGGAGTCCGCCGAAGCATAATCGCCCCGCGCCCGCGCCGTTTCCCGCTGTCGCAGCACCAGCGCGACCAGCGCGTCGACCACCGAGCGGAGCCGGTCATCCGGGTCGCTTGTCCGCCACCGGGGGTCGAGCGGGTCGAGGCCGAGAACCCTGAGCATGGCCCTTGTCTGGGCCAGGCTCGTCCGGATGCTCTCCATGTTCCCCGTGCTTAGAGCGTAGTTGCCATCGTGCACTGTGGCGTGCACGGCGGCGAGGGCGGCGGGGACGGCAAGGTCGTCGTCCATCGCGGCGGCGAAGGAGATCGGCAGCGCGCCCGAGCCCGCGGCCCCGGGCATGTCGAGCAGGCGCGGCGCGCGCCCGTCCCGGGAGATGACCGCGTGCTGCGCGCGCGAGACGAACCGCTCGATCCGCTGGTACGCCGCGACCGCCTCGTCGAGCGCATCCCGTGAGTAGTCGATCGTCGACCGGTAGTGCGCCTGGCCCAGGTAGTAGCGCAGTTCCTGGGGTCGGACCTGGGCCAGCGCCTCGACCGCCGCCAGCGCGTGCCCGGCCGACTTGCTCATCTTCTCCCCGCCCAGCGCGACCAGGCCGTTATGCAGCCAGTAGCTGGCGAACTGATCGCCCGCCGCCGTCGACTGGGCGCGCTCGTTCTCGTGGTGCGGGAAGACCAGGTCGATGCCGCCGCCGTGAATGTCGAACGCGTCCCCGAGGTAGCCGGTCGCCATGGCCGAGCACTCCAGGTGCCAGCCCGGCCGGCCGGGGCCCCACGGGGTCCGCCAGGACGGCTCGCCCGGCTTCGCGCCCTTCCACAGGGCGAAGTCACGGGGGTCTCGCTTGACCGCCGCCGCCCGGTCGCCGGGATCGGCGTCCTCGGCCGGGCGCATCTCCGCCAGTCGCCGCCCGGACAGCGAGCCGTACCCGGCGGCGGTGTTCACGTCGAAGTACACGTCGCCGCCGGCCGGGTAGGCGTGGCCCCCGTCGATCAGCCGCTCGATCAGCGCGATCATGTCCGGGATGTGGCCCGCGGCGCGGGGTTCCACGTCGGGCAGGCGGCAGCCGAGCAGCCCGTAGGCGTCGGTGAAGGCGCGCGCGTTCCGCTCCGCCAGCGCCCACCAGGCAACGCCCTCGGCGGCGGCGGCGCGCAGGATCTTGTCATCGACGTCGGTGACGTTCCGGCAGTAGGTCACCGCGTAGCCGGAGGCCTCCAGCCACCGCACCAGGACGTCGAAGCAGACCGCCGAGCGCAGATGCCCCAGGTGCGGCGTCCCCTGGACCGTAGCGCCGCACACGTAGACGCCCGCCCGCCCCGGCGCGACCGGCTGAAACTCGCGAACTGTCCTCGATGCGGTGTCGTGCAGGCGGAGCGTCACCCGGCATAGGGTACGGGATCCGACCTCGCTCCGCTCTTGCAGCGACACAGCTCGCTAGGGCCCGAAATCGTTCCAATCAAGGATCAACGCCGCTACCGTGGGCATCGCGTAATCAGGAAGATTCCCGCAAACCCGCCCGGATAGTCGGCAACCACACAGATCACCAGGTAGTCAGGCAGATGGAACGACACCCCGATTCAGCTTCTTCTCCCGGCTTCCGAGCCGAGCCCGCCCACGCGCGGACCGAGCCCGCCCGCACCTGGCTTCATGTCCTGGTGAACGTCGTGATCGCGATCGTGGTCCTCGCCGTGGCGGCGGGCATGTTCGTCTTCTCCTATGCCGGGGTCCACGCGATCGCGCGCCAAGGCGGCGTGTCCGGGCAGCTCGCCCGCTTCTACCCGGCCTTGTTCGACGCGGTGCTGGTCATCGCCTGCGTGGCCGCAGTCACGCTCAGGGACGCGCGCTGGTGGGCGCGGTGCTGGGCGTGGCTGGTGGCCATCGTCATCCTCGGCGCGATCGGGACCACCGACGTGCTGCACGCCATGAGCTACGGGCTGCGGCAGCGGCCGACCGAGGGCGTGGTCGCGGCGGCCCCGGTGGCGGCCGTCCTGCTCGCCTTCAGCCTGTTCCTGACAATGCTGCGCCAGTCCCGTCAGCGGCCTTCGGACGCCGCCCGCGGCCAGGCGCCGACCCGCGGGCCGGCTGACGGCGGCGCGGCCGAGCCGCCCACCGCTCCGATGATGGTCTCCAATGTCGATGTCATCCCGACGCTGGCGGCGGGGGCGGCGGCGCGCCCGCCCGCGCCGCCCATCGCCCTGCCCGCCGCGCCCGCCGTCGCGTCGCCCGTCGGCGCCTGGGCGACCGGTCTGTTTGACGACGACGCGGATCCGGCCCCGGACGCGCCGGCGACGGTCGCCGAGACCCCGGAGACGGTCCCGACTCAGGAGGTACCCGCCTTCGCCGCTGACGCGAGCGAGGGCGTCCGGGACCCCGGCACCGCCAGCACCGCCAGCACGGCCAGCACCGTAAGCACCGCCGGTGCCGTCGAAGAGCCCGCGCCCGCCGCTCCGGCCGTGGAGGCGCCCGACACGGCGTACCCGCCGACCGAGCCGAACGAGGCCGTCCCGCCGCCGCCCTCCGCCGCCGCCGGGCCGGAGCCAACGCAGGAGCCGACTCAGGAACCAGCACCGGGGTCGACCCCCGAGCCGCCCGCAGAGGCGCCCGCCCCGGCCACCCAGCCGATCAGGTACGCCAGCAGCGCGGCGGCGGAGCAGTTCGGCGACGAGGACTGGGAGGCCGAGGTCGATCCGGCCCTGGCCGGGCAGGTGTACCCGGTGCTGACCTCCGACCCCGATATCGAGGTGCCGCCGCACGAGCCGGGTCAGTCGCAGGACCTCGAGGACGATGCCCCGCCCTTCGCGACGGCGCCGTTCGCGTCGGTCCCGCGCCTCAACCGGGTGCGGGTCAGCCCGACCCCGCCGACCGAGGACGAGGACCCGGACGAGGAGTAGCCGACCGGGTCTAGCTAGGCAGGCAGCACGAGGGCGGTCGCCATCGCGGCGACCCCCTCGCCCCGGCCGGTCAGGCCGAGGCCGTCGGTGGTCGTCGCCGACACCGACACCGGCGCACCGGACAGGGCCGCGCTGAGCACGGCGACGGCCTCGTCCCGGCGCGGGCCGATCTTGGGCCGGTTGCCGATCACGCAGACGGCGACGTTCCCGATGACGAACCCCGCCTCGGCGACCAGGCGCGCAGTCTCGCTGAGCAGCGCGACCCCCGACGCTCCCGCCCACTCGGGCCGTGACGTGCCGAAATGAGCGCCGAGATCACCGATCCCGGCGGCCGACAGCAAGGCGTCACAGGCCGCGTGGGCGGCAGCGTCCCCATCAGAATGCCCGGCCAGCCCGGTCTCCCCGGGCCACTCAAGCCCCGCCAGATGCATCGTGCGCCCGTCCTCGAACGGATGCACATCCACCCCAAGGCCCACCCGCGGCAATT
>Ga0335074_10016847_pt1 | contig 10291 bp, 5 predicted proteins | sample Lox_Sample_23_FD_206715 | JGI IMG/M metagenome (GOLD analysis project Ga0335074, IMG submission 206715) | Soil microbial communities from Loxahatchee National Wildlife Refuge, Florida, United States - Lox_Sample_2.3 | ecosystem: Environmental > Terrestrial > Soil > Wetlands | place: USA: Florida...
AGTACTCCTCGCCGCTGCGCGCGCCGTCATCGTCCTCGGCGCCGGCTTCGGATCGCTTCGTGCGGTACCTGGCCAGGACCGCCCTGATGTCCGCCCGCCTCCGCATGGCCAGCACGATCTGGTCCGTGTAGGCCCCTGATGTGTACATCTCGGTCTGGCTGATCTCGGTGACCTGGACCCCGAGGCGGTCCAGCGAGTCGAGCAGGGGCGCCTCGAAATGCGCGGCGAAGTTCTCGTGGCAGCCGAGCGGGTCGGGCACCCCGGTCAGCGGGCGGCCGATGTGCTCGCCCAGCGACTCTGGCATCCCGGCCGGGACCCGGCGCAGCCGGTCGTAGTCGTCCCAGGACAAGATGTGCCGGCACGGAGCGCCGTTGCGCCGCACCTCGTCCGCGACCAGGTGCGGGGTCATCAGCTCGCGCAGGTTCCCCAGGTGCACCGGACCGGACGGGCTGATTCCGGACGCGCAGGTCGGGACCTCACCGGGATGCCTGCGCTCGCCTTCTGTGCGCACCTGGGCAGCCGTACGGGCCACCCAGTCATCGGCCGCAGCCACCGGGGGTACCTCCTTCGTCGTCCACCTGGATCAGGGTACAAGCGGCGGCCGGCGAATCCGTCGGAGCCCGTCAGCCTGCGCTCCAGCCCCGGACGACGACGTTGAAGATCTCCGCCGCGAAGCGGCCCTTGCCCAGCGGCGGTAGCTTGGTGAACCAGATGAGCAGGTAGCGGCCCTTGACCTGCCGGGCGGCCCGGAACGTGTGCGTGCCGCCAAGGCCGTCGGCCCTGGCCACGATCGTGAACGTGGACAGGGAGGCCGGGCGGCGCGCGTCGTCGTTGCCGACCTCGATCGCCACGTCGGCACCACGTTTGGACCCGAACGCGACCGTGACTGAGCTGATCCGTACCTGCCGGCCCATGTTCAAGATCAGGCCGGATCCGCGCTTAAGCCCACCGAACACGGGGTTGCCCAGGTAGTACTGGGTGGACCAGGCCGTCGCCGGGTTCTTGTCGATGGCGAATCTCGCGATGGTGCTGTTCTCGTCGCCCGGGTCAGCCCGCCTGCTTTCCAGCGGGTCGAATCCGGCCGCGCTGACCGGGTGCAGCACGACGGCCCGGTGGCCGGACTTTGCCGTGTGCGCGTCGGACGCCGACGACGGCGGATCCCTGCCCTCCGTGGTGACGTCGCCAGCCGCAGACAGATGGGGCGCGGCGCCGCCCGCGCGCGGCGGCAGCAACCCGAGAGCCCCCCAGTGAACGGCCAGGCCCGCCAGTACGGCGAGGGCCGCGACGGCCGCCACGAACCGCCGGGCCGGGCGGCCGCGGGTGGCGGCGACCGTCCGCCTCACGGCGGTGCGGATCAGCCTGGCCAGGATGTAGCAGATCCCGGCCATCGGCAGGATCAGCAGCAGGATCGAGATGACAGAGACGACCCCGGCGGCGACCTCGCGGTGGCCGAACTCGGTGGCGGCCGCCTGCACCTCGGCCCTCGTCGACAGCGCGAACGTCCTGACCACGGCGGGGCCGTTGAGGATGACGAGGGCCAGTTGTCCGGCGAGCAGGGGGACGACGATCAGGACCCACGCGGTGAGGGCCATCCGGGCCGGGCGCTTGAGGTCGTGTACCCGGGGATCCTTGGGCTGGCCCGGGATCAGGCCGCGCAGCGTGGGCCCGACGCGGCGGAACAGGTCAGGCACGCCGATAAGGTCGGCCAGGATGAAGTACCCGTCGAACCGCAGCGAGGGCAGCAACTGCTCGGCGATCTCCAGATGGGTGATCACGACCGCGCCGGCCAGCACCTCGTATCCGGTAGCACGGTAAGCCGCGGTCAGCACGAGCACGAAGATGACGTTGAAGTAGACGCCGCCGAGATCGGTGCGGATCCGGGCGCCGCGTCCGAGCCGGTAGGCGTCGGTGACGTTGGTGAAGAACGCCGGCCACAGCACGTAGATGCCCATGCCGATGACGCCGGGGCGGGCCCCGCCATAGCGGCAGGCGGCGGCGTGGCCGCACTCGTGGAACAGCGTGGACAGCAGGATCAGGCCGATCACCACGAGCAGCAGCGTCGGGTGGTACAGAACGTACGCCACGGCTGCGCCGAGCCGGCCACGGCGGTACAGCCACGTGTCCGAAGCGACCAGGCAGGCCAGCACCACGACCACGACAAACGGGTTGAACAGCGGCTTGAACAAGCGCGCGAGGCGCTGCACGCCCGCCTCGGGGATGATCGTCCGGCGCAGCCTCAGCACCAGCAGGGAGGTGCCCTGCCGCGGCACCCCCGCCCCCTGAACCGCCTGGTCCGGTCCATCGCCCGTGATAAGCAGGCCGAGCGGGGCCAGCTTGTTGGCAAGCAGGAACTCAATGTTGCCGACGCTGACGGTCCGGCCGAAGCCGGCGGTGACCCGGGCGGCGACATCGGCGACCGTGCGCCTGCCGTCGATCGCGCTCACCACCAGGTGCAGCAGCCGGGACAGCTGCATGACCTGGCCGCCCGGATGCCGCACCAGGTACGTGGCCTCGATCAGGCCCGACCCCTGGTACTCGCCGAGTTGCTCGACCCCGGGCGCCAGCCGCGGCACCATGGCTCCGATGTCATCCGGAGCGGCCTGGTGCCGTTTACCCCGCTCGGGCGCCGGAAGGGCCAGCCGCGCGGACGCTGCGCGGCCCGCCCAGGCCTGCAGGTACAGCAGTTCGCTCTGGAACGCGGCGTCCGCCGGGACGACCGCGGCCCGGCGCAGGCGCCGGTAGTAGTCGGCGATCCAGCCCTCTTCCGGCGCGCCGATGCGGGGCAACGGGACGGTGGCGTCGGCTGGTAGCGGGGCGCGCCTGGCCCGGACCGGCATGGGGCGTCGCCCCGGATCCCTAGACAGCGGCTGGCGGGGACCGCCAGGAAGACGATCCCCGCCAGGATGAAAGTGCTGCAAGAACGCCCGACAGGCCTAGACGTGGTTGTGGTCGAAGCTGCCGATGGCGAAGGTGTTGCCGCTGTCCCAGGTGTTGCCGCTGTTGATGGCATTGCCGCTATTGACCGTGTTGTCGCTATTGACCTGGTACACGTTTTCCGCGGTGTTGTGGGAGCCAACGGCAACGGCGATCTGCGGGACGATGACGATTCCCAGGGTCTCCCGCTCCGGAAGCAGATCGACGTTCTCGGCCTGCAGTTCGGCGAGGCTCAGTTCAGACATGATAGTTATTCCCTTTCTTCCTATTGAGTGGACCCGAAACCGCCCCTTCAACGGAGTCGGGTTGGCGCGCGGCCAAAAAACTCAATGGGCTTAGCAAACCGCGCGCACGAATTTGTAGCACCCAGGCACCGATCCTGCGGTACGCAAGGTTGGAACTGCCGTCCAGACATCAACAAAGTCTGCAAACGGCAGCTGAATCGTGTTTCCACGCAGAGAAGCTCATGGCAGAACTTGCGGGCACCCCACGTCAAGTTCTGCAGTATCTATGGCTCGCTTCTAGCCACGCTGATTCCCGCCCCTCTCTGGCCCCTTCGTCCCCTTCGACTCCCGGGGGGTCGATCCCGGCTCACCGCCCGTTTCCGGTCCTGCGCTGCTGGAATCGCAGAACGAACGTAGCAGGCTGCGCGATGCCGTGCAATCACATCCACACATGACTTCGCCACGTTGGATTAGATTGTGGGACCGAAGCTAGCAGACGCGGCTATGCGGCGCAACTAACCGCCAGCGAGGTTTCGACTCAAAAAAACCGGTCATTCGGGACCCGGCCGGGACACTCAGGCAGATCCGTAACCATAGCGCCAGGCCGCTGAAGACTTCACGTGACGACACGTGAACGGCGGTTGAACGTAGTAGCGCCTGAAGTTCGCCGAATCGCAATAGAAAGGTGCCGCCCGGGGCGTAAACTTGCTAGCACTCGGGGGCGTCTTACGGATAGGACCCATCCTTCCCGGGGGGGAAGCGTGTGGTACATTGCCGGCCACGAGCTATGAAAGGATGACGACGTTGTCCATAACGAGACCTGGGGGTTGGCGGCTGCGCTCCGGCGTGCTGGTGTTCACGCTGGCGCTGTTCGCCCCGCTTGCCATTCCAGCCACCGCATCGGCCAGCGGTGTCCCCAATATTCCTGTGAGTAACTATGTTTTCACGCCATATGGAAACGAGTTTATCAATGACGTATCGGCGTCTTCTCCAACGCAGGGGAACCCCGCCTTCCAGGCGAAATTTGAGTTGGGGGTCGGCGTCTCGCCGTTGATCAAGGCAGTCCAAAATGTGACCGCGACGGCTCAGTGCTCAGGATGCACTGCGATCGCGGTTGGTTTCCAGATCGTGACCGCGACGCTGCCCTATATCTCGCAGGTTCAGCAGGACGAAGTCACCTTGGCGACGGACGGCGCGTGCGCGCCTGGCTGCACCGCCGCCGCGCTCGGGTACCAGGTCATCGTGGGTACCAACACCGGGGGGCCGCTGACGTTCGGAGACCTGCTGAGCCGCAGCCAGATGCAGCAGCTGGCCAGTATCCGGACCGAGGTCCTAGCCCTGCCGACTTCCGGCCTCAGCGTTGCCGGGGTAGAAAGCGAATGCCAGGATCTCCTCAACCAGGTTGTATCCATCCTGCAGAGCGCGTCTTATGGAAACTTCTCGTCGTTCTTCCTGCCGACGTTTTCTCCCGCCATTCATGGCGTCGGCCTAGCCACCCAGACGACCGGCAGCAGCCACCCAGTTGTCAAGTGGTTCAAGTCCGCGCACTTCTTCCCCCTGTCCGCAGGCTGAGCCTGACCGGTGATGCCCGGCCGGCCGCACCGTCGCCGGCCGGGCATCACCATGTTCAGGGGAGGGTGGGCGACGCCGACGGGTCCGGTGCCACGGACGAGGGGACCGGGGAAGGGGTGGGCGTGGCCGATGGTGACAGGCTGGGCGAACGGCTCGGACGCGGCTCCCGGGTGAGACTGGGAGACCTGGCGGGACTTGGTGACCGGGTGGGACTCGGTGACCGGATCGGGCTGGTAGAAGACGCAGGGCTCGGCGAATAACCGGGACTGGCCGGGGTCCCGGTCGCCCCGGCCGGCGTGGGTGCCGGGCGGACCAGGAAGTACAGCGCGAGCACGGCCAGGAACAAGCCGGTCAGGACGATGGTGGAGGTCCGGGGTCGCCACCTCACGCCGTGCTTGCGGTCCGGGTCGGTCATGACGCGGCCCCGCTGGGGCGGCCGGTGTCGAGGTCGGCGGAGACGTTGATGCCTTCGTAACGGAAGGCCGACGCCACGCGGGCGCGGATCTCCCGGCCGACGTCGAACTGCATGCCGGGCAGCGTCCGCGCCACCATGCGGACCGAGAACGTCTCGATATCGATCGCTTCGACGCCCATCACGGTGGGCGGGTCGAGCATCATCTTGCGCAGCCGGTCGTCCTGCCATGCCTCGTCGCCGACCCGCTTGAGGACGTCGGTGACCCGGCTGACCTCGACGGCCGCCGGGACCGGCACGTCGATTACGGCGCGCGCCCAGTCGCGGGACAGGTTGGTCACCTGGGTGATCTGGCCGTTGGGCGTGATGATGACCTCACCGCTAACCGACCGGAGCCTGGTGACCCTGAGGGTGACATCCTCGACCGTGCCCACGGCGGGCTGCGAAATCCCGGTGACCGAGATCTTGACCACGTCCCCGAACCCGTACTGGCGCTCACCTGTGATGAAGAATCCGGCCCCGATGTCCTGGACGAACCGCTGCAGGCCGAACCCGAGCGCCGCGCTGAGCAGGGCGGCCGGCGCGACCAGGCCGGCCAGCGGCACGCCGAGGCGCTCCACGATCAGCACGGCCGCGACAACGTACACCACGGCCAGGAACGTCCACGTGACCACCTGCGCGAACACATGGCGGTGCTTGGCCGCCTCGGAGCGCACCAGTTCATCGGTCTCGCGGGCGTGCGCGTCAATGTTCACCATGACCCGGTTGCGAACCCAGTCCGCCAGCCTGGTCAGCAGGATCGTCCCGAGCACGAGCAGCACAATCTCCAGCAGGTCGCTCCGCGCCCAGCGGTTAAGGTCGCCCAGCGGGGCGATTGCGCCTATCACCGTCAGTCCTCCTGTCTGTCACGGCGTGAAGCCAGGATGCGCCGGTCCTGACCCTGCCAAGCTCTTACCGATCAGGGCAGGATAAAACCACACCAATGATCCGATTTTGACCCGGTGCGCCGTTCCGCGACGGCGGTCAGCCAAGGTCGACGGATGCAGGGTGGTCCATGGACAGCAGGTGACTGGTTACGGTTGGTAGCCGGATTCGGTCCAGCGGCGGAAGACGTCGACCTGCTCGGGGGGCCAGGACGCGTCGCAGGGCATGCTGCCGTCCGTGAGGCGCTGGAGGATGTCGGCGGCGTGGGCCCGCACGTCGTCGCGCGACCACAGGTCGAACGCGAACGACATGGACTGGCGATCGTGCTCGCGGAACAGCGGCTTGATGTTCGTCTCGAAGCTCACGGTCTCGTCGGGGCCGGGCAAGGTGACCTCCTGGCTGCTGTCGACTGCGCCGGTCGGCGCGGCTTCCTCGGCAGGCGGGCCGGCCGGACCCCAGTCCCACTGCGGCGGGGTGCCGTTGACGGCCCGGGAACTCCATTCCAAGTAGGACGCCAGGGCGGCGCGGAACTGGGGGTCGGCGGGCAGCTTGGCGTCTTCGGCCGCCTGAATGGCCAGCGCTACCCAGCGGCCGCGCTGCGGCTCGGTGAAGGAGGGCCGTCCGTTGGGAAGCGTCGCGGCAGGGCCGCCGAACGCCTCGGCGACCAGCTCAGCCTCGCGCTGGGGCTGGTCGGGCGGCATGGCGGCGAACAGGGGGGCGAGCAGGTCGTCGGCGGGGACGTGCTTGGAGTACAGCAGATCGGTCATCCGGGCCAGGGCGGGCAGGCCGCCGGCCCAGTCGAACAAGGTGGGTTCGGTGCCGGGGCGGCGCACCGGGTCGCGGAACTCGACGTACCAGTGCATTCCGCTGCAGAACGGCTTGTTCCGCGAGTGACCGCAACGACAGAGGGCGTAATGCTCGCGAGACGACCCGACGGCGCGCGGCACGTCGGCGCCGGTTGCGTCGGCCAGCGGGATCGCCCCGGTTACCCGGTAGGGGCCATCCTGGGTGACCTGGATCGCCTGCTCTCTGGTGCCATGCCAGTCGACCAGGTCGCGGGCCTCGGCGTTGTCAAAGGCCAGACTCAGCGCCCCGGAGGGGCAGTCGCGGATCGCGCGGATCAGTTCGTCCATCCGGGCGCCGCTGGGGGCGACGAACGGCTCGGCGCCGGTCCGGAACGCGGTGGCCAACCGGTCGGTGCACAGGCCCGAGTGCTGGCAGATGCCCCGGTTGTCGAAGATCGTGACCTGCTCACCCGGGTAGGTGTCGCGCCGGTCGGCGATCCGTTTGGGATCCTTGTCGTCGGTGAACCCGCTGGTGGCGTGCGCGCCGTCGCAGAAGGGTTTCATGGCCGAGGCGCCGCACCGGCACAGTGCAAGTTGCGGGGGCAGGTCCAGCTTCTGGCCAAGGTGATCGCGGACCGCCGGGGCGTTGGTGACCAGGTAGGGGCCGTTCTTGGCGGTCAGGATGCCGGGCGGCAGGTGGCCCTGCAGGTCGGCCACGGCGGCGGCCCGCTTGCCCCGCTCCCCCGGCGGCGCGTGCCTGACCGCCAGGTCCTGTAGGGCCGCGGTCGCCTCGAGCAGGCCGGGTGGAGCCGACGGGGCGAACTGGGCGCGCAGCCGGGTGGCCAGCAGCGCGGCGTCCCAGAGCGATCCCACGGCGTCGCCAGGGACCGGCGGGGCCGATGGGGCAGCAGGGGCAGTGGGGGCTGATGGGGTGGTGGATGCGGAGGGGGCGGCGGGGGCGGATGGGGCGGCGGAGGCGGATGGGGCCGGGGGTGGGGCGGGGAGGTCGTCGATGAGGGGGCGTAGGACGCTGTTGACCAGGCGGGCTACCGTCGCGGGGTCGTCGCGGCTGGCCAGCACGGCCGGGTAGACGGAGCCCACCAGATCGCCCACGTTGGAGAGCAATTCGCTGGAGTGGCCGGTGAAAGCCTGGACCGTTCGGTAAAAAACTTCGGCGCGGGACAGTAGCTCGGCCACGGGCTCAGCCGGAGCCGGCGCTTCGGGCCGGGCGTCCCTGGCCGGCAGGTGAGCCTCCAGGGAGCTGGCGATGTCAGTCAGGCTGGCCTGGACCGCGGCCAGGCCGTCGGCCACGGTCGTGGCGCACGGAGTGCCTGGCTGGCAGAAGTCGGCGGCCTGGCGGAGGCGCTCGGCGAGCAGGATCCAGGCCGCCTCCCGGTGCGGCAGCACGTAGTCGGTCTCGTAGAACAGCTCGAAGCTTGGGCCGGCCGTGCGGTCCGGGTACTCCGGGCCCGCCGGGAGCGTGGTGACCAGGTCGCCAAGTGGCTTGATGGCCTGGAACATGACCGCCACGGTGGCGTCGGCCAGCGCCTTGAGCTGGGCGTCGGTCTCCTCGGTGTGGGCGAAGAAGCGCTGCAGCATGAGCAGCAAGATCTCGTAGCTGACGTTGAACAGATCCATGATCTGGCGGGTCAGCGGGTCGGTGACCAGCGGGATGTCGGCTTGGCGCACGGCCGGGCGGACGTTGACCGGGACCACAGGCCGGGCCGGGTCGAAGGCCGGGTTGGCCTCGCGGAGCTGGGTGTACTCGTCCATGATCTCGACGAACCGGCCGAAGTGCGCGTCCTTCCAGTGCCCGCGCGGGCCCTCGCCCTGCTCGAGGATCTCGTCGATGGCACGCTGTGCGCTGGCCACGTCGGTCACCGTGACCAGCTCGGGCCAGCCGAAGTACTCCTGGGTGGCCTGGGCCCGCGGCGGGCCGACGAACAGCCACCGCTCGCCGAACTTCTCGGCCAGGTGCGCGATCCCGGCCTCGATCGACCGGTACAGGTGCCCGACGGTCTTGAAGTCCTGGCCGCGGGGGACGATGTCGCCGATCTGCATGACCGGCACCGCGCGGCCGTAAGCGGCCATCCCCTCCGCGTCGTCCAGGTCCATGCCCTCAGGGCGCTCGAGGAACATGAAGTGCTGGAGCGCGGCCTCGCCGAACGGAAGCAGGGCCAGGTGCACGCCGGCCGGGTAGTTGCTGGCCGGGTGCGGGAAGTTCGGCCGGGACAGGTGCGGCGCACAGCCGATGGCGGACAGCAGGTTCTGCACCAAGGACAGGTGCAGCATCTCCTGGGTGGCCACGTGGCTGATGCGCTTGCGCCACCTCTGCACGGCCTCGGCTTCGTCGGGCGTGAGGCCCTCGTCCTGCGGCTGCTTCAGCGAGAAGACGGCGTACAGGTACTGGCACATGATGCCGTGCTCGAGTTCGGCCGCCTCGCACAGCATGTAGATCAGGGCCTCGCGGTGCTCGATCACGAACGGCGCCTCGGCCGGCGCCAGGCCGCCCCTGGTGGCGATCACCTGGGCCAGCCGCCCCCCTGCTTCGTTTTCGCTCATGTTCGTCTTGCCTCCCTCGTGGCTCTATTGTGTCCACTTGTGTCCCACGGCCGCGGCGGTTGGCATTGCGCTCTGGACGAACACCTTGGGTTAGCGGCGGCGGGGGCGGTCGTGGAATTGGTGGTCGCGGCGGATGAGGCGCTCGACCTCGGCGCGCTGCTGCCGGTCGAGTCGGCCGGGCGAGTCGCGGACCAGGCTGAGCAGGTACGCGGTCGAGATGCCGACGTCAACGGTGGGGTGGCGAGCCTGGCCCAGGCGGGACCGGCGGTGGGCGAGGATGACGACGCGCTGGACGGTGACCTGCTGACCTCGCTCGTGCAGGAAGCGCTCAAGCTCGGCGGCCGGCTCGTTGAGCTGCTCGCTGGGCGAGCGTCCCTTCCGGTCGGCGATCAGCCGCTGCTCGACCAGGTTCCCGTAGTTGTCGTATTTGTCGGCCCGCCAGCGGTCACCGTCGATGTGCACGGTGGCGTTGATGTTCTTCACCTCGACGGCGAAAAGCCCGTTCGGGCCCACGAGCAGGTCGTCGATCTCGCCGCGGCGGTTGCGGTACCCGCGCAGCAGGGTCCAGTCGTCGTCCAGCGCGCGGCCAAGCTCGACCGCGACGAGCTGCTCCCCCGCGATCCCGGCCCTGATCCGCTCCTCGGTGTCTTTGTCATCCTGGTTATTCCGGCCTGGCTTGGCCGGGGAGCGGCGCTTCGCGGCCCAGACGGCGAGGACCAGGCGCAGCCACTCGCGCCAGCGGTGGTGCTTGCGGGCCAGGTCGCGCTTGACCCGCATGGCCTGGACGCGGGCCTGGTGCTTGATGAGCTCGTCCTCGTACCGGTCCCTGGCTCGCTTGGCCGTCGCCTGCCTCCGCAGGGCTGCGTCGGCGAGCATGT
>Ga0335074_10016848_pt1 | contig 10291 bp, 5 predicted proteins | sample Lox_Sample_23_FD_206715 | JGI IMG/M metagenome (GOLD analysis project Ga0335074, IMG submission 206715) | Soil microbial communities from Loxahatchee National Wildlife Refuge, Florida, United States - Lox_Sample_2.3 | ecosystem: Environmental > Terrestrial > Soil > Wetlands | place: USA: Florida...
CACGTTGGTGTCGAGCATCTCTTCCCAGTCTTGCGGCTTCCCTTCCCACAACTTGTCGAGCCCGCGGCTCAGTCCAGCGTTATTCACCAGCACGTCGATCGCGCGCCACTCGGCCGGCAAAGCGGCAACGGCTGACTCGACCGCCGCGCGATCCTGCACGTCGAGCGCGAACGAATGCACCGCGGCGGCGCCGGCTCCGAGCAGATCCTTCTCGACCGCCTGCAGCCGCTCCACGCGCCGCGCAGCCAGCAGCAGCTTTGCGCCCTCTGCGGCAAATCCACGCGCGCACGCCGCGCCAATCCCCGCGCTCGCTCCGGTAATGAAAACCACCCGCCCTTTGAGACTGATTTTCGCCATGAAGCTAGGGTACAGGTGAGCGCCAGCACGTGACAGGGTGCAGCGTGCAGCTTGCAGCGTGCAGCTTGCAGGAAACCGCTGCTCGCTGCCTCACCTGCACCTGCACGCTGTACGCACTACGCTGCACGCTGTAACTTTGCGTTATGCCAAGCCGACTCAGCGCGCTCCCCATCCTCCTCCTTCTCGCGACATGCGCAACCCTCCCGGCAGCCGCCCAGCAGAACAACGCGCCCCACTTAGAAAAGCGCGGCGCCGCCACGCAGCTCATCGTCGATGGCCAGCCCTTTCTCATCCTCGGCGGCGAAATCCTCAACTCCTCCTCGTCGAGCCTCGACTACATGAAGCCCATCTGGCCGCGCCTTGCCGCCATGAACCTCAACACGGTTGTGACGCCGCTCAGCTGGGAGCTGATTGAGCCCACCGAAGGCCAGTTCGACTTCTCGCTCGTCGATGGCCTGCTCGCACAGGCGCGGCAACAGCATGAGAAGGTCGTCTTCCTGTGGCTCGCTTCCTGGAAAAACGGCATGTCGAGCTATGCGCCCGCCTGGGTCAAGCAGGATACGCACCGTTTTCCGCGCGTCGTCGAGCGCAACAATGAGGTGGAGATTCTCACTCCGCTCGGCGCCGCCACCGAGGAGGCCGATGCGCGCGCCTTCGCCGCCCTGATGGAGCACATCAAGCAAGCCGACCAGAGCGACCACACCGTTCTGATGATGCAGGTGGAAAACGAAGTGGGCGTGCTCAACGATTCACGCGATCACTCCGAAGCGGCCAACCGCGCCTTTGCTTCACCCGTGCCGGAGCCGCTTACCCGCTATCTTCAGGCGCACCACGACCAGCTCTATCCCGATCTGCGCGCGCTGTGGGATGCGAATGGCGACAAGACCACAGGCACCTGGGCCGAGGTCTTCGGCAACACCGTGCGCGCCGACGAAATCTTTATGGCCTGGCACTACGCTCGCTATATTCAGGCCGTCGCCGCGCGCGGCAAAGCTGCCTACGACATTCCCATGTACGTAAACACGTGGCTCGCTGGCGACGATGCGACGCCCGGCCAGTATCCCAGCGGCGGCCCTGAACCGCGCGTCGTGGATGTGTGGAAGGCGGCCGGCTCAGCGCTCGATATCTACGCGCCCGACCTCTACGCTGAGAATTTTGTTGACTGGTGCCGCCGCTATCATCGCGATGGCAATCCCCTGTTTATGCCGGAGACGCGTGGCGGCACCGCGGGCGCTCCCAACATTTTCTACGCGCTCGGCGAAGAGGCCGGCATCGGTTTCTCGCCTTTCGCCATCGACCAGCCCGATGCCGATCCCGATGGCGCCATGGCCGCGAGCTACGCAGAGATGGCCAGCATCGCGCCGCTCGTGCTTGCCCACCAGAGCACCGGCGATGTGCACGGTTTCGTCCTCGACAAGAACCGAAGCTCCGTTGACTTCACCATGAGCGGCTACACCGTGCATGTTTCGCTCGACCGCATCTTCGGCTCTCAGTCTGGATCGGGCTTCGGCCTGATCATGGCCACCGGGCCTGATGAGTTCCTCGGCGCCGGTAAAGGATTCAGAGTCTCCTTCGTGCCTCGCTCGACGAGCGCGCCGCAGGTGGGCATAGCTTCCATCGACGAGGGAAAATTTGTCGACGGCAAGTGGGTTCCCGGACGCCGCCTCAACGGCGATGAAGACGACCAGGGCCAGTACTGGCGCTTCAACCCAGGGCATATCTCCACGGAAAAGCTGAAGCTCTATCAGTACCAGTGACAGCGTGCAGGGTGCAGCGTACAGGGTGCAGCGTACGTGGTATCGCGTATGGGGTATAGGTGAGAGTAAGGTTCTAATCGTGACTTTTTCACCAACCTATAACTCGACAACTACCATCTGTAACTTGTCTGCGCACTGTAAGCTTTAGCCCGTGACCTTGCACGCTGCACGCTGTTATTCCCACGCTCTACGCTGTACGCTGCGCGCTGTCACTTGTCACCTGCAAATACCCCGCTGCCCAGTCTGCGTCTTTCATACCTTCCTTCAAAGCCCGCTCGAACGTGCTCATGAACAGGTCCCCGAGCGGGGTCTTTACCTGCCCCTGCTGCGCAGCTTCGCGGAACAGCCGCATATCTTTTTCGCCTACCGCCATGGTTGCGCCCGGGGTCGCCGGCGGCGCGAGCATGATCTTGCCGTACATCTCGTAGAACGGAGACTGGAAAAGCGCCTGGTTCACCAGCTCCAGAAATACCGCCGGCTCCACGCCCATCGCCTTCGCAAACACAAAGCCCTCGCTCAGCGACGCGATCATCGCGGTGATCAGGAAGTTTCCCCCCAGCTTCATGGCGTGAGCGCTCCATGGCGTCTCGGCCACCAGCGTGATGCCGCGGCTGAATTTTTCAATCAGCGGGCACACCTTTTCGACCGGCTCCTTCGCCCCGCCCATCACCACCCACAGCTTGCCCGCTTCGGCAATGTGCGGCCGCCCAAAGACCGGAGCGGCGACAAAATGCTGCCCGCGCCTCGCGTGTTCGTCGGTGAGCTTTTTCGACATCGCCACGCTCAGCGTGCTCAGCGAGACGTGGATCGCGCCCCTGCGCAGGCTTTCGAGCGCGCCATCGTGGTACAGCATCTGCTCGAGCGAGACATCGTCCATCGGCATTGTGAAGACGACATCCGCTCCGGCCACAGCTTCCGCGGCCGTCTTCGCGCGTTTCGCTCCCTCGTGCGCCAGCGCCTCGGCACGCGCTGGGGTCCGGTTCCACACCGTCACGTCCTCGCCGCTCTTCACCAGATGCCGCGCAATCGCCCCACCCATCTTGCCCACGCCAAGAAATGCGACCTTCATAAGATTTCTCCCGAGAGCCATCGTAATTGGCTGGGCTGGCTCAGGCCTGGCGAGGTTTTGCGGTCCGGACCACCTGGCGATTCGCCGAGGTCGAGGACGGCGGTTGTGCTGAAGCGAACCATACGCGCCCTCACTTCGCGGGTGCGATGCGCTTCAGCTCCTCGCTCCAGTTCTGGACGACCACGATTTGAGATTCCGGCAACGGAGGCTGCTCACCCGGCTTCACCATGATGAATCGACGCCCGTCGGGCGCGACATCGTAACTCCTCGACCCACCGCTCAAGGTGAAGGTTCCCGCAAAAAGCTTTCGCGGAGTACCGATGGAGAAGCTCGGAGTGGCCGTGATGGGCGCGGCCCCGGGCCGGGATACGCCTGCACGTACACCTCGTCGCGCCCCGTCGCCATCCGGATAAGTGACCCAGGCCACCGACTTGCCGTCGCGGGAGAAGAGCACTTCCTCGGCCGAGATTCCGCCCAGGTACGGTTGAAACTGGCCGGTGGCCTTGTCCCATCGCGACAATTCTCCACGCAAGGTTTGTCCTACGGCGAAGATCGTATGACCATCCCTGCTGGGAACCGGCTGCACCCACTGAGTCGGGCCGGTGGTCAATGGAACAGGCTCCGGCGATGGATGCCGAAAGAGACGCTCCCGAGCACCCGAGCTCGCGCCTGAGCAGGAAGGATGCGGCCGAGCGCCGTCGCCCCCATCATGGTTGAAAAGATGGCAAAGAATGCCCGCTCTTTGTCCGCGCGGCGCCGGCCAGGCATAAACGGCAGCATGCGGTCTCTGTACCTCACGAGTTCCGCTACCATCTGAGCCTTCATCGCCGGATCTGCCCGCGCTAATTACCAGCCGGAGCCTGGCCGCGTGGTGCTGGCCCTGAACGAACCAGTCGTGAACCGCTAACTCCCCAGCACCTGATGCAAAAGCGGGAGCCGCCTAACCGGGCGCTCCCGCTTTTCTTTTGCGCCTCTCGCGGCCGCGGTGCATGCAGTAAGGCGGTTGGGGTCTTTTTTGGCGATTGCGGGCGAAAATTCAGCTCTCCGGAATTTTCGCCGGGCTTCCAGCTACTGACCGCCGGCTTTCTCTTCGAACAGCTCTTCCTGGCGCTCGTCTTTCGGCTTCTCCGCCGCCACCGGCTTCCGTTTCGCAGCCCCAATCACAGCCACCACTTCCAGCTCGTCAATGGACGATTTTGGAATCCACAAGCGCTGGGTGTTCGACCGCAGGTCGGGCGGGGTAAGGAACACACCCTCGCTGCTCACCAGGCTCGTATCGTTGGCGGCCAGGCCTTCGATCATGTCGCCGTCGGTCAGCCGCACCCGCACGAACAGTCCATCGCCCCGCGGACGCCCGGCAAATGTCTTGCGAACCAGCCGTTCGGGGTTGTTCAACTCACCCGAATTGAAATCCCGCACGTAGCAGATCCACTTCAGATCTTCAGCGGCCAGGGAGACGACTTTGCCGTCGAGGTCGAGCATCTCGACCTGGCCTTGATGGACAAAACCGCTCGAGGGCAGGTACCCGGCGACCCAGTCCCTGGAAGACTTGCGGAAGATCGCCTTTTTTCGGCTGGCTGACATGCTTTTCAGAAGTGGTACAGGAGGGGAGAGAGGATTGTTTCACATTCGCACGTGAAGCATCAAAAATTGTGCATATCGGGTCCCCGCAGGTGCACACTTTTGTGTTACATTGTTACTTTGGATTGACTTTTGCTCGCCCCATAACTTGTTATTTTGCTGAGGCTTAGGGGCGGCTTTCGGGGAGCAGGGGGCGAGGCCAAAAGCCTCTCTACCCAACAATACACCAGCACATGCCCGATTACATTTATCTTCTTGAAAATCGCCTTTCCCCTGCACAGCAAAACGCCCTTCGCCTGGTTCGAGATGCCGCCCGCGATGCGGGGATGACTCTTTTCCTGACCGGGGGCGCGGTTCGCGACCTGACCAGCGGCTTTCCCGTCCGCGACCTTGATTTTTCGGTTCAGGGGAATGCCCTTAAGCTTAAGAAATCGCTGGAGAAAGCCGGGGGGGCTTTCTGGGGCGACCACGAGCCTTCGCGCACCCTCTTCTTCTGGTTCCCGGGCAGCGTCCGCGTCGAGGTTTCGAGCTCGCGCAGCGAAGAGTATCCCAAGCCGGGCAAGCCGGTGTATCACTGGGCACCGATTCTGGAAGACCTGCGCCGCCGCGATTTCACGGCTAATGCCATGGCGATCTCGCTGAATGAGGGCTCGTGGGGGCTGCTGCTCGACCCTCTCAACGGCTTTGCCGACATCGAAGCCCGGCATCTGCGCCTGGCCAGCAATTACGGCTTTATCGAAGACCCCTCGCGCATGCTGCGCGCCGTGCGGCTCTCGGCCCGCACCGGCTGGCAGATGGATGAGCGCACCAAAAGCCGCTATGAGAACGCCAAAAGCGAAAATCTGATGGAACAGATTTCAGCGTTCGCCCGCGGCTATGAGCTCGAAGAGATAGCCCACGAAGAAGATCCGCTGAAAACCCTGCGCGCGCTCGATGCCGAAGGCTGGATGAAGGTTCTCTATCCTGCGTGGACGCCGGCGAAGGCCGACCTGAAGGGACTCGAAGATCTGAACAAGGTTCTGATCAGGCTGCTGATGCTGGGCGTGACACCCGATCCCTCCGCCGCTCATGTTGAACTGCTCACCGCTAAAATGCAGCCGAAGGACTTGGCCAGCCTGAAGCGCCTCTTCCCGCGCCGCGGCTTTGTGGACCAGTGGAATCACCTGGAACAGGGCGCAAAGGAATTTTCGAAGGAGCTGCTCAGCAAGGCCACCGCGAAACCCTCCGCGACATGGAAGCTGCTGGTCAGCTATGAGCCGGAGCCGGTGCTGTGGCTGGCCTTCAGTTCGAAGAACGCACAGGTGAAGGAGAAGTTCAACAACTTCTTCAATATTTGGCCCGAAGCCCGCACAAAGATTCCCACTACGCTGATGGCGGAGATGCGCATCACCCCCGATCTGCCGACCTATGGTGAGATTGCCGAGAAGCTCTTCTTCGAGTTCATGGACGGCAAACTCCAGACCGAGGAGGAGATTCGCGCCTTCCTCACCCCGTTCTCGCCGCCTGCACCGCCGCCTCCGGTGGTCGTCCGGCGCTCCCGCGGCCGCCGCGCCGAAGTGAGGATTGAAGAGGAAGAGGAGGTCGAGCTTCCCGCTCGCAATGGCGAGGAAGACGGCGAAGAAGAAGAAGAGACCGACGCGCTGCCTTCCGTGCTTGGCGACAACGTTCCGCTGCCTCCGAAGAAGGGCGCCGCTCCCGCTAAAGGAGGCAAACCGGCGAAGGAAGCTGCCCCCGCCAAGGCAGCCAAGGGCGCGAAACCCGTTCCGCCCGCGGCCCCGGTAAAAGCGGCGAAGGAAGCCCCCAAGCCGGCGGTTGCAGCGAAGGCGTCTCCGAAGGCTCCCGAGAAGGGGAAGGCCGTCACGGCCCCGGCGAAGGCTCCAGCAAAACCCGAGCCGAAGGCGGCGGCTAAAGCTCCAGCCAAAAAGCTCGCTCCAGTTCCGGCAAAGGCGGCTCCGAAAGGGGCGGCGAAGAAGTCTGCGGTTAAGAAGCTGGCTCCGAAGGCTGCTGCGAAGAAGGTTGCGCCGAAGAAAGCCGCGCCGAAGAAGGCGGCTCCGGTGAAGAAACCAGCCAAAGCGGCTCCGAAACCGGCGAAGAAGGCCGCCAAACCTCAGAAAAAGAAGAAGCGCTAAGCGCGGGTTTTACTCGAGGCGGAACTGCACCTGCTCGCCGACCGCAAGGCCGTGCTTTTTGATCGACCCCACCGGCAGCTCCAGCACATACTCGGACGGCTCATTCCCACCGTACTCGGGGCAGGTGGTCGACTTGCCTTTACAGGGGGGCGTGTCGGGACTCATCTCGACGATGCGGTGATCGGCGTCCATCCACACGATGTCCAGCCCGATTTTGCAGTGGTACATCCAGTACTTGTGCAGCCCTGGCGCCTCGACGAACAGCATCCCGCGCCCTTCCGGCAAGCTGGTTCGGCCCATCAATCCGTAGGCCAACTGCGCCGGAGTCGTCGCCAGCTCCACATGCACGGTGGAACCATCGGGCAGCATCACCAGCGTGTTCGCCGGACGCGGAGCGACGTAGGGGACGTTGAGATCCTGCGCACGGGCCGTGGGCGCAACCAGAACCGCCGCCAGAGCGCAGACCCATCCCAGCGATTTCATGAGCAACAGTATCGCTCGAAACGGACGGACGGCGTGCGCGCTATTCCCTGCTTCTAGTTCACGGTCACGTTCACGGTGACGCTTGAGGTGATTTTGCCGGTAACGGCGTCGGTTCCGGTGACGGTGACAACGTAAGCTCCGGCCGTGGTTCCGGAATTGCCGCCTCCGCCGCCTCCGCCGCCACCACCGCCACTGCAGCCGATGGCGCCGGCGACGACGACCAGTGCGATGACGCTGAGGACGGTGCGCCATGCACGACGCCGCGCGGGAATTCCGAAGAAGAGCACCAGCGCGAGGACGGCACCGCCACTCCCGAGGAAGAACTTCTTCAGCGGCGAAGCCAGCGCGCCGCTGCTGGAGGCGGTGGTGCTGACGACCAGCATTGTGCTTGCCGCTGCTGCCGAAGTAATGTCCACCGATGGAATGGAGCAGGTCGGAACATCCACGGCACCGGAAGGAGAAGTGGTCAGAGAGCAGCTGAGGTTTACTTGCCCGGTAAAGCCGCCGCCCGGGGTGACCGAGATGCTGGTTGAGCTGGACGCTCCCGGATTCACGGTGATGTCTCCGCCCTTTCCGAGGAGAATGCTCTCAACGGGCGGTGCAGTTACATTGACGGTGAACTGGGTGCTGGCAGTGATGGCCGAATTGCTGAAGTCAGTCTCGCTAACGCTGACGGTGTACGCGCCGGGTGTGGTTGTGGCCTGGGTTGCGATGCCGATGTTGTCAGAAACAGGGCTGGCTCCGGTGACGGCCACCGACCAGGTGGGATTGCTGCAGGTGGCGGGATTGGTGGCGCCGGAAGGAGAGCTGGTGATGGAGCAGGTTTGATTGAGGTCTCCGACGTATCCGTTGGTGGGAGTAATGGTGATGGCGGCGTTATTGTTCAGGGCGCCGGCTGTAATGGTGTAGGGTCCGCTGTTGGTGAGGGTAATGCCGGCGTTCGCCGGGACAGAATTGACGGTGACGTTGAAGGTGGTGGTGGCGGTGATCTTTCCTGTGTCGTTGACGCCGCTAACCGTCACAGGATACGTACCGGGCGTGGTGCCCACGGCGCTGATTACAGTCATTGAGACTGCGACAGGCGATGAGCCGCTGATCTGAGCGGCGGGAGCGCCGCTGCACGTGACGACGGTGGAGGAGCAGGTGAAAGTAACAGGGCTGGTAAATCCGCCGGCGGGAGTTACAGTGACGGTGAAGTTAGCCGTTTGCCCGGCAGTAAGCGTGAGGCTGCCGCTGTTGCTGAGCGAGAAGCTGCCAACGCCGCTGGTATTGTAAACGGTGGTGGTAGTGGAAGAGCTGGCGTAATTGGAATCTCCGCTGTAGGTGAAGGTGATGGTATTGTTGCCGGGCGCGAGCTGGCTGCCGTTGAACAAGGTCGCCGTAGTGAGGATATAAACGATGTCCGACGACGAGATAACGTCGATGGTGGAGGCCAGCGAGGGGATGGTGCTGAGGGTGTTGCCATTTCCGGTGACGGTCACCGATCCGGTGGGTGCGGCCCCGTCATTGTAATTGGTGGTAACTGCGATGGTGGCGTTAGTGTTGCTCACGGTGTTGACCGTAGAGACACTGTCGTTGGCGGTGATCGTGGTTATTGCCTTCGCCACGGTGAACGGAGTTGCCGTGCTGGTGCTTGCCTGATAACTTGGGTCGCCGGAGTAAGCCGCGGTCGCGCTGTACGCGCCTGGCGAAAGGGCAACAAACTGGCTGCTGAGTGGGGGCCACGATGCCTCGTTGCTGCTCGCGCTCACATTCGCCGTGCCCAGGGTGGTAGCGCCATTGGCGAAGGTCACGGTTCCGGTTGCCGTCCCCTGCGTGTTCGCGCCTTCCGCCGTTCCCTCAATCCGTGCGGCCAGCTGGACCTCAGAACCGTAGGGGATATTGCTCGATGACACGCCGTTGCCGGTTAGCGGGTTGTAAGCATTCACCTGCAGAGTCGTGGTGCTGGCTTCAGGCGAAATGGTCACGCTGATCGGCGTCGAGGTGCTGGAGGCGTCTGCTGTGTCGCCTCCGTACCTGGCGGAGACGGTGTAGGTGCCCCCGGGCAGACCCCTGTAGGTTGTCGATCCGGTCCCGCTGCTCAGCGCGATGCTGACCTGCCCGTCATTCTGCGGACCGCTGCTCGCGCCGCCTGATGTCTCGTTGGCGGTGTCGGTGATTCCCACCACCTCGGTGTTGCCCGTGGGCGCGGGCGTGACGCCCACATTGAAAGTGAGCGACTGCCCGTGCGTGCCGGTATATGCGGTCGACGAACCATTGATCGTCAGGCTGGTGGAGGTTGAATGCAGCGAGACACCGGACCAGTTCTGGATGAGCTGTTTCACATCCACGCTGCCCAAACCCGTTGCCAGGTCGTAGCCGATGCCGGCGTTGTATCCGTTGAGGAAGCCATTCGTGCCGCAGTTCGGCGATCCGCTCACGCAGGGCACCGAATTGTTGCCGTTCTCGATGTCGTGGAAGACGGTTGTGTATTTTGATTGGGCCAGCTGATACAGGACGGAATCGGCTTGCCCGAGCCGCGCGCCGCCCTGGGACTGCTCGACCAGCGCCAGAATGCCGGCGAACGCCGGAGCTGCAGCGGAGGTTCCGCCAACGCCTCCAAACAGCGTGGAGGAGTTGAACTGCCCGTTGGTGTTGAGGCACTCGGTGTAGGTTTCGCTGGTTACGCCGTCGGCAACGTTGTCGGAACAGAAGACCCACGCGGCCTGATAGAAGCCGTTGGCGGCAAACATGGAAACGTCGGGTACGTCGCGCGCGCTGTCGCTGGGTGTGACCGAAGTCTGGTACGAAGGCTTGCCGTAGATTGTGCTCAGACCGCCGCTGCCCGCAACGATATTCCCCTGACCCTCGCTGTTATACGAGGGGCTGTTAGTCGCATAGGTGGCATTCAGTGTGGTGGAATCGTTCCACGGATT
>Ga0335074_10016851_pt1 | contig 10290 bp, 11 predicted proteins | sample Lox_Sample_23_FD_206715 | JGI IMG/M metagenome (GOLD analysis project Ga0335074, IMG submission 206715) | Soil microbial communities from Loxahatchee National Wildlife Refuge, Florida, United States - Lox_Sample_2.3 | ecosystem: Environmental > Terrestrial > Soil > Wetlands | place: USA...
CTTTTTCGCCAGCCGCAGCATCGATATCGCGGAGGTCTCGACGCGCAGCTACCCGGCCGCCCACACGGGCGCGCCCATGTTTTCCGTGCAGATGATCGTAAACGTGCCAAGCCGCATCCAGGTGGCGCATCTGCGGGAGGAATTCATGGAGTTTTGCGATTCCCTCAACCTCGATGCCATCCTGGAACCGGTGAAATCCTGACCGATGCCCAAAGTCGAGCCCGGGGCTAAAGTGCCCCCATTTTCCCTGCCCGCGAGCGGCGGGGGCAGCTGGCGCCTCAAGGATGCGGCGGGTCGCGCCCTCGTGATCTATTTCTATCCGAAGGACATGACCTCGGGATGTACGCGCGAGTCGCAGGACTTTCGCGATCTGCACGCCGCCTTCCGCAAGGCGGGCGCCGAGATCGTCGGCATCTCCCGCGACAGCCTCGCCTCGCACGAGAAATTCAAGACCAAAGAGGCGCTGCCCTTCACGCTGCTCTCGGACCAGGAGGAGGAGGTGTGCAAGCTGTTCGACGTCATCCGGGAAAAAAGTCTCTACGGCCGGAAGTTTCTCGGCATCGAGCGCAGCACTTTCCTCATCGATTCCAAAGGGGTGCTGCGCCGGGAGTGGCGAAAAGTGAAAGTGCCAGGGCATGCGGAGGAAGTACTTGAAGCAGCGAAGTCTCTCTGATCCCGGATCAGGCAGCGCGTGCGCGCCGGCGTCCGCGGCAGCGCCCGTCTGCGCCTCATCCGCGGTGCCCTCATCCGCGGTGCCCTCATCCGCAGTGCCCTCATCCGCCACCTCCTCGTCCCCAGTGCCCTCGCCCGCCGCGTCGGTGCCGGTCGCCTCCGCAGCGGCGCGAGTGGAGACGCGGCCGAAGTCTCGCAGGGAGGCGCGCATGCCGAGCGTCGGCCGGCGTCTTTTCGTGCTCGATACCAACGTGTTGATGCACGACCCCACCGCCATCTTCCGCTTCGAGGAGCACGACGTTTATCTTCCGATGGTCGTGCTCGAGGAGCTCGATGCCCACAAGAAGGGCATGTCGGAAGCGTCCCGCAGCGTCCGTCAGGTCAGCCGCTTCCTCGATGACATGATGCGCGATGTCACCAAGGAGGAGATCGACCGGGGCCTGAAGCTGCCGAGCGGCTACTCGGGCAATCACGGCAAAAAGCCCTCCTCCGGGCGGCTCTTCTTCCAGACCCGCCAGTTATCGAGCGCGCTGCCGCCGAGTCTTCCGGGCCAGGGGAACGACAACGCCATCCTCGCGCAGACGCTCGCGCTGCAGAACGAGCACACCGATGCGCGGGTGATCCTGGTTTCCAAGGACATCAACCTCAGGATCAAGGCCGCCGTGCTCGGCGTGCACGCGGAGGATTACTACAGCGACAAGACGCTGGAGGACTCGGACGTCCTCTACAGCGGCATGACCGCCCTCCCCCAGGACTTCTGGGAACGTCACGGCCACGGCATGCGCTCGTGGAAGGAAGGCGAGCGCACGTTCTACGAGATCACCGGCCCGGCGGTGCGCGAGTGGCAGCCGAACCAGGGCCTCTACGAGGACAGCCCCGAGGGGATCGAGGGCATCGTGCGCCGGCTGAGCGGGCAGACCGCGGTGATCGAGCTGATGCGCGATCACCGCAACGAGCGGCACAACGTCTGGGGCATCACGGCGCGTAACCGGGAGCAGAACTTCGCGCTCAATCTGCTGATGGACCCGGAGGTCGACTTCGTCACCGTGTTGGGCCCCGCCGGCACCGGCAAGACGTTGCTCGCCCTCGCCGCGGGTCTGATGCAGACGCTCGAGAGCAACCGCTTCGCCGAGATCATCATGACGAGGGTGACCATCCCGCTCGGGGAGGACATCGGATTTCTTCCAGGGACGGAAGAGGAAAAGATGGAGCCGTGGATGGGCGCGCTCATGGACAACCTCGAGGTGCTGACCGGCGGCCAGGAGGGCGGCAACTGGGGCCGCGCCGCGACCAACGACCTGCTGCGCAACCGCATCAAGATCCGCTCGCTCAACTTCATGCGCGGGCGCACCTTCCTCAATCGCTTCCTCATCCTCGATGAGGCGCAGAACCTGACGCCGAAGCAGATGAAGGCGCTCATTACCCGCGCCGGGCCCGGGACCAAGCTCGCCTGCCTCGGCAATGTCGCCCAGATCGATACGCCCTATCTCACCGAGACCACTTCCGGGCTCACCTATGCGGTAAACCGCTTCCGGGGCTGGCCGCATTCCGGGCACATCACCCTGGTGCGGGGAGAGCGCTCGAGGCTGGCGGACTTCGCTTCCGATTCTCTGTAGAATAGCGTGCGCAAGGTGGCTCGCGCCCGCTTCACGTACGCGGGCCGCCAGGTTTGTAACCTTCTGTAAATGCAGGGAAACTGGCCCCTCTGGCCGCGGTCGAACACAACATGCGCGCGTTCGTCCTCATACTCCTCGCCGCGTTCCTCAACGCCACCACAGTGGCGGTCGCGGCCGAGCCCATCAATCCGCTGCCCCCGGACGTCGATCCACTGACGACGGACCTGCCCTCGGCCCTCGTCTCGCAGCTGCCGGACTTAAGCAGCACGGCGAACGGTCTTCTCGACAAGCAGCAGCAGTACGAGCTCGGCTACTCGGTCATGATGCAGATGCGCGACCAGCGCGCGCTCTTCGATGACCCGGAGACCGATGAGTACATCCAGCAGATCGGCCAGCGGCTCGCCTCCCAGAGCACCTACGGCGGTGGCCACTTTCACTACATCGTCCTCAGAAGCGACGAGGTCAACTCCTTCGCGGTGGCCGGTGGCTGGGTCTTCATCTTCACCGGGCTCATCACCGACACGCATACCGAGTCCGAGCTCGCAGCCGTCATGGCGCACGAGACCGCGCACAACACGCAGAACCACATCGTGCGCGGGGCCGAGAACTCCGAGCATGCCTCGCTCGCCTCCATGGCGGCGATGCTAGGGGCGATCCTCCTCGGCGCTTTGGGCGGCGGCGGCGGCGATGCGATGGTGGGTGGCATGGTCGCCGCCCAGGGACTCGCGCAGCAGAATGAGATCGATTACACCCGCAGCGACGAAATGGAAGCCGACCGCGTCGGTCTCACGTATCTCGCGGCGGCGGGCTTCGATCCGGAAGCGATGCCCGATTTTTTCGCGCAGACGATGCAGGAGCGAAGCCTGCAGGACAGCTGGGTGCCCGAGGTCCTCATCGATCACCCCCCGGACTCCGAGCGCGTCGCCGCGTTGCGCGCCCGCGCGGCGCTCTACCCCCCGGTCCCCGACACGAGCTCGCCGGATTACTACCTCATCCGGGAGCGCGTGCGTGTGCTCACCGCGCCCGCGGGTGAGGACATTCAGCGGATTTACGCCCAGAAGATCGCGCAGGGCGATCATAGCCTCGGCACCCTATACGGCGATGCGGTGGCGCTCATTGAGGACAACAAGGCCTCCGAGGCGATACCGATCCTGAAGAAGCTCATCGCCCAGCATGGCGATCTGCACGATCTTTACGCCACGCTCGGCCAGGCGCAGGCGAAGGCGGGCGACATGACGCAGGCGCTCGCGACCTTCCGCCTCGCGATGGAGCTCTTCCCGCGCGACATGCCGGTCACGATTCGCTACGCGCAGACACTGATGGCGGACGGCAGGAACGCGCAGGCGCACGATGTGCTGCTCGATCTTTTCAACAACATCGAGCCGACCCCCGATCAGATCGAGCTCACGGCGCGCGCGGCGAGCGCCGCCGGCGACTTGGGCGATGCCTATTACTACATGGGCGAATATCAGATCGCCGACGGCAATCTGCCGCTCGCGGCGCGGCAGTACCAGCTTGCGCTCGCCACCCCGCACCTGACCGACGTGCAACGCCAGCGGATCAGTGCACGCTTGCGGGAAGTTCGCGACTACCTCGCGAGCGAGCGCCAGCAGCAGCACGAGAGCGAATAGCCCATCCCTGGGCCTCGCTCGAGGTTCGCCGGTTACAATGCCGGTTTGGCTCCCCACGGACATCGCATGCCGACGAGAATCGACCCGAAGAAGCTTCGAATCGCGGCCGCAGCGCTGCTTGCTCTCGCCCTCCTCGGCTGCGCCACGGTGCCGCCCTCGGAGCGCGATCCGCGCGATCCGTGGCAGCGCGTCAACCGAGGACTCTATAAGTTCAACGACGCCTTCGACCGCGCCATTGCCCAGCCCGCCGCCAGGGGCTACCTGCATCTGCCGAACGCGGTCCGCACCGGGATCGGCAACTTCTTCGACAACGTGACCTATCCGGTGGTCATCGTCAATGCGCTGCTGCAAGGGCAGCTCAAACCCTTCGCGCGCGATACCGGACGCTTCGTGGTCAACACCACGGTCGGCATCGGCGGCGTGTTCGATCCGGCGACCCACTGGGGCCTGCCGTACGAGGATCGTGACTTCGGGCAGACGTTCGGCAAATGGGGTATCCCGTCCGGGCCCTTCGTGGAGCTGCCGTTCCTCGGGCCCTCGGATGTGCGGGATGCGCTCGGCCGCCTGCCGGAGGAGTACGCCGAACCCTGGGTTTACATTCAAAACCCGTACTGGGATTACGGCACGCTGCTGTTGTACGAGGTGAAGGAGCGAGCGGATCTCCTGCCGCTGACCGATCAGGCGCAGAAGACCTTCGACCCCTATGCGTTCGTGCGCAACGCTTACCTGCAGAACCGCGAATTCATGGTCAAAGGCGCAAATGCCGAGAACGGGCCGGAAGAGGAGCTGAAGGAGCTGCAGCAGGGGCCTTGAGTCCATTGGCCCAAAGCCGCCAGACGGCGCTTTGGGTGAGCCGAGTTACCTCATCAAACGCCTTTCTGCAGCATCTCCTCGACGCCGCTGATGCGCGCCAAGGCGAGAAGGCCGGGCGGCAGCTTGGTGAAGCAGAGCGGCCGCCCTTCCCTTTTCATGACCGCCATCCAGTCGAGCAGGACGGCGAGGCCGGCGCTGTCGGAATGGGCGATGCCGCTGCAGTCGACCTCGAGCCCAGGTGCGCTCGAGGTGCGCAGTGCGTGTAGTCCCTCGCTGCGCGCACCGCGCGCATTGGCGAAAGTCAACCCCCCGCGGACCGCCAAGCGGCCGGGTGCCGTGACCACGATCTCGAACGGCGCCGGGCGGGCGGCAGCCTCCGCGACCGCGGGTCCGCTCATAGACCGCTGCCGGTCGTCTTGCCGATCGCGGCCGGCTTCTCGCCGTGCTCCAACCGGTTGATCACAGCATCGAGTCCCTGCTGCGCGATCTGCGATTGGAAGTCCTGCCGATAGCTCATCACGTAGCTGATGCCGTCGATGTGGACATCCCAGACCTTCCAGCCCTGTGAGGTCATGTGTAGATAGTAGATGACCGACACCGGCGAGCCGTTGGTGCGCATCACCTCCGTGCGCACGACCGCGTTCTGCGTGCCGGGCGGGTAATGCGTCGGGTACACCTTCAGCATGTTGGACTTGAAGTCGACCAGAGCGCTGCCGTAATTGTTGAGCATCGAATGATAGAAGGCGTTGATGAACCGCTGCCGTTGCTGCGGCGTGGCCGTGCGCCAGGCGCGGCCGAGCACGAGCTCCGAGGCGAACTGCGTGTCGAAATGCGGCAGCAGGTACTGGTCGACGAGCGACTGGATCTTCGCCGGATCACCCCGGTAGGCCGCGCGGTTGCCATCGAGCGCCTTCAACATGTCATTGGCCGCGCTCTCGATCACCTGCGAAGGTTGCTCCTGCGCCGCCTGCGGTGCTGCAGCGGCTGCCGCCGCCGCGGCCGGCGCCTGCATCAGCCAGCCGGCGGCAACGAGGGCCGCGGCGAGAAGGGTCGAATATCTCATGGATGGGGCTCCTGCGGTTTGCCCTCCGGGCTCGGGGGCTTGGCGGTATTGCCGCCAGCACTGCCGCTGCCGCCGGTGCCGCTGTTCGAGTAATTGGCGAAGAACTTGTTGATGAGGCTCTCGAGCACGATGGCGGACTGGGTCTGCAGAATCTGGCTGCCGTTCTTCAGGTACGTGCTGAGACCGCCCGGGCTGATGGCGACATACTGGCTGCCCAGCAGCCCCTCGGTCTCGATGCTCGCATAGCTATCTTCCGGAATCTGGCTGAACTGAGGATAAACGTGCAGATGCACGTCCGCCCGGTAGCTCTGGTTGTCGAAGCCGATAGCGGTCACGTCTCCGATTCGCACTCCTGCCATCCTAACGGGCGCACCCACCTTGAGGTCCCCGATGTTGTCGAATTCCGCGGTGACGTCGTAGCCTGGAGCCTTGCCGAAGCTGAGCTTGAGGCCGTTGGAGGGCAGTTGGGTGGTGAGGAAAAGGAGTGCGGCGAGGCCCAGAATCACGAAAAGGCCTGTTCCGATCTCGAAGGAGCGAGTAGCGCGCATGGTGGTGGCGATCCTCTTACAGAAAAACGGCGGTCAGCACATAGTCGAGGAACAGCGTCAGCACGGACGAGACGACCACGGTGCGGGTGGTGGCGAGCCCGACGCCTTCCGCCGTCGGCTCGGAGTGATAGCCCTCATTGACGGCGATGAGGCTCAGGACGACGCCAAACACCAGACTCTTGACGATCCCCTCGGTCACATCGCGCATGCTGAGCGCGCTCTGCATCTGCGACCAGAAGGTGCCGTGGTCGATGCCCAGCAACTGTACGCCCATGAGCTGCGCACCGTAGAGCCCGATCACATCGAAGATCGCGACCAGCAGCGGCATCGCGATCACGCCGCCGAGGAAGCGGGGCGCGGCGACATAGCTCATCGGATCCACCGCCATCACCTCCATGGCGGTGAGCTGTTCGGTCGCGCGCATGAGGCCGATCTCGGAAGTCAGCGAAGTGCCCGCGCGGCCGGCAAAGAGCAGCGCCGTCAGCACCGGACCGAGCTCCTTCACCAGAGCGAGCGCGGCGATGACCCCGAGGGCCGTTTCCGCCCCGAAGCGCTGCAGCACGTCTTGCCCGAGCAGCCCAAGCACCATCCCGGTGAAAAGGCCCGACAGCATGATGATGATGAGCGAGCGGCCGCCGGCATTGAAGATCTGAGCGATGATGAGCCGGGGCCGGGCCAGGGCCGGCACGCAGGCGGCGAGCAGACGCACGAAGAAGATGCCGGTAACGCCGGCCTTGCGCACGAACTCGACGATCGGTTCGCGTCGGGCGCCGTTGCTCATCCTTCATCCGCTCCGAGCAGCTGGCCGGCGTAATCAGGGGCCGGATAGTGAAAGCGCACCGGTCCCTCTTCGCTCCCGGTCATGAACTGGTGCACCGTCTGCGAGTCGCTGCGCGCAAGCTCCTGCGGGGTGCCCGAGGCCACCACGCACCCTCCGGAGATGAGATAGCTCTCATCGGCGATGCTGGCGAGCTCCTGCACATCATGCGAGACCACGATGCTGGTGATGCCCAGCACCTCATTCAGGTGTTTGATGAGACGCAAAATCACGCCGAGGGAGATGGGGTCGAGGCCGACGAAAGGCTCGTCATAGAGCAGCACCTCCGGGTCCATCACGATGGCGCGCGCGAGCGCCACGCGACGGGCCATGCCGCCCGAAAGCTCCGCCGGCATAAGCTCCGCCGCGCCGCGCAAGCCCACCGCCTCGAGCTTGGTGAGCACGAGCTTGCGGATGAGGGATTCCGGCAGGTCGGTGTGCTCGCGCACGGGAAAGGCGACATTCTCGAACACGCTGATGTCGGTGAGCAGCGCGCCGTTCTGAAAGAGCATGCCCATGCGTCGGCGAATGGCGTAGACCTGCGAGCTCGAGAGGCGGTCGATATCGCGACCAAACACCATCACCTCACCGCTGTCGGCGGAGAGCTGGCGGGTGATGAGACGCAGCAGCGTCGTCTTGCCGGTGCCGCTCGGTCCCATGACGGCGGTGATGAGCCCGCGGCGCACCCGCACATTGAGGCCGGCAAAGATCGGCCGGCCATCGATGGCGTAATGCACATCGCGCACGTCGACCACCGCGTCATCGGCCGGGGCCGGCGCGTGTTGGGCAGAGGTGGGTGCGCTCAAGCGGCTTGGGTTTCCATCTCGGGGTTGTAACGGCCCGTGGTCGCGAGCCCGTTGAGCTTCGCGCGGCGCGCGAACTCCTTCTGCGCCGCGGCAAAAGTCGCCGCGTTGCCGGCCCAGGCCTTGAGCGCGGTGTCCTGCAGCGCACGCCCGTAGCTGAAGGTGAGCGCCCACGGCAGCGGCCCGATGCGGTTCATGAGCGAGAGGTGCAGCGTCGCCTCGGTCGCGGACTGGCCGCCCGAGAGGAAGGCGATGCCGGGCACGGCCGGGGGCACGTGGCGCTTGAGCGTGCGCACGGTCGCTTCCGCCACCGCCTCGGGCGATGCGCGGTTGGCGGCCTTCTTTCCCGAGATGACCATGTTGGGCTTGAGGACCATGCCCTCGAGATAGATGCGGTGCTCGAAGAGTCGGTTGAACACGGCATTCAGAGTCGCGTTGGTCACTTCCTCGCAGCGCTCGATGGAGTGTCCGCCGTCCATGAGCACCTCCGGCTCGACGATCGGAACGATGTCGTTTTCCTGACAGAGCGCGGCGTAGCGCGCCAGGGCATGCGCGTTGGCCTCGATTGCGAAAGCGCTCGGCACGCCCTCGCCGATATCGATCACCGCGCGCCACTTGGCAAAGCGCGCCCCGAGCGAGCGGTACTCGATGAGCCGCTCGCGCAGGCCATCCAGGCCCTCGGTGATGGTCTCGCCCGGGAAACCGGCGAGCGGCTTCGCGCCGAGGTCCACCTTGATGCCCGGAATCATCCCGTGCTGGCTGAGATACTGGGGAAACGAGGTTCCCTCGCGCGTTTTCTGCCGGATCGTCTCGTCGTAGAGGATGACGCCGCTGATCGCTTCGCCCGCACCGGGTGCGGTGAAGAGCAGCTCGCGGTAGCTGCGCCGGTGCTCCTCGGTCGATTCCAGGCGGATGGCCTCGAAGCGCTTGCGGATGGTGCCGCCGCTCTCATCCGCGGCCAGGATCCCCTTGCCCTTGGCGACCATCGCCTGGGCCGTGCGCGCGAGCTCATTGCGGTTCATCGATTCTTTCCTCCAGCAATGGCGGGGCCGCCCGCGCCCACCCCTGGTGCCGCCAGCGTCCGCCCCCGGTGTTTCGCGTGAATGGAAACGGTAAGGATACCAAATAGCGGCGGCTCGCAAGCTGGCCTGTGGCGCCGACGATGAGCCCGCGCTTGGTTCCCGGCGCAATTAGCACTAAAATAGTCCTACTTTGGGTCGCCCTCGCGGGACACCACTTATGGTCCGAATCAGCCGCCTCACAGACTACGCCACCGTGCTTCTCGCCGTGCTCGCCGAGCAGCCGCAGCGGCTTCAAACAGCCACCTCGCTCGCCGAGCAAACCCGCATCTCCGCGCCGACCGTGAGCAAGCTGCTGAAGCAGCTGCAGCGTGCCGGACTCGTCGCCTCGATGCGCGGGCTACACGGCGGCTATCAGCTCGCGCGCCCCGCGACCGAGATCAGCGCCGCGGCGATTCTCGATGCGATGGAGGGACCCGTGGCGCTCACCGACTGCTCGGTGGGGGCGGGCCAGTGCGACATCGAGGAGACCTGTCGGGTGGGGCGCGTCTGGCAACGCTTGAACCTCACGATCCGGCGCTCGCTTTATGACGTCAGCCTCGCGCAGCTCGCCGGGATCGATCCCACCCAGGTGACGCTGCCGGCCCTCGAGCGGGACATGAGGGCGGCGGGCCCGCGCGCGCCCGTCCGCTCCTGAATCGAATTATGAGTGAAACCGAAAACCAGCTGGAAAGCCTGCTCACCCGCCGCTACAAGCACGGGTTCGTCACCGATATCGATGCCGATACGGTTCCGCCCGGGCTGGATGAGGATGTGGTGCGGCTCATCTCCCGCAAGAAGGGTGAGCCCGGGTTCCTCACGGAGTGGCGCCTGAAGGCGCTGCGGCACTGGCTCACCATGACCGAGCCGCACTGGTCGCACACCCACTACCCGCCGATCGACTACCAGGCGATCTCGTATTACTCGGCGCCCAAGGCGAGGAGCGACGGGCCGAAGAGTCTCGCGGAGGTTGATCCAAAGCTCCTCGAGACCTACGAGAAGCTCGGCGTGCCGCTGCACGAGCGGGCGCGCCTCGCGGGCGTAGCGGTCGATGCGGTGTTCGACAGCGTCTCGGTGGCCACCACGTTCAAGGAGCGCCTGAACGAGGCCGGCGTCGTGTTCTGCCCATTTTCCGAGGCCGTGCACAAGCATCCGCAGCTCATCGAGCGCTACCTCGGCAGCGTGGTGCCGCACACCGACAACTTCTTCGCGTCGCTGAACTCCGCCGTGTTCTCCGACGGCTCCTTCGTCTACGTGCCGAAGGGCGTG
>Ga0335074_10016852_pt1 | contig 10290 bp, 7 predicted proteins | sample Lox_Sample_23_FD_206715 | JGI IMG/M metagenome (GOLD analysis project Ga0335074, IMG submission 206715) | Soil microbial communities from Loxahatchee National Wildlife Refuge, Florida, United States - Lox_Sample_2.3 | ecosystem: Environmental > Terrestrial > Soil > Wetlands | place: USA: Florida...
AGACCTTGCCGGAGGTACGCGCCGGTCTGCGCCGCGTTCCCGAGCAAGCCCTCGTCAGCGATGACGTCGAGCACGGCGAGCGCCGCAGCGCAGGCTACCGGGTTGCCGCCGAAGGTGCTGAACAGCTCCGTCTCCTCGGGGACGGCCGCTAGCAGATCGGCCCTGGCGACGAGTGCCGCGACCGGAAAGCCGTTGCCCATCGGCTTGCCCATCACCACTATGTCCGGATCAGCGCCTGACGCCTGGAAGCTCCACAGGTGGCTGCCGGATCGGCCGTGTCCGGCCTGCACCTCGTCGGCCACCAGAAGGCCGCCCAGCACCTTCAGCCGCCGTGCCAGTTCGCGCAGGTAAGCGGGCGGAGGCGACAGGATGCCGTCGGCCGTGAACGCCGGATCGACGTACATCGCGGCCAGCCCGAGGTCGCCGAGCGCCGCGGCAGCACCGTCGACGTACGCCGCGTACCGCTCGGCCCAGCCGTCCTCGTCCCGCCGGTGCGCACCGCGATAGCCGTCGGGTGCCGGAACAGTGGTGACATAGGCGGGACGCTCGGGCCCGGCCCACTCCTCCGGAGACAGAGCATGGGTGGCTTCGGTCAGCCCGTGGTAGGCGTGGGCGCTCACGACCGCTCCGGCCCGGCCGGTAGCGGCATGCGCGATGCGCCAGGCTAGATCGTTCGCCTCGCTGCCGGAGTTCACCATCAAGACCGTGTCCAGCCCGGCCGGCATAGTGGCGACGAGGCGCTCAGCGAGCTCGACGACCGCCTCGTGCAGGTAGCGACTGTGAGTCGCCAGCAGGCGCTGCTGCTGCGTCACTGCCGCCGCGACGCGCGGATGGCTGTGACCGACCACCGGCACGTTGTTGTAGCAGTCGAGGTAGCGCCGGTCGTCGGGATCGAACAGCCACACTCCCTCGCCGCGGACCAGGTGCACCGGATGGTGGTAGAAGAGCGGCGAGCGGGGCAGCAGACGGCGGCGGCGCTCGAGCAGGTCGCGGGTGGGAACCGATCGGTAGGGAAGTCCGCTGGCGGCCTCGCGGAAGCGCCGCCGCACCGCGTCCAGCCCCGCAGCCTCGATGGCATCGAGGAAGGCGCGAGCGGCCGGCTCGCTGGACTCGGCGTACGCCGCGTTTTCGGGATAGCGCTCGCTGCGCCAGGCGGTGAGGACAACCTCGGTGGCAAGCCGGGCCGCCACTAGGTCCGCGAGCAAGTCGGCTTCCGCTTCCTCGAGCGGAGTCACCGAGACATAGCCAGCGATCATCGCGTCCGCTGCCGCGATCGCGTCGTCGCGGCCGTGCAGCACGTCGGCGATGGCGACGGCGAGATCACACACCAGCGGCGCGTGCGTCATGTCACCGAAATCCACGATGCCGCTGACCTGAAGGTCGTCGCCGAACAGCAGGTTGTACATGCTGATGTCGCCGTGGATCACCTGTGCCCGCAGCCCCGGCAGTACCGGCTCGGCCGTGGCCTCGAACCGGTCCAGCACTCGTTCGACCTGAGCCCTGCGGGCGGCATCGGTCACGTGAGTCAGCAGCGGGCGAACCCTGGGCATGTGACTGATGTCCCACATGATCTCGTAGTCGGCCGCCGGGTGGATGAACCCCCGAAGCGCCCGCCCGAGACGCGCACTGACCTGCCCGACCGACCAGATGGCCTGCGAAGTGAGAGCCGATGCCGATGCCAGGCGGCCGGGCAGGAACGTGAACAGCCGCGCGAGGTAGACGCCATCAGGCCCTGGAACCTCAGCCCACGGTGCACCGTCAGCGGTCGGCAGGCCACGCATCACCGGCAGGCCGGGATCCACCAGTTCGATGTGGCGCAGGGCAGCGGACTGCATCTCCAGGACGGGCCGCCCATCCGCAGGATTCGAGATCTTGAGCACGAAGCGCTGGCCGGTGCTGGCATCCACCCGGAAGTTCTGATCGCGTTCGCCGTCCAGCGGGGTCAGGGAGCCTGCAATCCCGAAACTTCCCCCCAGCACGTGGCTCGCGACCTGCGGGTCCACAACCGGCGGTGTGGTCTCCAGGGGATCAAGGCGCTGCACCATAACGCCGAAGGCTATCTTGCGGGCCCGTAAGATCGGCAAATGCCTGCGCCAGCTCAGTTCGACTTGTCCGGCCGGGTGGCGCTGATCACCGGGGCGGGCAGTCCCGACGGCATCGGCTTCGCCACCGCCAGCCTGCGGGTAATCAGCGCCCGCCGGACACGGTGATATCGGCTCCGGTGACGAACGAAGCCTCCGGTGAAACCAGCCACGACACGCTCGCTGCGACTTCGTCGGGATGGCCGATCCGGCCGAGCGGGGCTTGCCTTCCGACAGCGCGCAGGTCCGGGGGAGTGAGCTCAGTGTCTATCACGCCCGGCGAGACGCTGTTGGACCGGATGCCCTCCGCCGCGACCTCGTTGGACAGGCCACGCGCGAAGGTCACGAGCGCGCCCTTGGTTGCCTGATACGGAACCATCCCGCTCCCGCCAGCCAGGGCTCGGGCGGCAACCGACGCAATGGTCACGATCGAACCGCCCGTGCCACCGTGGGCCGTCGACATGGCCCGGACGGCGTGCTTAGCGCAGATGATCGGTCCCACGACATTGACCTGCATCAGCCGGACCAGGGCGGCGGAGTCCTGCTCGTCGACGCGCGCCTGCTCGCCCACCTCTCCGGCATTGTTGACCAGCACGGTGACCGGTCCCAGCTGCTGCGCAGCCCGGTCGAACATCGCCGCTACGTCGCGTTCCGATGCGACGTCGGCCTGGACGGCGACGGCACTGCCGCCCGCGCCGGTGATGGCCGACACCACCGAATCGGCTGCGCTGGCATTGGCGGCGTAATTCACAATCACCCCGTAACCGTCACCAGCCAGCCGCCGGGCGACGGCGGCGCCGATACCGCGGCTGGCGCCGGTGACGATTGCCGTGCCCTTGTCCTGGACAGCCGTAGCCATCTGACCACCCCTGTGCGAGCTGAGTGCTGTACCGGTTATCTCAGCGTAATCAGCTGGCCACGGCCCGCTTCCAGAGGCCGGCCCTAGCGCCCGGCAGCAGCAGGCAACGCGTTGGCAGCGCGCGCTGCGGCCTTCCTGGTGGTGATGACCTCGTCCGCCAGGCCGTAGCTGACCGCCTCGCGCGCGCTGAATGTCTTGTTGCGGTCGGTGTCGGCCCTGATCTTGGCGACCGGATGCCCGGTGTGCTGGCTGAGGATCTCGTCCACCTCGGCCCGGACCCTGGCTACTTCCTTGGCCTGGATCGCCAGGTCCGGCAGCGTTCCCTGCGCCTGGCTGGACGGCTGGTGGAGCAGCACCTTGGCGTGCCGTAGCACCGCCCGCTTGCCGGGAGCGCCCGCCGCCAGCAGCACGGCGGCCGCGCTCGCCGCCTGGCCCATGCAGACCGTGGCGACGTCTGGCCTGATGTACTGCATGGTGTCGTAGATCGCGGTCAGCGCGCTGAACGAGCCGCCCGGCGAGTTGATGTACAGGCTGATCTCCAGGTCCGGGCTGGCTGCTTCGAGGTGGAACAGCTGGGCCATGACGACGTTGGCGACGCCGTCGTCGATCTCGGTGCCGAGGAAGATGATGCGCTCCGACAGCAGCCGCGAGTAGATGTCGTAGGCGCGCTCACCGAGCGGAGTGCGCTCGACAACGGTGGGAATCGTGTACTGGCTCATCGTCAGTGTGCTCATTTCCTTTTACAGGCCCGCCATCCGCCCGACCACAGCCGGGCGGATGTCCTCGACCCGCTCCAGAATGTGGTCGATCATCCCGTACTCAAGTGCTTCCTCAGCGCTGAACCAGCGGTCGCGACGGCTGTCGGCCGCGACCCGGTCGACTGGCTGACCGGTGTGCTCCGCAGTCAGCCTGGTCATCAGCTCCCCGGTCCGCTCCAGCTGCGCGGCGTAGATCTCGACGTCCGCCGCGGTGCCGCCGAAACCGGCCGAGCCCTGGTGCATCAGCACCTGCGCGTGCGGGAGGCTGAACCGTTTGCCGGCCGTGCCCGCGCAGAGCAGGAACTGGGCCATGCTGCCGGCCAGCCCCATCGCGAGCGTGCTGACGTCGTTCGGGATCAGCCGCATCGTGTCGTAGATCGCGAGGCCGGCGCTGACTGAACCGCCGGGAGAGTTGATGTACAGGCTGATGTCGCCGCGCGGGTCCTCCGCCGACAGCAGCAGCAGCTGGGCGCACAGCCGGTTCGCCACCCGGTCGTCGACTTCGGTGCCGAGCACGATTATCCGCTGGTAGAGCAGCCGGGTGATCAGCTGGTCATCGAGCGGGCCGGTCGCTTGCTCCGCCACTGCTGCTTGCATGATCTGCCTGCCTTCGCATCTGCGCCGGATCCCGGCGTGCCACCAACCACCTTGCTTCGCCGGGAACGCGCAGGCTAGGGCTATCTGCCGTCAGCAGAGGACTCGCTGGGCGCCATCGGCGTGTTACTAGTGGGTAATATCGGTGTTTCATGTTGGCCAATCCAGCTGTCCGAGCACCGATGATGAAGACATGACGAAAATGCTTGCCAGCCCGCTGAGCCGGGCCGCACTGACGGCGAACCTGGCTCGGTTCGAGCGCGACGTGGCAGACCGGCCTGAGCTCAGGCAAGCGTCGGTCGCTGTCTGCGTCATGTCCTCGGGAGGCGAGCCGGCGCTGCTGATCACGCGCAGAGCGGCTACCCTGCGCGCACATGCTGGTCAGTGGGCGCTGCCCGGCGGCCGGCGGGACGCCGGGGAGTCAGCACAGGCCGCCGCCCTCCGGGAGCTGGCCGAGGAAACCGGTCTGCAGGTCGGCCACGAATCGGTACTAGGTCTCCTGGACGACTTCGTCACGCGGTCCGGCTACGTCATCACGCCGGTCGTGGTCTGGGGTGGTGTCGCTGGTGCCGAACTCAGCGGGCCGCCGAGCGAGGTCGCCCAGATCTTCCAGCTGCCGCTCGCCGACCTGGACGTCGAGCCGGAGTTCATCTCGATCCCTGAGGCCGCCGGGCCGGTCATCAGGCTCCCGCTGCTCGGCCGGCACGTCCATGCGCCGACTGCCGCGATCATCTACCAGTTCTGCCAGGTGGCGCTGCACGGCAACGTCTCGCTGCGGGTAGCGCACTTCGAGGCGCCCGTTCACCTGTGGCGGTAGCGGCTACCGGGTGCTGCCGGGCCCCGTTCCCAGCAGGATCGGCCGCCCGGTCGTTAGTCTGCGTACGTGCAAGACGCTGAGTTCGCCGACGTGCTCGATGCTGTCCGCCGTTTCGTGCGCGCGAAGGTGGTGCCCAGGGAGGAGGAGATCGAGGACACCGACGCAATCCCTGCCGACATCCGGCAGGCAGCCGCGGACATGGGTCTCTTCGGTTACACGCTGCCAGCGGAGTACGGCGGCCTGGGCGCGAGCCTGGCCGAGGACGTCCAGCTCGCCTTCGAGTTCGGGTACACCACGCCCGCCTTCCGCTCGATGTTCGGCACTAACAACGGGATAGCCGGCCAGGTGCTGGTCAACTCAGGCACCGGCGAACAGCAGCAGACCTGGCTGCCCCGGCTGGCGCAGGGCGCGGTCGCGGCATTCGCGCTGACCGAGGCAGAGGCCGGATCGGACCCGTCCGGGCTGACCACCAAGGCAGTCAGGGACGGCGACGGCTACGTGCTGTCCGGGGCCAAGCGGTTCATCACCAACGCGCCGATCGCCGACCTGTTCGTCGTGTTCGCGCGCACGGATCCGGCGGCGCGCGGGACTCGCGGGATCTCGGTGTTCCTGGTCGAGGCGGCGCTGGACGGTGTCCGGGTGGGGCCGAAAGACCGCAAGATGGGCCAGGCCGGGGCGTGGACCGCGGAGGTCCTGTTCGACGAGGTGAAGGTTCCCGCGGCTGCGCTCGTCGGCGGCGAGGAGGGCGCGGGCTTCGCCGCGGCGATGCGCTCCCTGGTCCGGGGCCGCGTGCACATCGCCGCCATCTGCGTCGGGATGGCTGACAGGCTGCTGGCCGAGTCGGTCGCCCACGCGCGATCGGCGCGGCAGGGCGGGCAGCCCATCGGCGAGTTCCAGCTGGTCCAGGCGATGCTCGCGGAGATCCAGACCGGGGCGTACGCCGGGCGCGCGATGGTGCTGCAGGCGGCTCGCGACTACGACTCGGGCGCCGACCGGCGGATTGGCCCGTCGGCGGCCAAGCTGTTCTGCTCCGAGATGGTTGGCCGAGCCGCTGACCTGGCAGTACAGGTGCACGGCGGGCTGGGCTACATGCGCGGCGTCCCGGCCGAGCGGATGTACCGGGACGCCCGGCTGTTCCGTATCTACGAGGGAACGAGTGAGATCCAGAAGCTGATTATCGGCCGGGCTCTCGTCCGGGATGGCAGCTGATCTGGTCCGGGGCTGGTGATCACCTCCAGGACCGTGATTTTTGTGCTGCTATAGGCGCAGCAGATCCGCATCCATTCCGCCCGGCCCAGGAGGCGCCCGATGTCCAACCCGATCGCCGCGCCGCAGGTTCTGCGGGCTGAGCAGGAGGCTGTGGTCGAAACCGCGCTGCGCCGCCTGAGCCTCGAGGCGAAGGTCGCGATCTTGTCCGGGCAGGACACCTGGACACTGCCCGCGCTGCCGGAGATCGGGCTGGCGTCCATCGTCATGTCAGACGGCCCGGTCGGGGTCCGGGGCGTCACCTGGAGTGCAGCCGACCCGTCGATCGCGCTGCCCAGCCCGACCGCCCTCGCGGCGACCTGGGACACCGGGCTTGCCCGCCGGGCCGGGCAGCTGCTCGGCCAGGAAGCCCGGCGCAAGGGCGTGCACGTGCTGCTGGCCCCGACGGTGAACTTGCACCGCAGCCCGCTCGGCGGCCGGCATTTCGAGTGCTACTCCGAGGATCCGCTGCTGACCGGCGAGATCGGGGCCGGATACGTGGCCGGCGTCCAGGATCAGGGCGTGGCCACGACCGTCAAGCACTTCGTCGCCAACGACTACGAGACCGAGCGCTTCACCGCCAGCACGGTGGTCAGTGAGCGGGCCCTGCGTGAGCTTTACCTTGCGCCGTTCGAGACGATCGTCAGCAGGGCAGGCGCGTGGGGAGTGATGTCGGCCTATAACGCGGTCAACGGCGTCACGATGACGCAGCACAGCGCGCTCCAGCGCGGAGTGCTCAAAGACGAGTGGGGCTTCGACGGGGTGATCGTGTCCGACTGGCTCGCCGCCCGTGACCTGGCCGGGACAGCGAGCGGCGGCCTGGATATCGCGATGCCTGCCGCCGGCAGCCCGTGGGGCGGCCGGCTGGTCGCGGCCGTGCTGGCCGGCGAAGTGCCCGTCGAGGTCATCGACGAGCAGGCGCGGCGCGTGCTGCGGCTGGCGGCCAGAGTCGGCGCGCTGGCGGGCGCACCGGAATCGGTGCCGCCGGAGCGCCGGCCGGCGACGATCGACGGCCGGCGGCTCGCCCGGGAAATCGCGGCCCGGTCGTTCGTGCTCGCAATCAATCGCGACAGCCTGCTGCCGCTGGACGCGTCCCGGCTGACCAGCATCGCGCTGATCGGCGCGCTCGGCCGGGACGCCCGGGTGCTCGGCGGCGGGAGCGCCGTCGTGTTCCCCGAGCACATCGTGTCGCCGCTGGAGGGCTTGTCCGCGGCGCTGTCCGGTGATGTCAAGCTGCGGTACGCGACAGGCACCGATCCGCGTGGGGCCAAGCTCCGCCCGGCTGCCGCGCCGGAGTGGACCGGCCTGCGAGTAACGTTCCGCGATAAGGCCGGCGCTATCGGCTATCAGTCGCCGCTGGCCGCCGGAGCGGGCCGGTGGATGGAGCTGCCCGCCGGGACTGCCGCGGACACGCTAGCCACCGTGGAGATCTCCGGGCTGCTCACCGCTGACGCGACCGGCACGCATCAGCTTGGCATCCGCGGCATCGGTCAGTTCACCCTCAGCGCCGGCGGCCAGGTGCTGTTCGACGGGCGGCTGCGGCCGGAATCCGATGACCTCGGCATGGCGTTCCTGGCACCACCTGAACAGCGCGTCGCCGTGCCGCTGGCAGCGGGCGAGACGCTGGAAGTGTCGCTCACCCAGCACGTCCGGCTGGCGCCGGCCTTCCCGGTGGTGGCCTTCACCCTGGGCTACGGCGCGCCGGTCGCCGACGCAGCGGACCTCCTGGCCGAGGCCGAGGCGGCCGCCAGCGCAGCGGATGTCGCCGTTGTCGTGGTCGGCACCACTGAGGAAGTGGAGTCGGAGGGGTTCGACCGGACCACGCTGGCACTGCCGGGCCGCCAGGACGAGCTGGTCCGGCGCGTCGCCGCGGCCAACCCGCGCACCGTCGTGATCGTCAATGCGGGCTCGCCGGTCGAGCTGCCGTGGGCGGACGATGTGGCGGCCGTACTGCTGGCCTGGTTCCCCGGCCAGGAAGCCGGCCACGCAATCGCGGACGTTCTGCTCGGAGCGGCCGAACCGGGCGGTCGCCTGCCGACCACCTGGCCGGTGGCCGGCGCGGACGCTCCGGTGCTGTCCGTCACGCCAGTCGACGGCGAGCTGCGCTACGACGAGGGCGTATTCGTCGGCTACCGGGCCTGGCAGCGGTCCGGCGTCGCGCCGCGGTTCCCGTTCGGCCACGGGCTTGGCTACACCAGCTGGGACTACCTGGAGCTGACCGCAGACACCGGCCAGCCCGGTGCCAGCCAGCCCAGTGTCATTCGGGCAAGGGTCACCGTGCGCAACACCGGCAGCCGGGCCGGCCGCGAGGTCGTCCAGCTCTATACCCGCCCGGTCACGCCGGACCGCAACCGCCCGCGGCGCTGGCTGGCCGGCTTCGCCAGCGTTGCAGCGGCTGCCGGCGAGGCGGTGACCGTGACGGTAGAACTGCCCGCGCGCACCTTCCAGATATGGACCGACGGCTGGAGCACGGTGCCCGGCGAGTACGTCATCGAAGCCGCGCACAGCCTGGACGACGTGCGGCGCAGTGCAACCGTCAGCGTCGGCTGACCGAGGCGGCCGGGCTCAGCGATGACGGACCTGGCCGGGGCCGGCCGTACCGACGGCACGAGCAGCGTGCCGCTCGCCGGCGCCCCGCTGCGGCGGGCCGGATTCCGGCGGCTGCTGATCGGCCTCGGGATCGCGGGCGGAGCGCTGTCCGCGCTGTACGCGGGCGTCATTACCGTGTTGCTGCCGCTCCAGGTCGAGCACATCGACCGGGCGCACAAAGTCGCGGCGCTCGGCGTCGTGTCGGGCGTCAGCGCGCTGTTCGCGCTGGCGTTCAACCCGATCGGCGGCGCGCTGTCGGACCGGACCAGATCCCGCTTCGGACGCCGAGCTCCGTGGCTGGTCGGTGCTTCGGCCGCGACGATCGTGACGCTGGTGCTCCTCGGCCAGGCCGCAACGGTGCTGCTGGTCGGCGTCGCCTGGTGCCTGGCGCAGGCCGCCGCCAACCTGTACCAGGCGCCGCTGACGGCCGTCATCCCGGACCGGGTCGGCAGGCAGCGCCGCGGTGCGGCATCGGCAGTAGCCGGCGTCTCGTCGGTACTCGGCGGTGTCGCCGGCGTCGGGCTGGCTAGCCTTTTCGCGGGCCGCCTCAGCTGGGGATACCTGGTGCTCGGCGTGCTGGTCGCGGCGACGGCCGGATACTTCGTGGTCAGCACGGCAGACCCGTCGGCCGCCGGGCTGCCCCGGCCCGCCCGAGACACCAGGGGCCCGGCAGCGCGGCTGGCCGGCTTCTTGTCCGCCCTGCGGTCCCGCGACTTCAGCCTGGTCTTCGCCAGCCGGGCCGCGGCAATCCTCGGCTATTACCTGGTGATCAGCTACGAGCTGTATATCCTGACCGACTACATCGCCCTGCCCGCAGGCATGCGGCCAGCGCAGGGAGTCACCATCCTGGCGGCGATCAGCGCGGTCGGCGCCCTGCTGGCCGCGGCCGTCGCCGGTCCGGTGTCCGACCGGCTGGACCGGAGAAAACCGTTCGTCTTCATCTCCTCGGCGGTAGCCGGCGCCGGCTGCGTGCTGCCCGTGCTGTCACCGACGTTCACGACCATCGAGATCTTCGCGGCGTTCGCCGGGGTCGCCTTCGGGTGCTACCTCTCGGTGGACGCCGCGCTGGTCACGCTGGTGCTGCCGCGCAGCGAGGATGCCGCGAGGGACCTCGGCGTCCTCAACATCGCCAATGCCGGGCCGCAGGTGATCGCGCCATTGCTCGCCGCTCTGATCATCAGCCACGTCGGCGGCTACCGGACGCTGTTCATCGCGGGCGGCTGCTGCGGCATTGCCGGAGCCTTTGCCGTGCTCCCGGTCCGGTCTGTCCGCTGATGGCGGCCGGGTAGCTGACGGGGCGGACCGCCGGGCGCATTAGGCTGGCCGGGTCATGGAAGCTGCGCGACC
>Ga0335074_10016853_pt1 | contig 10289 bp, 11 predicted proteins | sample Lox_Sample_23_FD_206715 | JGI IMG/M metagenome (GOLD analysis project Ga0335074, IMG submission 206715) | Soil microbial communities from Loxahatchee National Wildlife Refuge, Florida, United States - Lox_Sample_2.3 | ecosystem: Environmental > Terrestrial > Soil > Wetlands | place: USA...
GCGTCGAGAGTGAGCACTTCTTCATGTGTCCCACCAGTCTTCAGGGCAGCTTCCGAAGCTGCTGCCGCCTTCATCTGCTCCTGAGCCTGCGCAGCTTTAGAAACCAGATCGGCCGCGTCCAGCTCCAGCAGCAACTGCCCCTTACGCACATGATCGCCCTCTTTAACCAGCACGCGTTTCACGGTGGTGGAAACGGGGGCATGCGCTTCCAGGTTCTGGATCGGTTCAATCTTTCCATTCGTTGACACAAGGCTGCGAATGGTCCCACGCTGCACCGTCACCTCGTGAACTTTGATCGACGTCTGCCGTGTAAACGACAACAAGATCGCAAGCGCAACCGCAGCCAGGACGAGCCAGAGCCATCGGCGCGACGATCTACCCGAGTTAGGAATCGAAGCCAACCTGTTGTCTTTCAGGGTGAGGCAGGAACAACTGTAAGTGGTAATTTATCATTCCGCAGGCCAACCCAGAAACCTGGGTCCCTCTGAAGTAAATGCCAAACTAATTATGTGATTGGATGCCCGGCTCGAAGCCCCGGCTTCATCTTCTCAAGCTACAATGCGTTATGTCGAAATCGCGCCGCTACACCTCGGAACATGCATCCGCAGGGCTGGACGCTCCGTTCCCGGAAATCGAGACCTGGCCGAACCAGTTTCCCGGCTACGAAATTGTCGTGGACGACCCAGAGTTCACGTCCGTGTGTCCGAAAACCGGGCTGCCCGACTTCGGCGTAATCACGATTCGCTACATGCCCAAAAAGGATTGCTTGGAACTGAAATCGCTGAAGGAATATCTGCAGTGCTACCGGAATTTGGGCATCTTCCAGGAGAACGTGGTCAACCAGGTGCTCGATGACGTGGTCAAGTGGGCAAAACCGGTTTGGGCGGAGGTGAAAGGCGAATTCCGTCCGCGGGGAGGAATTTCGACCATCATCGTCGCCAAGTGGCCGCGGCCAAAGGGATGACCGTATCTCCGTTCCCGCCATGCTATATTCGCTCGACCTGTGTCCCAGACAGATCTCCAACCGCGGACGGCGCTGATTCTCCTTACAGCGCTCAATCTGCTCAATTACGTGGATCGCAATGTACTGTTCGCAGTGCAACCGCTGATACAGGACGAGTTTCACCTGACCAACGTCCAGATCGGCTATCTGACCAGCGCATTTCTTGGCTTTTACATCATTGCGGCGCCGTTCGTGGGGCCGCTCGCCGACCGCTATTCGCGCAAACTGATCATCGCCCTCGGCGCGCTTTTCTGGAGCGGACTGACGCTGCTGACTGCAGTCACGCATAACTACACGGAACTGCTCATCCGCCACACCCTGGTTGGAATTGGCGAAGCGACATTCGTGACGATCGCTCCTACTTTCGTCGCGGATCTGTTCGCGGAAGAAAAACGCGGGCGCATTCTCGGCGTGTTTTATCTGGCGATTCCTGTCGGCTCCGCCGCCGGATACCTGCTCGGTGGAAATCTCTCGGTGCATCACGGCTGGAGATTTCCCTTCTACGTCGCTGCTGCGCCAGGATTTCTCTTGGCGCTTGCTGTCTTATTCTTGAAAGAACCGGAGCGCGGCCAATTCGACACGCTGAAAGTAACGCCGGAACGAGGAACGATCCTGGGACTGGCGCGCAATCCCGCTTTCCTCACCTCGACCCTTGGCATGGCCGCGATGACATTTTCTCTCGGCGGAATTCAGGTCTGGATGCCGAAATTTCTGTTTGCCGATCGCGGCTATACGCTCGAAGCGGCCAACTTCGCGTTCGGCATCATCATCGTTGTAGACGGCATTCTGGCTGCTCTCGCAGGCGGATGGCTGGGCGATTATCTGCTGCCGCGCATGAAGAGCTCCTACTATTTCGTATCCGCGCTCAGCATGCTGCTCGGCGTGCCGTTCATGATCGTGGCCTTATTCGACCGCGGACGACTCATGATGCCCGCGATCGCCGTGGCGGCTTTCTTTCTTCTGCTGAATACGGCCCCCCTCAATGCGGCTGTAATCAACTCTGTCGACGCTCACATCCGCGCGACCGCGCTCGCAGTCAATATTTTCATGATCCATATTCTGGGCGATGTTCCCTCCCCAACTCTGATGGGATGGGTCGCTGACGTGCACTCGTTGCAGACCGCATTCATTCTGCCCATCATCGCCATGGGAGTCTCTTCCGCCATACTGTTTTATGGGATGAAATTCGCGCCGAATATGCAGGCAGCTCTAACCACGAAGTACACGGAGTAATACCAAGCCATGCTCTATTTTTATTGGACCGCGGGCGTCATTCTTGCACTGGCCTGGTTCTCGCGTGTCATCGATGCGGCGATCGGGATGCCCTCCGTCGCTGACATTTCCCTTCCCCAATGGGACCGCAACCCGGTTACAGCTTCGGGCAATCCCCGAGTTTCGATCATCGTGCCCGCGCGCAATGAGGAAGATTTGGTCGAGCTTGCGCTCAAAACCTTGCTGGCGCTCGATTATGACAACTATGAAGTGATCGCCGTGAACGACCGCTCAACCGATCGTACGGGTGACATCATGGAACGAATAAGAAAATCTTCCCACCCTCCGGAAACCAGGACGGTTGGTCCAGCGTTTCCCGAGTTGCGCGTCATCCATCATCGCGAACTTCCCGCCGGCTGGCTGGGAAAAACTCATGCGATGTGGAGCGCGGCCAAACAAGCCACCGGCGACTGGCTGCTCTTCACTGACGCCGATGTGCTCTTCCAGCCCGATTCGCTGCGCCGTGCCCTGGCTTATGCCGAGGCTGAACCTGCCGATCACGTCGTGCTGTTTCCTCGCCTGATTATGAAAAAACCGGGCGAGTACACGATGATTGCCTTCTTCCATACCATGTTCATGTTCGGGCATCGCCCATGGAAAGTGGCCGATCCCAGCACGGATGATCACATGGGCGTGGGCGCGTTCAATCTCGTGCGCCGGCGCGTTTACGACGCGATCGGAACTCACGCGGCGCTTCGGATGGAAGTGCTCGACGACATGAAACTCGGCAAGTTGGTAAAGAACGCCGGCTTTCGCCAGCGTAACGTTTTTGGCGGCGATTTGATTTCGATCCGCTGGGCGCGTGGAGCGATGGGCATCATCAACAATCTGACGAAGAATTTCTTTGCCATTCTTTCCTATCAATGGTGGCGAACCCTCCTTTCGGCCTTCGCGCTCGCATTTCTCAACCTGGGACCCTTCCTGGGAGTATGGCTCGCTCACGGATGGGCACGCGTGCCCTACGCGATCGCCATGGCGTCGATTTTTCTGATTTATCTCGGAATGTCCTGGCGCTTGTCAGTGCCGCCTTACTACTTCTTCCTGCATCCGGTCAGTTCGGTTCTGTTCATCTATACGCTGTTGCGCTCAACGTTTCTTACACTCTGGAACGATGGGATCGAGTGGCGCGGAACGAAGTATCCCCTGGAAGAGTTGCGGAGAGGGTTGGTGTGATCAACGCCCAGCGTAGACCCTAGTATGCGCCGAAGAAAAACTTTGCGGACGGAGCTATGGCCTTCAGCACGATCTCCGTCACGGGCCGCTGGCTGATTTTCGCACCTTGCGCTTCAACCAGCCCTACCCCCAAGATATCCGAAAAATCCTCGCCTCCCGCGATCAGGGCGGCCAATGCCGTTTGCAGCGGCGACAGGCTTGGATTGAATGCCACATTTTCAATATACGATCCGCCGTAAATCCGCCCTTTTGTGCTTCGAATCGCCACTCCTGACGCGGACTTGCTGTAGGGCGCGTAGGACCTCCTCGCTGCCTTAAGCGCCGCAAACATCTCCGGCCCGCCAGAGTACCCACCGGAAGCAAAATCTGTATGCGGCACCGGGAAGGCCCCGTGCTTCATGCCAAGTGCGGCGGGGCCGAATGGCGAAGGCAGGATTGCCGAGAGTTTCATGGGAGATTTGTCGGGAGTCAGAATCAGGATTTCTCCATCCGGCGACATCTCTTCAATGAATTGCCGGCAATGTCCGCAAGGCGCGCCTCCGACGGCAAGCGCCGTGATCGACTGCTCGTCGTGCATGTAGGCGTTCGAACAGGCCGATTGTTCCGCATGCACCGCGAATCCAAGGCATTGACCGGGGATTTCAATGTTGGCTCCGGTGTAAAGATCTCCGCTCGCCCCGCGCACGAGCGCGCCAACATAAAAATTCGAAATCGGCGCAAAGGAGTAGCTCTGCGCGAAAGGCAGCAACTCCACCATCAATCTGTCGACTGTTGTATTTTCGTTCTTCGCCAATTCCGCGACCGTCTTCGCCGGAATGCGTCCGCTGTATGCAGCATCTTGCAGCAATTGGGCTAGCGTCATCCGTGACTGAGGCGTGAGTTTGGGCAGCAGCTTGTTCAATTGCTCGCTTCTGGACTCACCCGCGAACGCAGGGCTTCCCACGAGCATGATGCCTAAAGCTGACGTCCCCAGCGCGGCGAGCGCCGTGCGGCGCGTTATCTGAGTCTCGTTCGACCATCCCTCCATTGTGCCTCCCAACGATCCTGAGGTCAGTATAGCTGTGCAACAAGGACGAAGGGTCCTTGCGAGTTCCGAATCTGTTCGAGAAAGCTCGTGGGTTCACGAAGTGGATTCACAAAACGGACCCGTAATCTGTGCGGATCTAATCGGGTGGTTCTTCGCCTTCCACGTCGTAGCTGTACGTTGCCGTGCCGTTCGGTGTGGGTTTGGCCGGCTTCAGTTTTCTGGAGGAGAGACGTCCCGCGCTGTAGTGTCCGCGGTTTTCCACGTCATAATTTTTTGGCAGGGGAGGCAACAACGCTCCTCCTCCCGTCACCTGGCTGACTCGGCTCAAGATTATTTCGGCTCGACCATCATAGAGTTTCACCGGGCCATGGATTTCGATCGTACGTCCAGCGAGCCGTCGGACGTCTCCCACGTCTTTCAGATCGTGCGAGAAGACTACGACGGTGAATGGGCACGCCATCTGCTCTTCGCAGAAATCGACAAAGTGCACCCCTTTTGCGCCGGCCTTCACCCGCACAACCTTACCCGTCACGCACATATCTTGGCCGACGTGCTGACGGGCTTCCTGGAAGGGAATGCAGTCCGTGGCAGTCGAAGCGATCGACATCACCAAACCCACAGCCATCATCAGTAGAGAATCCCGTCGCACTCTTCCCATGCCACGGATTCTACCAACGCACCACAGAGCAGTCTGTGATCAGAGACAGAAATGTCAACGCAGTTCCGGAATGAAACTCGGCTTCGCCGAGAAGGCCGGTCTCCATCACGGACAGTTGACGGCGATTGCCCCAGTGACTATTTTTTCGAACGGCAGCGTTCCGCTGCTTGGAGCATTCGGATTCGCTGGAGCAAACGCGGTGAATGGAATTGGCCCCGGTCCCGCGCAGCTGACCACCAGCGGTTGGCCAACCAGCCTGTATTGCAAATCCGCAGGAGGCGGCGCAAACAGCCCTTCCGACCAGTCCACCGCTAGCGGAGTCACTGTGATCGGCGCGGCAGAAAAGGTGCCGGTGGCAACCAGCTGAACCTGCTGCCCGTTCGCAAACTGAGCAATCGTGATGGATTGAAGTTGTCGGCCAGATTGAAGTTGCTGCCCGCTTCCGCAGAAAAGACTCAGAGAAGTCACCGCAAGAACGAGGAGAACGACTGAGGACTTGCTCATGGGCTTCCTCTCCCCTGAGCCATTATACGCCGGAGCCAGCCTACGGCTTCCCCACTTCCCGCGCCAGTGAGCGCGAGAAATGGGGCGGAATTCGCGGAATAAACGGCCCTACTTGAACGACTTCACCGCGGACGCTTCGTCGTCTTTCACATCGAATACTGTATATAGTTTCGTGATCTGCAGCAGATCGTTCACCTTTTTAGTCAGATTGAGCAGCTTCAGCTCCCCGCCCTGATTCTTGGTCGTGGTGAAGGCACTGACCAGCTCGCCGATCCCGGAGCTGTCGATGTAGTTGACGTCCGCCAGGTTCAGCACAATCTTCTTGTTCCCCTTGGACAGTAGTTCGCGCACCGTGTCGCGAAGAATGACGCTGCCTTCGCCCAGAGTGATGCGCCCGCTGCAATCTACAATCGTGACTCCGTCTATGTTTCGACTACCAACTTTCATGCTCACTGGGAAGCCTCCTTGCCGCCCGCGGCTTGTCCGTGGACGTGCTTGATCAATTTAAGTTCGGTGCCCGTTTGGGAGGGCCGTATCTCGACCACATCCATGAACGAGCGCATAAGAAAAATTCCGCGTCCTGAAGTCTTCAGCAGATTCTCAGGGGCCAGCGGATTGGGAATCTTGCTGATATCCATGCCTGCGCCCTGATCGCGAATCGTGATCACAAGATCTTGGCCAGTCTGCTCGAAGGCAAGCGTAACTTTCTTGTCCGGGGCATACGCGTTGCCGTGCAAAACGGCGTTGACTGCGCCCTCGCGCACCGCCATGGAGATCTGCATGATTTCGTCCTCGGCGAAACCGAGTTCAGTTGCGATGCGCGTGGCTTTCTCCTCCGCGCGGTCGATTGTCTCCAGCGAGGAGTCCAGCGTGTACGAGACCCGTTGCTCGGTCATAGCCATTGACGCAAAAGAAAATCTTTAGTCGCGGGACGTGGCCACACCGTTGTAGAAGCTGGCCAGAGGCGTCTTCCGGCGAATGCGGTAGTTTGCCTGTCGGAAGGCAGTATTGTCAACGCGAGCCTGGAAACGCTTCGTAAGTCCGTGCGCACCCAGCGAATCGACATTCGGCCGTTTTATAATCTTGCTGAATGAATACCAAGCCGGTGCCACCACTGGGAGTGCGGCTGCGGAGAATGTTCTTCATGGCGATTCTCATGCTGCTGGCAGCCGTCGCCTTAACTTTTGCCGTGGATCTCGCGATCTTCCGTGTTCGCGTGGCCGCGAACTGGAATCCTTACGGCTCGGTCACCGTCGATCATTACTACGCCGTTGGGGAAAAAAGCGGCAAGACCGAATTCATGTTCGATCCCCCGCAAAATCAGCCCTGCTCCCACTCTCTTTTTCCGCAGTCGGGATACCAGCCCTGCTGGTATCTCAGCCGCCATCCCGAGCAGCGAACGAACGTCTGATGCCCGGTTCGTCGTAGACTCGGATCAGCGAACTCCAGCCACTTCTAATTCGGGGCTTGCGAGCGAGTACTCCTTGGCGTTTGCCGGCGTGGAAAGCAGGACCTTCCGCCCGGCAAGATAGATGGAGAGTTCCTGAACCTCGTCGGCAGAATGCGTTAGTGGCAACGACACCTGTCCTCCCTTTACGGCGGAGCGGCACAGCGCCATCATGATTTCGAACCCCGCGTACGCGCTTTCAAAATTGCAGGGATGGACTTTGCGATCGTCGTCAAGCCAGTCGGCGATATCCTGGATGTATGGCGGCATATCGTGGTCATAGTTCATGCAGCCCTCGCCCGAAGCAACGCCTGACTTCGTAACCGCACGCCAGCCGCCGCCAGTCAGCACCTCCGCGAACCCGTCCGTGCCCTGGACTCCAATGCGGCACTTCCGCCACCAGTAATCGACCTCCGGAACATCCGGAGCCCCCGCGCCGCATTCGACAATGCCGCGCACTCCGTTGGCGAACTGAATGAAACCAGCAATGTAATCGGGCGACGGATGCAAATCGGAGAATTTTCCGGATCCGGCTGCCTGTCCCATCACCCACTCAGCCCTGGCCTCGGCGTTGTACCAGCGCACGTAGTCGATGAGATGGGACAACATGTGCATCATCCATCCCGATGAGGTTCCATACACGGTGTGGATGCGCCCAAGAGCGCCGCTCGTGATGATTTCCTTCACTTTGCGATAGTGCTCCCCATAGCGATGCTGGTGACTCACGACGGCTTTGACGCCGCTTGCCTCTAACAGCTTCTTGATTCGAACGCCTTCCCGGCTGTTGAGTGCCACCGGCTTCTCGAACGCGATCATCCGCGCACCGCTTTCGATTCCGATCCGCACCATTTCAGCGCGCAGCCTGGGCAGCGTGCAAAAACAGAAAACATCAGGCTTCACGGTAGCTGCAATCTGGAACGCGTCCGTGCCCTTCACGCAGCCGAACTTGGCTTCAGCCGCATCGAGCCGCTTCACATCGATATCGCAGATTCCAGCCACTTCGAAGCGTTGGTTAGCCTGGAACGCAAGGGCATGGTGCATCCCGCGCTTACCCATGCCCACCACTACGACGCGGTATTTTCCGCTCATCGTACCCTCTTGTCCCACTCGAGGACTCTGTCAATCGTGTAGTTCACTTCCTCTTCCGTTAATTCCGGAAACATCGGCAACGAGATGCAGCAGGCCGCATTGCGCTCCGAGTTCGGAATCGCTCCGGCGATGCGGGCCTTGTGTCCCCACGGGTATCCTTCCTGCTGATGAATGGCAATGGGGTAATGGCACTTCGCGTCAATGCCTTCTTCGTTCAGGAACTGCAGCAGCGCATCGCGCAACTCCGCCCGCAGGGTCTCGATCACATACAGGTGAAACACGTGCCGATAGCCGGGGGTTTCATACGGCAGCGTAATGTTCTTCGCTCGCGCCAGACCTTTGCTGTAAAGCGCCGCCCACTTTCGTCTGAGATCATTCCATTCGTCAATGTGCTTCAGCTTCGCACTCAACACTCCGGCATGCAGATCGTCGAGACGGCTGTTGTACCCGGGACTGTGGCATGAGCGTTTATCCGACCCATGATTGCGCAGCTTGCGAACCGTACGATCGACTTCGGGATTGTTGGTGACAACGGCGCCGCCGTCCCCAAATGTGCCCAGATTCTTCTGAATGATGAAGCTGATCGTGGCCGCATCGCTGAGTTCCGCGATGCGGAAGCCGTCGCCATGCGCGCCAATCGCCTGCGCGTTGTCCTCAATCACGAACAGGCGGTGCTTGTCGGCAATCTTGCGGATCGCCTTCATGTCCGCACATTGCCCGTAAAGGTGAACAGGCACAAGCGCCTTGGTGCGCGGGGTGATTGCGGCCTCAATCTTGGTAGGATCGATGCAGTTGGTGCGCGGATCAGAATCCACAAACACCGCAGTGGCGCCGGTGATCCAGATCGCCTCCGCCGTCGCAAAAAACGTATTCGTCGTAGTAATGCACTCGTCGCCGGGCCCGATCCCGAGCGCCTGGAACGTAAGCCAAAGAGCATCCGTGCCGTTGCCTACGCCGATTGCATGCTTGGTCCCGTGGAACTCCGCCAATTCCTTTTCAAACTTCTTCAACATCGGGCCAAGAACGTATTGCCCACTCTCCATTACCTCTTTAATCTTGGCGTCTATTTCCGCTTTGATGTTGTGGTACTGCCGCACATGTCCATAAAAGGCAACGTTCAACTTAGTTGCGAGCATAAGGTCTCCTTGCCCGGGCCCAGGCAGAGCCGCTTCCATAATCGCAAAGGGAGTTTCGGAGACGACACTGAACCTGAGCTGCTTTGGGCAGCCGACAAAATTCCGTCAGAATAGTAGGAAGCCCTCGCGCAAACCGCGATGATTCTGGTCACCCAGCCATGTGATTACGAGGGGGAGCGTCAACCCCCGGGGTGGAATTTTCTCATCATCCCCGCTCTTTAAACTCCTCATGATCAGTTTCTCTGCTTTTGCAATTTCAACCGAGTGTGACAAAATGACCGCGATTATCCTTGGAGATATTCGTTGATGGAGATTTTTCAATGGCTTCCGCCCGACGCCGTGAAGATTCTTCTTGTCCTTTTTCTTTCCTTTCTGATCGGACTGGAACGAGAAGAACGCAAAGCTGCAGCGGGATATTACGGATTTGGCGGCGTTCGAACGTTTCCGCTGATAGGACTAATTGGCTACTCAGTGGCATTGCTCTCTGGCTCGCAGCTCATTCCTTTAATCCTCGGATTCTTAGTGGTCGGCAGTTTCTTGCTGCTCTCGTATTGGCACAAGCTTTCTTCTGAGCAAGCTGCCGGAGTCACTACGGAAATGTCCGGTCTGGCCACTTTCCTTGTCGGCGCTCTTATCTACTACGGACACTTCTGGATCGCCACAACCTTGAGCGTGGCTAGTCTGTTGCTGCTCGAACTCAAATCAGCGCTGGAAAAGCTGGCGACGCGTATACCTTCAGAAGAGATTTTCACTTTCGCGAAATTCTTGCTGTTGACGATCGTGATTTTACCCATCCTGCCCAATCAGGAGTTCGGGCGGTTTCACATCAATCCTTTCAAAACATGGCTCGTGGTCGCAGCCGTAAGCACGATTTCGTATGGCAGCTATGTACTGCAAAAACTCACCCGAGAACGCGGTGGAGTGGTGCTGGCTGCGCTTCTTGGCGGAGCATATTCATCGACCGTCACAACCGTCGTCAT
>Ga0335074_10016854_pt1 | contig 10289 bp, 9 predicted proteins | sample Lox_Sample_23_FD_206715 | JGI IMG/M metagenome (GOLD analysis project Ga0335074, IMG submission 206715) | Soil microbial communities from Loxahatchee National Wildlife Refuge, Florida, United States - Lox_Sample_2.3 | ecosystem: Environmental > Terrestrial > Soil > Wetlands | place: USA: Florida...
GTGACGGTGTGGGTGAACGCGTTCAACCGCGCGTTCGTGCCCGGGTACCGGGGCGACGTCATCGCGTCCGGGCTCTACGTCAACAACTGGTGGTACATCTTCCAGCACGACTCCTACTACTCCCGGTTCGCCCCGCCCGCGCCGCTCGACCACCTCTGGTCGCTGGCGGTGGAGGAGCAGTTCTACCTGGTGTGGCCGTGGGTGGTGCTGGCGATGGTGCTGCTCGCGGGGTGGACGATGAAGCGGCGGCGCGTCCGCCTGCTCGGGCCCGGCGCGCACGTCCGCGGCAGCGCCGACGGCCGCGCCGCCGCCTCGGCCGCGTCGGCCGGCACCGCCGGCGGAAGCGACTTCCTCAGCGGGCGGGCACGATGGGCGATGGCCGGTTTCGCGCTGGTGCTGGCGGCGGCGTCCGGGATCGAGATGGCCCTGCTGTTCCACCCCGGGTACGACCCGACCCGGGTCTACGAGGGGACCGACACCCGGGCGTTCGGGCTGCTGATCGGGGCGGCGGTGGCGATGGTGTACCCGACCAGGCGGGGCGCCCGCACGCTCTCGGCCGGGTCGCGGCGGCTGCTCGACGTGGCCGGCCTGGCCGGCCTGGTAGTGGTCGTGCTGCTGGTGTGGCGGACGAACGAGTACTCCGACTTCATGTTCCGCGGCGGGCTCGAGCTCCTGTCGGTGGCGACGGCGCTGGTCGTGGCGGCCGCCGCCACGCCGGGCGGGCTGCTCGGCCGGGCGCTCGGGTGGACCCCGATGCGGTGGGTCGGCGTCCGCTCCTATGGCATCTACCTGTGGCACTACCCGATCATCGTGCTGACCGCGGCGGCCGGCACCGTCGGCACGCCGGTGAGCGCGGTGCGGGCGGTGATCCTGGTCGCGGTGACCGTCGCGGCCGCGGCCGCGAGCTGGCGGTTCGTCGAGGACCCGATCCGCCGCGGCAGTTACCGGCGGACGGCTCCGGCCCCGGCCCCGGCTGCGGCTACGGGCGCGGCGACGGGCGCGACTGCCCGCGCGGCCGACGCGGTTGGCGGCGGTCACGTCACCATCCTCGGGGGCGCGGCCGGTGGCGGCGCGGCGGCCGGCCACGGTGCCGCGGCCGCCGGTGCCGACGGCGCAGTCGCCGCCGCTGGCGCGGCCGGCGGTGGCACGGCCGGCGGTGGCACGGCCGGCCGGGGCGCGGTTGGCCGGGGCGCGGCCGGCGTGGGCGCGGCCGGCGTGGGCGCGGCCGGCAATCGCAGCGCCCGTGAGATGGCCGGCGTCGGCGGCCGGCGGCGGTTGAGCGTGCTCACCTCGCCGCTCGCCATCGGCGGGCTCTGCCTGCTGGCCACGGCGGGCATCACCGCGGGCGTGACCTCGGCCAACTCCGGGCAGGCGAGCAACACGGCCGACACCTCGGCCGCGGGCACGGCGGGCACGGCCGGGAGCGGCGGCGCGGCGCTGGCGCAGTCGGCGGCGGCGGGGGCGGCGGGGGCGGGGGCGGCGACGGCCAACCAGGGCGGCGCCTCGGGCTCGGCCGGGACGGCCGCGATGACGTCGGCCGGGCAGGGCAAGGGCAAGGGCAAGGGCAAGAACGGCTCCGCGTCCAAGGTCGCCGTTATCAGCTCCGGCCCCGGCTCCGCCGGCTCGTCGAACGCGCAGCCGACCGGCGGCTACCAGGTCCAGCCGGTCATCGGCGGGCCACCCACCACCCTCGCCACCGGCGCGGCGACGGTGGCGGCGCTGCCGACGCCGCCGCCCCGGACCTCGTGCACCTCGGTCGTGCACATCGGGGACTCCACCTCGGACGGGCTGTTCTCCAACGACTACCTGCCCGACAAGTCACAGCAGATCCCCGCCCAGTACGCCGACGTCGGGGTCAAGACCACGATCGACAAGGTCGTCGGGGCCACCTCAGTGGTCGAGTCGCTGCCGGGCACCCCGAACGCCCAGACGATGGCGACCGGCGAGATCAAGAGCGGCTACCACGGCTGCTGGGTGATCGCGCTCGGCACCAACGACACCGCCGACGTGGCCGTCGGCTCCGAGGTCAGCCGGGCGCAGCGGATCAAGATGATGATGGCGATCATCGGCGACCAGCCGGTCATGTGGGTGGAGGTGAAGTCGATCCTGTCGTCCGGCCCGTACGCGGAGTCGAACATGGAGCAGTGGAACCAGGCTCTCCAGCAGGCGCTGCCGAACTACCCGAACATGCGCCTGTACAACTGGCCCGCCGTGGTCCAGAACTCCTGGTTCATCAACGACGGGATCCACTACACCTCGAACGGCTACGCCCACCGGGGCCAGGACATCGCCGAGGCGCTGGCCGAGGCCTTCCCGGCCAGCTGAGCCCGCCGCCCGGCCACCGCGGCTGAGCCCCGCTCGGAATGCCCGAGCGGGGCTCAGCCGTCCGATCGCGGTTCGAGGATGTCGACCGGCTCCAGGCGCATGAGGTCGTCCCTGGTCCACTCGCGGTGCAGGTCGGACGAGACCCGGTGCGCGTGCCGCAGCCGCGCCAGCTCGAGCGAGTTGCGCACGGTGCGGGCGTTGGCGAAGTGCGGCTCGATCATCATCCGGCCGACCTCGGCCCGCAGCGCCTGCTCGGCGGCGGGCGACAGGTAGTAGGCGGACCGCTCGAGCATCATCGCGCCGATCGCGCTCAGCTCGTCGATGTCGTAGGAGGCGAAGTCAAGGTGGTGCGCGATGCGGGACCGCATCCCCGGGTTCGACTCGAAGAACACGTCCATCCGGTCCTTGTAGCCGGCCAGGATGACGACGAGATCGCCGCGGCTGTTCTCCATGACCTGGAGGAGGATGTCGATGGCCTCCTGGCCGTAGTCCTTGGAGTCCGTCGTCCGGTAGAGGTAGTACGCCTCGTCGATGAAGAGCACGCCGCCCATCGCCCGGTCGAGGACCCGGTGGGTCTTGGGCGCGGTCTGGCCGATGTACTCCCCCACCAGGTCGTCGCGCATCGCGTGGACCAGGGTGGCGGACTGCAGGTAGCCGAGCCGGTGCAGCAGCTCGGCCATCCGCAGCGCGACCGTGGTCTTGCCGGTCCCGGGAGCGCCGGTGAAGCACATGTGGAGGTTGGGCCGCGGGGCGGTCAGCCCGTAGCGCTGCCGCGCCTGGTCGACCAGGAGCAGCGCGGCGATTTCCTCCACCCGCTTCTTGACCGGCGCGAGGCCGACGAGCTGGCGGTTGAGCTGCTCGATGATGTCATCGATGCCGGCCAGCTCGCGTTCGGCCGCGAACGTGACCGTGGCGTCCTCGCGCAGCGGGCCGTTGCGCCCGACGTCGCCTCGGCGCAGCCGCGACGCCTTGCCATTTCCCGACTGAAACCGGCCGACCGCGCTCAACGCACTCCCTTATCGATGCTCGTCTCCAGTCTGCCCTGTGCCTGGAAGCACTTCGCACCCGAGGGGCCGGCCCATCCGGCTAGCGGCCGGGCCCGGGTTCAAGCAGGACGGCGAAGGCCTGCTCGATGATGGGCAGCAGCCGTGCGGTGTCGAGCCCGCGTCCAGGGTGGCGGCCACGGTAGATCTGGGCGGCGGCGCGCAGCGCGGAGGTGGCGGCGCAGGCGGTGACGGTCGCCCGGAGCCGCTCCTGCTCGCTCGGGGAGCCGATGCCGGCCCGGGCGAGCAGCGTATCGGCGATGCCCTGTTCCCACTGGGCGAGCATCCGGATCATGCTCAGCCTGGCGCGAAAGCCGGAGACCGCGGGGTCGGCGAGGCTCTGCGCGACCGCGGGCGGGCCGTCCGGGCCGATCAGCGTGCGCAGCGAAGCCAGGATCGCGGCGAGCGGAGCTTCCTCGGCCGGACGGGCGCGCAGCGCCGCGAGCATCACCGGAAGGAGATCGGAGACGTCGCTGCGCAGCAGGTCGTCCTTGCTGTCGTAATAGCGGAAGAACGTGCGGCGGGAGACGTCGGCGGCGTCGGTGATGTCGTCGATCGTGGTCTGCGCGAAGCCCTTCTCCGCGAACAGCCGGTGCGCCGCGTCGCGCAGTGCCTGACGGGTCTCGTTCTTCTTGCGGTCGCGGCGCCCCGTCACGGGTCCTGGCGCGGTCACGGCGGCACCGGGGAACACGGCGCATGAGTCATAACGGCAGTTTGCCACAACCGCGTCGGGAGAATTTTGACACTAGTGCATGATGACACTATTGACAGATGACGAGAGCATAGGGCAATCTCATTAATGACACTAGTGCCAATTTAATCGAGGAGGAGTCCATGACGCCTGAGTCCGCCCGCCGTCCGGCGAGCCGTCTGACGACTGGCCTGAGAAGGACCGCGGTTCCGCCGGCAGTGGCGCTCGCCCTTGCGGCCGGCCTGGCCGGCTGCAAGGGCGTCGTGGTTGCGACTTCCACGCCTGGTGATTCGATTACCGCCACTGCCGCCAGCGGAACCACCGCAGCAAACCTCACGCCTGCGGCGAGCGCGGCCGGGACGGAGGCGGCGACCCCGGTCGGCGGTACCACCGCGAACGCGTCGCCCAGCCAGGCTCAGGGGCCTGGCTCCGTCTCGGCGTCGGTCACCTCGCCGGTCACGGTCTCGGGGACCGTGACCGTGCCGGTCTCCTGCGTCTCTGGCCTGGCCTATCGGGCCACGGTGAACAGCGCCGTGGTACACGGCGACCAGCTCTCGTTCAGCCTGGCCATCGCCCGCTATCGCGGTCCGGGCAGCTATCCCTCCGCCGTGGTCGGCGTGACGCTCCGTCAGGCGTCAGGGGTGGTGACCACGGTGGCGGGCGTGTCCCGGATCCCCGCGGTGATCACGAGCACGGGCGGCTCGTTCTCGGTCAGCGCGACCGGCAGCGGCGGGCGGACCCTCAGCGGTTCGCTGAGCTGGACCTGCGGAGCGTAGCCATGCGAGATCGGCGATGGACGGGAACGGCGCGGGTCCTGCTGCGCACCCGGCAGGCCCGCCGGCGTCACGACGGCGGCGCCGCCCTGCGCGTGCTCGCAGGCGACGCCGCCCGGCGCGGGCAGGAAGCGGTCGGCCTGCGGATACGAGGACGGCGCGTCCTGCTGCTGCTCGAACCCCGGCTGGCCGGGGAATTGCTGGCCGGGCACGCGGCCGACACGATCAAGGGGCCGGGCCTGCAGCGCACCAGGGACATGCTCGGCGACGGGCTGCTGACCAGTGAGGGCATCGCCCACGATCGGGCCAGGCGGCTGGTGGCACCGGCCTTCTCGCCCCGTCGGCTGGCCGGCCACACGCGCATCTTCACGCGGTGCACGCTGGACCAGACGGCCGGGTGGACGGACGGCGCCCGCCGGGACATGCACGCCGAGATGGGAGCGCTGACGCTGCGGATCGCCGGGCTGGCGCTGCTGGGCATCGACCTGTCGACGCAGGCGTCAGGGGTGCGGGCCGACCTGGAAGCGGCGCTCACGCGGTTCTCCGGCCAGGGCGCTGAGATCTGGGACGGCGCTGACGGCAGTGCGGACAGTGCGGGCCCGGACGCGAACGAGGCGGCGCGCCTGCCGGTGCATCGACTGGTCGACGACATCATCGAACAGCGGCGGGCGACGACGTCGGAGGACAGGGGCGACGTCGTCTCCGCGCTGCTGGCCGGGTCCGCGATCCCGGGCGGGCTTACCGCCGCCGAGGTCCACGACCACGTAATGACCCTCCTGATGGCGGGCCACGAGACCACCGCGAACGCGCTGACCTGGACCCTCTACCTGCTCGGCCGCCACCCGGAGGTGCAGGGCCGGCTGCGGGCCGAGATCGGCTCGCTGGACGGCCGGCCCCCGCAATCCGGCGACCTGCCGTCCCTCGCGTACACCCGGGCAGTTATTAGCGAGGCGATCCGCCTGTACCCGCCTGCGTGGATCGTCGGCCGCACGCTCACGGCAGACCTCGAACTGGCCGACTGGCGGCTGCCGGCCGGCTCGATCGCCGCGGTCAGCCCGCTTCTGCTGCACCGTGATCCCCGCTGGTTCCCCGATCCCGAGGCGTTCGACCCCGACCGGTGGCTCGACGATCGCCGGCTCGCGGTTCCCCGGCACGCCTACTTGCCGTTCGGCACCGGACCCCGGTCATGCGTCGGTGAGCAGTTCGCGTGGACAGAGGCGATCACCGTCCTCGCCACCCTCGCCCAGTCCTGGAAGTTCCTGGCCGACCCGGGCTTCGAGGCGATTCCCAGCTACCGGGTCACCCTACGTCCGGCTGGCGAACTGCCCATGACCGTTTACCCGGCCTAAGCCGGGGCGCCCGAGCGGGGCACCCTAGCAGGGGAAGAGCGTGAAGTCGGCGAAGTCGAAGCCGGGGGCGACCACGCAGCTCACGAGGACCTCGGACGCGGCCGCCGGGCGGGCCGACTGCCAGTGCCCGGCCGGCAGGACGTGCTGCGGCCGCTGGCCGCCGGCCAGGTCCGGCCCGAGGACGGCGACGGCCGGGGCACCCGCCGGCGCGTCGCCGTCGCCGCCGTCGAGCAGGGTGAGCGGGCCGCCCGAATGCCAGAGCCAGACCTCGTCCGACCTGACCCGGTGCCAGGCGGACTCCTCGCCGGGTGTCAGCAGGAAGTAGATGCCGGTGGCGGCGGCCCTCGGGCCCGGGTAGCCCTCGGGGACGGACTCGGGGGAGGCGCGCCAGGTCTCCCGGTACCAGCCGCCCTCGGGGTGCGGCGCGAGATCGAGCAGTTCGGCCGTCGGCGGCCTCGGTGGCTGATCCATGCGGCTACTATGCCGGTCGCGGCGCTAGCGCAGTGCGCCGGGGGCGGACCGGCCGAGGATCACGAGGATGAGGCAGAGCAGCGCGACCCCGACGATCGAGACCGTGATGAAAAACAGCCGCGTCGCGCTGACCTCGGCCATGGCCGGGGGGCCGCCGTCCGCCCCCGGGATGGCGCGCCGCGACACCCGGCCGAGCTGCCAGATCACCGGGGCGATGACCAGGATGATCAGGCCGGTGGCGAGGTTCTCCTTGAGCACGGTGCCGCCGACGGCGGCGAACGCGATCGCGGTCCTGGTCCATGAGAGCGACGTGCGCTCCCGGGCCAGGCCCGAGTCGCGCTCCTCGGGGTCGTCGCCCGCCTGGTCGGGGTTGGGGGCCGTCATCTCAGAGCCGACAGGAGGAGGACGACGGCGGCGATGATCGCGATCCCGGTGATGGTGGCGGCCAGGATCCAGGGCATGATCGACACCGGCATCGGCTCGCCGCGTCGCAGCGCCCGCTGATTGCGCACCCACTCGGCGTAGGCGGCGACGGCGAGCACCGCGCCGAGGGCGATCAGCGGCATGCCGAGCAGGTGACGCCCGGCCGGGACGCCGGGGAACGGCGGCAGCAGCTGGACGATGGCGAGCCCGGCCACCACCAGCGCCAGCGCCGTCCGGCTCCAGGCGAGGAACGTGCGCTCGTTGGCGAAGGTGAACCTCGGGTCGGGCTCGGTGCCGCCGGCGTCCCGGTCGACCGTCGCCGGCAGCAGCGCGGCTAGGCGCGTTGTCCATGACATCCGACGCGGCCCCCTTCCGTCCGGGTGTACCTCGGTCCCGCCCGCCATTCTGCCGGTAACCGATGTAACGCCTCAGTCCGGGTCAGCCTGCGCGGCCGGGAGGACCGGCGGGTCCGGTCGGCCGGGCGGGTCGGGGGCGTCAGCGCTGTCGGCCAGCCGGTCGATCGCGCGCGCGAGCGCGTCGAGGGCGGGGACGGCGGCCGCGAGGGCACGACGCTGCCCGGCCGGCAGCGTGGACAGCGCCAGGTGGAGCACGGCCGCGTTGGTGGCCTGCCAGGCGAGCACCGCCTGGTGCCCCGCCTCGGTCACGGTCAGCTCGACCGCGCGGCGGTCGCCCGCGGCCGTGACCCGGTCGAGCATGCCGCGCGAGCTGAGCGCGTTGACGATCGTGGTGACGGTGTTCGGCCGCATGTTCAGCCGCCGCGCGAGCTGTCCGGGGCGCGCCCCGGGATGTTCGGCCAGCGCCGCCAGCAGCTCGAACTGCGCCACCGCGAGGGTGTTGCCGGGGTCGGCCACCCGGGCGCCGCGGCGCAGCGCGCGGCGGAGCCGGGCGATCCCCTCGGCCAGGCCGTCCGGCGGCGGGGCGGTGTCACCCGCCGGCCGCCGGGACCCGCCGCCGGTCACCGCGGGCCGGCCGTCCGCCGCGGGCCGGCCGGACGCCATCGGCCGGCGGGCTCGCCAGCCGCGCTGCGGTCAGGCCGGCCGCCGCGCTGACCGCACCAGACGCCGACCAGCGCGACCGCCGCGAGCACGGCCATGGACAGCGTCAGGCCCGCGTCCGGCTGGCGCAGGAACGTGCCGACGTGCAGGCCGAGCGACACGACGGCCACGCCGAGGGCGGTGCCGATGCCTCGGGTCATGTTCACCATCCCGCCTGCCGCCGCCGCATCCCGTGCGGGGACGGACGCCATGATCTCGGCGTTGTTGGCCGGAGTGTATATGCCGAGGCCCACGCCGAGCAGGCCGAGCAGCGCGACCGACACCGCGTCGGGCGCGGGCACCGCCAGCGCGGCGGCGCTGGCCGCGGCGAGAGCGCCGCCGACGACGCACCGGCGCCGGTTCGGCCAGCCGGCCGGAATCACCCGGTCGACCGCCACCGCGGCGAGGCCGAACCCGGCCGGCAGCGCCGTCAGCAGCAGGCCGGCCGACGCCGCGCTGCCGCCCCGAGCGGACACCACCTGCGGGAACAGGACCAGCGGGCCGAACAGGACGAGGTAGGCGCAGAGCGCGCCGCCAAGGGCCGGGCCGGTGCCGGCCGTCGCCAGCGCCCGCAGGTCAAGCAGCGGCGCCGCCGCCCGCCGGGAATGGCGGACCAGGGCCGCGCCCGCCGTCGCCGCCACCGCCACGCACGCCGCCACCGCCCACAGCGGCAGGCCGAGCCCGGACAACGAGGAGATGGCGAGCATGCCGGTCGACGTCGACACGGCCAGCAGGGCCATCCCGCCCAGGTCGGCGCCCGGCTGGCCTCCCCCGGGGCGGCCTCCCCCGGGCTCGCCTTCCCGGCGCGGGCCGGCCGGGGACGGGTCGGCCGCGAGCGGGCCGGTCCCGGCGCGGCCGGCCGGGAGGGGGCCAAGCGCCGGCTCGCCCGCCCGCCGGGTGCGGGGCAGCAGGTACCAGCCGGCCACGAGCGCGAGCAGCCCCACCGGCACGTTGATGAAGAACACCCAGCGCCAGCCCACCGTCCCCACCAGCACGCCCCCGACGACCGGGCCGCAGGCGAGACCGACCGCCTGGGCCGCCGCCTGGACCCCGAGCGCCGCCCGGCGAGTCCGCGCGGGGACGCTGGTGACCACCAGCGCCACGCTGTTCGCCTGCAGCAGCGCCGCCCCGCCGGCCTGGACCACGCGCAGCGCGATGAGGACGCCCAGCGAGGGCGCGAGCCCGCAGGCGGCCGACGCGACCGAGAACACCACGAACCCGTACAGGTACAGCAGCTTGCGCCCGGCCCGATCCGACCAGCGGCCGGCCGGCACCAGCAGCGCGGTCAGCACCAGCAGGTACGCGAGCGAGACCCACTGCGTCGCCGCCAGCCCGGTGCCGAACTGACGCTGCAGGGCGGGGAACGCGACCGTCACGACGCTCGCGTCGAGCTGCCCCATGAACGCGCCGAAGCACACCGTGGCGACCGCGAACCACGGCGCCAGCGGGTGCTGGCGGATCGCGGTCGGCCGCGCAGGCTCGCGCAGCAACGTCACCATGACGAGGCCCCCGCCGTCATCGTTGTCCTCATTTCTATCTGCAACAGAACTATTAATAGTTCTAACACAGAACTTAATGGATGGCAAAACGAGCGGGCGGCTGATCCCTATCATGGGCTCATGACACTGGATCGGTCGTGGTATGCGAGAGACGCCCGTGGCTGGACGTGCGAAGCGCCGGACGGTGACGCCGCGGCGTTCCATCGCGGCCTGCCCGGCTACGCGCCGACGCCGCTGATCGAGGCGCCCGCCCTGGCGGCCGAACTCGGCGTCGGGCGGCTGTTCGTCAAGGACGAGTCCGCCCGGTTCGACCTGCGCGCATTCAAGTACCTCGGGGCGTCGTGGGCCGGGTTCCGCGCGGTCGCGGCGCGGACCGGGTACACCGGGCCGGCCACGCTCGAGGGGCTGCGCTCCTTTCTGGCGCCGGCCGGCTCCGGGGCCGTCGGAGGCGACGCCGGCCGCCGTGTCGGCGGGCTCACGCTGATCACCGCCACCGACGGCAACCACGGACGGGCGGTCGCGCGGACGGCGCGGCTGCTCGGGCTGCCGGCCCGGGTATACGTGCCCACCGGGGTTCCCGGCGTGGTGATCGACCGGATCAACGCCGAGGGCGCGCTGCTGACGGTGGTCGATGCCGACTACGACGGCGCGGTCATGGCG
>Ga0335074_10016855_pt1 | contig 10289 bp, 8 predicted proteins | sample Lox_Sample_23_FD_206715 | JGI IMG/M metagenome (GOLD analysis project Ga0335074, IMG submission 206715) | Soil microbial communities from Loxahatchee National Wildlife Refuge, Florida, United States - Lox_Sample_2.3 | ecosystem: Environmental > Terrestrial > Soil > Wetlands | place: USA: Florida...
TCCGGACCGGCGAGCTGCCGCGCCACATCGCCGTAGAAATTCTCGGCCGCGACGATCCGCACGGCGCCGGCGGAGACAGCGGCGCCGGAGACAGCCGCGGCGGCGGGCACTGACTGCGCTGCGCCGGTGCTCGGCCCGGTCCCGGCCAGCAGCAGCAGGCCGGCGCACCTGACCAGCCAGCGATGCCATCCGCAAGGCCAGCCGGCGCCTGGCCGCGCGGGCGCAGGCAGTGCGGGGGGGCTCGGGGGCGTGGTGCGGAGTCGATTCATGGGTCTAGCTCGCTGGGGCGGTACCGGTTCGGAGCTTGGCGCCCGGCGATGTTACGCCCCGGCCGGGCCGCAAGCAGCTCACAGATAGGGTGACAATAACCAGAACAGGCTGTCGCGCAGCCGCCGGCCCACGCGCCGCGCCCCGGCGGGCTCGGGCGGCAGCGTGCCGGCGCGCGCGCGCGCGCCGAGCACGTACGCGGCGAGCTCGGCGCAGACGTCCGGATCGTAGATCTCCACGGCGATCTCGAAATTCAGCCGCAGGCTGCGCGGATCCAGATTGGCCGAGCCGATCTGCGCATAGCTGCCGTCGATGACCAGCAGCTTGCTGTGGGAGAACGGCGGGGGCTGCAGGTACACCTGCACGCCCCGCTGCAGCAGGGGTTGCAGCCAGCGACGCGAGGCCCAGTCCACATAGCGCAGGTTGCTGCGCTCGGGCAGCACCAGGCACACCTCCACGCCGCGCAGCGCCGCCGCCTGCAGCGCGGCCGTGAGCTCCGGCGGCGGAATGAAATAGGGCGTCATGATGAGCACCTGCCGGTGCGCGACCGAGATCGCCCCGAGAATGACGAACAGCAGCTTGTCGAGGTCCTCATCGGGCCCTTCGGTGATCACGCGGCACAGGCTCTTGCCGCCGGGGTCGGCGCCGGCGGCCACGGCGAGCGCCTCGCCCGTCGCAAACAGCCAGTCCACACCGAACGCCTCGCCGAGCTGCGCGACCACGGGGCCGCGTACCTCGAAGTGCAGGTCGGCCATGCGCCGGCGGTTCGGTTTGCCGACCTCGCGGCCGCCGATGTTCATGCCTCCGACGAAGCCCTGCTGGCCGTCGACCAGCAGCAGCTTGCGGTGATTGCGCAGATTGAGCGCCAGCATCGGCGGCAGCAGGCGCGGGGGCAGGAAGCGCGCGGCGGGTACGCCCGCCCGGCGCAGCAGCCGCACGGCGTGCGGCCAGCTGTACCACTCGCCCACCCCGTCCACCAGCGCACGCACCTGCACGCCGCGGGCCGCGGCCTGCGCCAGTGCGTCGATGAACTGCCTGCCGATCGCGTCGGTGTCGAAGATGTAGCTGGCCATCCACACCGAGTGGCGCGCCTGTCCGATCGCCGCCAGCATGACGGGGAAAGCCTGTTCACCGTTCTCCAGCAGCCGCACGCCGTTGCCCGCCAGTAGCGGCCGGCGGGTCACCGCATCGCCGATGCGCGTCAGCTGCGCGGCGAAGCCGTCCGCGGAGGCGATGCCGGCGTCGGTGACGGTGCGGACCGACAGGCCCGCGCGCAGCTGCCGTGCGCGCGTGCGTACCCGATTGACCCCGAACAGCACATACAGGGCCGGTCCGGCGAGCGGGAACAGCCAGCACAGCAGGATCCAGATGAAGGCGCTGCGCGGATCGGGCTTGGAGAGCAGCGCGTGGACGGCGGCCAGCGTCGCGCTGAGGACGTACAGCCCGATGAGCAGCGGTGTGCCGCCCACCGTCAGGCCGGGCAGATGCAGGCCGGGCAGATGCAGGCCGAGGGGGTGCATGCCGGGGGGATGCAGGCCGGGGGGATGCAGGCCGGGGGGTATAAGCCGGGCGGGTGCGTGCCGGCCAGCTGCATGCCTGATTGCGTGGCGGTTCCTCCGCTGCTCCCCTGGGCGCATCTTGGCACAACGGTGGGCGGCGCGCCGCCGCCCGGGGCGGCGGCCGGTTGCGACTCGCACTACACTCGAGTCATGGAGTCAGACCGATGGACGTGACGGGCGCCGCGATTCCGACCCTCAGGGCGCTGGCGCGCGAGGCGATGCGGGCACGGCACCTGCTGGCGGATTTCTCCGCCGCGGCGCTCGGACAGGTGCAGGCGATCGAGGCCGCGGCAACCGCGCCGCCGGAGGAACCGGTGCGCGATCTGCGCAGCCTGCTCTGGGCATCGATCGATAACGACGATTCACGCGACCTGGATCAGCTGTCGGCCGCCGACGCGCTGCCCGACGGCCGCACCCGGCTGTTCGTGGCGGTCGCCGACGTCGATGCACTGGTGCAGCCGGGCAGCCCGGTGGATGAGCACGCACGGATCAACACCACCTCGGTCTATACCGTGGCGCAGATCTTTACGCTGCTGCCCGAGCGGCTCTCGACCGATCTGACCTCGCTGGTGGAGCACCAGGAGCGGCTGGCGATCATCGTGGAGATGACCGTCGGGCCGGATGGCCTGGTGACGGGATCGGATCTCTATCGTGCGCGCGTGGTCAACCGCGCCAAGCTCGCCTACGACGGCGTGGCCGCGTGGCTGGAGGGCAGGGCGGAGCCTCCGCAGCGCTTGTCGGCCGTGGCGGGCCTCGCGCAGGGGCTGCGCCTGCAGGACGAGGCCGCGCAGCGCATGCGACGCGTGCGTCACCTGCACGGTGCGCTCGCTCTGGCCACCCTCGAGGCGCGGCCCGTCTTCGCGGGCGAGCTGCTGCGCGATCTGCGGCCCGATGAGAAGAACCGCGCCAAGGAGCTGATCGAGGATCTGATGATCGCCGCGAACACCGCCACGGCGCGTTTTCTGGCCGCACGCGGGCTGCCGGCGCTGCGCCGGGTGCTGCGCACCCCGCAGCGCTGGAGCCGTATCGTGTCGCTGGCCGCCACGCTGCACGAGAGCCTGCCGGCGGCGCCCGACGCGCGCGCGCTGAACGAGCTGCTGATGCGTCGGCGGCAGGCCGACCCGCAGGGCTTTGCGGATCTGTGCCTGTCGATCGTGAAGCTGCTGGGCCGCGGCGAGTACGTCCTGGAGCTGCCCGGCGACCCGGTGCCCGGGCATTTCGCACTGGCAGTGCAGGACTACACGCACGCGACCGCGCCCAATCGCCGCTTTCCCGATCTGCTCACGCAGCGTCTGATCAAGGCCGCCCTGCGCGCACGACCATCACCCTACGATGCCTCGCAGCTGCGCTCGCTTGCCGGGCACTGCACGCTGCAGGAAGATAACGCCGCCAAGGTGGAGCGGCAGGTGCGTAAGTCCGCCGCGGCGCTGCTGCTCGCGGCGCGCATCGGCGAGCGCTTCGAGGCGATCGTCACCGGCGCGTCGGCCAAGGGCACCTGGGTGCGCATCAGCGCGCCGACCACCGAGGGCAGGGTCGTCAGGGGATTCGAAGGACTCGACGTGGGGGAGCGCGTGGCGGTCAGACTGGTGCATACCGACGTGTCCCGGGGCTTCATCGACTTCGAGCGCATCGCGTGAGGGCGCCGGCGGCGTGAGCATGCAATCCGGTCAGGGCGGCAGCGTACCGTTGGCCTACGAGGACGAGACCTTTCTGAACGGGGAGGAGGGCCGCCCGCTGCGCATCCTGTCGGAGTATCTGGAGCCGCTGCAGCGCCTTCGCCGCACCGGTGTGCACGATACCATCGTGTTCTTCGGCTCGGCGCGGCTATCCGCGGACGGTCCGCTCGGCCGCTACTACCACGAGGCTCGCGAGCTCGCCCGACTGCTGACCCTCTGGTCCAAGGGCCTGTCCTCCCACGTGCACCGCTACGTGGTGTGCTCCGGCGGGGGAGGCGGCATCATGGAAGCGGCCAATCGCGGCGCCTCCGAGGCCGGCGGGCGCAGCGTCGGCCTCAACATCAGCCTGCCGCACGAGCAGCGGCCGAATGCCTACATCACGCGCGAGCTGAGCTTCGAATTCCATTATTTCTTCATGCGCAAGCTGTGGTTCGCGCATCTGGCGCGTGCGCTGGTGGTGTTCCCGGGCGGCTTCGGCACGCTCGACGAGCTCACCGAGATCCTGACCCTGGCGCAGACGCGCAAGCTCGAGCGCGCCATCCCGGTGCTGCTGTACGGCTCGGCCTACTGGCGCGAGATCGTGAACTTCGAGGCATTGGTCCGGCACGGCATGATCGACGCGGCCGACCTGCAGCTGTTTCTGTATGCGGATGAGCCGGCGACGGCGCTGGCGCTGCTGCAGGCGCGCCTGCCGGCAGGAGCCGATGAGGCCACTCCCGGCTTCGCACACTCGCGCACCCGCGGCTCGGAGCGCTGAGGCACCCCTCAGCCCTGCCAGCGCACGTACGGCGCCTCCAGCGGCACCTCGACGCCCGGGTGGGCCGGGATGATCCGCGCCGTATAGTCCGTGGCGGCGCGTGTGGCCGGCACGCTGGCGGCATAGTGATACGCGTCGCTGCCCGCGTCCTCGGGCTGGCGCAGCATCTCCTGGCGGAAGGGCTGCGCGGATTGCAGCGACGCTTCGCCCGCGGCCGGTGAGCCTGCCGCGGACGGCTCGGCATACAGCTCCACGCGCACGGACTGGGGTCGCAGTGCACCCAGGTACACCGTGGCGCTGAACTCGTGCCGGCCCTCGCGGCTCTCGACCCCGACACGGCCGAAGCGCACCTGCGGCCAGTTGTACTCCAGGGCCGCCAGCCAGTTGGCGATCTGCTCGCCCTGGCGTGCACCGTTCTGCGCGCGCTCGCGATAGCGCGCGGCGGCGGGCAGGTAGCACTGCTCGAGGTACTGGCGCACGCTGCGGTTGGCGGAGTACTCGGGCGTGAGGCGCGCCATGCTTTCGCGCACGCGTCGCACCCACGCCTGCGGTATCCCGTCCGCGTCGCGCTCGTAGAATTCGGGAACGATGCGGTTCTCGAGCAGCTCGTAGAGCTGCTGCGCCTCGTGCTCGTCCCAGGCGCGGTCATCGTCGTGCTCGCGCCCGTCACCCAGCGCCCAGCCGAGCTCCGGGGCGTACGCTTCGGCCCACCAGCCGTCCAGCTCCGAGAGGTTCAGACCGCCGTTGACCAGCACCTTCATGCCGCTGGTGCCACAGGCTTCCCAGGGGCGCCGCGGCGTGTTGATCCACACGTCCACTCCCTGCGCCAGCTGCTCGGTCAGCAGCATGTCGTAATCGGCCAGGAAGATCGCATGCGGCCGAACGTCCTGGCGGCGCACGAAGCGCACCCACTCGGCGATCAGCGCCTGGCCCGGAGCGTCCGCCGGGTGGGCCTTGCCCGCGAGGATCAGCTGCACCGGCCGCTGCGGATGCGTCAGCAGGCGCACCAGCCGCTCGGGGTCCGACAGCAGCAGGTTGGGCCGCTTGTAGGTGGCAAAGCGGCGCGCAAATCCGAGAGTCAGCACCTCGGGGCGGAAGATGTGGCGCACCGCGTCGACCTGCTCGGGCGTGGCACCCGCCGCGTCCAGCTGGCGCGACAGCCGATCGCGCGCGAAGCTGACGAGCGCCTGACGACCCGCCGCGCGGCACTGCCAGATGCGCGCCGCGGACACGGTGCGCAGCTGCGTGTCGACGCCTCCCAGCTCCCCGAGCCAGCGCTGCTTGCCGCAGACGCCGGTCCACAGCTCATCGGCCGCGGGGCCGTCCCAGCTGGGCGTGTGCACGCCGTTGGTCACGGATCCGACGGGTATCTCGTGCACCGGCCAGCGGGGGAACAGCGGCAGGAAGATGCGCCGGCTGACCGCGCCATGCAGCCGGCTGACGCCGTTCACGGTGGCGCTGCCGCGCACCGCGAGGTACGCCATGTTGAACGGCTCGGCATCATCGTGCGCATCCCTGCGGCCGAGCGCGAGCAGCTCGCCCAGCGGCAGGTGCAGCTGCTCGGCCGCGTACTTGCCCAGATAGCGCTCGATCAGCTGCGGCGCGAACACGTCGAAGCCGGCGGGCACCGCGGTATGCGTGGTGAACACATTGCCGGCGCGGGTGATCGCCAGCGCCGTGGCGAATGGCTGCCCGCCCGCCTGCATGAGGCTGCGCGCCCGGTCCAGAATCACCAGCGCCGCGTGGCCTTCGTTCAGATGGCAAACCTCCGGCAGCTGTCCGAGCGCCTCCAGCAGCCGCCAGCCGCCGATGCCGAGCACCAGCTCCTGCTGCAGGCGCAGCTCCGCTCCCCCGCCGTACAGCTCGCTGGTGATGCCGCGATGGGCGGGGTAGTTGGCGACGTCATTGCTGTCGAGCAGGTACAGCCGCAGCCGCCCCACCGTCACCTCCCACGCCCGCAACCACAGCGAGTAGCCCGGCAGGTGAATCTGCAGGCGCAGCCACTGCCCATCGGGCGTGCGCAGCGGCCTCACCGGCAGCTGATCCGGATCGTTGTAGGGAAACAGCGCCTGCTGGCTGCCGTCCGCACCGATGACCTGGCGGAAATAGCCCTGCTGGTACAGCAGTCCCACCCCGACGATCGGTACACCGAGATCACTCGCCGCCTTGAGCTGGTCGCCGGCGACGTTACCCAGGCCACCGGCGTAGATCGGCAGCGCCTCGCTGAGCATGAATTCCATGCTGAAGTAGGCGACGCGGCCGAGCTGCGCCGCCGCGTGACTCTGCTGGTACCACGCGGGCGATGCGGCCGCCGCCCGGCGCGCGCCGGCCAGCCGCTCGACCTGCGCGCGAAACTCCGGCTCCGCGAGCAGCTCGGTGAGCCGCTGCGCCGAGGCCGTCTGCATCACGGCCCAGGGGCTCTGTGTGCGCGCCCACAGCTCCGGCTCGAGCCGGCGCCACAGCGGATCGGCCGCGTGGTTCCACGCCCAGCGCAGGTCCAGCGCCAGCTCGCGCAGCAGTTCCAGCACCGCCTGGGCGCTCGGCCCCGGTGCTCCGCCGCCGCCGGCGCCGCCCGCGCCACCCGCGCCGCCAGAGGGTTCGTCCATGATCAAGCTTGACCTGAGGCCGGCCCGCTTGTCCATCAGGCGACGCCGCAGGGCCGGCCACGCCGGACGGCCCCGTGCGCACCCATCCGCAAAGGGCTGCGGCTACTACGGATCAAAATGCGCCCGCGACGCTGGCCTAATGGGCTCATGTTCGAGCTCGTACGCAGACTGCCGCGACGTGAGGGTGCCGGACTCCTGCAGCCGGTGGCGCTGGTGTATGCGTGGCTGATTCTGTTCAACGTCGCGGTGTGGATCTGGGCCGCGCTCGCCTTCGGCTCCCAGCCCATCCTGCTCGGCACGGCGCTGCTCGCCTATGGCTTCGGCCTGCGCCATGCCGTGGACGCCGATCACATCGCCGCCATCGACAACGTCACGCGCAAGCTCATGCAGGAGGGCAAGCGGCCGGTGACCGTGGGATTTTACTTTGCGATGGGTCACTCCACGGTGGTGATCTGCGCGGCGGCGGTGATCGCCGCGATGGCCTCGGTGCTGAACGTGCACTGGCGGCAGGCGCACAGCATCGGCGGCATCGTCGGCACCTCGGTCTCGGCGCTGTTCCTGCTGACCATCGCGGCGATGAACCTGCTGATCTTCCGCTCCGTGTGGCTGACCTTCCGGCACGTGCGCCGCGGAGGCAGCTACGTGGAGGAGGACTTCGACCTGCTGCTGAACCGGCGCGGGCTGGCCGCGCGGCTGTTCCGGCCGCTGTTCCGGCTGATCCGTCAGAGCTGGCACATGTTTCCGCTCGGTCTGCTGTTCGGCCTCGGATTCGACACCGCCACGGAAGTGGCCCTGCTGGGCATCTCGGCGACGCAGGCAGCCCGTGGCATCTCCATCTGGTCGATCATGGTGTTCCCCGCGCTGTTCGCGGCCGGCATGTCGCTGGTGGACACCACCGATGGGATCCTGATGCTCGGGGCCTACGACTGGGCGTTCGTCAAGCCGATCCGCAAGCTCTTCTACAACATGGTGATCACGCTGGTATCGGTGCTGGTGGCCGTGCTGGTCGGCGGTATCGAGGCGCTCGGGCTGCTGCAGGACAACCTCGGGCTCTCCGGGCCCTTCTGGACGCTGATCGCGCAGCTCAACGGCAACTTCAACAGCCTGGGATTCATCATCATCGGCCTGTTCATCGTCGCCTGGATCGGCTCGGTGCTCGTGTATCGCTACCGCGGCTACGAGCGCATCGAGGTGAAGGCCGTGAGGCCGCGCTATACGGATAGCTACGCGGACAGACGCTACGCGGATAAGTGAGCCATGCACAACGCCCGCTGGAAGCTACCCGTCGGATGCGCGGCGCTGTGCGCGCTGATGGCGTTGGGGTGGCACGCGCCCGCGAGCGCTGCCTCGGCGGTGCAGGGGCAGCTGGCGGCGGCGCTGGCCGTGCGGCCGAACCTCACGCACGGCGCGCAGCTGTTCGCGTTCTGCGCGCGCTGCCACGGCGTCGATGGTGGCGGCAGCGCCGATGGGACGGTGCCGGCGATCGCGGCGCAGGCGCCGCGCGTGCTGCTGCGCCAGCTGCTCGAGTATCGCGTGGCGATGCGCTCGGACCTGCGCATGAGCGCGGTGGCGCACACTCAGCGCCTGCCCGACGCGCAGGCGCTCGCGGACGTCGCCGCCTATGTCGGGAGCCTGCCCGCGGCCGTGCGCTCCGCCGGGAAGCGGGCGCCTGGCTCGCTGAGCCCCGGCGCGAGGGCCTTCGCCGACGGCACGTACACCCGCCTGTGCGCCGGCTGCCACGGAGAGCTCGCGCAGGGCTCGGGCGATGCTCCGCGCCTGGCCGGCCAGCGCTACCCCTTCCTGCTGCAGCGGCTCACGGACGCCGCGGCCGGGCGTGTGCTGCAGCCCGTGCACGGCCCGCTGCTCGGCGGCCTGCAGCCCAACGATCTCGCCGCCGTCGCGGCCTACCTTGCGCAGCTGCGGGCGCCGGGGCGCTGAGCTGCCGGCTCAGCCGGCGGGCAGCTCAGCCGGCGGGTGGCTCGACCTCCATCAGCATGCGCACCAGCTGCGCCAGCGAGCGCGCCTGCATCTTTTCCATGACGCGCGCCCGGTGGATCTCGATGGTGCGCTGGCTCACGCCCAGGTCGCCGGCCATCACCTTGTTGGGCTTACCGGCCGTGACCAGATCGAGGACCTGGCGCTCCCGTGGTGTGAGGGAGGCGAGGTGCTCGCGGATGCGGTCGGTGGCCTTGAGCTGCGCGCGGATCGTGGCATCGCGCTCCAGTGCGCGCTGCACCCGGTCGATCAGGTCCTGGTCGCGAAACGGCTTCTGCAGGAAGTCGAACGCGCCGTGCTGCATGGCCTCCACGGCCATGGGAATGTCGCCGTGACCGGTGATGAATACCACCGGGATGGTCGCGCCGCGCAGGTTCAGCTGCTGCTGCAGCTCCAGCCCGCTCATGCCCGGCATGCGGATGTCGAGCACCAGGCAGCCGGGCTGGCTCACCTCGTAGCTGGGCAGGAACTCCTGGGCCGAGGCGAAGGTACGCACGGGCAAGCCGATCGACTTCAGCAGCAGCCGCAGCGAATCGCGAACCGCCTCATCGTCGTCGACGATGAAAACCGTGGTGGGGGGCTCCTTCATATCGGCCGGCAGCATCCACGAACGCCCCGCCGACCGCAAGCCCGGCGCCACGGGTACGCATCCGAACATATGCGTATTTCCCCGCCGCTGCGGGTACGCTAGAAGCTGCGCGCCAACAACCTCAGGGAGGTTTCCATGGAAGAGCACGAGCGGATGGGCCGCTGGCCCGAGCTGCTGCAGCAGGGTGCCCAATGGCTCGCCGGGGCGGCGCTGGGGCCGCTGCGTGACCGGCTGGACGCTCTGCTGGCGGCGTATCGGCGCGAGGTGCGTCGGGCGGCGGCGACTTACGTGCTGTGCCAGCTGCTGGTGGTGTTGCTCTCGGCCGTGGTCGGGCTCGTGGCACTGACGGTGATGCTCGCCTTCTGGAGCTCGCATCGCGTGCTGGCGGCGGCCCTGCTCGCCGCCGCCTTCCTGCTGATCGCGGCGGTTTGCGCGCTCGCGGTCGGGCGCCTGAGCCGCCCCCGCGGCGCGCAGCGCGAGGCGCCACGCTAGCCCGAGCCATGGGTCGGGCAATGCGTAGTTGCCCCTATGGCGCCTGCGGATCGTCCGACGCAGCATGTGCCGCAGAGCCCGATTCCCGATGCGAGTTTCTCGATGACGCTGGCGCCGCAGATCACCTTTCGCCACCTGGAGCCTTCACCCGCGATGGAGGGGCGCATCCGCGCGCTCGCGGCGAGGCTCGAGCGCTTCAGCCCGAGCATCCTGCGCTGTCGGGTCACCGTGCAGGCGCCACCCGCGCATCACCGGCAAGGCCGCGTCTTCGAGATCGGGATCGATGTCGACGTGCCGGACAGGCAGATCTGCGTGCGGCACTCGCACCCCTACAGCCAGGCACACGAG